>FWWM01000241.1_pt1 | contig 173290 bp, 160 predicted proteins | sample 2228351 | NCBI WGS metagenome assembly FWWM01 (sample SAMEA103939774, study PRJEB20133) | metagenome | reverse complement strand
CTTGGCTCAATAGATGAAATATTTGCCCGTATTACAGCGGTTCTTGGCTAGATGATAATATTGAAAACTAGGGAAGAGATAGAGAAAATAAGAAGATCCTGTTTAGTGGTAGCTGAAATCCTCGAGAGGCTGAAGGAAGAGGTCAGACCTGGCATCTCTACGTGGGATTTAAATGAATTAAGTGAAGAGCTTTGCAAAATAAAAAAGGCAAAACCAGCTTTTAAGGGCTATAGGGGTTATCCCTATGCCCTTTGTGCTTCTGTAAACGAAGAGATAGTTCATGGCATTCCATCAAAAAAGAAGATTCTAAGAGAGGGTGACATTATCAGTTTGGATTTTGGTGTTGTTATTGATGGATACTATGGAGATGCTGCTATTACCTTAGGAGTTGGAAAAATCAGTAGCAAAGCGGAAAAACTTTGCGCCGTTACCAGAGAAGCCCTTTATAAGGGCATAGAAAAAGCTAGGGTTGGTAACAGAGTGTCAGATATATCCCATGCTATTCAAACCCATGTAGAAGCGGCTGGTTTTTCAGTGGTGAGGGAATTTGTAGGACACGGTATTGGGAGGCATCTTCATGAAAGTCCCCAAATCCCTAATTATGGTCCACCAGGTAGAGGAACGAGGTTAAAAGCTGGGATGGTTCTTGCTATTGAGCCTATGATTAATGAAGGGAGCTGTGAGATAGAAATTCTTGCTGACAAATGGACTGCTGTTACAAAGGATAGAAAGCTTTCCGCCCATTTTGAACACACAATTGCAATTCTTCCGGAAGGTCCAAGGATATTGTCCTCTCTTGATGGTGATGAAAAAAAAATTTTTGACATTGCTTAAGTTAGAAAGTATTATATATTGTTTGCAGGTTATTAGATTTTAACAATAAAGGAGAGGGGCATGCCAAAAGAGGATGCCATAGAAGTAGAAGGAACTGTAGTAGAGACTCTTCCTAATGCTATGTTTAGAGTTGAGTTACCAAACGGTCACAGAGTGCTTGCTCATATTTCTGGCAAGATGAGAATGCATTTTATAAGAATTCTTCCAGGTGATAAGGTAACGGTAGAGCTTTCGCCTTATGATCTTACAAGAGGGCGAATTGTATATAGAGCAAAATCGTAGTCGTAAGGGAAAAGGAGATTTTGCCAATGAAGGTTAGATCATCTGTAAAAAAGATTTGCAACAAATGTAAGGTAATAAAAAGGCATGGTTCTATAAGGATAATTTGCGAAAATCCAAAGCACAAACAACGTCAAGGCTAGTAGAAATATAGGAGGAAGGGACTTTGGCTCGTATCGCAGGAGTTGATTTGCCAAAAAATAAGAGGATAGAGATTGCCCTGACCTACATCTACGGGATTGGGCGCTCAACTGCTAAGAAAATCTTGGAAGAGGCTGGGATAGACCCAAATATTAAAACAGACAATCTTACTGATGAGCAAATTGCTACTATAAGAAGGATTATTGACCAAAACTACAAAGTCGAAGGTGACCTTCGTACTCAGGTGGCAATGAATATCAAAAGGCTTATGGATATGGGTTGCTACCGAGGGCTCAGGCATCGTAGGGGCTTGCCTGTAAGGGGTCAGAGAACTCACTCCAACGCAAGAACCAGGAAAGGTCCAAGAGGTTCTCTAATAGGTAAGAAAAAGAAGAAATAAGCTCTGGGAGGGATCATGGGAAAGCCACGAGGCGTAAGAAAAAAGAAAGAAAAGAAGAATGTTCAAAATGGTATTGTTCATATCCAGTCCACCTTCAACAACACTATTGTCACAATAACGGATATGAGTGGCAATACAATTGCCTGGGCTAGCGCTGGAACCCAGAATTTCAAAGGATCAAGAAAGAGCACTCCTTTCGCTGCTCAGATGGCTGCAGAGGCTGCTGCAAAAAAGGCCATGGAACATGGGCTTCAGAACGTGGAAGTTTGCATAAAAGGACCCGGCGCTGGAAGGGAAGCAGCTCTAAGGGCTATTCAGGCAGTGGGGTTGAATATTACCGCTATTAAAGACGTTACCCCTATCCCCCACAATGGCTGTCGTCCTCCCAAAAGGCGAAGGGTATGAGAAAAATCAACTAAGGAGGATAAACCTTGGCTCGATATACTGGACCTGTTTGTAGGCTTTGCCGACGGGAAAATATGAAATTGTATCTTAAAGGCGAACGATGTTATTCTGACAAGTGCGCCTATGAAAGAAGAAATTACGCCCCAGGTCAGCACGGTAAAAATCGTCCAAAACTATCGGATTATGGAATTCGTTTGAGAGAAAAACAGAAGCTGAAAAGAATTTATGGGCTTACAGAGAAGCAGTTCAAAAGATATTTTAAAGAAGCAGATAGACAAAAGGGTATAACAGGTGAAAATTTCTTAATTCTTCTGGAAAGACGCCTTGACAATGTGGTTTATAGGCTTGGTTTCGCCCAATCAAGAGCTCAGGCCAGACAGCTTGTAAGACATGGCCATTTCACTGTAAATGGCAAAAAGGTAGATATTCCTTCTTATCTCTTAAAACCAGGTGATGTGGTTGCTGTCCGGGAAAAGAGTCGCAATCTAACAGTAATAAAGGAGGCTCTTGAAGCTTTGCCAAGAAGAGGACTTGCTCCATGGCTAGAGCTGAGAAAAGAAAACTTTGAGGGTGTCTTTAAGACACTCCCAACAAGGGATGAAATTGATATCCCCGTTAATGAACAACTGATAGTAGAGTTCTACTCAAGATAATATTAAACCTTAAGAAATTATCACAAACCGGTTTGCAACATTTGCGGGCCGGTTTTTGTCATCTAAGGTAATAAAAACTGGTGAGGAACCACCATGGAAATAGAAAAGAACTGGAAAGATCTAATCAAACCAAAAGGCTTGAAGATTGAGAAACTGGAAGATTCAAATAACTACGCCAAATTTATATGTGAACCTTTGGAAAGAGGCTTTGGCATAACCCTTGGCAATGCCTTAAGAAGGATTTTGCTTTCTTCTTTAAGGGGAATGGCGATAACCAGTGTCAAAATAGATGGGGTAGCCCATGAGTTTTCAAGTATTCCAGGGGTTATCGAAGATGTAACCGATATAATCCTTAACTTAAAAGGGGTAAGATTTAAATCAAAAACTGAAGGTCCCGTTACACTTTACATAGAAAAGTATGGAGAGAACATAGTAAGAGCTGGTGATATTCACGGAAGTGATTTGATAACTGTCCTAAACCCAGACCATTACATATGCACCATGTCAAAAGACGCTGTTCTTAAAATGGAGCTAAAGGTAAAGGCTGGTAAAGGCTATGTGCCCGCTGAAAGAAACATTGAACTGGATATGCCTATAGGCACAATTCCTATTGATGCTATCTTTTCCCCCATCCAGAAAGTAAGCTACAATGTGACTCAGGCCAGGGTCGGACAAATGACCGACTATGATCGCCTGACCATGGAGGTTTGGACTGATGGTAGTATATCACCAGAAGACGCTGTTGCTTACGCAGCAAAAATTCTTAAAGATCAGCTTAGTTTGTTCATTAACTTTACAGAGGAAGAACCTGTAAAAGAAGAAGTTAAGGTTGAAGAAAAACCTATATGGAATGAAAACCTCTTTAAAAGAGTTGATGAACTGGAACTCTCAGTAAGATCAGCAAACTGCTTGAAAAATGCTGACATAAAATATATAGGAGAACTTGTCCAAAAGACAGAAGCAGAAATGCTCAAAACAAAAAATTTTGGTAGAAAGTCTCTTAACGAAATTAAAGAGATTTTGGCCGAAATGGGTCTTTCTTTGGGCATGAAGCTTGAAAACTTTCCGAGTAGAGAAGAACTAGAAAGAAGAGAAAGGGAAAAGGAAAGCTATGCGTCATAGAGTAGCGGGAAGGAAACTAGGAAGAAAAACGGAACATCGCATTGCCATGTTTCGAAACATGGTTACTTCTTTGTTGGAGCATGAGCGAATTATTACTACCGTTGCCAAGGCTAAGGAGATCAGAAAATTCGTGGACAAAATGATAACTCTTGGGAAAAGGCAGGATCTCCATGCAAGGCGCCAGGCTTTGGCATTCATCAGAAGCAAAAAGGTTGTTCACAAGCTTTTTGCTGAGATTGCTCCTCGCTATGCAAACAGAAATGGCGGATACACTCAAATGGTGAAGATGGGTTTTAGAAAAGGTGACGGTGCTCCAATGTGCCTTATAGAGCTTGTAAAGTAATTACTTCTCTGGAAATGCCCAATGTATTTTGGGCATTTCTTTTGATCCATGAATGAAAAAGTCTTCTTAATAAGTCTTGGCTGTGATAAAAATCTTGTAGACAGCGAGCGAATGCTCGGAAGTCTTGAAGCTCATGATATAACTCCAACTGACAGTCCTGAAGAGGCCGATTTTATCATAGTAAATACCTGTGGATTCATAAAAAAGGCTGTAGAGGAAGCTATAGAAGAAATTCTTGCTCTTTCTCTATGGAAAACCAAAGGAAGATGCAAAAAATTGGTTGTTACTGGCTGTATGGTTCAAAGATACGGCAAGAAACTTCCGGATCTTCTCCCGGAAGTTGATTTTTTTCTAGGAACCAGCCACTATTGTGATATTGCAAAGGTCTTAAAAGATTCAGTCCGAGGCAAAATACTTATCTCCCCTCCAGAAGTTTTAGAACCTCCCCTTCCCCGCTTAATCTCAACGCCTCCTTCCTACGCCTATTTAAAAATAGCTGAGGGATGTAGTAACCGATGCTCTTATTGCATGATTCCCAAAATAAGAGGCTCCTTTAGAAGTAGACCCCTAGATGAGCTTTTAAAGGAGGTTCGGCTTATAAATGACCACTCTATTCCGGAGCTAATAATTATAGCCCAAGATATAACCTCCTACGGCATTGACAGAAATAGTCCGGGAGAACTCCTTAAGCTTATAGAAAAAATTGAAAAGTTCCCGAATATAAAGAGAATAAGGCTCCTTTATGCCTATCCCGCCAGAATCCAGGATGACCTTTTAAAACTTATGAGGGATTCAAAAAAGGTGGTTCCCTATTTAGATGTTCCCTTTCAGCATGTTTCTCCCAAGATCTTAAAACTTATGGGTAGAAATCTGTCCCCAGGAAGCCATCCAAAGGAAGTGGTAGAAAAATTAAGAAGCTTTATACCAAACATAACTATAAGAACCACCTTCATTGTGGGCTTTCCAGGCGAGGGAGATAAAGAGTTTGAAGAGCTTCTTTCGTTTGTAAAAGACATGGAGCTTGAACATGTAGGAGCCTTTGCTTTTTCCCCGGAAGAAGGCACTAAGGCAAAGAAGTTTCCAGAACAGGTGCCTGAAAATATCAAAAGAAAAAGGCTAAAAGCCCTTTATGACCTCCAGAAAAGAATATCTAGAAAAAAGCTTGCTAAGCTTAAAAATACAGTTCAATCGGTAATTATAGATGGCTTTGTTGAAGAATTCCCTTTTATTCTTAGAGGACGACTGCCATCTCAAGCCCCAGACGTTGATGGCACGGTAATAATAACCTCAGGAACAGCCCCTGTAGGTTCTATTGTTCCTGCAAAAATTACCAAAACCCGCTCCTACGACCTTGAGGCAGAAATCATTGACTCTTCCAACTAATTTGACGATTGCTACTATTTCTGATAGCATAAAAAAGATTGAGAAAAACTACACAATAACCCAAAGTAAAAGATGATGAATAGTAATTTAGTCCTTTCAAACAATGAAATCCAATCAAGGGAAATAGAAGAAAAACTAAAGAAGCGTATTCTCAACTATGTTTATCCCGACCTTATGCGTATAGAAAATGAGCTGAAAAAGCAGATGTTTGGCTCTGTTCTCCTTACAAACACCATAAGCAAGTATATTATTAACAGTGGAGGCAAAAGGCTTAGGCCTCTTCTTATGATTCTAAGCGCCAGACTGTGTGGTTATAACGGCAAAAAGGATGTGACTCTTGCTCTTGCCTTTGAATTTCTTCATGTGGCAACCCTTCTTCACGATGATGTTATCGATGGAGCAGAGTTAAGAAGAAATAGACCAGCAGCTAATAAACTATGGGGAAACCAGGCAGTTGTTCTTGTTGGAGATTTCCTTTATTCGAAAGCCCTAATGATTGCTATCGAGTATGACAACATGCAAATCATGGAAGCTCTGGCAAAGGCTGCAAATCTCATGGCTGAAGGTGAGATACTTCAACTTATAAATACCGGGAAAATCGATATCACCGAGAAGGATTATTTTGAAATAATAAGCCTAAAAACCGCAGCTCTTATGAGTGCTGCCTGTAAAGTTGGAGCAATCCTTGGTGGTGCTAAAGAAGAATTGGTGGAGAATTTAAGTTATTATGGCTACCACCTAGGTCTTGCCTTTCAGTTAGTAGATGACCTTCTAGATTATAAAGGAACTACCGAAGAACTTGGAAAAAGGGTGGGAAAAGATTTTGGAGAAGGTAAAGTTACCCTTCCCCTCATATTTGCCCTGAAAAATGCCAAAGAGGAAGAAAGGGAATTCCTAATTGATGCTTTTGAAAACCGTGAGAAAAACCCGAGTATGTTTGAGAAGGTGAAATCTTTAGTTCAAAAACTTGGAGGTGTTGAATACACTCAAAAAGTGGCAAGGGAACATATAAAAAAGGCGCAAGAAACCTTGAAGGTATTTCCCGATAGTGAGTTAAAAAACATATTTATAGACATCTCTGACTATGTCTTATACAGGCGATTCTAGTGAAAAAGCATCTAACCAAGACTTTTACCCTTTGTTCTTAAAAATCAAAGATTTCCGATGCCTGATAGTGGGCGGTGGAAAGGTTGGAGAAAGGAAAGCAAAAAGCCTCTTAAGGTGTGGTGCTACAGTTTATCTTATATCGGAAGAAATTACTCCATGGTTTAAAGAATACATTTCCAAAGGAAGGGTAAAATTTCTTGGTAAAGAATACAGCCAAAGTTTTCTGGATAACATTCAGATTGTATTTGCCACAACAAGCAGTAAAGATCTTAACAGTAGAATTGTAAAAGACGCCCTTGAAAGAGGACTTCTCTGCAATAGTGCTACCAATCCCGAAGAAGGTAACTTTATCTTACCTGCTTCCCTAAGAAGAGGGCACCTCGTTATAGCTGTAAGCACTTCAGGCGCAAGTCCCGCTATGGCATCACTAATTCGAGATGATTTGGCAAGCACATATGATGAAATATGGGAAGTAGCCCTGAAACATCTAGAGAAAATAAGAAAAACCATACAAGACAAGAACTTTTTGGAAGATGAAAAGAAACAGGAATTCTTTAGGGATGTTGCAAAGTTTTTGTTTGAAACCATAAAAAGTGGAGTAAAGGAAGAAGAGCTTGGCAAAAAGCTTGCAGATTACCTGGAGCGTTCTTTAAAAGGTTAGACTATGAAATTTTTCATCTTTTGTTGCTATCTCGTTGGAAGTATTGGATATTTTATATTTGCTTACAGGGGAAAGGCAGTAGCCTATAAGGGTTCATCCTTTTTTATTGTAGTGGGACTAATAGCCCACTGCATGGACTTGATATTTGAGTTTCTGTCGAATGGTAGTGCCTTTTTTGTCTCAAAGGGAAACTCCCTTTCTATTGTAGCTTTTCTTTCCGCATTGCTCTTTATAATCTTGGCTAGTTTTACAAAGCTAAGAATTATGGGCACAATCGTAATGCCCCTTATATCAGCTATGATGTTTACTTCTTTACTTCTTCCCTCAACTACAGCCCAGTCATCCAAGATTCTAAAAAACAGCTTGATAACATTTCACATTGCAACCATTTTCGTTGCCTATTCCTTTTTCACTATTGCTTTTTCGCTAAGTGTAATATATCTTCTCCAAGAGCGAATCTTAAAGAAAAAGGCTCTTAAGACTGCTATAGGTAAGGATTTTAACACTTTTCCATCTCTCGAAAGCCTGGACAGGCTTTCCCATAGATGCATAATGATAGGTTTTCCCCTTATGACAGCTGGCTTAATTTCAGGTTTTGGCTCGGCTTCTCTTTTTTGGAAATCTGCCTGGAGTGGAGATCCTAAAGAAATATTTTCGTTAATCACATGGACAATATATGCTATTTTGTTTCATGAAAGGCTTGCTGTGGGATGGAGAGGTAAAAAGGCATCATGGCTTGCTATTCTTGGTTTCATAGGGGTTTTGATAACTTTTATAGGCATTCATTTTATATTTAGATCGCACCACCATTCTACGGTGTTTTTTAAGTGATGGGCGGAGAGACCATGAAAGAAGAGATATTTCTTGTAGGTATGAACCACAGGACAGCCCCTGTTGAAATAAGAGAAAGGATTTCCAAAAAGGTTACCGAAAACTCCTTTTTTGAATTCGTAAACCAAAAAAACAAAGAAAATATCATAAAAGAACATGCTGTTATCTCTACCTGCAATAGGATTGAGTTTATCACGGTAACTTCTGATTGTGAGTTTGTTTCTAGCCTTTTTACGGACTTTGCCACTAAAGAGACGGAAAAAGAGATTTCTTCAATGTTATATGAATTTAAGAGCCAAGAAGCGGTGAGACATCTTTTTAGAGTAGCAGTAGGTCTTGATTCCATGGTTGTTGGTGAACCTCAGATACTAGGACAAATCAAGGATGCCTATAGAAAAGCTCTGCAGATAAAAACTGTTGGCGTAATCCTCAATAGACTCTTTCACAAAACTTTCTCCGTTGCCAAAAAGGTGAGAACTGAAACTGGTATAGGCTGTCATGCAGTTTCTGTAAGTTATGCTGCGGTAGAACTGGCAAAAAAGATTTTTGGCAATATTAGAGAAAAAAAGGTGCTTCTTATAGGCGCTGGAGAAATGGCGGAACTTGCAGCGGAACACTTTATAAGAAGTGGAGTATCGAAAATCTATATAGCTAACAGAACCCTTGAGAAAGCTCTGGAACTTGCAAGGCAATTCAAAGCTGAAACGGTTCCTTTCGAAAATTTTACCGACACCATGAAAGATGTTGACATTGTTCTCTCTTCCACAGGAGCTCCAGGCTTTATTCTCTACAAAGATGACATAAAGGCCTGCATGAAAAAACGAAAAAACAAACCTCTTTTCATAATAGACATTGCAGTTCCAAGAGATGTTGACCCAGAAGTGCACACTTTAGACAATGTTTTTCTTTATGACATAGATGATCTTAAAGGTGTTGTGGAATGGAACAAAGCAGAAAGAAGGAAAGAGGCTGAAAAGGCGGAACACATCATAAAGGAAGAAACTCTTAAGTTTCAGCAATGGCTTCACACTCTGGATGTAGCTCCAACTATTATTGCCATGAGATATAAAGCTGAACAGATAAGAAAGGTAGAGCTTGAAAAAACCCTTTCTAAACTTGCCAACCTTTCAGAAAAAGAAATAGAAGCTATTTATGCCCTGACTGAAGCAATTATCAAAAAAATGCTCCACGATCCCATTGACTTCATTAAGAAAAAAGCCCTAAGACCCTCTAAAGAGTTTTATCTTGATATAATCCAGCAAATCTTTAATCTTCCTATAGGTGATAGAGATCTCATGAGCTCAAAACAAAAAAAGACTTAGAAAACAAGAGGAAAAACCGAAAATGGCAGAAGTAATAGATTTTAAAGAAAAAAGCCAAAAATTACAGGAAGAAGAGCTCCTCAGGCTAAACCAATTAAAGGTAGACTCTTTAAGGAAATACTTTCAGTGCATGAGATGTGCTTTTAGATGTGCAAGGTGTGGCACTACTATAACCGAGGAAGATTACACATCCACGGAGCCCTACAATGCCCCCTACCCTTTTTGTAAGGTTTGCTACAACGAATATGCAGAATACCAGAAAAGGATCAAGAACACTGAGGTGGACAAAAGGTATTACTGGTATAATGACGAATGGGTAAATATGTGGAGGTGCTGGCTTGAATATCAAAAGTCGCTAGAATCCTACAGGGAATCACCGGAATTTATTAAGCTACTCGATGAAGTAGAGAAAATCCTAAAATAAGGAGAAAGGTTTTATGCTTGGCGGAATGGGAATGTCGGAGCTTCTTATAATCCTTTTGATTGTGGTTGTAATCTTTGGAGCGAATAGGCTTCCAGAGATAGGAGCATCCCTTGGAAAATCTATAAAGAGCTTTAAAAAAGCTGTAACCGAAGAAGAAAAACCACTTCAAGATTCTAAAGAAACTCCAAAGGATGAGAAATAGCCATGTTGGATATAAGTGCAATTGGAGATGGTTTTATTATTGCCAAAGGGGTTGCTGGTTATCCAGGTCTTAGACTGAACGTATTTTTATATCATGTTGACGGAATTCTTATAGACACAGGTCCATCAAAACTTTCTAAAAAAATAAAGCCCTTTATACTAAGATATCCTCCCAAAGAGGTTGTAATAACCCACATCCATGAAGATCACTGCGGTATGGCCTATTGGATTAACGAGACAATTCCAGAGATTCCAATATATGTGCACCCAGAGTCAATGGAAAAAACTCCAAAACCCGCAAAACTTCCTCTTTACAGACATCTTTTCTGGGGTCCAAGAAAACCCTTCAAGGCAAAACCCTACCCTGAAAATATAGAAACCGACCACTATAATTTCAAAGTTATCTACACCAACGGCCACAGTAGCGACCATGTGGTTCTTTACGAAAAAGAAAGAGGATGGCTCTTTACGGGCGATCTCTTTATAACACCTAAGCCAAAAGTGCTTTTCTGTGAAGAAGACGCCAAAAAAACTCTTACGGCCTTGAGCAAAATATTAAAACTTGATATCTCTGAACTATTCTGCGCCCATTCAGGACATCATAAAAAGGGATACGAAATGCTTAAGAAAAAGAAAGACTACCTTGAATCCCTTTATCAAGAGATCTCAGATCTCAAGCTTCAAGGTTATTCTCTTGAGGAGGTGCACAGGAGACTATTTCCAAAATCTAGTCTAATAACCTATATATCCAGAGGTGAATGGTCTTCTTTTAACCTCGTAAAATCCCTTTACTAACTCCCCACCCAGAAACCTCACCCCTTCTAAGGGGCAGGGTCTTGAGAGGAAGGCAACTATCTAGCGAGGCCACTAAAAGGGAATGTCATCTTCGTCGGAGCTAATGTCTGCTGGTAAATCCTCCGGCATCGTTGAAATAGCCTCAGGTTTAGTAACATCCCTTGCGGTATCAAGAAATTGAACTTCCCGTGCCACAACCTCTGTCGTAAAACGCTTAACACCCTGGCTATCTTCCCACTGCTGGGTTCTTAGCTTACCTTCTATATAAACAAGCCTTCCCTTGGTAAGATAACTTCCACAGGTCTCGGCAAGCTTTCCAAAAACTACCACTCTGTGCCATTCTGTCCTATCTTCCCAGTTTCCATCTGCTGTTGGCACCCTTTCAGTGGTAGCTACATTAAACTTTGCCACTGCTGAACCATTAGGGGTATAGCGAAGGTCGGGATTAGAACCTAATCTTCCTATTAAAATGACTTTATTGATACCTCTTGTCATCTCTATAATCCCTTTCTACTTTCCAAAATCGTATCGCCAAAAAATATCTACACCACTTTGCCTGCTATTACCAATTTGACTTTGAATTGAAATGTTTGGGGTTAAGCGATATTCAATATTAAAGGAACCTCCAGCTCTCAGGTTTTTTTCGTAGGTTATATAAAAGTCAGGAGAAATATACTTTCCTATCTCAATAACACTATCACCATAAGAACCTTCCTTGATCTGCAAAACGTCAGGAGTAAAGGGAGTTTCGCCTATGGCCTTCTTCAAAACCTCAGAAGCCTTAGATCCAAGAAAAACAGCTGCTCGCTCTTGCAGAGCAATACTTTCACTCCCCTTTAGATTGCTAGCAGGCCTATTGAATAAAAGATAAGAAACCATATCCGTATCACTCATAGGTGGAGAACTAAGAAGTTTTATCTGGAAATCGTCGGCAGGACCCGTAACATACACAGAAATGACCTTATCCTGGATAACCTTCTGAGCTACAAAATAAAGCTCAGGCACGGTAGAGCCCTTAAACTTTATGTAACCTTCAGAAACATTTATTTTGACGCTTTGAAACTCATACCAGCCTTTAACATGTTCAATAAGTCCTTCAAGTCTCAAATTTTTCCCTACCTCTTTTTTCAACCAGAGTTTGCCGGTTACCTCTTCATATATTCCTTTGCCCCTTATACGAGCCCTTTTAGACTCAGAAAGATCTAAAACTAGATTTAAAGCAAAATCCATCCCTGAAAGTTTCCTAGAAAGAGTAGGCTTTATGATAGTCTCCGATTCTTTATAATCTCCTTTGTAAACTTCAACCACATCAATACTTCTTTTGATGCTACCAATAAGCCTTTCAATGTCAAGTTCTGCTTCTTTGACCTTGAAAAAACCATCAATCAAAGGATAACCTTTTGAGTAAACAATATCTACCTCCCCAGATCCACTGGTTTCTATTCCATAAAAACCTGGCACTGTAACATCCCTGAGCCTAACCTTTACATTAAACCTTTCATCGAAATCACCGTAAGGCGCAAAGCCTTCAAGGCTAGCCTCACCCTTAAAGGTCTTCGCACTGAAATCCCTAAGGTAGATACCTTCAGGCCTGAAAACAAAACTTCCCTTTAATTCTGATACAACATATCCACTGGGCTTAAGCACTATAAAACCATCACTTAAGTAACCTTCCCCACTGGCAGACGGTTTTTCAAGGCTTCCAGAAATATTCAAATCAAGCTTTAAATAGCCCTTTGCTTCCCTTACGGGAAGAAGCCAGAAGGCAAAATTTGAAACCTCTAAATTATCCACAAAAACTTTACCTCCTAGCGATCCATCCTTCTTCACTTCAAAAGTAAAAGGTGACAGGCTAAAATCTACCGGCAAGTCAATATTAAAACCTAAAGGAGCTTTGGCATTTTTGGAATTTACTAAAGTATTAACAACTAGCCTGCCTTTCTTAAGACTAAACTCAACCAAAGCCCTATCCCAAATAAAACCAGCTCCTTCCCTTGTGCTCCATAAAAGCTTACCCTCTGAAAGTCCCAATTGACCATAAAGGTTGGGCTCTTTGAAGGATCCTCTCAAAACAACATCACCCGAAATAAGGCCACCGGAAACCTTTAATTCCCTAGGTTTCAAGATCCTTGAAATAAGATTTAATTTTTCTAACTTTACTGTTCCCTCAAGGTTACCGGATTGCCCAATTAGAAGTTTTCCGGTAATGCCTTCATCAGCCAATCGGGCTTTAAAATTGTTTATATCGATCGCCCTTTTGTAAGATAAATATCTACCACCAAGACTTACATAGATATTTTCTGAACCAAACAAGGATATAATAGCTCTTTCTAAAGCAAAGAACGGATCCTTTTTAAGATTTTTCACAAAACCCCTAAAAGCTACCGTATTAAAACCGTGGCCTCCCCGGAAGTTACCAGAAAACCTAAGATCACTCCTTTCTTGATCAACAAGAATGCTTCCCATCCTGGCAAGAGCTTTATCCTTATGTTTTAAATCCGAAAAGGTAATATCTATCACTTGATTTGTAACTGCCCAGTCATCTAGATCAACTATCTTTAACGTCCCCTTCCCTTTCACTTTAAGATTTTCAAGGAAAAAATCACCATAGCTTCCGCTATCCAAAGTAAAAATTGCATTAAAAGACAAACTGCTCGGAAAACCTTTAAGAGCTGACTCGAAACTAATTCTTCCATTAACTCCAGGGTTCTTTCCGATGGAGTAAAGCCAATCGGAAACTTTCTCAATCTTTGCTAAGGATGAGATATCTACAAAACCATTCTTGATAGACCCCTTTAAAGAAAGCCGAAAGTTATAAGATTCAAAGGTCACTGTCCCGTTAAAATCAGCTTTTTTAAGGTCACAAGGTATCTGTTGGCAGTAAAAATCAAGGTTTCCAATACTATTTGGGGAAAATGAACCTTTAAGATTCCCCTGAAAGTTCCATATTATAAACGCCTTTATGCCGTCTTTTAAAGCCAAAACACCTTTACTTTTTAAGTCCCCCAGGGAACTGACAAGATGTAGCCTTTCCACTTCTAGTTTTTTGTCTTCAAAACTAGCAGAAAAGACAAAATCTTTGATGAAAACCTTTTTCTTCTCCTTTAGTTCAACCTCGGAATCCTTTAGATGAAGGAAGGTCTTCAATCTAACATCTTTCTCTTTTAATTTTAGTCGATTTTCAAAAATTCCTTTAAGATTAAAGTTAATCTCCCCATACCGGTAGAGAACATTATGAAAACCTCTCTGTCTAAACGAAAGAACTCCCTCTGAATCCCTTTTAACCCAAAAATCCCCATTACCCTGACCCCAGGGGCAATCTGTAATGCTATACCTTCCATCAATTTCTTCCGAGTTAACATTAAATTCCAGTTTCAGGGAAAGGGACCCAACATTCCTGCTAAAGGGCATCGTAAAAGGAATTCTAGAAAAATCAACATCTTCTACGGATACTGAAAAAAATCCTCTTCTTCCTTTAATGTCCCAAAAACCAGATCCCTGAAGAAGACCCCAGCCAGGGGAAAGAGAAGAGAAATTTCTTAACGTTATTCCATCATTGGAAAAGGTTGCTAAGAGGTTAAAATCTACAAGTCCTACAGCTGGATTTTCAGCAACAAAAGAACCGTAAGACCTTAGATTTTCGCCTAAGAATTTAGCTTCAAGTGAAATATCCCTAAGGGAAAGGGTAATCTCTCCTTCTCTTAAGACTACAAAACGCCCCTTTTTTATCTCGATCCTTTGGAAAGGGATGTAACTTTTCCTTGAAGAATCGTTACCAGGAAGTTCTTTTAATTTTTTCTCTTCAAATACAAAAATAGGTCTTTCTAAATGAATGTTTTTTAGGTAGAAAAAGGGCTTTTTTAAGCTGAAGGCATAATCAATAAAGACCTCCTCAGCCCCGGCAACAGGCTTTTCTCCATCGCATATATTAATGTGGTAAACATGAAATCCCTCAAATAGCTTCCATCTAAAACTCTTAAATACTACCTGGAAGGAAGTTTTATCGTGAATTCTTTTAGCCACAAATTTAGCAAAGTAATATTGGAAAGGTTCGTAAGTAAAAAAGGCAAAAACAACCACCACCATCAGAATTAGAAAAATAGAAATTGTTTTTTTCATCTCTTAACCTTTTCTGATATAACTATAATTACCGTGATAAGCCATTATAACGGAGTTTGCTATGAAAGCAATGGTATTAAGGAAATGCGCCCCTATAGAGTTCTCGCCCCTTAGTCTAGAGGATATTCCTGTGCCGGAGCCGGGAGATAAAGAGATAAGAATTAAGGTTGAAGCCTGCGGAATTTGTAGAACAGATCTACATGTAATAGAAGGTGAACTTCCCCCAAGACCTCACCCTGTAGTGCCAGGTCATCAAATCGTTGGAATTGTTGATAAAGTTGGGGGAAAAGCTAAATTATATAAAAAAGGTGATAGAGTTGGCATTGCCTGGTTAAGACATACCTGTGGAACCTGCGAATATTGCACTAGAAATCAAGAGAATTTATGCGAAAATCAACTTTTTACAGGTTATCACGCCAATGGTGGCTTTGCAGAATATGCTGTTGTAAGAGAAGATTTTGCTTATCCTATACCTTCTATATTCAATCCCTACGAAGCAACCCCTCTTCTTTGCGCGGGTATTATTGGTTACAGAGCTCTTAAGAGAAGTCAATGCCAGAAAGGAGACAAAATAGCTCTTTATGGGTTTGGCTCTTCCGCTCATATAGTTATCCAGATTGCTCTCTACTGGGGCTGTAAGGTCTTTGTGGTTTCAAGAGGAGAAAAGCACCAGGAGCTTGCCAAAGCAATGGGTGCCCACTGGGTTGGAAGTGATGGTGCAAAGATTCCCGAAAAGGTTGATTCCGCAATAATTTTTGCTCCAGCGGGAGAACTTGCTCCAGTCGCCTTGGAAAATTTAAAAAAAGGAGGAACTTTAGCTCTTGCTGGCATCTATATGACAGACATCCCATCGATGAACTATGAAAAACATCTGTTTTATGAAAAAAATATCCACAGCGTAACCGCCAACACAAGGCAGGATGGTATGGAGCTCTTAGCAATTGCTTCTCAGATTCCTATAAAGCCTCATATAACCACTTTCAAACTGGAAGAGGCAAATGAAGCTCTGAAAATGTTAAAGGCGGATCAGATTAAAGGAACGGGCGTTCTAATTCCATAAAACTTTGGGGGTAATTATCAAATGGAAGACTTTCACCTTGTTCAAGCAGGAAGCTTTTTGGTAAGTGCTCAAAAGAAGCTAAGGCTTGAAGCATACCTTGGCACCTGTGTAGGTCTTACTATTGTTGACAAAAAGAACAAAATAGGAGGTCTTTATCACATCCTTCTTCCAGAACCTCCTACACCGGATACCACTTATCAACTGGAGGTTTACGCTCTTACTGGGCTTCCATTGTTTCTGTCGGAGATTATAAATAAAGGCGCTCAGAAGAGTAGGCTTGAAGCGGTAGTGGCTGGAGGCTCCCTAGTGGCACCCGCTATGCCTGAAGATTTTTACATGAACATTGGAGGAAGAATCCTTAATGTAGTTGAGGATTTTCTGAATACAGAGGGTATTCCTATAGCATACTCTGAAGCTGGGGGTTTTTTTTCCTGCAAAATGACCCTAGACCTTTTTACAATGGAAACAAAGGTAGAACCTTTAGGAACTTTAGATCCAAAGGAGCTTTACCCTCCCTTCCATCTAAAAGAAGAAGATATTAAAGCAACCATATTATCCCTGAAGCCCATACCAAACGTGGCCATTGATATATTGCAAATGTTAAAAACAGGCTGTTATAGAATAGATTTGATAACTAGCAAGGTAAAAAAAGACCAGGTGCTTACAGCGAAGATTCTTGCTTTTTGCAATAGCCCCTATATTGCTCCTGCCACACATATAACTTCCATAGACAGAGCTATTGTGCTTCTCGGTGAAAAAAATCTTCTTAAAGTAATTTTGGCTTGTTACTGTCAAACAGTATTGGACTGCGCTGTAGGTGGCTACTCAATGTGTAAGGGTGGTCTATTTAGACATTCCCTTATCACCGCAAGCATTTCAGAAGCTCTTGCGGACGTGCTAAAATTAAACGAATCAGAAGCTTACACAGCAGGACTTCTTCATGACATTGGAAAAGTCGTTCTTGACCAACATATCCACAATGTAGCTCCTTTTTTTTACCGAAAGGTCTTCTTGGAGAACAAAGATATAATTGAAATAGAAAGAAAGTATCTAGGGATAGATCATAATGAAGCGGGAAAGATCCTCGCAACCATGTGGAAATTACCGGAGGAAATCATTGAGATAATAGCTTGCCACGACGATTTAAATGTCATGAAAGAAGACAACCAACTTTTAAAAACTGTAGCTTTTGCAAACATAATAGCCTCAAGGTTTGGTATTGGAAATACCATATCAAACGTCAACCTTGAGAATCAGAAAATTTGCCTATCTCTACCCTCTCTTACTATCGAAACCTTTTACAAGCTTCTTGAAATTATCGTTAATGTCCAAAAGGTTATTTAGACTATGGATAGGATCAAAGTTGTTGCCTTTGACTGTGATGGAGTTTTGCTGGATTCCAAAAGAGCGAATATATCCTATTATAACTACATACTGTCCCATCTGGGGCTACCCCCTCTAGCGCCAGAGCAGGAAGACTACGTTCACATGCTTTCAGTCTATGAGTCACTGAAGTTTCTTATAAAGGATCCTGAAAAACTAAAAAAGGCTATTGAGTTTGCAAAAACCATAGATTTTAGGATTTTTAATAATTATTTGAAACCAGAGCCAGGGGTTAGGGAGTGTCTTTCAAAGTTAAAGCCCCACTATTTTTTAGCTTTGGCAACAAACAGAACAGCCTCAACCCATGAAGTTCTAAGATACTTCGATCTCCATTCCTTTTTCGACGTGGTGGTTTGCGCTCTTGATGTTCCAGAACCAAAGCCATCTCCTAAGATGATGGAGAAAATTCTTGATCATCTAAAAGCTAAACCAGAAGAAGTAGTATACATAGGCGATTCGATAATAGACGCTCTCTTTGCAAAATCTTCTGGAGTTTTTTTCATAGCCTACAAAAACAAAGAACTTGAAGCAAATCTCCATATAAATAGTTTCAACGAGCTCTTAAAATGGCTAGACTTTAGGAATTCTGGTTAGTTTCCAGATTTCTCTAATTTCCAATATGAGCTCTTTATAGTTATCAAAACCTTCCTTTCTTTTGCCAATAATCAATTCCAAAAGATCAAGGTCGTCCATTTCAATAAGCCTTTCGAAAGCTTCCAGCTCCTTTGGCGTAATACTTGGAGCTTTTTTACTCCAAAAGTTCCTAAGAAGCATCTCCAGTTCAAGATTAGCCCTTTTAGCCACATGGTAAGCAATCTTTTTTTTTCTTAACTCAAAATCGTTATAGAATCCCTCGTTCATTCATAAGCCTCCTGAGCTCACTAAACCACTCGTTTCTTTTTTCAGCAGGGAAATAAAACCTTTCAATTTTTTTTGCTCCAAGGGCTTTCCAAAGTTCCCCACTTGCTTTTCTTTGCTCTTCCCTATCGGAAAGCACAAAAGTAAGGCCTAACAAGTAGTGTTCATAAAAATTTTCATAAAACACTCCATCATAGACTGCAACAACCTGGCAATTACTAATAAAGACATTTCCAACCGTTATAAAAACCCTCTCAGGAAGCCCATCAACCTTCTCCCCAGGAGAAAGTATTTTGTGGGGAACGAAGGATTCTTTGCTAAACTGCCACAACAGGTTATCAACCTGAGTAGCAGAAGGGGTAGAAGAAGTAATAACATGAACTTTAAAACTTTCCGAAAAAAACTCCACTACTTCGCAGAAATCTTTATCTTTATTAGCTGAATTAGTGCCAAAGAACAAAGCAATCGGCTTACCTGCCTTAGCAGGTAAGATGGAAGGCTCCTGCAACGGCTTCTCCCTCCTTAAGGAGTTCATTAAATATAGTGGCAGCCTTACCTGTTCTAGCCTTTATAAGCTCAATGCCTACCTTAGAAAGTCTTTCCTCAACATCGCCTTTTACTTTCATCAGACCAAAATAGCCTGTTCCAATAACAAGCTTTTTCGGTCTAGCTTCAATAATGTCTGAAATATCCTCAATGGATAAATTATGACCTTCCTTTCTCCACCAGTCAGGAACCACCTGACCGTTAAGGATTTTAAGATCCTTCTTATAAAGCACTCCCCCTATCTTCATAGAGCCAAAAGAGTAACTTTCGATCATTTCTCACTACCCCTCCTAAAACTTAATCCCAAACATATAAGACATTAAAAACAAAGAAAGGTAAAGCTCAAAAAAAAATAAATCAACCTATCAGCAAAGAGGATTGACCAACATCTTCTCTTTTGGTAACTTTTAGAGGACTTTTGTTGATGGAAAAGCTGAAAAGATGAAGGAAGTAGTGGCTATAAAGTTTTGGTGGTGGTGCTGGTGGTGCCATAAGGCGAAGCGGGGGAAGTCTGCCCACCGGTAGCCACAAAGATTAACCAAAGGCCGTGGGCGGCTTAACCCGCTCACGGCCTTTTTGTTTTTTGGAGGTCCTTCTGGTGAGAGAAAGAAAGGTTCTTCTAGGAAATGAAGCCATAGCCTATGGCCTTATAGAAAATGGATGTTCTGTTGCTACTTCCTATCCTGGAACCCCAGCCTCAGAAATTCTTGCCACCTTGGTTGAATTGAAGAACAACTTAGCTTTAGAAGATCTTTACATTGAATGGTCGGTAAATGAGAAAGTGGCCTTCGAGATAGCTCTTACTGCAAGCTATACCGGCCTTAGAACCGCCTCTATGATGAAGCAGGTAGGGCTAAATGTAGCCTCAGACCCCCTTATGAGTAGTGCCTATACGGGCACGAAAGGAGGATTTATAATAGTTTCTGCTGATGATCCTGGACCTTATAGTTCTCAAACAGAGCAAGACAGTAGATTCTTTGCAATGTTTGCAAAAATTCCTGTTCTCGATCCTTCCTCTCCCAGGGAAGCCAAAGATGTCATAAAGAAAGCCTATGAAATTTCCGAAACTTACGAAATTCCCGTTATGGTAAGACCAACGACAAAGGTTTGTCACGCCCGCCAAGATATTGAAATAACGCCTTTTGCAAGAGACCCAAGGTCTGCTAGCTTCGAAAAGAATCCTCAAAGATGGGCAGCAACTCCAAAATTTAGGTATCTCCTTCACAAAAGGCTAAACGAAAAAATAGCAAAAATAGCTAACGAAAGTTCTTGGTCAATTAATCTTACCAATAAAGAACATCTTTTTAAGAATTCTCCAAAAGCCATAATATCTTCGGGCATTGCCTTTTCCTATGTAGCGGAGGTGCTTCAAAATCTTGGATTATGGGATACTATTCCTTTGCTTAAAATCCTTATGCCCTACCCTCTATGCAAAGAAAGCCTTTACAGGCTTTTAAAAGAAGGGGGAGAGGTGCTTGTAATTGAAGAAACCTATCCCGTTATTGAACTTCAAATTAGAAAGGATGGCTTAAAGGTTCTAGGAAGAGAGACAGGCCATGTTCCTCAAGAAGGGGAACTTATTCCTGATGTTATAGAAGACATTTTAAACTCCTGGCTAAAAATTCCTCCAAGAATCTATTCAAAGCCTGTGGCTTCTCCTGAACTTCGCCCAACCCTTTGTCCTGGCTGTGGTCATAGACCTCTTTTCTTCGCTATAAGAAAGGCTTTCCCAAAAGGTATATATCCAAGCGATATAGGATGTTACACCCTCGGACTAAACCTAGGCTCTGTTGACACTGTGCTTTGTATGGGGGCAGCAATTTCTCAGGGAATTGGTTTCTCCAAGGCTTACCCAAATAAAGAAATCATCGCAACAATAGGAGATTCAACCTTTTTCCACGCAGGGATACCTCCCCTTATTAATGCGGTTGCAAGCGGAGCATCCTTTATTGTTGTGATTCTGGACAATGAAACAACCGCTATGACTGGTCATCAACCAACTCCTGAAACTAGCTCTTTGGGCAAAGTCTCTATTGAAAACGTGGTCAGAGGTTGCGGTGTTGAGTTCGTTGAAAAAGTAAACACCTACAATCTCCAGGAAGTGATGGATGCTCTAAAAAGGGCAGGAAAATATGCCTTTGAAGAGGCTAAAGGAATGGCTGTAATAATTGCAAAATCTCCCTGCGTTACTAGCAAAAAAACAAAGGCTTCTCTAAAAAGAGTAATGGTAAGAGTAACCGAAAAGTGTAACGGCTGTCAGCTTTGTGTAAAAAGGTTTGAATGTCCTGCCATTGAAAGTCAGGGAAGGAAAAGGCCGGTAAAGATAAATCATGTCCTTTGTGCTGGATGTGGTGTTTGTGTTCAAGTTTGTCCTTACAATGGTATAGAGGTTGTATCATGAAACAGCAGATTGTAATAAGTGGAATTGGTGGACAGGGGATAGTTTTCCTAACAAGGATCATCACGGAAGTAGCTCTCATAAAAGATCTTAGAGTCTTTGCTTCAGAAACCCATGGTATGGCTCAAAGAGGTGGCAATGTAATAAGTCACGTTAAGATTTATGAAAAAGAAAATGAATTTTGGAGTCCTGTAATTTCTAGAGGGCAGGCAGACCTTATGCTTTGTTTACATCCTAGTAGTTTAAAACCCTACATTCACCTTATAAGGAAGGATGGAAAGGTTGTGTTAAACAGCCAAGATAGGGTAACCGAAATCGAAAAAGACATTGTAGTCTTTGATGCCACGGGGGTTGCTATGAAGATGGGAATCCCTGTGATGGCAAATCTTATATTTCTTGGCTTTGTCTCTGCTAGAAATCTTCTTTTTTGCACACTCCAGGAGATAGAAAAAGTTTTGGAAACTGGCAGAAACAAAGAACTCAATTTAAAGGCATTGAGGATGGGAGCAAGCCATGGAACTTATTAACCATCTTCCTCAATACCTTGTTTCAGGTATAACCAGTGGAAGTATATATGCCTTAATAGCTCTGGGATTTTCATTGATCTACAACGCCTCCAAAATAGTTAACTTTTCTCAAGGCGAATTTGTAATGATGGGCTCTCTTATGACCATATCCCTCTATCAAACCAAAGTTATACCTCTCTGGAGCTGTGCCATCATAGCCATAGCTTTCGTAACTCTGGTAGGACTTCTCATAGAAATAGGACCTCTTAGAAAGGCAAAAACAAACTCTCATCTTATCCTGATAATGATAACGGTAGGAACTTCAATCATCTTACAGGGAACAAGTATGCTTGCTTGGGGAAAGGAATCCAAAACGTTGAAGCCGATAGGAGGATATGAACCCATAAGAATCTTTGGAGCCTCTATAATTCCCCAAACCATTTTCATCATGGTGGTAACCGCTTTACTCCTTGGAGCTCTCTATCTGTTTTTTAAAAAGACCATCATGGGAAAGGCAATAAGAGCAATCTCCGAGGATATAGAGAGCGCATCCCTTGTAGGCATCCCTGTGAAAAGATTTGTGACCTTTTCCTTTGGGTTAAGTGGAGCTCTGGGGGCTTTAGCAGGCATCATGGTAACACCTCTTACAACTATGAGTTATCAATGCGGGCTTATGTTAGGGCTAAAGGGATTTTCTGCTGCCGTTTTAGGTGGCTTTGGCTCTTTCCCTGGAGCGGTTATAGGCGGAATTCTTTTGGGAGTTATGGAATCCCTTGGAGCGGGTTTCATATCTTCAAACTACAAGGATGCTATCGCCTTTATGGCTTTACTCACCATACTTTTTATAAGACCTACGGGAATTATGGGAGAAATAAAAGCTCAGAGGGTCTAGCATCTTATGATTCGAAGATTTTCCACCCCTGGAAAACTTTTTGCCTTGGTTCCCTTAACGGTTTTTCTAGGATTATTCTTTATCTTTGCCAGAAACGACTACTTCTTTGTTGTTGCAAATATGGTTGCTATCAACACTATAGCTGTAACAGGCTTGAATCTCCTGTTCATGGCAACAGGACAGGTTTCAATAGGTCAAGCAGCCTTCTTCGGAATAGCCTCTTACGTAACAGCTATTCTTTCCTCAACTCTAGGGGTTCCCATTCTTATAAGCATTCTGGCTTCCTTGGTGATGGTAATTCTTACATCCCTCATTGTTTCTATCCCCACCCTAAGGCTTGAAGGAAACTACCTCATTATGGCAACTTTAGGTTTCAATATCATCGTAAACATCCTAATGAATCAGTGGGAATCTATAACAGGAGGTCCTTCAGGCTTTCCAAATATACCCCACTTAAAGATAGGTAGCCTTCTTATAGACAGTGACCGTAAAATGTTCATTTTCTCCTGGTTTATTGCCATATCAGTGCTCTTTATAACAATAAATTTGGAAAACACAAAGGTAGGAAGAGCCTTCAAAGCCATAAGAAGTAACTCTCTTGTTGCGGAAACCCTTTGCATACCAACAAACTACTATAAGATCTTGGGTTTTGTTATTGGTTCGTTATATGCAGGTATAGCTGGTGTTATTTATGCCCACTACATGACCTTTATAAGTCCTAAAACCTTCAACATTTTTAAGTCTCTCCAATGGCTCATTATGGTTGTTGTAGGTGGCATGGGAAGTTTATGGGGAAGCTTCTTAGGAACCACCTTTCTTACAGTAGTGCCTGAAATGTTCCAAAGGTTTGAGGATTTTCACATCATTTTCTACGGGCTTCTTCTATTGGTAACTTTACTTTTCTTCCCGAAAGGTCTTGCATCGGTTTTTTCAAAATCCTTCTTAAGGTCTGAACCTTCTGTGATGATAGAGTCACCCCCTACTGCTATCAAAAGACCTAAACTGGCTTCTATCCATGAGGGTTACTTAAGGCTAGAGGGGGTTTCTCTGAGCTTCGGAGGCCTTCAGGTTCTAAATAACATAACCCTGGATTTCGAGCCCGGCAAAATTCACGCTGTTATAGGTCCAAATGGGGCTGGAAAAACCTCTCTTATCAATGTAATATGTGGTATCTTTAAAGCCCAAAAGGGGGATATCTTCCTAAAGGTAGATTCCCGCTGGATCAATATTAAAAACCTTGCCATCCACGAAATAGCCCTTTTAGGAGTAGCAAGAACCTTTCAAATTACCCAGCTCTTTCCCGGTTCAACTGTCTTGGAACATGTCATTATAGGAATGCACAGGCATATAAAGGAAAATCTTTTTAAAGGACTTATTAGACTTCCATCTTATATCGAAGCAAGCAAGAGGTATAGAACAAGGGCTTTTGAAATTCTTAGCTACTTCGATCTACTCCCGAAAGCCCTTCTCAGGGTAGAAGAGCTTTCCCTTTTCGAACAAAAACTTCTTGAAATGGCAAGAGCTATAGCAACAGAACCAAAGTATCTTCTCCTAGATGAACCTGCCGGAGGACTAAACCTTCAAGAAAAGGCCAAGATAGCGGAATTAATAAAGGATTTAAACAAAAAAGGAATCACAATCATTTTAATAGACCATCATATGGATCTCATAATGAATCTTTCAGAAAGAGTGGTTGTTCTCCACCACGGCACAGTAATTGCCGATGGAAGTCCTTTGGAAATAAGCCAGAATGAAGATGTTATAAGAGCCTACTTGGGAAAAAAAGATACAGTTTTTTCATCTTATGAAAACAATAAGTTAAGGGAGATATCAAGATGAGCACGCCAAATTTTATGCCCCTAAGTCTTACAGAAGAGGAATTAAAAGAGATTCAACTTAACGGACTTAAATGGACAGTAAACCACGCCTACTACAACTCACCCTTTTACAGAAGAAGATTTGACGAACACGGAGTTAAACCAGAACAGATTAAAAGCCTTGATGATTTAAGAAGGCTTCCCTTCACATCCGCAGAAGATCTCCAGGAAGGCTATCCTTTTCCTTTAAGGGCTGTGCCCTTTGAAAAAATTGCAAGAATTCATGCATCCTCTGGAACCACAGGAAAAAGAAAGATCCTTTGCTACACCCAAAAAGACATTGACGACTGGGCAATAATGTTTGCAAGGTGTTTTCAGATGGCGGGGCTTACCAGGGCTGACAGAGTTCAAATAGCGGTTGGATATGGTCTTTGGACTGCAGGGGTTGGATTCCAGATGGGTTGCGAAAGGTTTGGCGCCATGGCTATTCCTGTTGGTCCAGCAAATGCCGAAATCCATTGCCAGATGCTTGTAGATCTGCAACCTACCGTGTTTTGTGCCACTGCTTCTATGGCGCTTCTTATGGCGGAAGAAATCGAAAGAAGAAATATAAGAGATAAAATCGCCTTAAAAAAGATTATTTTCGGTGCGGAAAGACACAGCGCAAGGATGAGGGAAAGAATCCTGCAACTTACCGGAGCAGAACATCTCTTTGATATTCCAGGCATGACCGAGCTCTATGGTCCAGGAACAGGTCTTGAATGCATAGCCCACAAGGGTATCCATTACTGGGCAGACTTTTACATCCTTGAGATTCTCAATCCCGAAACCCTTGAGCCGGTTCCTCCAGGCGAAATAGGAGAAATGGTTGTAACAACCCTAAGGAAAGAGGGAGCTCCTCTTATTAGATACAGAACCAGGGATCTTACAAGGCTTATTCCTGAGCCCTGTCCTTGTGGTAATCCATTCCCAAAGCATGACCACATTCTGGGAAGATCTGATGACATGTTTATCTTCAGAGCGGTCAATATATATCCAGGACAAGTTGACCATGTCCTTTCTCAGATAAAAGGCATTGGAAGCGAATATCAGATTCATCTTTACCACAGGGATGATGGAAGAGATGTGATGGTTGTTAAAGTGGAAAGAGCTCCGGAAAGCCCCGTTGAAAATGATCCTGTCCTTAAAGAAACTATAGCCAACGCAATAAGAAAGCACCTTCTTGTGAGGGCTGATGTAGAAATCGTTGATTATGGCTCCCTTCCAAGAACGGATAGAAAAAGTAAGCGGGTTTTTGACCATAGAAACCTTAACGGAAATGGCTAATTTTGCCCTTTTAAATTTAAAGAGGAAAAGCCTAAGAAAGGAGGCAAAAATGAAGAAATCTACTTTAATTCTTCTTTTAATTGTTTTTGGTTTTTTCTTGTTTTCAGAAAAACTCTTTGCAGATGAAAAGGCTCCAGTAAAAGAACCAATAAAAATTGGAGCAATGTTTGCTTTATCGGGTCCTGCTTCATCTATTGGCACCCCAACAAAGCTTGTTGCTCAGATGGTAACGGACAAGATCAACAAAGAAGGAGGCATTAATGGACGTCCTATAGAGCTTGTCTTTGGTGACACAGAAAGCGATCCTACTAAAGCCCTCATGGTTGCAAAAAGGCTTGTGGAACAGGAAGATGTTGTAGCCCTCATAGGACCTACCAGAACAGATACGGGAATGGCTATAAAGCCCTACATTGAAAGCAAAGGAATACCAACAGTTATGACGGTTGGAGGAGATCCTGTAATACTTGGAGGTAAATTCGGAAGCTTTGATTGGACCTTTAAAACTCCTCAGAGAACCTCAACAGCAGTAAGGAAAATCTACGAATATCTAAAAAAACATTCTATCAAAAGAGTTGCTATAATTCATGCAACTGATGGCTTTGGAAGGGATGGTCTTACATGGTTAAAAGAGCTTTCCCCAGAATATGGTATTGAAATCGTAGCTGTAGAATCTTTTGATGTAAATGATGCTGATATGACCACTCAGCTGGTAAAGATTAGGGATGCCAAACCTGAAGTTGTAATTTGCTGGACGATAGGGCCAGCGGGTGCAAAGGTTGCAAGAAACTTTAAGCAACTTGGTTTTACGATCCCTCTTTTCCAGTGCCATGGCCAGCCTGACCCAAAATATATTGAACTAGCGGGTGATGCGGCAGAAGGAACCATTATGCCATCGACTAAACTCATGGTGGCAGAACAACTTCCAGATAGCGACCCTCAAAAACCGGTTATTTTGGAATTTATAAGGCTCTATAAGGAAGTCTATCAGTATGACAAGCAGTATCCCATAAATACCCATTCCGGATATGCCTGGGATGCCTTGATGCTTCTTGCTCAAGCAATGAAAAAAGCTGGAACTGATAGAACTGCCATAAGGAACGAGATAGAAAAGATAGATGGCTACGTTGGAATAAGCGGAATCTACAGACTTAGCAAAGAAGATCATAACGGCCTTGGAACAGACTCTTTTGTGCTTGTAAAAATCGAAAAGGGTCAATGGAAACTTCTTGAACATTAGCCTAAAAAGGGGTGAAGGAGTTCATCATTTGCCCTCTTTTTGAATTATGAATATTCTAATAGTAAAACTAAGTGCCCTGGGGGATATAGTTCATGCGATACCTGTTATCAGGTATATCAAAAGAAACATTCCTACCGCAAAGATAGATTGGCTTCTGTAAAAAAGATTTTCAGAGCTCCTTTCAACCTATCCCCTGGTAAATAACATCATAACCGTTGATACCAAAAGCTGGAGGAGAAAACCTCTAACCATAAAGGCAGCAAAGGAAATCTTTAGAACTCTAAAGACCATAAGGGGTTACTACTATGATATAACCCTTGACCTTCAGGGGAACGCAAAAAGTGCTCTTTTTACGATCCTATCGGGATCTCCTCTTCGATACGGTTTCTCTTTGGAGGAGGCAAAAGAGTTTTCAAATTGTTTTGCAACCAATAGAAAAGTTAAAAACCTAAGAGCTCTACCGGTAAGAGAAAAGTATCTTCATATAGCTAAGGAAGCCCTTCAAATCGGTTCTACTTCAGAAAGAAAGGATTTCATGGAAGATCCTTTCCACTTTTTTGACGAAGAAGAGCTCGAAAAACAAAGAAAAAGTTTGAAAAAACTTGGCTGGGAAGGCGAAAGACTTATAGCCATTATTCCTGGAACCAGCTGGGAAACAAAAAAGTGGCATTTCCTGAGATGGAAAGAACTCATAGCAAAGATTCAAAGGAATAAACTGGGAATTCCCCTGATATTTTGGGGAAACCAGGAAGAATTCTCGGTTGCCAGAGCTTTGGCAGAAAGCAATGCCATTCTTTGGCAAGGAGGCGGTTTAAAAGCTCTAATGGCATCCCTTTATCTTGCAAGTGTAGCAGTAGGACCCGATACTGGTCCTATCCACATGGCATCTCTTATAGGCGTTCCAACGGTCTCAATCTATAGGGCAACAAGTAGTTTCAGGAACAAACCGCCTCTTGAAAAAGATTTAGCAATCCAGGCAGAGCTAACCTGTAGTCCCTGTCTTAGAAGGGTTTGCCCCTCCAATGAAATATGCAGTTTTTCCATCTCAGTAGATACAGTATTTACGAAGATAACAGAACTCCTTCTATCCCCCTAGATTACCTCAAGGGTTAGAACGAGTCATGGTTTTCCTCAGAGGAGTTTTTTAATTTACCGTAAAACTCCTTACGCCATCTGGAGAATTCTCCTATGGCAATAGCTTTTCTTATTTCTTTCATGAGGGTGAGATAGAAATGGATATTGTGAAGAGTGTTAAGTCTATAGGCAAGAAGCTCTTTTGATACATAGAGATGCCTCAGATAGGCTCTTGAAAAATTCCTGCAGGTGTAGCAGGTGCAATTGGGATCCAAAGGTCTTTCATCATCAAAGTAGCAGTGTTTTTTTATGTTTATTTTGCCTTCCGATGTAAAAAGAGTTCCGTTCCTAGCATTTCTTGTTGGAAGAACGCAGTCAAACATATCCACTCCCAGGGCAACGCTTTCCACAATATCCTCTGGAGTTCCCACCCCCATAAGATATCTGGGCTTATCTTGAGGGAAGAGGGTAATAATGTTTCTAAGCACCTCGAAGGTAACATCTTTAGGCTCTCCAACAGAAAGACTTCCAACAGCATAGCCGTCAAAGCCAATATCCATAAGCCTTTCAAGACACTTCACCCTGAGATCAATAAAAACACTTCCCTGAACAATGCCAAAAAGGGCTTGATCTTTTTTGGAATGGGCTTTTTTACATCTTTCAGCCCATTTCAAAGTAAGTTTCATAGAACTTTCTGCATATTCATATGTAACAGGATAAGGTGTGCATTCATCAAAAACCATAGCTATATCCGAACCAATCGCCCCTTGAATTTCTATAACCTTTTCAGGTGTAAGAAAATGGCTTGAGCCGTCAATGTGGGATCTAAAAGTCACACCTTCTTCAGAAATTTCTCTAATCCTGGCGAGGCTAAAAACCTGATAGCCTCCACTATCGGTAAGGATAGCTCTAGACCACCCAATAAATTTGTGGAGTCCCCCAAGCTTGGCAATCAGTTCATGGCCAGGTCTAAGATATAGATGATAGGTATTTCCAAGAATAATTTGGCAATCCTCTTCAATAAGATCCTGGGGGGTTAAGCTTTTCACCGATCCTTGAGTTCCAACTGGCATAAAAACAGGGGTTTCAACCACGCCGTGGGATGTAAAAAGAAGCCCTATTCTTGCTTCAGAATCTCTATCTTTCCCAACCACTTTAAATCCAAAAGACATAGTTTTACCTCACAGAATAAGCATGGCATCACCATAGCTATAGAAGCGATATCTTTTTGATACAGCTTCTTTATAGGCTCGCAAAATAAAGTCCCTCCCTGCAAAGGCACAAACAAGAAGTATAAGGGTTGACCGAGGAAGATGAAAATTTGTTACCATTCCATCAATTATCTTAAATTGATATCCAGGAATAATGTAAAAATCGCAAAAGCCCTCGTAGGAATCCCCAAGTAAGCCTTTTCCTACAACACCTTCAAGCACCCTTACAACGGTAGTTCCTACAGCAATAACCTTTTTTTTACTTGACTTTGCCTTGCTTATTTGCTGAAGAACCTCTTTTCCCACGGAGCACCATTCTTTGTGCATTTTGTGTTGACGAACATCCTCCACCTTTACAGGAGAAAAGGTGCCGTAGCTAACATGTAAAGTCACAAAGGCTGAATCTACTCCCATTTTTTTTAACTCATCAAGAAGCTCCTTTGTGAAATGGAAGCCTGCAGTAGGGGCTGCTACAGCACCAGGATTTCTTGCATAAACCGTTTGATACCTTTCCACATCTTCAGCCCCTGGCTCTTTACTTTTTTTTATGTATGGAGGAAGAGGCACTTTTCCATAGCTTTCAAGAAATTCTATAATATCTTCCACACCCCGGAAAGCCACTAAAAATCTTCCTTCTCCCAGGGATTTGAGAACATCAACCAAGGTATTACCCACCAGAATCTTCGCACCCTCTCTTACCCTTTTGGAGGCTTTCACAATACATTCGTAGCCTTCCCTCTCGGCAATCTCTTTTTTCTTAAAGGGATCGAGGATAAGGATCTCAACCTTTCCTCCTGTTTCTTTAAAGCCATCAAGAAGGGCTGGAACCACCTTGGTATCATTGAAGACCAATAGATCACCAGGTTCAAGATAGTTTACAATCCTGTGGAAAAGGGTGTGTTCTATGGTTTCTTCGTTTCTTTTCAAAACCATAAGACGAGACTCGTCCCTTTTTTGGGAAGGATGAATAGCTATAAGTTCCTCAGGAAGTTCATAATCATAGTCGCTAATATTATAGGTAACCTTATCCGCCATATCGCCTTCCTAAGTAAATGAAGATAAGCCCTAAGACCATGAAAAAGCCACCAAAAAACCTAAGGTAATGTTCAGGAAGATTCATTATAAAATAAAGCCACTCCTTCATTTTTCCGGGAAAAGCAAAGTAGGGAAATCCTTCTATAAAGCAAATCAATCCTATCGCCACAAGCCAGTATTCCATCTTAAGCCTCCTTTGAGAACAAAAACCATAAAGGCAATTTCTAACCAAAGTCAATGGATTCTTGAAAAAATCGATTTGCATTAAAAAACAATTTATGGTAAAAGAAAAAAGTCTAGCATTCTTTTAAAGCCCCCGTAGCTCAGGAGGATAGAGCACGAGATTCCTAATCTCGGTGCCGCAGGTTCGAATCCTGCCGGGGGCACCAGCAAACAGATCACAATGGAAATAGAAGCGGTATTTTTTGACTGTGACGGCGTCCTTGTAAACACTGAGCCAATCCACTACAGAGCCTTTTTAAGAGCTTTGGAAAAATATGGTATAACCTTCGACTATTCCCGCTATGTTGAACGTTATATAGGATTTGACGATAGAGACGCCTTTAAAGCCATTTGGCAAGATTACAAACTGGGCTATCCCCTAGAAAGCGAGATATCTAATCTCATAGCTTCTAAAAATAGGGCTGTTATTGAAGAGGCTTCCAAAGGGGTTGAAACCTTTGATGGAGTTATCACGTTAGTAGAGAAGCTTCACAAGAAGTATCCCCTAGGGGTTGTATCGGGATCTCTAAGAAAAGAAGTGGAATCTTTTCTAAAAACACTTGGAATTCTGGAGTTTTTCAAGGTTTTCGTCACAGCTGAAGATGTAACTTCCAGTAAACCTGATCCTCAGAGCTATATAAAGGCTAAAGCTGTTATGGAGGATCTACTCGGGAAAAAAATAGCTTCAAGTAGCTGTGTTGTCTTTGAAGATACACCAGCAGGTATAAAATCCGCCAAGGATGCTGGTATGTTTGTTATAGCTATAACCAATTCTTTTGAAGAAAAAGACTTAAAAGAAGCGGATATAGTTGTAAAATCCTTTAACAACCAACATTTGTATAAGATGCTTGGCTTATGACAAAGGAAAGGCTTTTTACGGAAAAAGAAATTACAAGGCGAATTCAGGGACTTTTTGAAATCTTGGAAAAAGAAGCCATTGATGTTTCTATAATACATCACAATGCGGATATGTTTTATTTTACCGGCACCGTTCAGGACGGCTACTTTGTCATATCGAAGAATGGAAGATATAGCTTTGCTGTAAGAAGAAATTATGAAAGAGCCCTCCTTCAAACACCTATAAGACCTGTTGAGCTTATATCTAGTTTAAAAGACATAAAAGAGATTGTCCATTCTCTTACGGGGAATACCCCAGGGCGGATAGGCCTTGCTTTGGATGTTCTTTCTGCATCGACCTATCTACTATTAAAAAATACTCTCTTTCCCGACGCAGAGATAGTTGATATTTCCTTTTCTATAAGAATGCAAAGGGCTGTTAAGTCTGAAGAAGAAATAGAGATGATGCGATCAGCAGCAGAAATCTCCCATGCAGTTTATGAAGCGGTGCCAGAGCTTTTAAAAGATGGCATTGATGAATGGGATCTTTGTATAAACCTCGAGTATGTAGCAAGAAAAAAGGAGCACCTTGGATTTATAAGGCTGAGAAACCCTCGCCTTGAAATGTATTTTGGGCATGTTTTAAGTGGTCCCGAAGCAGCAACCACATCCTATACGGATGCGCCTACTGGAGGGGAAGGCATAAGCGTTGGTTTTGCTCAGGGTTCTACGAGAAGAACAATAAAAAGGGGAGACCTTGTGAGTGTTGATACTATGATGAACCGTAATGGCTATCTAAATGATCAAACACGGCTATTTTCTATAGGTCATCCTTCAGAAAAGCTCCTTAGAGCCTATGAACTATCTTTGAAAATCCATAAATTCTTCAAAGACAAGGCTCGTCCAGGTGAAGTTTCCGGAAAACTTTATGAAGAAATATGGAAAATTGTTGAAGAGAGCTCTTTCAAGGAATTTTTTATGGGGGTTGGTTCTAACAGGGTATCCTTTATAGGCCACGGACTTGGAATAGAAGTTGACGAGTTTCCCTTTATAGCCTCCCGCCAGAAAACCGTACTTCAAAGTGGTATGGTTGTGGCCTTGGAGCCTAAATTTATAATACCCGATGAGGGAATTAGTGGAATTGAAAACACCTATCTTATAACACCCGAGGGAGCTAAAGCCCTTAATATATCCAAAGAAGAGCTGGTTATCCTATAGGAAGCTAGTCGCCCTTCCTCAAGAATCGCCCAATTTCTTTTAGGTAGTAAGAGGCAAGAGCACGGTTAGGACCTGATACAAAGTATTCCTTCGGCTGTTTGGAAGGGTTCTTTTCATCTTTCTCAACCTTTTTTCCTATAACATCCCTTTCTTCAAGAAATTTCAAGCAATTTTCATACATCACTTTAGAAATAGCCTCAGGTCTCTCAATGATGCCAAGCTTAAGGGCTTTATTCCCCTCATCCAGGAGCTTTTTCAAAAAATCCTGAACAGGATACTCTTTCCTTTTATCTATGAATTTAAGTCCCATCAAACATACCTTGTAACCTTCAAGGTAGTTATAAAGAAGAGATGCGAAGACTTCTGCACTCTTTAATCCCTCGTGAGTTAATTTATAACAAGGCGAAGGATCCATAACCTCTTCGAAAAGCCCTTTCTGAAGAAAGAACTTAATAACATCGCCTACAACCTTCTCGTCGGATTGTTCATCATCATAGGCAAACTCATACTTAAAAAGTTCCTTAAGCCATTTGTAGTCATTAAGAATGACAGAAAGGCATGGTTCAAAGGTCTTTTGGGATGTTAAGGAAAGAGAAACAAAAGAAGCGGGAAGGAAGAAGTGGATGGAATTGTTTTTGTAGTATTCAAGAGTATGCCTTTTTTTATCCTCAATTGAGATCACTTCGCTATCTTCATCAGAATCCTCTGCTTCCTTGATGCGTTCTATAATTTTGCTCTTTTCAAGATCCTTCAAGGTGTCTTCCAGAGCTAAATCAAAGTTTACGAAGGTTCTTGCAAAACTAACCCCTTTATAGGAAAGATAGGCATGAAATAGCTTTAAAATGTTTTTGAACTCGCCATAAGTCATAGCAAGCTTCGAGGTTGTAAGAAGTGAAGATGAAACAATTGAGTGAGGAGTTACCACAGAAGCTTGATTGATACTGTTTATAATCTTAAAGGCAAAGTTTCTGTAAAATTCATGGCGTTCCTTTGAACTTAGCCTTTTAAAATCGATGCCCTCTTTAGCAACATATTGGGCAAGGGATATAGGTTTTCCAAAGCGAACATAGACCTTTCCATAGCGTTTTTTCAGAACACTTCTTGCTTTTACAAGCTGCTTTATGTTTTCTGCCTCCTTTTTCTCCCCTTTAAGCTCCCTTACATAGGACTCAACTTCAGGTATTCTGTCGTAACATATAGCGGTAGGAACAAAGATTAGATCATTACAAAATCCCTCTTCGTATGCTCCCAGTATAATGGAAAGAAGTCCAAATTTTGGAAGAACCAATTTTCCAGTTCTACTTCTACCCCCCTCTATAAAAAACTCTATGTTATGCCCCAGCTGAATAAGGGTCTTTATATAAAGCGAAAAAACCTCGGCATAAAACTTTTGTCCTGCAAAACTTCTTCTTATGAAGAAGGCTCCACCCCTTCTGAAAATAGAACCCATAGGCCAAAAAGCTAGATTGTTTCCAGCTGCAATAAAAGGGGGATAGAGATTGTGGTGAAATAAAACATAGGAAAGTAGCAAATAATCAATGTGGCTTTTATGGGAAGGAATGTAAATAAGAGTGTAATCTTGGGCAAACTTCTTTAGCTTTCTAAGCCCTTCATCATCGACATCAACACCGTCGAAGATGTTGTCCCACATCCAGGAAAGGATTTTATTCATCAACTTTATCATTGTATAGCTATAGTCTGCAGCAATCTCATCAAGATATTTGTCCGCTTCCTTCCAGACCCTCCAAAGTTCAATATTTCTCGATTTTGCCCTTCTATGCATAACTTTTTGAAGCTTTGGATTGTTTAAAATAATCTCTTTGAGTTCCAGCTTTGATTTAAGGGCTGGACCAACAATAGCCCTGTTTATTTTGTCAATGGATTCTACAAGACTTCTTCTAAGGTTGAAAATCTGTGCCCTTCTTTCTACCGTTATAGGCGATAGTTCATGAAGGATTTCCCTAAGATTTAAAGGCTCTCCGATCTCAAAAACGGTGTATTTATAATTACGGAAAAACCTAAAAAGCTTCCTGATAGCTCCAATCTTATCCCTTCCAGACCATCTAAACATTCTAAAAGATGACTCGGTGCCGGGATGCCTTACATAAATCACACTGCAGGGCACTATGAAAATAGGCTTTTCTACCTCCTTTTGAATTTCAATGAGATGATGAATAGGCTCGTGACCAAACATAATGGTCTTCTGGTAAGAAACATCTCCTCCCAGAAGAAAGAGAACACCTGTTTTTCCATTTTTAATTTTTTCCTTGTAATAACCTGAATCATAAGGATTAAGAAGTTCTTCATCCTTAAGATACGCAAGAAAATGCTTTGCTCTGCTAAACCAAGCTCTAAGAAAAGGCATAAAACGATAAAGGGTCATATCGAAGACGAAATCGGGATCTGGAAGCCCAAGCCTATATAGACGAGTTTTTATGTAGAGTAGATCCATAGCGGATTTATATTTTAAGGCATAGACGATAATACCCTCTTTACTAAGGTTTTCTATGGTTTTTTGCTGATCTATGGGCATCTTTCCTTGATTTACCATCTTCTCCAAAAGGAAACTTAAAAAATACCGAGGTCTTCCGAAAAATTCATAAGGAAGGGTAATGTTACGAAAATTATTTTTAAGTCCATTTAGCACTTTCTTAAGAAAACCCATAGCCACCTTTACCTAACTTATTTAGTTTCAGAGCTACAGCTTCGCCACTTCGTTCCTAGAAATGAAATCAACCTACTCCTTCGAAAACCTATAACTTTCAGGAAGGCACAAATAAACTTGTGCCTTCCTTTGGATTAGGAGTCTCCAGTAAATTAAGCCTCACCTGCTTTTCTTACGACGAATCTACTTTCAAGAGCCTCAAGCCTTTTTACTATTCCTCCATATTCAAGCTCACTATAAGGCAACATAGCAGCTCCAAAGAAACCCTGCCTTCTAATTTCTATAGCTTTTTTAGAAACCTCATTCCTTACGTAATCCCAGAAAGGATGATCAAAGGCATCGGCAGGACTTGTAAGTCTTCCTTCATGAACACAGTAAGCTGCACAGGACACAATAGGGGGACCGTCGAAGAATGAAATTATAGAATTTTGCTTCACCGGCATAAGAGGACCCGTGTGACTTCCCCTCATAAAGCCTGCCACATAATGACCAAGATGAAAAGGCGCCAAAACTTCTCCCGTTGCAGGGAAATTACCCTGGACTCTTACAAGCATTATTGGATCGTCTTTTCCTGTGTATTTTCCAGCTATATTTCTAAGTCTGGTAGTGCTTACCGAAACAACTGGCTCCCCCGTTTCTCTAGAATGGATTGATTCAATCACAAATCTTTCAGTGTCTCTTAGAAGAGCAGCGATATCGTAAAGTTCTTCCGGAGCGTTAAGTTCTATAATGCGATCTGCCTCTGTGTAGGCTACATCCATAATTGTAAACTTAAAGCCCTTAAACATGCTCGGAGAAAGTATCAAACCAGAGCAATACATGGGGTCAGCAAAGGCAAGGTATAGGGGTAAATTGTAGGCGCCAGGGTCGGTCTTATCGGCTGCAAAAAACAGGAAAGGCTCAGCAGGCCTTTCTTCGAACTCCATCTCCGCTACAGCAGGACCAAGTCCCCTTATGTTGCCTGAAAAGGCATCCTTTAAAAGATCCTGTCCAGCACCATAAAGTCCTTGATCCTTGGCAACTTCCGTTCCAGCCTTAAAGGCATCCCACGCCAGTTGATGAACCTTTTCAGAACAGACGCCCTGAGTGTGGGTGCAAAGTATGGCAATATCGTCTCCAGTGAAACTTACCTTGTAATCTACAAGTATTCCCTTTTGATGCTGGGCTATATAATTTTCTACAGCCTTGATAACAGCTTTGCTGGGTCTGATATGTCCACCAACACTACCAATATCAGCCTTTATAGCAGTAAGAGTAATCCTCATACCTGACCTCCCCTTTCAAAAAAATTATGCTCCAAAGGAAACCATATAACTATCTTAAAACACATCCCTAGCTTCTATGACAATAGAAAAAAGTTAGATTAGCCCGATTGACAGTTAGATTATTTGCCTTTAAGTTGAAGACCTTAACAAACCCACCACAGTCCATAAAGGAGGCAATATAAAATGCACGATGAATGCAAAGGCAGGTCTTGCGCAAGTTGCGAAAAAAGAAAATCCTCCACAGAGGATGAAGTTCTTAGATGTAAACTTGATAGAATCAAGTATAAAATCATAGTCATGAGCGGTAAGGGAGGGGTTGGGAAAAGTAGTGTTGCAGTATATCTTTCCTATGCCCTGGCTTTAAAGGGATATCAAGTAGGCGTAATGGACATTGATCTTCATGGTCCAAGTATTCCCAGAATGTTTGGCCTTAAAGGTCTTCTTGGAGTAACACCAAATCATGAAATTATTCCACATCAGTATCGCCCGAATCTAAAGGTTGTTTCTATAGAAGTCCTTCTAGAAGATAGGGATTCTGCGGTAATATGGAGGGGGCCTATAAAGCATGGTGTCATAAAACAGTTTATCGCCGAAATAGACTGGGGTGATCTGGATTTTTTAGTTATTGATTGCCCTCCAGGCACAGGAGATGAGCCTTTAAGCATAGCCCATCTCATTCCCGAAGCTTTCGCCCTCATTGTTACAACACCTCAAGAAATAGCCCTTGCGGATGTAAGAAAGTCTATTAATTTTTGTAGAAAGGTAAAACTAAACATCCTTGGAGTGGTAGAAAACATGTCAGGTCTTTACTGTCCCCATTGCCAAAAGTTTATACCAATTTTTAAGACCGGTGGCGGTGAGAAAATGGCTCTAGAAATGGGTGTTCCCTTTCTTGGAAGCCTACCTTTTGATCCTGCGGTAGTTGAAGGAGGAGACAAGGGGGAGCCAATACTAGAAAAATATGGAGACCATCCCTTTGCAAAGGCTATAGAAAACTTAACCCTGACAGTTCTTGGATCTTTAGAGAGTTTACCAAAGCTTTTGGTCTCACACTAAGGGGAGGAATAGGAAGCGATGCTTAGAATAGACATAAATCAGTCCTATCTTACAGAGGAACAAAAACAAATTTTAAAAGACATGTGGCTTCGCTGTGTAAAGCGCATCATAACCAGCACTACCCTTGCAGGAAGCGGCCATCCAGGTGGTTCCATGTCATCCCTTCACATACTTCTTTTGCTTTATAGTATCATCAAGCACCGTCCTGAAGAACCATCCTGGGATGAAAGAGATAGACTTGTAGTTAGCATGGGACATATAAGCCCTGGGGTTTACAGTGTTCTTTCAGAGTTTGGCTATTTCTCCGAAGAAGAAATGATTCTCGAATTTAGAAAGGCAGGATCTTCCTTCGCTGGTCATGTAGAACACTGTGTTCCAGGTATAGAATGGAATACAGGAAATCTAGGACAGGGGCTTTCTGCGGGAACCGGGATGGCTCTTGCCCTGAAGCTAAAAAACAGCCCCTCAAAGGTTATAGTTATTATGGGGGATGGGGAACAGCAAAAGGGACAAATAGCAGAAGCAAGAAGGTTTGCAGTAAAATATGAGCTGTCAAATCTTATAGGAATAGTTGACAGAAATCATCGCCAGATTGGTGGCGATACCGATAAAGTCATGCCCCAGAGCGTGAAAGCTGATTATGAAGCTGCAGGATGGAATGTAATATATGTAAAAGACGGCCATGACTTTGATGAACTTTTTCAGGCTCTTCGAAAAGCTTTTCTGAAGATAGACCAGAAATTTCCAAACCGACCAACGGTAATAGTTGCCAAAACCATAATGGGAAAAGGCGTTTCTTTTATGGAAAACAATGAAAAATACCATGGAAGCCCTCTTTCAGAAGCCGAAGCAATAAAAGCCTTTGAAGAGCTTGGTATTGAAAATCCCCTGCCCTATTACAAAAACCTGACTAAAGAACATGTCCTTTTTAGACCGGGTTATTGTCAGCCAATCAAGTATCCCCAAATAGAGGTTGGAACTCCAAGAACTTACGGACCAGAGGTTAAAACTGATAACAGATCAGCCTATGGAACAGCTTTGGAGGATCTTGCAAGAATAAATAATCTTGAAGGCGCTATACCCAAGATACTTGGCTTTAGCTGTGATCTTGAAAGCTCTGTGAAGATGACAGCCTTTAGAAAGGTTTCTCCCCATGCCTTTTTTGAATGTGGCATCCAGGAACATCACACCGCAACCTTGGCGGGAGCAATAAGCAAAGAAGGCTTTGCAGCTTTCTTCAGCACCTTTGGAGTTTTTGGTGGTTGCGAAACATACAATCAACATCGCCTAAATGACATGAATGAAACCCATCTTAAGCTGGTATGCACCCATTTAGGGCTCGATGTTGGAGAAGACGGACAAACCCACCAATGCATAGACTACATAGGTCTCTTTAGAAATCTTTTTGGTTGGTCTATATTTATACCAGCTGACCCCAATCAAACGGATAGAATTATAAGAGAAGCGGCAAAAATGCCAGGAAATATCTTTGTTGGTATGGGAAGATCCAAAACGCCGATTATTACCGACATAGATGGTAAACCCTATTTTGGAGGAGACTATCAATTCGTGCCAGGTAAATTCGATTGGGTAAGAGAAGGTAACCAGGGAGTCATAATGACCCATGGACCAACCCTAGCTCATGCCATAGAAGCGTGGGAATATTTGAAATCACAAAACATTTCCATAGCGGTTGTAAATTGTGCTTCTATAAAGCCTTTTGATAGAGATTCAGTCATAAGAGCCTCTGAAACGGGCTTTATCCTCACCGTGGAAGATCATCACATAGACACTGGCATAGGTTCAATTGTGGCATCCATAATTGCAGAAGAAAACATAAATTGCCGGTGTATAAGACTTGGAGTAAGGCATTATGGGAGATCGGGATCTCCTTCTGAACTTTACAAGATGGAAGGCATCGACAAAGAAAGCATTATTAAGAAAATCCTTGAAGCCTATGAAAAAGGTTGGATAAAGAAGCAAGATAAGAGTTAATAAAATCTTCCGAAAAGATTTGTTTGATGCTGGAGGGAGCAAGCTTTTCCCACTCTATGGTTTCTTTGTAAGAGGAAGGAATTAAAGAGCTAAAAGACTCAAACAGTTGGTGGTCTACAAACCACCTTCTGTTTGATCTAATTACAGGGTTATGGAGTGCTTTCAGGCTGTATTTATGACACAAAATAATAAAGCCTACATCCCTTTTAGAAAGGGTAGTTTTGATAGCTAAAACTTTTACAAGTTTTTCAAGAGAAGAAAAAGCCACTAAGGCTGGCAAGTGGTAGTTTTTCTCTATAAATCTTAGGTATTTCTTCTGATCTTCCAGGGGGATAATCTTTGCTTCCATGTGGGATTCAATAAGGCGATGGTAAAAGGTCTGGGAAAATCTTTGGAAGGAAAGGTTTTTCATGTTTTTAGCGATTTCGTTTATATGGGGATGCCAATGACCATCAGCCATAAAATGGGACATCATACCCAAAACGAAAGTTTTTTCTTGAAGGCTCATTTTATCCATAAAGGGCATAACCTTTTCACCAAATCCTTCCCCTTCCCAAAGGTGTAAAGCTCTCCCTAAGGCTAGGTGGCTGGAAAAGGGGGAATAAAAGAAAGAATCTGGGAAGATAGAGCCTATTAAAAATAATATTTCAGAAGCCTGAGAAGGTTTAAGTATTTCCAGTCCTCTCCTGGAAAGCCATAAATGGACAAGTTCCTTGGGCATGATTAACTTTCCGGGAAGCTTTTTCCATTCGTCACAGGTAGATGTTCAAACACTTTAAGCATCTGGGGAATTAATCTTCTTACAACACCTCCCCGGTCAAGTTCATGGGTTTTAATATACTCTTTATAGAGCTCGTGGGAAGGTGAAAGCTTTGGGGTTTCATATTGGAGATACTCATAATGATTATAAAAGTCTAAGATAAGCTCAACAATAGGTATTGACCTGGCAGGAAATTCTTCAACCCAGCCTAATCTGAACATAGCTTCGAATCGAAACTGATCTATCAGAAAAACCGATATGTCTATCATATTCTTCTTTGTCTCAATATCTAATCCATCAAAGCCAAGCTTTAGCTGATCCGGAGTGAGAATAGCTCGGCCAACAAGGGTTTGAAGGAGTTGAACCACCTGAGGCGTTCCAACTATGAAAAATTTAATTGTTTCGTTCTTTAGGTCCTTTATAGCGGTAGTGTGGGAAAAATCTTCTTTAAATTTTGAACTCCAGCCTTTAAAGGCAAATTTTACAATCCTTTTAAGCTTACTTTCCATTAAATCAATTATTTCCCCCATATGGAACTTTCTCCCTGTTGCTATAAAAAAGAAAAAAACTTTTGTGGCGCGCCTGGGAGGATTCGAACCCCCGACCCGCGGATTAGAAGTCCGCTGCTCTGTCCACCTGAGCTACAGGCGCTTTTTTCGCTAACTTAAATAAAACAGGAAACTAAGTCAATAGTATATTGGAGCTTTGGAATCTAACATGTTGATACTAATATATAAAACACCTAACAAACCAATCTTTTGCGACCTCCTTTAAAGGAGGTTTTTCTTCCATACATCTTTCAAATCGATAGGGACATCTAGAACGGAAACTACAACCTTCGTGAGGATTGAAAGGGCTTGGAGGTTCTCCTCCGATTATTTCGCGCTTTTTTCTGAGTTTTGGATGTGTTGATGGAACAGCCTGAAACAAAGCTTTGGTGTAAGGATGGAGTTGTTCGGAAAACAGCTCCTCTTTTGAGGCTGATTCAACAACCTGGCCAAGATACATAACGGCTATTCTATCTGCCATATACCTTACAACAGAAAGGTCATGAGTTATCATAACATAAGATAGATCATAGCTTTCCCGTAAATCGAGAAGAAGGTTAATTATTTGGGCTTGAATGGACACATCGAGGGCAGAAAGGGGTTCATCACAAATAACAAGTTCAGGTTCCAAAACAAGAGCTCTAGCAATACAGATTCTTTGACGTTGCCCTCCACTAAATTCATGGGGATAAAAACTGAAATGTTTAGGATTCAATCCAACAACAGACATAATTTCACGGACTTTCTCTTCCCTTTCCTTCTTATTTCCAATCTTATGTATCACAAGACCTTCCTCTATTGCCTTACCAACAGGCTGTCTTGGGTTTAAGGATGCATAGGGATCCTGAAAGATAATTTGAACCTTTCTTCTGAAAGTTTTGAGCTCTTCTCTAGCAAATTCTCTGATGTTTCTGTTTTCAAAGAATACAGCTCCCTCAGTAGGATCCTCCAGCCCAACCAGAAGGCGGGCTAGAGTGGACTTTCCACAACCGCTTTCACCTACTAACCCAACTATTTCTCCTTTGAAAATCCTTAGATCAACACCATCAAGGGCTTTGATAAACAACTTTCCACTTCTAAAGATGCCCCTGGAAAGTGAATAATACTTTTTTAGATTTTCACATCTTGCTAGCTCATAAGACATTGAAAAATCTCCTCCCTAAACATGTAACCAGCACATTACTTTACGACCATGCCCTAATTCAACATTAGGAGGGCTTTCTTTATGGCACAATTCAAGAGAATATTCGCAACGATTACTAAAAATACACCCTTGGAAGGGTTCCCTAAGGTCAGGAACAGTCCCTGGAATAACCTGGAGCCTTTTTTTCTGGTTAGAAGTTGTGTTATCAAAGGCAGGAATAGATTTAATAAGAGCCCTTGTATAGGGATGAAGGGGTTCCTCAAAAAGTTCCAAGATGGGGGAATATTCAACAATTTTTCCTCCATACATTACAGCCACGCTATCTGCCATCTCTGCAACAACTCTAAAGTCATGAGTGATAAAAAGCAAGGATGTTCCTATTTCGCTCTGGAGTTTTCTAAGAAGCTCAAGCACCTGGGCTTGAACAGTAACATCAAGGGCCGTTGTTGGCTCATCTGCTATAATAAGTTTAGGATTGCAAGCAATGGCCATTGCTATCATAACTCGTTGACGCATCCCACCGCTTAGCTGATGAGGATAACTTCTGTAGTAGTTTACGGGCGAAGCTATACCAACCTTTGAAAGAAGCTCAATTACATACTCTTCGACCATTTTCTCTGGCACTTTTTTATGATGGAGAATCACCTCAGAAATTTGATCTCCAACAGTAATTACCGGATTTAGAGCTGTCATGGGATCCTGGAAAATCATGCTTATTTTGCTTCCCCTTATAAGATTCATCTCTTCGTTAGAAAGTTTTACAAGATCCTTGCCCTCAAATTCTATAATTCCATCCACTATTTTTGCTGGAGGGCTAGGTATAAGTTTCATTATGGAAAGGGCTGTAACACTTTTGCCACAGCCTGACTCACCAACTAAAGCAACTGTCTTGCCTTGGGATATCTGCAGGTCAATTCCATCAACCGCTCTTACTATATCCTTTCCTAGCCAAAAGTAAGTTTTTAAATTTTTGATTTCCATAACCACTTCATCCATGGTATTCTCCTGTCTTAATAACTCTTGATGATTCGGCCTAAATTACCAAATTTTAGATTGACATTCTAATCAATTGTAAGCTATTAATTTAGCTAAAGATGCTTGGGTAATTAGGAAAAACGATAATGCCTCAAGGAAGGAGGTGGAAAGGGGCTGAAGATGGAATTTATAGTTTTCATGGGTTTGATTTCAGGGGAAGGAAAGGTAGCACATTAATTAAGAGGAGGAAAGGGCAATGCGTAAGTTTTGGGTTAGTTTGTTAGCTGTTTTGGTAGCCTTAGCTCTTGCAGTTCCAACCTTTGCGCTAGAGCTTAAGTATGGTGGTATGTATCGTTGGCGTATCCATGCTCAAGAAAATATGAGTGATGCTAATAGTGATCTTGATGACACCAACAACTGGATCGATCAAAGACTTCGCATGTGGTTTGCCTTTGTGGGAAGTGAAAATCTAAGACTCATGACCCATTGGGAAGCTGATACTATTTGGGGTATGGAAAGATGGTATGCTGGGATGCCTGGTCGCCATGGTGGTGGAGATGTTGGTGCAGATGCAACCAACTTGGAGATGAAGAATGTTTATCTTGAGTTTGCAATTCCAAATACACCAGCTAAAGCTACAGTTGGGGTTCAGGGACTTACCCTTGGAAAAGGCATGATTTTCTCCGATGATGCTTCTGCTTTTGTTATAAACACCGCCCTTGATCCTGTTAAAGTAAGGCTTGGATATATCGCAGCTCTTAATTCCAGCGTAACTACCGACTATAATGACATGGACGATTTCTTCCTTGAACTTAAGTATGCAGAAGGTCCTCTTGCTTTGGAAGGCGTTCTTTTCTATCAATACGGCCATGACTCAGATTTTGGTTATCCAAACCGTATAAATTATACTGCCGATTATCCCAGTGTAAGACCAACTGTTGACAAAGAAAGTAACCATCTCCTTGATCTTGGATTTGGCGCATCTTACAAGATGGATTGGCTTGGAGTATCCTTATACTTTGTAAAGAACTTCGGTGGCTATGACATAGCTCGCACCGATGAAGATGAGAAGTATAAGGGATGGGCATTGGAAGGTAATATTGATTTCTTTATGTCACCCTTTACTCTAAGCCTTGGTGGCTTTGTATTTAGCGACAAATATACCCACGTTGCAGGTCGTTCCTACTACTGGTCAGAAATCGCCGGCTTAGGAACTCTTGATGTGAATGTTGCTGGTTTTGACTATAACCCACTGCCATCTTATGGTCCAGGCGGTGGTCCACTAAATAGAGGTGATTACGACCTTGGTGATGCTCCAAGAAACATCTGGGCACTCCGACTCGGTGGCGCTTGGCAAGCCCTTGAAACTACAAAGGTCACCTTGAATTACTATTATCTTGGCACTTACAAGAAAGTCGTATCTGATAGACTTACCGGTGAAAAAGATGATACCTTAGGTCATGAGCTTAACCTCTACATTGACCAAAAGGTTGTCGATGGTCTTGAGTTAAGGCTTGTTGGTGCTTACCTTATCACCGACGATTCCTTCACAACAAATCCTGACGAAGATAACATCTATGAAGTTGGTGCTCAGCTTCTCTGGAAGTTCTAAGATATAGCCCAAAAGGGAGGGGAAGTTTTCAAAAAACTTTCCCCTCCTTTAGTTTTTTAAACACCCTACACCCTAAGCCCACCAAAAATATCATGTAAAATCCCAGGCCAAATCCAATTTTAAGAGAAAAGCTGAGATCAAGTTTTTTAAATATTTCAATTGTGATTGCAAAAACAGAAAGAGGCAAAAAAACACTAAAAAACAATCTTTTCTTAAGAAGCCCTTTTACGGCCAATAGAGTAAAAATAAAGGTTACAGAAACAATCCAGATCTCCGAAACCAATGTAGCCCATGCTGAGGCAAGATAGCCATAAGCTGGTATAAAGGCATAATTTATAGCAACATTTATCAAGGCGGCAATAGCAGCGTTCCACCATTCAAAATAGACAATCTCCATAACAAGGCATACATTGCTAAAAAAAAGGCTTAAGAATATAAGAAAACAGACCCAGCAAAGTATATTAAAAGCTTTGTAGGTTTCCCCAAAGGAAGGTCCATAAACTAACAAAATGACCTTTTCCGAAAAAAAGGGAACAATTATGCAAAAGGGAAGGCCTATCATCACTATTGCTAGGGCTATAATTCTTACAAGTTTCTTAAATGTCTCGGCATTTTCATTTCTAATCCTTGCTAGAACAGGTATAAGGGGATTGGTCATTAGAACAGCAAGAATGGCGGAGGTATCTACAACTCTATAAATAGCGTTATACAGCCCAACCTCCTTGTCTCCCTTAAACCAGGCGAGCAAAAAAGTATCGGCACGACTGTTGATAATCGTAAAAATAAAAGAGATGCCAATGGGAAGAGCTATTCTAAGATTTTTGTAAATCATTTCTTTGTCTATTTTGAAAACGGGTTTTAGCAATGAAAAAGAAAGTTTGAAGGAAGTCACAAGATAAAGAATTTGAGCCACTAGATAAGCTATTCCAAGCATTATAATTGATGGTTTATGTAGTAGAAACAAAATAGCCAAGGAAAGGCTAACATAGCAAAGACCATAGAGCCCTGTAGAAAAACTTGAATACCAGGGCTTATTGAAGATTTGAAAGACAGCATCGAAGATTCTAGAAGCTGCAAAAGGAATTGTAAGAACCCCAAGGCAAAGCAAATCATATAGGTCGGATCTTAAAAGTGGAATAGCTAAAAAGGAAATCACCATGACTATAATGGACAAAGCGATTCGGATTATTAAAAGGTTACCCCAATAAAGTTCTCTAGCTCTTCCTTCTAACGAAGCTAGATCCTTAGAGGAGGTGATAGTGGTTCCAAAGTCCGCAAGAGTCGAAGCTACATTTACAAAGGTCAAAAAGTAGGCATATTGACCCAAAAACTCCGGACCAAAATGCCTTGCAATGATTATAAAAAGGACAAGGTGGGAAGCTACAGAAAAAGCTCTTCCTATAAATTGAGCCAGGAAGTTTAGGCTATAATGTTTAATCACAACTTAGACCAGCTTTTATTTTTTCGGCCTAGGAACTTTAAATCCTAGCTCATTAAGAACACTTATATTTCTTCGCCACTTTTCTTTAACGCGCACATAAAGGTTCAAATAGACAGGAACTCCAAGAAGCCTCTCTATATCTTTTCGGGCATTTTTCCCTATCTCTTTAATCATCCTGCCGTTTTTCCCTATAATAATTCCCTTTTGAGACTCCTTCTCAACGTTAATAGTAGCATCTATGGAAACAAGATTTTTTTCCGAGTTTTTTTGGAAGCTATCAACGATTACAAAGACCGAATAGGGAACCTCTTCGTGAGTAAGATTAAAAACTTGCTCTCTTATTAGCTCCGCTACCAAAAAGCGCTCTGGTAAGTCTGTTACATAATCCTCTGGGAAATATTTTGGTCCCTCTGAAAGTAACCTTGCAATAGAATCAACCAATTCTCTTACGCCATCACCAAGCAAGGCTGAGATGGGAATGATAGCCTCAAAGGGATGTTTATCCTTATAGATGTCGATGATTGGAAGCAGTAGAGCTTTGTTTTTCAAAGTATCAATCTTATTTATCACTAATATAGATGGAGTGCTAACCTTAGAGAGAACTTCTTCAAGGATAAACATATCAAGCTTTCCAGGCTTTTCATTAGGTTCCACCATAAAACAGATAACATCTACATCCTCAATTGCAGAAATAGCGGTAGAAACCAAAGCGCTATTGAACATGTCCCTAGCTTCATGAATGCCCGGAGTGTCTATAAAAATAATCTGACAGCTTTCACCGTTATATATTCCCGTGATTCTATTTCTCGTCGTCTGAGGCTTTGGAGATATTATCGATACTTTCTCCCCTATTATGCAATTAAGCAAAGTTGACTTCCCTACATTAGGAGCACCTATTATAGAAACATAGCCAGACCTAAAGGTTCCCTTCTCCTCGGCCATCATACCCTTCAATTAATTCCTACAAAAGTCCCATTTTCTTTTTGAGCTCCATAAGGGCTTCCTCTGCCTTTGGTGAAGGAGATGCCAAAGCTTTATCAATTTTGCTATCAACGCTTTCTACCGTTATAGAGCCATAAGCCTCGGCCAGTGCCTCCTCCTCTTGAATTTTTTGCTTCATCCTTTCCAGCATTGAAATAGTGCTAGAGGTGTCAATCTTAGCAAGTTGTTGGTTAATTTTTTTCATGGAACTTGCTGTTTTTGCCCTTGCCTTGAGCACTATAAGCTCGTTTTCGTAAGAGCTTATTTGCTTTTTTAGTTGCTCTACCTTTGTCTGAAGCTGAGAAGCCAAAGCTTCTTGAGCATTGTAGTCGAGCTTTAGTTGCTCAACCTTTTGATCACACTCTTGTTTTCTAGAAAGAGCTTCAAGAGCTAGCCTTTCTGCCTCTTCCATGGGTATTTCGCCTCTTTTTGCTTTTTCAATAAGAAGCATAGCCTTATTTTCATAATCTTTTGAAGCCCTCTGAAAATCTTCAATTTGTCTCTTAAGTCTTATTACCAAAGCCTTGACTTCTGCAAGGCTTTCCATAGCAGCAGTAAGATCCTTCTTTAGATCTCTTATGCCTTGCTCTGTAAGCTTTATTGGGTCTTCAAGCTTATCAACAACTGAGTGCGCTTCAGCCTGCCCTATTTTAAAAAGTCTTTGGAACAAACCTGCCATCTTAACCTCCTCCCTTTTATCTTTTAAACTTAAGTAACTCATCGCCGTAGTCAACAAGAGCCATTTCAAGGGCTAGTATAGAAGATTCTAACTCGTTGAAATCAAGATTTTGTAGCTGTAAGGTATCTCTGAATATGACATATTTGCCCTCTTCATCAAGCACAAAGGCTCCATGAACAAGATATCTATTAATCTTAAGAAGTTTTTCAAAAAATTCTAGTTTTCCAGTTTCTGGAACCTCCATTATAAGCTGTTCAATAATGAGAATAGGATACTCGCAGTCAACAATCATATTCGATATGCCTCTTTCTTCGTTTTTCACAACAAAAAGCTCTTCTTTAGGATCCTCTTCAGTAATCTCAACATCTAGATCCAGAAGATAGGACTTAACTAGGTTAAAATAATCTTTCATCTTACACCCCCCGGAAATGGCTGTGTTGCAATTTTCACTAGACCCCACCCATTCTCAGACACAGCCTTTTAATAAAGTTCCCATAGTCCCTGTTTGTAATAGTCAAAAAGCACCGGTTTGGCCCGGTAATTAGCTTCTACCCTATCCCTATCAAGAAGATTCACCGGGCTAAACACAAATAATGTTTTTAACACATCTTTATCAAGAAATCTTGTTTTTAAATTAAATCTTTCCCAGTTTTTGTAAATCCCAAGCTTGAAAGAATCCTCTGGAATTCTTGCACCTATTACCCAGCCCCATTCCCCGAAGGTTGGCACATGGGTATGAATTGGTATAGGTTCAAAACCAGCCTCTTTAATGGTTCTAACAATAGACCAAAAAGCCTTTGGGCTAAAAAAGGGGCTCGTCGCTTGGGTTACAATAACGCCGTCTTTTGCAAGGAGTTTCTTACAAGCTTTATAAAACTCCACCGAATAAAGCCTTTCCAGTGAAGGCTTTCGAGGATCGGGAAGGTCAATTATTATGATATTCCACATCTCTGAAGACTTTTCTATAAACATTCCCGCATCTTCGTTAATAACTCTTACTTTGGAACTTTTCATGGAACCTTCGTTAAGATCTACCAGTAAAGGATGGGTCTTTGCCAAATCGGTTATCACAGGGTCAATGTCCACCACTGTCACACTTTCTACATCGGGATATTTAAGAACCTCTCTTACCGCAAGGCCATCACCTCCACCAAGGACAAGCACTCTCTCCCTTGAAGGTGAACCAAGCATAGCAGGATGGACAAGGGATTCGTGATATCTATATTCATCAAAACTTGAAAATTGAATATTACCATCAATGTAAAGCCAGAAAAAATTCCGCCATTTCGTCATAACTATTTTCTGGTAGTTGCTCTGTCTGGAATATATTATTTCGTCTTTATATTTCCTTTCCTCACCCCATTCCGCAACAGCTGATGCAAAAGGTATCATGGAAAATACAACCATTCCAGAAACCACAGCTGAAAAAACAAAATGCTTTTTAATTCTAGGTCGAAATGAGATGAAGAACGTTAAAGCCATCAGCCAGTTTAAGGCTCCCAAAAGTGGCGCAAGCTGAACAGAGCCAATTTTAGAAAGTCCCACAAAGGCAAAAAAAAGACCTCCAACCAAAGCTCCAATGTAGTCCTTTTCAAGGACACTTCCAAGATTTGAAGAAAGATGTTCAAAACTACTGTTAATCCTTATTATAAGAGGTATCTCCATTCCTATGAGAATTCCCATAATGACAGCAGAACCATACAAAATAAGGGAAACCGCCAGGAGATTCGACATCATTCCATAAGCCAGCGGAATACTAATCGCCATTACAAAAGCTAAAAGGCATTCCAAAAAGACAAAGAAAGTCTCTTCGTTGTCAGGTATATAGGAAGTTAGCCTGCTTCCCATTCCCATGGAAAAAAGAAAAAGGCTTATTATCACAGCCCACTGAAAAATCGTATCTCCTAAAAGGTAAGATGCAACGGTTGATACTATATATTCCATTACAATGCCAGAGAAACCTGCAACAAAAACCGAAAGTTTTATGATTTTTCGACCATTAAGAGCCAATGCTCCACCCTATAAGGAAGGAAATAGCCACGTATATGCTTGCTTCTATAATTCCTGCACCTATATTTGGATGCTCCTGCCTTACAAGTTCCTCCATTAAGGTTCGACCGCTTAGAATAACTCTTTCAACAATAAATCTTGAAAGAGGAAGCAAAATAATGCCCGAACCCATAACAACAGCAAAAAACAGCAAATCCCTTGTCCAGGAAACAAAATTTCCCTGAATAGCACATCTTACAATATTTCCAGTGGCAAAAAGCACCCCCGAGAAAGCAACTCCCACAGGAACATTGTTTTTTTCAATCTCTTGATGAAGATCAAAGGGAAGGATCCAGCTATAGAAAAGAGATGCCCCGATGATGGCAATTTGCCCAAGAAGCCAAAAAACAGTGGCAGTTATTATGGTGCCCTCCCCTGCAACAGCACCATATACAACAAATCCCATAGCAATATGATTAGCAGCAAGAACAGAAGCGACCCCAGCGTTTTGATCAATAAGTATTTCCTTTTTAGCATCGAACTTCCTAAGGACTATCCTCATCCCTACAAAGTGGGAAACAAACATGAATAAAATTGCCAGTGTGCCATAGATGATAAGGTCATATATGGCGGTTTTCAAGGATAGGTTAGGTCCTATAAGAGAACCCCCTATAGCAATAGTCATACCGAGAACGTAGCCAGAGAAAACAATAGCCATGGCAGGATTGTCCTTATCAACAAGCTCTTCTTTTATACAACAGCCTCGGTAGGCAAACCCAAAAAGACTTCTAGCCACCACAAGAAGAGTTAATGAAACAACAAAGAAAGACATTTCGCTTAAAAACCATTCTAGAATTGACTTAACAGATTCCATAACACTCCTTTCTTATTTGCCACCACCACCAAGTCCACCAAAAAAGCCACCACTACTTGTTCTACTTCTAAAGGTTGATACTCTGGTTTTTCCCATATTTTCAGCAACTCTTTCGCTAAAGGTAGATTTCTTAGATTCTATTCTTTCCCATTGACGTTCAAAAAAAGTGGGATACTTCCTTTCCGTCCACTTGCCAAAACTGCCAAAGGTAGGCTTTCCCGAGTCATCCTTGGGTCCAAAATAGGGCTTTCTCTTAGACATGCTGGTTCTATATTCTTCCCAATCTCTATATCTAACCTTATAGTGACCTTCAACTATGTCCTCAACCGCTTCAATTAAAGAAGCAATGACGAAATACTTACCCAACCATTCCCAAACTTGATTGCCAGAGCTATCGGTAGTCCATCTGCCAAAACGAGGATCCCCAACAAATTGATAACCTGGAGGCTGAGGCACATCACTTACATTGCCATCCTTGTCTTTGGAAAGAATAGCCATTCCAAGACAAGGTTTATATTTTTCGTAGATTTCCTTACTTACCTGATACCAACCTGTAAATCGCTCTCCAACGGAAGGCTCATCCTTGGAATTATTCTTAACAAAAACAATATGATACAGATGCTGGTAAGTGGTAAAGAAACCAAACCCCTCTTCCCTCATATCTGCAAGAATAACAGAATATTCCGGGTAGGTATCTAGCTCTTTTTTAAGCCTTTCCAGAGGATCAGGGGACGAACTACCACAACCCATTAAAGTCAAAATTAAGAGCACAAGAAAAGCCTTTTTCAAGACAGCCCCCTTTATCTAGGAAGAATGTTACTGAATTTATACTCTTCTACGTATTCGCCAACGGATGCTTCAAATTCTGTATCTCCCCACTGTTCTATGGTAATTACTTTACTACCATCGGTGCTTTCATACTCCCAGTATAGAAATGGTACTTCCGGAGGCTTTCCATTTTTTAAAAACTTTGCACCTCCATAGCTTACCATTTCAAAGGTATAGCCTCCATAGCTCAAATTGCTGGGAGGATCATTATACTGCATAATATGCTTTTTTAGATTGGGATCAATGGCTCCAAGAGGAACCTTTTTCATAAGAGTCCAATAGACACCATCATCTTCCTCTCTACAAAGATAAAGAACATCATTTCCTGATTTCAGTTCCCACTCGATCATCTTAAAACCATCCCCCATGTCGTAGGTATGTCTTGCAACAACCTCCCAGGCCTTAAGGTCGAAATCAACAAGCCAGCCTGGTTGGAGGTCTTCAAGCTTAACATTTGTGGGATCAAAGGATGGTTTCTCCTTTTTCCCAAAAAGCCAATCAAGTATTCCCATCGGAAAATCTCCTTCTAATAAGTAACAGTAAAATTTCTCTCCAGGCTATCAAAAACTTTAACATCTATTGATGTTAATTTCCACTTCCTTTTTAGGTAGCGAATATTTATAGACCTGGGTCCGTAAAATTCAGAAAGATATCTTTTTGGAATGTAAATGGTAACCTTATCAAAGGCTCGATCTCTTTTTTCAAACTCTTGCTCTAATTTAAGTCTCCACCAGTGAACCCTTGTAAGATAGCCAAAAGATGGATGATAGGGACCCGCTATAACCGCCCCGCCATCTAAGTTACTGTTAGCCTGGAGACCAATCCTTATTACATTTATATGAGATTCCTCAAGCTTAAGAAGAGCAAAGGCGCACCACCTTATTGCTTCCTGCAGGGATAAAGGTCTATACAATCCCTTTTGATACCACACGGAAAGCTTAGCATTTGGAAAGACAAGGGTAGGATAGATCCTTACAGCATCGGGCCTAATCTCTATAACTTTGTTGATGGTATCCATAAAAAGGGATTCATCTTCCTTTGGAAGCCCTGCCATAAGCTGAATACCAACCTTTAAGCCTCTTGCCTTCAGTTTTTCTACAACGCTTCTTACAACATTTTCCCTGTAGGGTCTTCCAATCTTTCTTAAAACTGGATCATTAAGGCTCTGCACTCCAAGTTCAATCATGCTAATTGGAAAGCCTGCTATTGCTTCCATGGCACCATCACTTACAGTATCTGGTCTCGTGGAAAAGCGAAGCCCTGTAAAATAAGAAGATCTGAAAAAGGTTTCAACTTCTTTCAAGATCTGCCTTATAAGATCAACATCAATAGCGGTAAAGGTTCCGCCGTAGAAGGCTAGTTCACCCTTTGCACCTCCCTTTTCAATAACCTTTATGTGTTCTGAAAGCTGTTTCTTTACGGAAGCTAAAATATCCTCCTTTCTTGTCCTAATGGAAGTAGCAACATACTGATCACAGTAAACACACCTGTAGGCACAGCCAGCAAAGGGTAAAAAAATCGGATATATTCTCATGATTTCAGTAATTCTCCCTTTGCAAGCTTTCCGTAAGCAACCTGAGCAGCCTTTTGCTGGGCTTCCTTTTTGGATTTACCCCTTCCTCTAGCCACTACTTTACCATTTATAAGAACACTTACGTAAAAGGTTTTATCGTGATCGGGACCTTCTTCCTTATCGAGACGATAAACGGGAGTTTGTCTAAGCTGAGCCTGAACTAATTCCTGAAGCTTGGTCTTATAATCCTTGTCGAGTTCCCGGAGGGGATCATTCGTTGAAAAGGCGGAAAGAAGAGGAGCAATGTGATTTTTTATAAAAGTCATTACCTCTTCCCATCCACCGTCGATATAAATGGCTCCCACAATAGCTTCAAAGGCACCTGAAAGAATCGATGCTTTTTTCCTTCCCCCGGTTTGCTCTTCCCCCTTACCTAACATTAAATACTCGCCTATGTTCAGCTTCTCCGCTAATTTAACTAGCTCATTTTCATTTACTATGGCTGATCTAAGCCTTGAAAGTTCGCCTTCCGAATAATGGGGATACTTCTCAAAAAGAATGTGTCCTATAGCAAGTCCAAGGACAGCATCTCCAAGAAACTCAAGCCTTTCGTTATCTTTCACCGGTTGAGCATCCCTTTCATAAGCAAAGGATCTATGGGTAAGAGCTTCCAATAAAAGAGACTTGTTTTTAAACTTGTATCCTATAACTTCCTCGAAACCATCAATTTCCATAAGATTGCTCATCCTTTCTAATTGACCAATTCCATCACAAAAATTATAAAAAAAGTGAATTATTGACTTAAAGAAAAATCTTCAAGATCACTATGAACAAGTTAAAGGCTCCATCCATCAAGCACGTTTACGTAAACGAAAAGGGTGAGGCTACAATTATTTGTGAATCCTGCGGCAAAAGCAAGAAGATTTTCAATGTCACCCCTAGCCTCAAATTAAAACCTGTTCCCGTAAATTGCACCTGCGGTCACAGATTTATAGTAACCTTTGATTCAAGAAGATACTATAGGAAACAAGTCAGCCTAAAGGGGACATTTGAAATCCCCGAAAATGAAAAAAAGTATCCCATGATTGTCGAAAATATTTCTTTAGGTGGTGTTTTAATAAGAACTCCCTATGCTAACCTACTTGAAAAAGGACAGGTAATAAAAGTAGAGTTCCAGCTTGATGATCCAAATCATTCACTTATTAGTAGACCTGCTATAGTAAGGCATGTATCTACCGACAAGGCAGGCTTAGAGTTTGTCCAAGATAGAGCTTACGATAAAATACTAGGATTTTATCTCCTGAACTAAGATGCTTATCTGGCTTGGGGAAATACCACCAAAAAAGGTAAATCCTATTTTGTTTCTTGACAGAGATGGTGTCCTGAATGTAGATAGTCCCGATTACATAAAGAAGCCAGAAGAACTTGTGATATATGACGATGCTTTCGAATTTCTTAAACCCCTCTCTTCTTATTTTACCATTGTCATAATAAGCAATCAGTCAGGGATAGGAAGGAGATATATAACCATTGAAAATTTCTGGAACATTCACTTTAAAATGATAAAAGCCTTTGAAAAAGAAGGCATCTTTTTTAGCGGAGCCTTTTATTGTCCCCATACTCCATCTCAAAAATGCAAATGTAGAAAACCAAGTCCTGAAATGGTTTTTACAGCGGGAAGGATATTTAGCTGGGAACCATCAAAAAGCCTTCTTGTAGGTGATAAGCTTTCTGACGTGGAAACAGCTAAAAGGGCTGGCATTGAAGCTATATTGGTAAAAAGAGATGGAATACTGCCATCAATAGAAGGATTAAAGGTCTTTAGCAACCTTAGAGAACTCCTGGAACATTTGTCAGTTTAATGGTTACTTTCTGGTGGAAAATAGGAAAGTAGCTTTCTGGCAAGCCTTTTTAAAGCGGGATCCTTTATGGTTTTAATAATAGCTATGGAGTTTTGAGAAAGATTGAACTTTGGCTTTTTAGTCTTTTTAGTGTTTTTAATCTTTTTTCTGGGTTTTTCCAAAAGACTAACCACTGAAACCTTATTATCAATCCCTTGAAGATCTCCCACCTTAACCACTATTTTCTTTACCACTTCCTGCCCAGCCTTATCATTAAGCTTTTTTATGATCTCATCCTTGTAGAACTCTACATGATACTTCCATACGCTATCCTTTGCATAAAAGACAAGAACGCCTCTTTCCAGCTTGACAGGTTGAACGGAAGAAGCAATCTCCTCTCCTACAATATCTTCCCACTTACCAAAAGGATAAGGAAAAAGTAGACTTTTATTTTTGTCCATAATGGATTTCACAATAATTTCGATAGATTCCAACCCTACTTTCTCCTATCAATAAAGTTTCCAAGGCTTTCTTCAAGCTTTCTAAGCCTTTCTTCTATTTTAGCAAGAATCTCGTAAACTTTCTCAAATTCCAAAGAAGTTCCATCATCCAGCCCAGGAAAAACCATATCATAGATTAAGCTGTTGAGAGAAAATATATATCCAACGGACAACCTATATCCTACGAAACCAATAAAAACAGCCAAAGAACCTAGAACCAGCGTATGAAAAAAGGCTCTAAAGCTTGCTAGGAAATAATTCCACAAATTCTCAACAGCTGAATGTCCGCTAACTATCCCAACCACATATTTATAAAAAACAAAAACACCAGCAAACCATGAAATAACAATAGATATGAAAACAAGCCCCTTTAGAATCCTCCATTTTAATAAAATAAGCCGATCATCAATAGTTGAAAGAAGTTGTTCCTTTTTGTCGAGCTTAAGGACAGAAGAGAAAGAACCCCTGGCTTCCTTCTCTGAAAGCAAGCAGTAGAGTCTTCTGTATGCATGGAAAGGACTGTAACCTTTTATGGCAATCCCGCCTAAACCCTTTGAAATTTCTCTTCTAAGCTTTTCTTTTCCTAGAACTTGAAAGAGGCTCCACAAAATAGAAAGTATTCCTATTGAAAGGGCAGATCCCAACAAAAAGGCAATAATAAAATTCCATGGGAATTTTTGTGGTGGTAACCACAAAAAATCCACCCATGGAATTTTACTTAATCTTGCTAACCCCTTAACAAACCTACTATCGGTTATAACAATAGCAAAAGACCATCCCCCAAGGAATACCAGAAAAAAACCTAACCCTTCTTCCAGAACAGCTTGAACATGATACCGTCTTAAAGAATATTGCACTCTATTTTCTTCCTGTCATCTCCTTGGGAATGCGACCCGTCTTTATACATTCTGAACGAAGCCGTCTTCCAACTATCTTTTCTACCATAGTTCCAATTTTAAGGACACGGTCAACATCAACACCTGTATCAATACCCATCTCATCCATCATAACAACCATATCCTCAGTAGAAACAAGTCCCACTATGGTGGGATCCTTATAGTAATACTCACCGGTTCCGCCAACAGGAACACCATCTACAAAATTAGCGGGCTGGCCACCAATACCACCCATAGTTGACTCGTAATGGGTAATGCCTGCAAGAAGTGCTGCTAGCACATTTGCAAGCCCCCACCCTCTGGTGGTATGGAAATGGGCAATATGCTTAGTTGTATCAGGAATAGCATCCAAAACCATAGAGAAATACTCATACACTCTATCGGGAGAGGCAGAACCATCATGATCTGCATGTTCTACATCATCTGCTCCCATGTCGAGCCATCTTTTGGTAAACTCCACCGCTGTCTTAAGCTCCGTTCTTCCCGCAATGGGGCATCCCCAAATGGTGCTTACCGTTCCACATATCTTAAGCCCAGCATCCTTTGCTTTAGGAAACCATTCTTCGCACATTTTAAAATATTCTGCAAGGGTTAGTCCTGAGTTTACCTTATGGTGAGCTTCACTAGTGGAGACCATAACAAGAATCCTGTCAGGTCCCCATCCTTCCTGTTTAGCCCTTATAGCTCTTTCTATGGCTTTTTCTCTGATAGTAACAGCGGTTACTTCAACTTCCGGAAGGAGATGCTGAATTCTTTTACTGCTTCTAAATTTTTTAAGAAGCTCCTCCGCATCTTTAAATTGAGGCATTCTTGCAGGGTTTCCAAGATTGGTAAGCTCAATCCTCTTAAAGCCAGCCAATACCAACTCTTCTGCTACCCAGAGTTTTGCGTCAGTCGGAATAAACTTCTCTTCATGCTGGAAACCATCTCTTACCGTAATGTCGCCAATCACAACCTTTTTTGGATAGTTTAACTTAGCCATACTTCCTCCTTAAAATCTAAAATTGCCAAAGGATGGCTCGCCTATTGGTTTGAGTAAGCTCACCTCAAAGGCAAAAGCAAGCCAGTCTCTAATTTCTCTAAATTTTAACACTCTATCATTCAAGAGCCTTGCGCCACAGAAGAAAGGATGAGCTTCACCATCATATTTTGCTATCATCTTTTCACGAAAAGCCTGCTTTTCCCCTTCCGTCATCGGATTTCCCTCGCTAGCCCTTTTTCTTTCCTCTATTGAAAGTAGGACTTCTGCAGCAGAGCGACCGCTCATAACGGATGTTCTAGCTCGCATGGTAGCAAACAGAAAATGAGGCTTGTAGGCCCTCCCGCACATGCCATAATTTGCTGCACCATTGTCAGGACCGATAACTAGCTGGATACGTGGAACTTGAGCACAAGAAACAGCTCTCACCATATCAGCTCCGTATTTTCCAATACCCATATGTTCTGATTCAGTTCCCACCATATAGCCAGGTGAACTCTGGATGAAAAGCAAAGGAATCTTATCGTAACAACACCTTACAATCCACTCAGTGGCTTTCCTTGCAGCTTCCACAAAGATAATGCCTAGCCCATTAGCTGCAACCACTCCAACAGGGATACCCTTTATTCTGATCCTTCCAGTAACAATGTTATCGCCTCTTCCTGGAGCGTAGTGTTTCTTATACTCAATAAACTCGCTGTCATCTGCTATGGCCTGTATGAAAGCCCTTACATTAATCCCCTGATAAATATTTGCTGGTAAGATCTCGTAGATAGTTTCCACGGGAACCCTTGGGGAAACCTCAGGATACCTATGAATATGAACTTTTTGTGGCTTTTCCAGAGAAAGAATCTCTCTTACCTTTTCTATGGCTTCATCCTGAGTTCTACAAAAATAATCTGCTCCTCCAGAAATCTGCGTATGAACCCTTGCTCCGCCAAGATCTTCTGCAGTTACAACCTCTCCAGTAGCAGCTTTGACCAGAGGAGGACCTCCAAGGAAAGAATAGGCAAGTTTATCAATCATTACAGCTTCGCAAGCCATGAAAACAATATAGGCACCACCTGCAGTATTCCCACCAGTGCTAAGAGTTATTTGTTTAAGTCCCATAGCGGACATTCTAGCCATGTTATAAAACATAGAGCCAAAATGACCATCGTCGGGAAACACATCAGCTTGCATTGGAAGGTAAGCACCACCTGAGTCTGCAATATAAACACAGTTTAGTCCGCATCTTTCAGCTATCGCTTGAGCCCTGAGATGTTTTTTAAGAGTTATAGGGAAATAAGTTCCCGCTTTAACTCTACTGTCGTTTGCAATAATCATGGTCCAGTTGCCATGAATCTTGCCTATACCGGTAACGATACCTCCACAGGGGACATCCTCAACATCAGGATAATTCATCCCAAAACCAGCAATAACTCCTAGCTCGTAGAATTCAGTGCCTTCATCGATTAGCTTTTGAATAAGCTGTCTTACAGGTTGTTTGCCCTGTTTTGCCAAACGCTCTACAGCCTTTTCACCACCAGGCCACATGGCCTTATACATAAGCTCATCAAGCTTTCGTTCCTCTTCTTCCCAGAACAGTCTATTTTCCACCCTGGCATCCGACATATCTGAAAAACTCCTCGTTTTATTTTCCTTTGTAAACGGGTTTTCTCTTCTCTTGAAAAGCTCTAAGCCCTTCCAATCTGTCCTCGGTAGGTATAGTTATCCAGTAGGCATTCGATTCAATGGCAAGACCTGTATTAATATCAACCTCGATTCCGTAATTGATTGCGTATTTGGCCTGCTGAATAGCTATAGGACCTGTTTCACAAATCATAAGAGCCATATTCATACACTCTTCCATAAGCTTCTCAGGAGGACAAATCTTGTTAACAAGCCCTATTTGAAGAGCTTCCTGAGCATCAACCCTTCTGCCCGTAAAGATAAGCTCCTTTGCTTTACCCCTTCCAATAAGCCTTGGAAGCCTTTGGGTGCCACCTGCTCCGGGAATAATGGCAAGACGGGTCTCCGTAAGACCCATTGTTGCAGTAGTTGAAGCAATCCTGATATCGCAGGCAAGGGCAAGCTCTGTTCCACCGCCAAGGGCTACACCATTTATTGCAGCAATAACAGGCTTGCTCATGAACTCAATGAAAGTAAAAAGATTTCTGATGGTAAAAATAAACTCTTTTACCTGAGCTTCTGTAAGAGTTGCTCTCTCTTTAAGGTCAGCACCTGCACAGAAGGCCTTCTCACCTGCTCCAGTGATAATAACGACTCTGACATCGTTATCAAAGTGAAGAGCCTCAACCTTCTCTTTCAAAGCCCTTAACATAGCAAAATTAAAGGCATTCATCACTTCCGGGCGATTAAGAGTAAGAATAACCACCTGATCCTTTCTTTCTTCAAGCACTAGAGGCTGTTCCATTCCGCCCTCCTTTATCTTTGAGCCTTCCTGGCAAAGGCTTCCCTTGTAAGTTCTCTTGCTATAATAATCCTTCTTATCTCGTTAGTTCCCGCTCCTATTTCATAAAGCTTCGCATCACGCCAAAGATTCTGAACAGGAAACTCCAAACAGTATCCGTAACCACCGTGAATCTGAACAGCCTGATTACAAATCCATGTTGCGGTCTCTGAAGCAAAAAGAATAGCTGCTGCTGCCATCTTTGTAAGCTCTGTGCCTTTACCGCCTCTTGGAGATTTCTGAGCAAGCTTTGCAGCTCTATAGACAAGCCCTCTCGCCGCCTCAAGCCTTGCATACATATCTGCAAGCTTTTGCTGAATCATTTGGAAATTAGCTATAGGTTGGCCAAATTGCTCCCTTTCTACCGCATAATTGATAGAATATTCAAGAGCTTGCTCTGCCATTCCAATGCTTCCACCAGCAAGAACTATTCTTTCCACATCCAGACCACTTGTCATAACATGAACACCCATGTTCTCCTGACCAACGAGGTTTTCCGCAGGAACCTCGCAATTATCAAAAACAAGCTCACCTGTTGGAGAACCCCTCATGCCACATTTTTTGATCTTCCTTGAAACAGAAAACCCTGGAAAGTCCTTTTCCACTATGAAAGCGCTTATCCCCTTCGCACCTAGCTCAGGCTGAGTTTTTGCATAAACTAAAAAAATATCCGCTATGGGCCCATTGGTTATAAAAATCTTTGTCCCGTTAAGAATATATTTGTCACCCTTCTTGACCGCCCTTGTCCTTATGCTCATCGCATCGGAACCTGCATTTGGCTCAGTCAATGCAAGAGCTCCTATCTTCTCGCCTCTTACCATAGGAGGAAGATACTTCTCTTTTAGATATTCGCTAGCATTCCTGTGAATATTGTGAGCACAAAGATTGGAATGGGCAGCATAGGTCATGGCAAGACCAGGAGCAAATCTACTCATCTGCTCAACAGCCAAGGTCTGCATAAGAATATCGCCACCTAAACCACCATACTTTTCATCAATAGTAATCCCAAGAATGCCAATTTCAGCACACTTTTTGAAAAAGTCAGGAGGAAACCAGTCTTCTTCATCCACCTTTTCTTGAATAGGCTTAAGCTCCTTAAGAGCCCATTTATAAACTGTCTCCTTAATCATTTGTTGTTCTTCTGTAAGCTCGAAATCCATTCTATAACCTCCACTTATGGCTTCACGAAAAGACATAGAAAAATCAAGGCAAGATCCCACTAACGGCTTAATTCTAAAATAAATCACTAACCCTGTCAATTATACTATCAAATTTTTTTTGATATTTTAAAAACTGGCGAGCTAAATCTTTTGATGGAAAATGGAGGAAGCTGAAAGGGTGCACTCTTTTCCAATACCCATCTTTTTCTTCACAGCATCATCAAGAATTTTTGGAAGGCCTCCCTTTTCCAGTGGATTAAAACCAAAAGTGTTTTCCCAAACCAGGCTATTTTCCATGCAGAGGTAGATGCAAAGGTCTGGCGCAAAAGCAAAGATTTTTTCTATCATGAACCTGTAAAGCTCCAGGCGAAGATCTACAAAATATCTTTTTTTACCGTCGGAAGATAGGACAAACTCTCCACTTGCAAATTTCCAGCGAGGTCTTTTTTTAAGAATTATTTTTTTAAGCTCAGGCATAAACCTAAACCCGCCAAGACTTACATAGACAATTCTTTCCGAAGGAATGGTTTTAAAAAACATCTCTATGGTTTTACTGTATTCTTCCTGCCACCCCGGAAAGAAAAAGATGGGATCAAAGTGAAAGGCAAGAAAATATCCCCACTCAAGGCACTTAAGGGCAGATGCTAGTCGCCTTTCTAAAGGGGCAGACCTAGGTTCTTCCCTTTTTACAATGGAGGGAGCATTAAGAGACCAGGAAACTATAGTGTGTCCCTTGTGTTCAAGTTTTTTGAGTCTATCAATAAAATCGGTTTTGGTTTTGAGCTCTAGCACAGCATTTGGCTTTGATGCAAAGAAAGGAACGAAATGCTCTGAAAGACCAGTCCAGGGGTCAAGAAGAAGAGAATCGGTAAATTCTCCTGTTCCTATTCTAAAAAGGGCAGATTTATTTTGTTCAAGATAGCTATCAACCTCCTTAAGCATTTCTTCGATGTTACCAAAAATTCTAAGATAGGGCTGATTCCAGTAAGCTTGGAGAATGCAATAGGTGCACCCAATGTTACATCTTTCACCGAAATGAAGAATCACATAGCCACAGCAATGATAAAACTTTGTGGCGGGGCAAGACCTTAAAAACCTTCCTTTGAAGTTATCAACAACAATAGCTCTATGCTTCAATGAGGGCTTGAGGTTTATCTTCCTAAAATCACCCTGAAAGGTTATAAACTTTGCCTGGGGAAGCCTTTTTATCATTTCCTTTACGATGGGGCTTTCTTTTAGGGAATCCTCAACCAGCAAAACAGCAACTTCAAGAAACATAGCTTTTAAAAAAATTCTCAAGAATGGAAAAAACTTTATCTTCAACGGATTTTAACTTGCCAGCAAGATCACTTCTTCCGGAAAAGGAGATTGTCAGCCTCCATTCCTCACCCTCAAAATTTTTAGGTGGCATAAGGTTCACCGAAGGAGGAAGTTTTTTCAAAACCTCTTTAAAAAAATTTTCCCTTTTTACCAAACGGGGAAAAAGCTTTTCTCTTAATATAGCCCTTAACCTTTCGGTTTTTTCGTAAGGGGTAAGCCTATCATCAGCCATAACTCCTTGAATTATACTGTCTCTTACAACATCTCCTGGCCTGCAATCTTGAATCCTTGCTATATCCTCAATAGATTCAAGGATTTCCTTCTGGAGACTGGCAGAACACCTTAACTTATAAAAAAGCATAACCAGTAAAGTCCTATCTTCCTCCTCCATTCCCGCTAAGGCATAAGCGGTTTTTTCGGAAATAATTTCGTTTAGGATAGCCATTTTAAAACCTTCGCTTCCTCTAGAAATAACCAAAAGCCTTCTGTAGGTTCCTGGTTTTGGAACAATTTCAAAAAGAGGGAAAAAATCTCTTTTGATTTCTTGAGGGCTAAAGAAATTAGACAATTTATCAATTATAATAGCCTTTTCCAGAAGGTTTAGCTCTCGTCCCAGAAATTTTAAAACTCTTGCAACAAAGAGATCCTTTTTTGATGTATCCTTTGGAAATATAAGAACCGGCAAAGTTTCAATTGCCTTTTTCTTAGCCCATCTAAACCTTTTATAGCCATCAACAAGAACAAAATCTTTACTTTCTTTCCAGACCCAAAGAGGCTCCTTAATCCCAAAAACATCAAGACTTTTTTCAAGCTTCCAGTCTGCTTTATCTAAAATCAAGAAATCCCCTTCCACGATTTTAAATGTTTCCAGCCTTTCAAAGGAAACTTTCACTTCCCTAATCCTCTGGAAGTTCCTTTCCTGTAAGGCGTTTCAGTGCTTCAAGGTATCTATTTCTTGTATTTTCTATAACCTCCCTTGGAAGTTTTGGGGGAGGATCCTCTGTTTTCCATCCAGACTTTACAAGAAAATCTCTAAGATACTGTTTATCAAAACTTTCAGGGTTTTCCCCTACCTTGTAGCTATCCTTTGGCCAGAATCTGCTTGAATCAGGTGTAAGCACCTCATCAACAAGAATAATTTCGCCATCTACAAGACCAAACTCAAACTTTGTATCGGCAAGAATAATGCCCCTTTCTTCTGCATATTCTGAAGCCCTTTTGTAGAGAGCAAGGCTTAAGTTTTTTAAGACTTCTGCAGTATCCTTACCAACAAGGGACACTACTTTTTCAAAGCTTATGTTTTCATCGTGAGCCCCAATTTCAGCCTTTGTAGAAGGCGTAAAGATAGGCTCTGGAAGCTTCTCTGCCAATCTAAGTCCCTTTGGAAGGGAAATACCGCAAACCATTCCGCTCCTTTGATAATCTTTCCATCCCGATCCGACAAGATATCCCCTAACTATACACTCAACAGGAAAAACCTTGGCTTTCTTAACCATCATGCTTCTTCCTTTAAGGATATCTTCGTAGGGCTTACACTCTCTAGGAAAATCTGCAACATCTGCAGAAACCAGGTGATTTTTGCAAATATCCTTTAAGAAATTTAGCCAGAACACCGATAGGGTATTGAGAATTTTGCCTTTATCAGGTATGGGATCGGGCATGATAACGTCAAAGGCTGAAATCCTATCAGTTGAAACAATCAAAAGATATTCCCCTAAGTCGTAGATGTCTCTTACCTTACCTCTTCCAACCAGCTTAAGACCTTCAAAGTTAGTGTAATAGACGGGATTTGTCATCGGCAGTCTCCTTTCTTTAGGCTTTCTTTATAGAATTTTATTAAAAATTCTGCATCTTTTGGGGAAAGGTCAAACTTTAAGATAGCCTCATTAATAAGCTCATTGTAGGGAGGGGTTTTGCCTTTTTCTTTTTCATATTCTTCAATCCTACAGGATATCCATTTTACAGCCTTTCTTATGGATTCACCTTCTGGCATAATGGTTGTCATGGTTCAATATCCTTTCTACTGTCAAATACTTTTTTGGTATTTCCTTAAAAAACCTACTGGGCTCATTGATACCACCACGCCTTCTTCTTGCCCAGCTTAAATGAAGATAACTTGATGCCCTTGTCATGGCAACGTATAAAAGTCTTCTTTCTTCCTCTAAAGCTCCTTCATTTCCATCGAAAGGATCCGTTGACTTCCAATGGGGAAAAAGTCCTTCCTCAAGACCTGAGACAAAAACCACATCAAATTCAAGTCCCTTGGCTCCGTGAACTGTCATTAGGTTTACTACGTCTTTTTCATCTCCGTCGCTTTGGTCTTCCTTTACAAGAAGCATTCTTTCAATAAAACTCGAAAGATCTACGCTTTGAGAAGCAATGTAGATAAGAAGCTCTATGTTTTCTTTTCTATTTAGAAAATCTTCTGAGTCTTTGGCATATCCTTCCAGGTAATCGAGGTAATTCGTTGCGGTAAGAACATATTTTATAGCTTCTGAGGGTGTCATTTGCAAAATGTTGTCCAGGATGTCTTTTAACTTCAGCAGTTCCTTTTCAACCTTTTTAGGTAAAAGACCCGCTTGAAGGATCTCCCATGTAGCCTCTTGAAGGGACCTCTTTGAGCTTTTGAAGGCTTCAATCTTTTTTATGGTGCCGTCGCCTATTCCTCTTCTTGGAACATTTATAATTCTTTCAAAGGCAAGGTCATCCTTTGGATTAAAAGCGCTTATAATGTAAGCGTTTATGTCCTGGATTTCTTTGCTTTCGAAAAATCCTCTAGCTCCTGAAATTCTGTAGGGAATCTTAAGTTCTCTAAAAACCTCTTCAAAGGGAAGAGAACAGAACCTTGTCCTATAAAGAATTGCCATGTTAGAAAAGGGAATAGAAGCTTTTTTGTATTCCATACATTTTCTGGCGATCCATTCAGCTTCATCGTATTCATCGTAACAGTTTGCTACAATGATAGGAGCTCCTTTTTTTCTACTAAAACATCTTTTTTCAAGCTGAACCCTGTTACGGGATATAAGAGCTTGGGAAGCCTCAACAATGATATCGGTTGATCTAAAGTTTTCCTCCAGCTTGATAACCTTGGCGTTTTTAAACCTTTCGGGAAAAGTTATAAAGTATTCTATGTCGGAACCTCTGAACTTATAAATACTTTGATAGTCATCCCCTACAACCATCAGGTTGCCGTTTCTTAGAAGAAGTTCGGTAATTTCGTTTTGAATTCTATTGGAATCTTGAAACTCATCAACAAGGATGTAATCAAACCTTTCCTGATAGCGCCTTCTTACTGTTATATCCTTCTTTAGGAGATTTCTTACATAGAGGAGAATATCGTCAAAATCAACGGCGTTGTTGTTTCTAAGCATCTCATTGTATCGGTGATACAGTTCTATAATCTTTGGAAGCCTTGACCACCTCAGAAAGTCTTCGGGGTTTCCACTATTTTTCGCCCTAGAGATAGTGCTAAGAATAGGGTCAAGGTATTTTGCGTCTAGATTAAAAGACAGAAGTATTTTTTTAAGAAGGCTTTTTTGCTGGGATTCGCTATATACAGAAATTGGTTTTGAGTAGCCTACTTTTTCAGCTTCTTCGTTAAGAATTTTAAAACAGGCACTATGGAAGGTTCTTATCCACGGGAAGTGTTCTCTTGAAAGGCCGGTTGATTTTTCCAGTCGATCTATCATTTCTTGGGCTGCTTTATTAGTAAAGGTTATGGCGAGAATCCTTGAAGGGTCAAAGCCCAGTTTATCAATTAAATAGGCTATTTTTGCGGTTAAGGTTTTTGTTTTACCGCTTCCTGCCCCTGCAGACACTAGAATAGGCCCTTCTACGCATTTTACCGCTTCCAGTTGAGACAAAGTAAGTTCCGCCCAATTCATTTTTTCATCTCTTAGTTTCGGGGGAATAAGTATCAGATTTTTCTTTTCTATGGAAGCAATGATTCATGGCTATATTTTTCACGATATTTTCACGACAATTAACAGCAAAACTATGATATTAAAAGAACAAAGATTTATAATCCTAAAGTAAGGAGCGAAAAGAAATGGGAAAAATAAAGCCTTTAAACAAGCTCTTGAGATTTTTCGTATTCCTTACTACAATTTCAACACTTTCAATACCACTTTTTGCTGAAGATGAGTTATGGCTTTCTGGCAAAGTTTTAACATACGACAACAAGACTGGCCGTATCGAGATAGAGGTCACCACAGAGTCTTGCCCAGGAAAACGAGTGTTCAAGACCACTCCAGGGCTTTTGCGAGACGCTCTAGTGGGGAAAGAGGTGCACTTCGGGGTGGACACCATCCGGTGCGAACCGGGTAAGACATACCGCATTACCACAAACATACTCGAAGGGGTGAAGCCATGAAGGCACGATCCTATTTAATTGCGGTAGTGATGACCTTTTTTGCCATAACGGTAGCGGTCGAGGCGGCGGAGATGAACAGCTACTGTTACATCCCTTCAACGGTAGGACAAGTGGTAGCTCCAAACGTTCTATTCGTCATGGACTACAGTGGTTCAATGGGGTGGTGCGCCTACAATCCCCATACTGACAAAAGGAACTGTTGCACCAACTCGTCAGGCTGTGGATGGACCTACCGGGGAGATGAAGAGGGATACTTTACACCTAATAAAGTTTATGCCTATAACAGCGCAAGAGGATACTGGGAAGAGTCATCGGGAACCACTGCCCAATGTCCCAAAACCATAAGTGGTATTAGAACGTCGAACAAATACATGGGTTCTTGCCTTAACTTTCTTTATATGTATCGAGTAGATCTGCTCAGGTGGGCAATTACCGGCGGAAAGCCAGCTTCTTGCAACCAAAATGACCCTAAGAAGTGTGATCCTGAGCTTTACGGGCAACCATCAGCTAACCTAAGCTGTGACGATTATGGCTGTATTCTTCAGATGGCTCAGGGTTCTAAGGTTCGGGTTCCCTGGGGGAGAATAAATGATGCACTCGCTTTCCAGTTTAAAAAACTCGGTACTAGGCCACGCCTAGGAGGTATGCTCTACAGTGGAACAAGTGTTCGGAGTAACAAGGTTTACATTGGTGATTTCACCGCAAGTGCCAACTTCGACGGGGTAAATCCTTACAAAAATCTTATAACGGTTATTAACTACGAATCTCCAAGTGGCTCTACCCCGACAGCCCCTGCCCTTTGGGACGCCTACAATTACTTCGCTCAGAAATCGCCTGAGTATGGAGGTTTCACCCCTCAACGAGGAAGTGGAGACCAATGGCGAAATCCCATGTATCAATGTGTTGACGAAAACAACAACGGCGTTTGTCAGGGAAGCGAGCTTAAGCTCGTGAGCTGTGCGAAAAACTTTATTATACTCCTTACGGACGGTCAGTGGAATGTAGGAGGATCTCCTCCTGCGAGTAGCACCTGCACTATCAACACGGGATTTGAGGCTCACTCCGCTGATCCGGTGGTGCCCGCTTACTGGCTCCATAAAAGAGGATTTACAAACCAGAAAACAGGTATTTACTCCTATGTGGAGGCCATCTACGGCATAGGTCTTTGGCTCGGTGGAACGGGGGAGCTTTCTCTTCAAAATGTTGCGATGTATGGTTCTTTCGACAAAGGTAAAACATACCCAGACAGTCTTACGGGATATCCTCAGCTAACATGCACCATGGATGACTGCGGAAGCGGGAAAGGCAGTGGATGCACGCCTCTTCCACCATCTTCTTCTGACTGGGATAAAAACGGTGACGGGAAACCAGATACCTTCTACAGTGCAAGCAACGCCCAAGAGGTCAAAAACGCTATTTTAAACGCTATGGTGGACATTCTTCGTCGTGTCTCCTCAGGAACAACAGTAGTTGCCCTTCCTCCAACGTCCACAACTGAGTCCTCTCTCATGGTGAGAACTTACTTCTATCCTGAGAAAATAGTCGGAGACAAAACTATAAAGTGGATAGGGCACCTTTCAGCACTCTGGTTTGACAGCGAAGGTCTCATCCGGGAAAACAATGACCATTACGACGAAACTGAAAAAAAGAAGATACTGGATGTTAAAAAAGATAATCCCCTCGCCTTTGTCTGGAGTGAGCCCGACAATGCGTATAAAGCTTGGATTTATGATGATCTTAACGACAAAGGATTCCCTAAATCTTGTGGGCATAACGAAAAGAGCTTAGATGATTTAAGCCTTGTTTTCGATGCTGGGTCTCTGTTAAAAGGAAGAAATCCCGATGAAAGAAATATCAAGACATGGGTTGATGTAAATGTGAACGGGGTGGTAGATTCAGGGGAGGTGGTATCGTTCAATGACGACAACACCCTTATCCAACGGTTCAAAAACTTCTGGTCTTACGATGATCTTGGTTCCTGCAACGACAACTGCGCGAAATCTGTCATTAAGTATATACGTGGCTATGACAGACCGACGCCTTCGGGAGCTTCTTTCCGGCTTCGTCAAGAGAACGATAGTGGCACGGATATCGGAACTGCCTGGAAGTTAGGGGATACGGTGTATTCCACACCAAGGATTGTGCCCAAAAAATCGGTAAATGGCTACGACATTCGCTACCAGGACGAAACCTACCACCAGTTCATCAACGAGACGATAAAAAATCAAATAGCGGTGGTTATTATGGGGGCAAACGATGGGATGATCCACGCCTTTCGCATAGGAGAAATCGAAGACATTATTCCTCCCGGATATCAAAACAACGGGAAACAAGTCGCTAGGGTAAAAGACAACATAGCAATAGGAAAAGAGGAGTGGGCATTCATCCCAGCCAATGTGATCCCCTATCTCCGGTGGTATTGTCAGGCAAACTACTGCCGCATTCCTATGCTTGAAACTACCTTTACCGTCCTTGATGCCTCAATTGGAGCTTCGGGAACTCCCCAAACCCCCGATGCCACAAAAACTAAAGACTCTTGGCGAAGGCTCCTTATTGCTCAGATGGGGTTTGGAGGAACGGAGATCAGCGTAGGGGGAAAAACTTTTAGCTCGTCCATTATGGTTTTCGATATCACTGACCATCTCAATCCAACTCTGCTATGGGAAAAATCTCTTCCCGATCGCACATTAACTTTTGCTACTCCTGGCATTGTAAGACTTGGAGACAAAGATAAAAACGGCATGTGGTATCTCGTAATAGGAAGCGGGCCAAAGAGTATTACGAGCTCGACTATAGGCTATAGCCCAGACGGTCCAAAGCTCTATATATTCGATCTCAAAACCGGTGAACTTAAAACAACTAAAGATATCCCTTCCACATCAGAAATGGTAGCAGTCGGCGATATACTCTCAACAGACCTTGACCTTCCCGCAGGCGACTACCAGGTGGACGATCTCTACTTCGGCACCTACAACGACGATACCGGTGCCTTCTATCGTCTGAGAATACGAGCGGACACAGGCTATCTCTCGCAGCCTTCGGCGTGGTCGGTTGAGAGGATTATGAACGTCAATCGGCCTGTTTTCGCTGCTCCCACGGTAACCCACGATGCAAACTACGTGCGTTGGCTCTACTTTGGAACAGGTATTTATCTCACGAGTGCCCACAACACCATAACCAACGAAAAATTCTTCGGTCTCATCGAGAAAGATGCGTGCTGGAAGGGAACCGGTTCCTGCCCCGAGATCAATGAAACGAACGATCTCATAGATTCTACCAACCTTTCCTTCCAAGGAGCGGTAGCGAAGAAGTACAGTTGCCAGTGCGAGGGAGGTATTACTATAAGGAGTGGTTCCTGCAACCCCACTTGCGGAAGTTGTGGGTCAGGAGAGATTCAGGTGTTTACGGAAACGACGGGAGCAAAACTCCAAGGGGCTACTGGAGCGCTGGCAAGCTGTAATGGTAAGGAAGAGAAAGCTGCTATTTTATGCATCCAGAGTAAAATCTACGAATATAATGCTATGAACGATCAAATTGATTTTTATAAGTCCGGCTGGAAGAGAACGCTTACGGGCGAGAAGCTCTACTCATCTCCGAAGGCTACAGGCGGGCTAGTGCTCGCCACTCCCTTTGAGCCTTCCGATGATCCCTGTGCAGCAGGTGGTGCTACAAAGCTTCTCGCCGTCTACTATACCACTGGCACTCCCCACTACCAGCCGATGATCATAAGGGAAGGAGGAACAACCGGAAGACAACAGAACCTAGTCATCGTCACGGAGGTAGAGATTGGCAAAGGCCCTTCGCCTACCAAGGAAAGCGTTGTGGTGAGAGAGTCGGGAGGAAAGACTGCTGTTTACACCCAGGCAAGTGGTGGTATTCTCAAAACAGAGATTACCCAACCACATCCCCCTAAGGATACTTTTATCCAATGGTTGGCAAAATAAAAAGGGTTAGATCTATGAGACGAAAAGAAAAGGGATTTACAATCATTGAGGTTCTCATTGCAATGTCTTTCTTTCTTCTCTGTTCAATAGGGCTCATGACTTTTACAATGATGACCCTTAAAGAAAGGAAAATCATTGAAAGACGTCATCAGGCTTATGCCTTTGCTAATGATATGGTAGAACGACTAAGATTTCTCCCTTCTAATAGTGATCTGGTAGAACCACAACCCTCCCATGAGGGAGATCACGTTAAGCTCGAAGATGGTAAACTAGTTTACTGCGATGGTGGCCAACAAGTTGATATAAATTCAATAACTAATCCCATAGGAGGTGGCACTCTTTATCTATACGATAAAGATCACGACGGAAATCTAGATAGTTCAGAGGTAAACAATTCCGCCAATCCTGAGATAGACCATCCAACAACTAATGTGGCAGATTACAATGGCCTTATGCCTATAAGGCAAACGACGGATGGGACAACCTTTTACTGTGTATGGGCTGTGCGATATTTTCCCTGCAATAGTAGCAATCAGTCCAAAATTTTTATTAAGGTTTATTGGATAGAGCCTGAGCCACAGGAAGAAAATCCCCAAAATGTGGTATCAGGTATAACTAACGGTAAATACCAGTTAAAAGAGATAACCATTGCCACAGACAGAGCATATAAGGTTGTGCGATGAAAGTATGCAAAGATTTTCAAGGATTTTCTTTAGTAGAACTTCTTGTAACGGTGGCAATTCTTTCCATTTTCATCGCTATTGTTTTCCCTCAGTTTGCATCAATACTTCACCATTCTACTTCCACGAGCAAAAACGTAAAAACTGACATTGACCTGACAGGCTCCCTTGAACAAATGTTCAAAGATACCCACTCTGCAGGTTTTGGTTTGCCTGTAGCTAGCAACGGACTTGTAAGGAGTGAATGTGTTAGGGATAGCAACACTGCAGTTGCTATTTCGGCTTCCTCTATAACAATTCGAAGCACTGCTTCAGGAGATAGAAAAGAATGTGGAGGATGGGGAATAGTAAGAAAAGGGCTTATCTTGAAGAGACCGGAAGACTCCATTTCTATTCCAGAAAACAGTTTTGTCATGGTGATAGATACAGCAGATAGTGAACTTCGAAAACTTGGTATTTTTAAAGTCTTATCAAATGGAGGACTTCAAAAGGTGGGAGGAACATCTGCCCCTACCGATGTATTAATCGGAAAACTTGTTTATTGGATTCCAACAGAAAATACAACCAACATCTTAGAATGTTATGAAACAACTTTTTCGCTAGACAGTTATCAATCTGATAAACCTTTTATATGTGCTGACGGAACTTCGGTAATTAGGCGGAATAAAAATCCCCAGGATGACAATTCAAGAACTCCCCAGCCTGTTCTTGACTGTGTGCTTAAAATGGCTTTCAGGGTTGGTTGTTTCGACAAAAAAACAGACAGTTTCACATGGAGGCAAACGGCTTGCGAAAATGGGGAAACGCTTAAACTTGTTCGGGTTGGCACCATTGTCCAAGCAAGCCAACGAAATAAAGAAATTGTTAGCAGTAGTAGTGAAATAAGGCTTTTTAAAGACTTAGGACCTGAAAATGTAGATGTAACAACTTTAAATGAGGAGGCACGACATTATCAATGGAAAACAATAGAAAAGACAATTTATCTTCCCAATGTGGAGTAGCTCTTATTACTGTCCTTATTATCTCTTTGTGCTCTCTTGCTCTCATGGGAGGGGTTTTCTATATGCTAAAAAGTGGGTTAAGGGTAGCAACAATTAATAAACAGTTTACCACTGCCAAAGAAGCATCTGCTGGAGGAATTGAATATGGCGTTGCCATTGTCAAGGCCGTTATTAGTCATGATGGGAATCTTCCAGATGATCTTCAAGAAAGCCTAGGTATTCCATCCTCGTATGAGGAAATTCTAAAAGAAAACATTTACCTCTGTAAGAATAGTGACAACCCCAGTGAACTACCTAGACCCCTTAAACTCGATATTGAAACCCAGTGTGATTACTCTACCGGTCAGAATTGTTTTAATCTTAAAATCATTGTTCAGTGCCTTTATTCTATTCCTATTCCTGGTTCTGAAAGTCTCGTCTTTCCACCACCACCTGGAGGAACAAAAAGCAACCCTCCACAATATGTTTTTTACCGTATTCGTTCTATTGCTAAGGAACAACAAACTAATAACACTGCCGACATTGAAGCAGTATATAGAATAACCAGATAAAGGAAAAAAAAAGCAAAGGCATACCCATGAAATCAGAGGGCTTAAGCACAGTAGAACTCCTTGTGGTAATGGCAATTATGGCGGTTATATTTTCAATAGCTACCAGCATTATGAACATGTATGCCAGGGCAAGAGTAGAAAAAACAAGAGATGATATTTTAAGCGCTTTGGAAAAGGCAAGGATAAGCTCTATAACTTCCGTTCCTCATGGCTTAAAATGCTCAACAAATAGCTTTGAAGTTGTTGTTCTTAAAGATGGCATTTGTGAAGGCGCTTCCGATATAAAGTGCGCAGATAACGATGACTGTCAAAATAATGGTCCGTGCGGACCTGGGAACTACAGATTGGATAGTGGTGAAGAAACAAAAACCATTGAAAAAAGAAATATACCAACAAAATTAAAACTTTGTTGCTTAAGCTCCTGTTCAACTCACACCATATGGTTTGATAGAAAAGGCGTTCCTAGAGATGCCAGCTGGGGACTAGGTATGACCACTATTGAAATAAAAAACGAAGAAAATAATGAAACATTAGAAAAAATCACTATAAGTGCTTCAGGAAGAATAAAGAGTGAAAAGTAAAGTTCACAAAAATCCGGCTGGCAAAGTCAGGAGCAATTATAAGAAATTGCCACGCCTTCCCTCCTGACGGCAGGCTTGCAATAACCCTTTCCTTTACAGTATTTTCTAAAACACAGGCTCACAATAGATTAAACTTTCTCTTAAAATCTCTGCTAGGGACTCATCACTTTTTGCTTTCTCTCTTAAAGCATTAAGTAAGTTCCTTAGATCCCTTATGCTAACCTCTTTCTCTATCTTCCCAATGGTCTCTTCCCGGGCTTTTCTTATAACCGTCCTTCTATCCCAATAGGCAAAAGCTATCACCGCAACCACTAAAGCAGTAAATATCGCAGACAACCTATCTATCTGCTTCTCTATGGAATCAAATCGCTTTTCAAATCTTTTTTCCATTTCTGTTATTTTCTGTTCAACCCTTATAAGCCTATCCCTGTCTTCAAGGGTAAAGGGAACTTCTTTGTCAGCATAAGATAGACTGGGAAATATTAAAGCAACCAGTAAGGCTATTGCCAACATCCTTAACATCTAAAACCCTCCCACAGAGAAAAAACCAGGCGGTGAAACAATCCCCCATACCCTCTTTGCCCACCTTCCTTCTTCCTTACTTTCTCCCCTTACAATGTCCAACACGACAATCCTATCCCCACTCCACCTATTTAAAAATCCTCGATTTTTATGATATCATCACAACTATTGGATGGAAATGCTTAACCCCAGGGGGCTACTAAGCACTTACATCCTCCTCGATTTTTTTAAGAAGTTTTCCAGTAGGAAAAATCTTAATCAATTTCAAGTTATAGGTGTAAATTTTTCCATAGCTTGTTGCAACTCCAGCTTTAGCAATAAAATAAATATCCAGAACCACAATGGTAAGAACTGCAGCCCAGGAAAGGATACCGCCAAGAAGTAAGCCTATTGCAACACCAACAGCGGTAACATTGATCTGAAAATTAAGAGCCTCCCTTCCAGCAAGATCCACAAAAGGTCCCATTCCTCTTTTAAAAAGCCATACCCCCAAGGGTGCTATAATTTGCCCAACAGGCATCCAAAAATCTTCCAAAGGAATCCACCAAACCATTCCCAAAAGAGCACTAAAATGACAAACCGATGCCCAAGTCCAGCAACTTTCTTTGTGTTTTTCTAAGTCCTCTTTTTCAACCATTTTCTCACTCTAAAGGTTCGAGCTGAACGGGGTTATCCTCAGGAGTTGGCACCAGATCATCCCCCGGAACAGCCTGGATAATTTCAAATACATCCCACATATCTCTTCCAGACTCTTTTCCTCGCACAATGTAAACTGTTTGGATGGTTTGGTGATCGTAAGCCCTTATAGTTTGTTTGTCTTTAAGAGATACAAAGGAATGGTTCTCAAGAAGGGGAATAATATCTTTGGGATTAAAAGATTTAGCCTGCTCGACCGCCCATTTATAAAGCATAATGTTTGTATAAGCAGTGCCTCCACCGGAACCGGGCATTTCGTTATATTTGCTTTTATAGGCCTCTACAAATTTTTTCCCTTTTTCGTAGTTATAAATGTAAGGAACTTCCCAATACCATGGCACCGTTCCCAAAACACCAGCTGTATATGGAGGTTGTCTTCCTATTGCCATTCTAAGGTCAAGATTAGGCACCACTATTTGTTTAAATCTTTTCCTGATTCCTAAATCTTCTATCTCCTGCATGGCATAAATCATATCTCTCCCAAATAGAACTAACACCAATATATCAACCTCTGAAGCACTGACTTTTTCTAAAGCTTGCCTGAAAACCGGCCTGGGGCTTCCTAAAGGCACCAAAATGTCAGGCGCATCCATAGAATTGGTAAACTTTTTCATTGAATCCCTTGTTGTCCAGCCCCAGGTGTAATCGGAGGTAATATAAAAATATCTGGCTCGAGGAAATTTAGAGTTAAGATATTTGGAAAGAGCCTTTGCTGCCATCCAAGAGTTGTAGGTTTCACGAAAACTGTATCGAGTTGCATCTTTTCCCGTTACATCATTAGAATAAGCAAGGGTTACCATAAAAAGTTTTTTCTTTTCCCTTACGACCCTGTTCACAGCAACCGCTACACCGCTGGAAGAACCACCTGTAATCATATCGACTCCCTGTTCTATGAACTTCTTAACATTTTCCGTAGAAACATCTGGATCGCTTTTACTGTCAGCAATAAGATACTTAATTTGTCTTCCCAAAATCCCCCCAGAGGCATTTACTTCTTCCTGAGCCAGCTTATAAGCCTGAAGCTGGTCTTTTCCCTGAAGGGCATAAGGACCCGTAACGGGAATGTTTAATCCTATAATGACTTCCTTTTCTGTTGCAGACATCGCCAAACCAAGGAGCCCTGTAAACAGCAGCAAAATAGCAATGGCTATCTTCTTCATTGTTTACCCCCTGAGTTTCTAAATCTTCATCGGAAGACTTTTAATTTTTGACATTCTAGCAAAACTAGAAGTAAAAATCTAACAAAATGGTTAGTCTTAAGGCAAAATAACAAGGAGGCCTAGAGGATGGAAGAAATAAGAAAAATGTATAGAACAATCGTATCGGACAATTTCCCCGATGAACTTGTTATAAGCTTTGGCGAACAAAAACTAATCTACCGGAAGAAAAAATGGAAAATCCCTCAAGAAGATGGAACTATTTTAGAGCAAGGGTTAAGGTATGGAGAAAATCCAGATCAGCAAGCAGCTCTTTACGAACTTGTAGGAGGAAATCTTATCCTTGCAGAGTGTCATTACATAGAGCCAGGTAAAGGACTTGTAAGCTCCATTACAGAAGAGGATCTTCTCCAAAGAGGGAAACATCCTGGCAAGATAAACCTTACAGATGTAGATAATGGCTTGAACATTCTGAAGTTCCTCATGGAAAAACCAACGGCTGTTATATTAAAGCACAACAACCCCTGTGGAGTTGCATCCTCTGAGTCCCTTTCTAAGGCATTCCATAGAGCCTATCGAGCAGATAGAATCGCCGCCTTTGGAGGATGCCTTGTAGTAAATCGCCCAGTTGATAAAGAATCAGCCGAGTTAATAGCTGAATGCTATCTTGAAGTTATCGCTGCACCAGACTACGAAGAAGGAGCTTTGGATATCTTAAAAAAGCGAAAAGACCTAAGACTTATCCGTATAAAAAGGATCGATAAACTTTCAGAGTATAGAACCTTAAGATACGTTGATTTTAAATCTCTCATAGACGGAGGAATCATCGTTCAGCAGTCCCAGGTAAGCAAAATCCTTGGACCAGAAGATCTTATCCTACCTGAAGTAAACCACAATGGAAAGGTTTACACTATAAAGAGAAAACCAACCGAAGCAGAAATAAGAGATATGCTCTTTGGCTGGTTTGTTGAACAAGGAGTAACTTCAAATTCCATCCTCTTTGCCAAAGAGGAATGCACAGTAAGTATAGGCACAGGAGAACAGGACAGAGTTGGTGTAGCAGAAATAGCTGTGTTTAAAGCCTATCAAAAGTATAAGGATCTTCTGTGCTTTGATCGGTATAAGATATCTTACAAAGAACTTGAACTTGCCATTGCTAGAGGAGAAAAACCCCGCCACCTCAAAGAAGAAATAGACGAGGAAGCTCTAAGCCAAAAAGCAGGGCTTCCAGGGGCAGTGATGGTCTCTGATGGCTTCTTTCCCTTCCGAGACGGCGTAGACGTAGGAATAAGGGAAGGCATCACCGCAGTTATACAACCTGGAGGTTCCGTAAGAGATTGGGAAGTAATAGAGGCCTGTAATGAAGCAAATGTAACAATGGTATTTACAGGACAGAGGGCATTTAAACACTAAAAGTGAAGCTAGAAGAGGCCATCTTTATTGAAAGAGTTAACCGTTTTACTGCCAGGGTTCTAAGAAATGGCAAAGTAATTGAGGCCTACCTTCCAAACCCTGGAAGACTGTGGGAACTCTTAATTAAAGGAAGAAAGGTTTATTTGGAGGAAGGTTCCCGTTATATTTTGTGGGCAGTAGAAAAAGATGAAGATCTTGTTTGTCTTCACACCCACTACACGAACATTGTTGCGGAAAGACTTATTAAAGAGGAAAGAATTCCAGATCTTGAGGGCTTCCGTGTAAAGGAACGGGAAATAAAACTCGGAAATAAGAGAATAGACTTTCTTCTTGAAAATGTATTAGGGAAAAAGCTTTTCCTTGAGGTAAAATCCTGCACCCTTTTTAAAGGCACTTTAGCAATGTTTCCTGATGCTGTAACAGAAAGAGGAAGAAAACATATAGAAGTTCTTAGCTCCATGCCAGCTAGAGAAAATGCCCTAGGTGGCGTTCTATTCATAGTCCACTCGCCAAGGGTAAACTATTTTCTTCCGGAGTTCCATACAGACCCTTTATTTTCAAAAACTCTCTACAGAGCGAAAGATCTTCTTGTTTTAGGCGCTGTTTCTGTAAAATGGAACTCTTCTTTAGAATTTAGCTTCGTAAAAAATCTTTCAATCCCTTGGCATATATATGAAAAGGAAGCGAAAAATAAAGGATCTTACATCCTCATAGGGGAACTCGAAGAAGACAGAGAACTTTTAATAAGCTCGAAGAAAATGAACTTTAGAAAGGGTTACTATATCTACGTCGGCTCAGCCATGAACTCCCTAAGCTCAAGGACTAAAAGGCATCTTAGAAAAACAAAAAAACTAAGATGGCATATTGACTATTTAACCACTTTTATGAAAAGAATAAAAACCCTTAACATTGAATCATCCGAACCCCTGGAATGCCAGATAGCTAGATCAATAGGCAAAATAGCCGATGGCTTTGCTAAAAATTTTGGCTCTTCCGATTGTTCTTGCCTGTCCCACCTTTACTGGATGAAAGAAAACCCCCTTCAGGATGAAGGGTTCATGGAAATTCTTCTAAAATTTCGTATAGAAAGACTTTCTGCAAAATACGATTTAGTTTGATTAAAATTAACACTGCCATTAAAATATTAAAAACCTTCGGGGAGGTTTTCATATGTTTAAGAAGCTTCTCGTAGCCAATAGGGGAGAGATTGCTATAAGAATCATGAGGTCTGCCCAGGAGTTAGGCATAAAAACAGTTGCCATCTACGAAGAAACAGACCGATTTGCCATGCACATCATGAAGGCGGATGAAGCTATTTGCATAGGACCAGGACCAAGAAAGGACTATCTTAATATTGACAAAATCATAAACGCTGCGAAAAAAACAGGAGCTGATGCCATCCATCCAGGCTACGGTTTTTTGTCGGAGAATCCGGAATTTCCAAAGAAATGCCGTGAAGCAGGTCTTATCTTTGTAGGTCCCCCCTCGGATGTAATATGGAACATGGGAAGTAAGGTTATTGCAAGAAGCATTATGGAAAAAGTTGGCATTCCTGTGATCCCTGCAAGCGACATTATACCTGAAGGAGAGGAAGGAGATAGGAAGGCTCTTGAGTTTGCAGAGACCCATGGCTTTCCAATAATGGTAAAGGCTGTATCTGGCGGTGGTGGAAGAGGCATAAGGGTGGTTCATTCTGAGGAAGAGCTTTTAAAAGCCCTTAAAATATCCCGATCGGAAGCAAAACTTGCCTTTGGAAACCCTGACATCTATTTAGAAAAAGGGCTCTACAGACCAAAGCACGTAGAAGTTCAAATTCTTGCTGATGAATATGGGAATACAATACATCTTGGCTCCAGGAACTGTTCTATCCAGAGGCGACATCAAAAGCTTATAGAAATAGCCCCTTCCCTACTTCCACCCTTGATAGAAGAAAGCATCTGCGAAGCAGCGGTAAGAGCTGCAAAGGCTGCTAACTATGTCAATGCAGGAACTGTTGAGTTTTTGGTAGATCAAGAAAACCATTACTACTTCCTGGAAGTAAATACCCGAATCCAGGTGGAACATACTGTAACAGAAATGGTTACAGGCTTTGATATTGTTCGTGAACAATTGAAAATCGCTGCTGGAGAACCCCTTTCTATAAAGCAAGAAGATGTAAAGGTAAGAGGCTACGCCATTGAATTAAGAATAAATGCGGAAGATCCTAAACTGAATTTTACCCCGAATCCAGGGGTCATCGAAGTTTACCAATCCCCTGGAGGTCATGGTGTGCGCCTCGATGGAGCTGTCTATCAGGGCTACGAAATACCCAGATTCTACGATTCTCTAATAGTAAAGCTTACAGTTTATGGTTTTACCTGGAAAGAAGCGGTAGATAGACTAAGAAGAGCTCTTGATGGCTTTAATATTGTTGGAGTTAAAACAACCATTCCCTTCTATCGTGCGGTCGTCGATGAGCCAGATTTTCAAAATTGCAACTTTGATACTTCTTACATAGATACCCATCCGGAGCTTTTAAACTATAAGATAGAAGAAAACCCCATCGATAAATTGGCAAGGCTTATTGCTGAAATAAACGCTTACGGTTATAATCCCTATGCGGACACGCCCTAAGGGAGGAAAAATGGAAAGAGTTATATTTACCGAGCTGACCAGTTCAGAAATTTTTGATTATTTACGTTCTTTTGAGGGCTATCTTCTTACAAATAATGAAAGGGATGTATCGCAATCTGACTTTCAAGGGCGAATAATGCCCTGGACCACTCTAAGGGTTGCACCCTTTAGAGATGAAGTTGGCTACTTTGCCTTTGAAATTTCCGGCGGTGCCTCTGTCCATATGGATCTTATGAAAAAACAGATAAATCCTTTTGAAAAATTAAGACTCATAAGAAAAGCAATGCCTAATACTCTTATTCAGGCAGTATGTAGGGGACACAACCTTTTTGGTTATAGACCCTACCCGGAAAATGTAATACGTTTTGCTGTAAGACTTTTTGCACAGTATGTCGACATTTGGAGATGCTATGATTTTATGAACCATATGGATAATCTGAAGGTAGTAGGCGAAGAAGTTATAAAAGCTGGAAAGATCTTTGCTCCATCCCTTTGCTTTGGAATAGGCATTGAACACACTAAAGAATTTTACCTTTCCAAGGTGGATGAACTGGTAAATGCCTTTGGGGATAACATAATACTATACATAAAAAATCATTCCGCTTTAGGAACCCCTGAAGTTATTGCTGACCTGGTAAAAGCTATAAAACACGATTTCCCCCAGCTCGTTCTTGGCTATCATGGTCACAATACCGACGGAAATGATTTAGCAAGAATGATGTCAGCTGTAAGAAGTGGCGTAAAAATTGTTGAAGTTGCAGACCATGGTCTTGGAGGATGGTATAGTCAAGCTCCAGCTCTTTCCTTCGTATATGCAATGGAAGACTACGGTTACAGCTCTAAGAACTTAAACATCGAAGCAATGATAAAGTGCTCTGATATTTTGAGAGAAGAAAGGCGCTATTATGAAAGATTTGAAAGTCCTTTCAAAGGCGTTGATCCTTTAGTAAGAATCCACAGGCTTACAGGAGGCGCTGTTAGCATGCTCTATGAGCAGGCTGAGAAAGTGGGGCTTATGTCGAGGATTAACGAAGTAGTTCAAGAAGTTGCCACTGTGATTAAAGAACTTGGCAATATATGGCCTGTAACTCCAGGAAGCCAGATATTCTGGTCAACAGCTCTTAGTAACATCCTTTATGGAAGATATGAACAACCATCGGATGACCTAAAAAGGCTACTTCTTGGCTACTATGGACCCTTCCCCTTCTATGACCCCCCCGAGTGGATTTTTGAAAAAGTGCTCGAAAAGGGAAGAACAGATGGTAAAAGATGGTTCCAAATCTTGAATGAAGAATCTCCCTTAAGGAACAGGGCAGTAATTCTAAAACAGGAAAACATCAAAGCAAAAAGAAGCGAATTAGAAAAAGAGCTTGGTAGAACTGTATCGGATGAGGAATTATGCCTATATCTTATGTTTCCAAGGGATGCTCTAAATTATTTCAAATTTGAAGATAAGTTTGGCAAAACCTGGCTACTTCCCCCAAGTGTTTGGTATAACAGAGGTAGATTCCAGCCTGGAACTACCATCACCTTTGAAGACGACAAAGGAAAAAGCCATTACATAACAATAGTTTCAACTCAGGAAGTCGGAGGAGTTTGCAAAACCTCCTGTATTGTGGATTATCACTTTAAGACCATTTCAGTGCCTATTAACTGATGATGAACTACAGCTTGAACGAATGGATAGATATGTTTTTGAAACATCTTCAGGTCGAGAGAGGAACAAGCAAAAATACTATCTCTTCCTATGGAACAGATTTAAAAATCTTTGCTGAAATGGTGGAATTTCTTGGTTGTAAATCATGGAGAGATGTTGAAAGAACCCATATAGAAAAGTTTTTACAGGAAACATCAACAAGATTTTCTAAAAAGACCCAGGCAAGAAGGCTTTCTGCCATAAGAAGTTTTTTTAAATTTTTGCAAAGGGAAAGAGCTATAGAAAAAAATTCTGCAAAATCCGTTAGATTTCCAAAACCTGACAAAACCCTTCCAAAGGCTCTATCTATTGAGGAACTAAAAAAGCTATTTAACAGTGTTTATTCCAACAATGAAGAGGATCCACTAACCTTTAGAGACATAGCAATTCTTGAGTGTCTCTACGGAACGGGCGTTAGAGCCACCGAACTTGTAGAGCTTGAGATGGAAAATCTAAAATTAGAGTCAGGCTACATCACCGTTAAGGGAAAAGGCTCTAAAGAACGAATGATTCCTTTAGGAGAATACGCTCAAGATGCCCTTAGAAACTATCTTCAAAGGGGAAGACCCCTTATGAAAGCAAAGACTAATAAGGTTTTTTTAAACAAAGACGGCAACAAACTAACTCGCCAAGGGCTCTGGAAAATCCTGAAAGAGATAGCTCTAAGAGCGGGAGTAAACAAAAACATTACTCCCCACGTTCTTCGCCATACCTTTGCAACCCACATGCTTGAAGGAGGAGCAGACCTTAAATCTCTCCAGATGCTCCTTGGCCATTCAAGCATATCTTCTACCCAAATTTACACCCATCTAGCTCTTAGACACCTGAAAGAAATCCATGAAAAATACCATCCCAGAAGCTAACATAACCGTCATAACAACCCATATTAATGCAGATTTTGACGGCATGGCTTCAATGATTGCTGCAAAGAAACTTCACCCTGAAGGAGTGCTTGTCTTTTCAGGCTCCCAGGAGAAGTTAATCCGAGACTTTTTTGTGCAAACTACATCCTACCTTTTTGACTTTAAGAAGCTAAAAGAAATAGATCTCTCTCGAGTTAAAAAACTTGTCCTGGTCGACACCAGACAGGCTTCACGAATAGGAAAGTTCATAGAACTTTTAAAAATCCCTGAGCTAGAAGTTCACATATACGATCACCATCCTCCTTCCGAGGATGATATAATTGTCGAAAAAGATTCAAAATTCTTCCCTAGAGGTGACTTCAATTTCTCCGTAGGAAATGTTGTTATAAAAGATTTTGGCTCCACCACAGCTATTCTTGCCCAGATCTTATCAAGACTTTCTTCTAAAGAGACGGTAGAAATTCTTACCCCGGAAGAAGCAACCATAATGATGCTTGGCATATTTGAGGATACGGGTTCCTTTACCTTTTCATCAACGAAGCCAGAAGATTTTGAAGCTGCCGCTTTTTTACTAAGAACCGGGGCAGATCTTAACCTTGTTGCAGATGTAATAACCAAAGACCTTACAGCGGAACAGATTTCTATCCTTAACGAATTAATAAATTCTGCAAGAATTTACAACATCCATGGTGTTGATGTATGCGTAACTTCCCTTTTGCTAAACCATTACATAGGAGACTTTGCCTTAATTGTCCATAAATTTAGAGACATTCAGAATCTAAACGTAGTCTTTGCTTTAGCTGGAATGGAAGACAAGGTTTACATGGTTGCAAGAAGTCGTATTCCAGAGGTTAATGTTGGAGAGATAGCAAGTTACTTTGGTGGAGGAGGTCATAACTTTGCCGCCTCTGCCACTATAAAGGACAAAACCCTTATCGAAGTGGAAAATAGGCTGTGGGAACTACTAAAAAGCTATATTCGCCCCTCCCCTACCGCTAGAGATCTTATGACAAGCCCTCCAATTTGCGTCGATGCAGAAACAGCTGTAAAAGAGGCAGAAGAAATAATGGTTAGATACAATATAAACGCTATCCCTGTTCTTCAAAACGGTAAGATTGAAGGGATTATCTCCAGGCAAACCCTGGAAAAGCTCATCTATCACGGCCTTGGTGACGTGCCAGTTCAGGTTTATATGAACAGAGATTTCAAAACAGTATCCCCTAACCAAGGGATTATTGATATCCAAGCACCCCTTATAGAAGAGCATCAAAGAATACTTCCCGTTGTGGAAGACGGAAAAGTCATTGGAATTATCACGAGAAGGGATCTTCTGAAGTATCTGGTAGAAGAACGGTCAACAGAGCCAAAGGACTTGCAAGGCGTTCCTTTAGGCATTAAAAGAAGGCAAAAAAATATCTTGAATCAAATGAAAGAGAGGCTTCCTTCTTATATCGTAGAACTTCTAAGAAGACTTGGAGAGACCGGCCAAAAACTAAACTATGGCACCTATGCTGTTGGAGGCTTTGTAAGAGATATTCTGCTAAAAAGGGACAACCTGGATATAGACATAGTAGTGGAAGGAGATGGTATAGCCTTTGCCGAAGCCTTTGCTAAAGAATATGGGCTGAGATTTCGCTCTCATAGAAAGTTTAATACTGCCGTTTTAATCTTTCCCGATGGTCTTAAGGTAGACGTAGCCTCCGCAAGGATGGAATACTATAAATACCCTGCTGCCCTTCCAATAGTAGAATTTAGCTCTTTAAAGATGGATCTCTATCGAAGAGATTTTACCATAAATACTTTGGCAATAGATCTTATCCCTTCAAAATTCGGCCAACTCATTGATTTCTTTGGTGGTCAAAGGGATATAAAGGAAAAGGTTATAAGGGTTCTTCATAGTCTAAGCTTTGTAGAGGATCCCACAAGAATTCTTAGAGCCATAAGATTTGAAAAGAGATTTGATTTTCAAATAGCCAAGCAAACAGAAAGACTCATGAAGGATGCTATCAAAATGGGACTTCTTGAGAGACTGGGGGGTTACAGACTATTTCATGAGTTTCAGCATATTCTTATGGAAGAAAATCCCGTGAGTGCTCTACGAAGAATGGCAGAATTTAACATACTACCTGTTTTTTCTCCGAAAATTGTATGGGATGAAAAAAAAGAGCTTATCTTTAAAAGGCTTAAGGAGGTAATTTCCTGGTATGAACTAAGCTTCTTTGACGATTCCTTCGAAAGGTGGTGGATATACTTTATAGGATTTTTCAGCGATCTAAGAGAAGAAAACCTTTTGGAAATTGCCGATAAACTGGCACTTCCTCAGGGAAGGAGAGAAAAATTTGTAAATACTTACAGAAAAACCTTCGAAGTCCTAAAGAGCCTGAGAACCTACCATGACCCCCCAACAAGTGTTGTATACCGCCATTTTTCAAATCTTGAGGTAGAAGAACTCCTCTTTATGATGGCCTACACAGAAAGTTCCCACCTAAGAAGGCTCATAAGCCAGTATCTTGCTCGCCACAGATACGAAAAGGTAGAACTTAGAGGAAAGGACTTAAAAGCCATGGGAATCCCTCCAGGACCAATATACAGCAAGCTCCTTAAAGAACTTCTCTATGCAAGACTTGACGGACTGATTAAATCAAAGGAAGACGAAATTAACTACATAAAAAGACACTATCCAGAAATATTTGTCCCAGAAAGGAATAATTAAATGGATGGTTTTAACCTTGGTCAGCTCGGCCTTTATCTAGTTCCGTTGATGGTTGGGATTATACTTCACGAGGTAGCCCACGGATGGGTTGCGGAAAAACTTGGCGACCCTACCGCAAGACTTCTTAATCGTATAAGTTTAAACCCTTTAGTCCACATCGACATTTTCGGAACAATCCTCCTTCCTTTACTTCTCTACCTTTTTAAGTCACCCTTTCTTTTCGGATGGGCAAAACCCGTTCCCGTAAGGGTAGAACTTTTAAGGGGTGGAAGAAGAGGCATGGCAAAAGTTGCAATGGCTGGTCCTCTTACAAATCTAATGATAGCTGCAGTAAGTAGCGTGGTATATCACGGGTTGAGATGGCTTATACAAAATGTAAGCTTCCTTCAGAGTCCTTCTGTGCTATGGTTTCTAAAACCCATTGTTGTTATGGCAGGAATTTCCGTAAGCATCAATCTTGCTCTTATGATAATTAATCTTGTGCCTATTCCGCCTCTAGACGGCGGAAAGATATTAATTGGTTACCTACCAGAATCTGTTGCTATCACTCTTGCAAGGATAGAGAAATATGGCATGATTATACTCGTTTTGTTAATAGTTACAAATGTGTGGTCTTCGGTCATAGGACCAATCCTTAGAATAATGGTCAACTTTTTCTTATGGAAATGACAAAAGGGAGGCTTTTAGATGGAAGAACAAAAAAGAGTTCTGAGCGGAATGAGACCTACAGGTTATCTTCATCTGGGAAACCTTCATGGAGCTCTCGACAACTGGCTAAAACTTCAGGAAAGTTACCAGTGTTTCTTTTTTATTGCCGATTGGCATGCCCTCACAACGGACTATGCTAACCCTGAAAAGATAAGGGAACATACATGGCAAATGCTTATAGACTGGTTAAGCGTTGGCCTTGACCCCGAAAAAAGCACCCTCTTCATCCAATCGGAGGTCAAAGAGCATGCAGAGCTTTTTGTTCTTCTTGGAATGATCACCCCTATTCCCTGGCTTGAAAGAAATCCTACATACAAAGAACAACAACAGGAACTTTCCGGAAAGGATCTTTCCACTTATGGTTTTCTTGGATATCCTGTTCTTCAGGCGGCCGATATCTTAATATATAGAGCTCACGGCGTTCCGGTAGGAAAGGATCAACTTCCCCATATTGAACTTACAAGAGAAATAGCAAGAAGATTTAATTTCCTCTATAAAAGGGAGGTATTCCCAGAACCTCAAGCAATTCTTACAGAGTTTCCAGTTTTGCCTGGGACTGACGGAAGAAAAATGAGCAAAAGTTACGGAAATTGTATCTACCTACTAGAACATCCAGATTCCGTAAGAAAAAAAATACTTACAATGGTAACGGATCCCCAGAGAGTTCGAAGAACAGATCCAGGAAATCCCGAAGTCTGCCCTGTTTTTTCTCTTCATAAACTTTATTCAACAGATGACGAAAGAGGCGAAATCATTGAAGGATGCATGAAAGCCCTTATTGGATGCGTTGACTGTAAAAATATCCTGATAAAAAACCTAGAAAATCGCCTTGCCCCGGTAAGAGAAAGGAGAAAACTTTTTGAAGCCAATCCCTCTCAGCTTTACGAAATTATCCATGATGGAATAAGAAGGGCAAGGGAAGAAGTAAAGACCACAATGGACATTGTAAGAGAAGCTGTCGGTCTAGTTCATTTTAAAGAGCTATGATGATAAGAATTCAAAAGCTTATAGCCTCTCGGGGTCTTACATCAAGAAGAAAGGCTGAAGAACTAATAGTTGAAGGGCGTGTAAAGGTAAATGGAGAGGTAATTTATGACCTCGGTTTAAAAATCGATCCATCAAAGGATATCATCACAGTAGATGATAAGCCTTTACCGGAGCCTCAGCCAAAGATTTACATAATGCTTAATAAACCGAGGTTCTGCGTTACAACCCTAAAGGATCCCCAGGGAAGACCAACCATTAGAGACTTCCTTAAGGGGGTCAAGGAGAGAGTTTTCCCCGTTGGAAGACTAGATTTTGACTCGGAAGGACTGTTACTTCTTACCAACGATGGTCCCCTTACCCACAGGCTTATCCATCCAAGCTTCGGAGTCCCAAAGGAATACCTTGTGCTCGTTAAGGGACACCCTGGAAAATGGTTTTTCAAAAAATGGCGTGAAGGAGTTTATTTAGAGGAAGGAAAGACATCTCCTGCAGAAGTGGAGGTTGTTAAAAGAGAAAGAACCAGAACATGGCTTAGAGTTATTATACATCAAGGATGGTATAGACAGATAAAAAGGATGGGTCAGGTTACAGGTCATCCAGTTTATAGAATCAAAAGAATAGGTTATGGTCCATTGAAACTGGGGGATCTAAAGGCAGGCGAGTTTAGATATCTCTCAAAAGAAGAAGTAAAATCCCTTTATGAGACAGTAGGTATGTCATTGAAAGAAAGTAACTTATATTAATATGACTGTAGACTATACAAAGCCAAAAAAGAATACCAAAAAGCTAGCGCTATGGCTTGGTATTATCCTGGGGGGAACCCTTTTTCTTCTATCCCTTAACTTTATTTTCTATCAAACCATTATTCCTGGCTGGCTTTTTAGAATTCTTCCCTTTGTGCCTCATAATTTTACTTCACTGGACGTAAAGGCAAACGAAGAGATTATAACCTGTAAAAACAACGAAACCTGCTTTGTAAGACCCTCCGACAAAATAATTATCCTTTCTGTTAGAACTGATGGCCTCATATCGTCTGGCTTAAAACTTGCCTCTCCAGAGATCGACATCAGGGTTATTACTACCAATCAAAAGTCTCCAATGGAACTGATGCCACAAGCGGATTTTGATGAGTCTAAAAGTATAACGATAGAGGTTTTTTGGTTTAGATGGAAACTAGGAAAAACCACAATTACTGCAAAATGGACGCTAAAGGATTGGCTTGAGAGAGCTCAAATTACGGAACTTCCCGAAAAGAAGGTTTATTTTCTGAGAAAAGCCCTTCAGGAAAACCCAGAGCACGTTCTAGCAAGAAATCAACTAGCTGGATTTCTTTACACTCTCAAAAAATATGAAGAAGCTTCTCAGCATTATGAGATCATACTCCAAAAGGGCTTTTCCAGAATCATTATGGAAAGACTTACAAAAAGCTACATGATGGCAGGCAACAAAACGAAGGCTATAGAAGGCTACGTTGAATTAATAAAAAGATACCCAACAGGAGGCTATCTAAAGGAGTGGTTTAACTATCTTAGAAAAAATATGGGGCCAGGAGAAATCATAAAGGTTGTAGGAACCTATGGTCAAAGTTTTCCAGATAGCCTTAAGCCAACCCTTTGGATTTTCATTTCCGATGTTTGTTCCGATGCCAAAAACTGGGACTGCGTGGCAGAGTATTCAGAAAGAGCTCTTAAATCCTCGGCAGGAACACCAACCCTTGCTTATAACACGGCGGTAGCCTATTACCAGAAGAAGGACTATCAAAAGGCAATAGACTACTTTAAAAAGTATCTTTCCACAAATCCCAACGATTTTGAAGCTCAAAAAATGATTGCCATCTGCTATGAAAATCTAAAAGATTGGAATCAGGCAGAAGAAATCTATAGAAAGATGGTAGAAAACGGTCACACCTCGGAGGAAATAATTAATAAATGGCTAGAAATGGCAGAACGTACAAATTCTCCCCCAAAAATAATCAACGTCTATCAGAAGCTAGTCCAACTTAAGCCAAATAATGCTACGCTGTGGTATAATCTTGGAGTTTTATACACCAAACAGGGTCAAAAAGAAGAAGCGAAAAAATCCTTTGAAAAAGCTATGCAAATTAATCCAAACGATACCTCAACCTTAAAATCCCTAAGAAGTCTCTACAAAGCCTCCAAAGACACCGATAAAGAAAGGGACATTCTTTTGAAACTTATGAAAATAGAACCAACGGTGGAAAGCCATTATATCGATTTTTACAACCTAAGCGACAAAACAAAAAATATTGGTGAAGTCACTAAGGTGTTGAAAACATGTATCGAAAAGATCCCAAAAGCAACCTCTTGCTATGACAATTTATTGTTCATATTGCTCAAGAACAAAAAAGAAAAGGAAGCTGTTGAAGTTCTTGAAAAACTTATAGAGCTCAAACCTGACAAACCTGAGCTTCTCCTTCAGGCAGCAAAGCTATATTACAATCAGAAAAACTATGACAAAGCATTGGCAAAATTAAAGGCCTACCTTGATAAAAATCCTACAGATGAAAACACTCAGGATCTTTATATAGAGATTAGAAAAAAGGCAATTACAACTACAAAACAGGGCGATGATTCCAAAAAGAGTAGATAATTGTTGCCTTATTTTTCCCGTTAATGTATAAGAGTAAATTGCTGGTGGGGGCGGATAACTCAGCGGTGAGAGTGCCATCCTCACACGGTGGAAGTCGCGAGTTCGAATCTCGCTCCGCCCACCATCTATTTCTTCAAGCTTTCTTGAGTCTTTTCATACATATACTTTATGAATTCCTTAGAAACCTTTTCCCTGTTACCGATATTATAAGAAACAATTTCCTTAAGTTTTACAAAGGAATCCAAATCAAGTGACTCAAACTCAATAGCTATTCCCTCTTCTACAACTCTTACCACTTTGCCTCTCACAACTATGGGAGAAGCCTTGGGATCCGCTTCAACAACCATGTCAACATGTTGACCAAGAGGTAGCTTCTCTCTGGAACAGACAAAGGCTCCTTTCAAGCTTACATCCATGACTTGACCTTTTATCTTGAGACTTCCTGCCTCCAGGGTTGTTTCAACCCTGTAATTAGCTCTACTAAACCTTCTCTTCTCAACATTCATTGTTGAATCTCCATTAATGTAAGTTTAAACTAAAAAGGAATTGTCCAAAATATAAATCGGAAGGAAGCCTATGAAAAGCAAAAATTTTCGCTTTGTAATAACGGAAGACAACAGGATAGGCATAAAATTCCTCAAAGAACCAGATGAGGAAATCTGGATAACTTCTACTCACGATAACATTGAAGGACTAACAAAGGACATAAATGCTCTCTGGGAAGAATTAAAAAAAGTAATAGAGGAAGGACACAAGGAATGGCTAAAGGTCATCAGCAAAAAAAGTGAATCCCCCGATGAAGATCCTTCCCAGATATGGAAAAAACTGGAAAAACTACCTGAAAAAGAAATGATCAAACTCTTCAACAGCATGAAGGAATCTTTAAGAAGGACGGTAGCCCAATATGTCTTTGAAAATGTAAATATGTTTACGGGAAGAGGTTCTGTTTTTGCCGAACTCTACGATCAGACTACTGCAAAGCTTGAAAACTTGACAAGTGACTTTGAAACTATAGAATAGTTAAACAATGTTTTATCCTGCTAAAAGCGCATAACCCATAGAGAGGAGAATGAGATGGTTACAGTAGCTGAGAAGATAAGTCAACTTAAAGAGCAAGAAGAAAAAATCAAGCAGATGGGAGGTCCAAAGGCTGTAGCTCAACAACATGAAAGGGGCAAGTTAACTGCTAGAGAGAGGCTTGATTACTTCTTTGATCCTGGCACCTTCAGAGAGCTGGATATTTTTGTAAAGCACAGAGGAACGCTTTTTGGACTAGACAAGATGGAAATTCCTGCCGATGGTGTGATAACAGGTTATGGCAAGGTCAACGGCAGAGAGGTATTCGCCTTTTCTCAGGATTTTACCGCAAGGGCAGGAACGCTTGGAGAGATGCATGCTAAGAAAATATGCAAAGTAATGGATCTTGCTCTGAAAACTGGAAAGCCTATTGTGGGTTTTAATGATTCTGGCGGTGCCCGTATTCAGGAAGGTGTTGATGCTCTTTCTGGCTATGGTCAGGTCTTTTACAGAAACGCTATTTCTTCTGGCGTCATTCCCCAAATCTCTGCTATTATGGGTCCCTGTGCGGGAGGTGCTGTTTACTCCCCTGCTATGACTGACTTTATCTTTATGGTAAAGAACACAAGTTATATGTTCATAACAGGTCCTGATGTTATAAAATCTGTTCTTGGAGAAGAAATCACCCAGGAAGAACTTGGAGGAGCAATAGCCCATTGTTCAAAAAGTGGAGTAGCTCATTTTGCCTGCGAAAATGATTACCACGCCATCGATATGATCAAAAAACTTCTCAGCTACCTGCCCGACAACAACATGGAAGAACCTCCTTATGTGCCAACTCACGATAGCCCATCAAGGACGAGCCCAGCGCTTGATAAGATAATCCCCGATAATCCCATGGCTGCCTATGATATGAAGGACTTAATAAGAGAGATTGTTGACGATGGTGAATTCTTTGAAGTTCATGAACTTTATGCTCCAAACATCATTGTTGGCTTTGCAAGACTTAACGGCCATACAATAGGAATAATAGCCAATCAACCCAAGGTGTTAGCAGGCTGTTTGGACATAGATTCTTCGGACAAGGCCACAAGATTTATTCGCTTCTGCGATGCCTTCAACATACCTCTTCTTACTATCGCCGACGTTCCAGGATATCTACCAGGAAAGCAACAAGAATGGGGTGGAATTATCCGTCATGGTGCAAAGCTCCTCTGGTGCTACTCTGAGGCTACCGTTCCTAAAGTAACTCTTATTGTCAGAAAAGACTATGGGGGATCTTATCTTGCTATGTGCTCTCGTGACCTTGGGGCAGATATAGTTATTGCATGGCCAACCGCAGAAATAGCGGTAATGGGAGCAGAAGGTGCTGCCAATATTATCTTTAGAAAAGAAATACAGGAAGCAGAAGACAAAGAGGCCAAGAGAAGAGAAAAGATAGAAGAATATAGAAAGCTTTTATACAATCCCTATATTGCAGCCTCCAGAGGATATATAGACGCTGTCATCGTTCCAAGCGAAACAAGGCCGTGGCTCATTGATGCCTTTGAAATGCTTAAAACTAAAAGAGCAGCTCTACCACCCAAAAAGCACGGAAACATTCCGATGTAGCATTACAAAGAGCCCAGGACTTTATGTCTTGGGCTCTTTTTTGTTGAGACTTCAGAAAAAACCCATGGATAATTTAACGCACCTTGTAACAGGAGGAATAGGATACAGGCTGATAAAGCTTGAAACCTTTAAAATAGATGGTTCTACAAAATACGCCCTCATTTTCCTTATAGCCTCCCTTTTCCCTGATGTAGACAGCATAGCCCGTCTCTGGGGAATAGAAGCTTATATAATTCATCACCGGGGGATGACCCATTCAGTGCTATTTGCTGTTATATTTTCTATGCTTGTAAGCTTCATTTTATCTTTATCCAAAGAAAAAACATCCTTTAAGGGAAAAGTTTTCATTCTTTTCTTTTTGGGAATGACAATTCACATCTTCATGGACATTATAACATCCTACGGCACGCAGATACTGTGGCCAATTACCAATTATAGATTCCGTCTTGACTGGCTCTTCATAGTTGATCCTATCTACACATTAGTCCTTTTAATCCTCTTTCTAGCCACTTTCATGTTTAAGGAACATAAGAAGAAATTAGCCCTTTTATCTCTTTCGTGGATCTTTTTTTACCCTATCCTCTGTGGCGCCCTAAAGGAAGGATATACTTACTGGCTAAACAGCAAAACCCTAGCCAATCCTGTAAAGGTAGAACTTTTACCAGATTTTCTTACACCTTTCAGATGGAAAATTATCAAGAGGGAACAAAAGATCTATCATGTTGGCCAGTTAAAAATTCCCGAAGGAGAGCTAGTATTTCTAGATAAAACCTTTGATGTCTTTGAACCGGCAAAACTAGAAAATTTCGATATGCCAAAGGATTTTATGAAAACTTACCTTTGGTTTGCAGTCTATCCTTACCAGAGGATTCATGAAGAAAATGGAAAAATCAAAATTGTAGAAATAGGTGATCTAAGATTTTTATCTACTTGGAACAAAGCAAGAAAACACATTCCCTTCTCTATATTCGTGATGTTCGACAACCACCAAAAACCCCTATCTATAAGATACGGAAGCCCTTCGGGACCTGTCATTTATTAGAATTAATGAACTTTTCTTTTTTGCCTCATCCTTTTCAAGAGACTCTCTTTAAGAAATTCTTTATCTTCTTCGTCAAAAAGTCTGATTTTCGAAGTAGTTAGGGAGGTGGTGGATTTTTGAATAGCCTCTTCCACTGAAGAAAGCCATTTATAAATCTTTTCACGGATAATATCTCTTGGGCTGGAGGAAACTTCTTCTGGTAAGACTGCCGTTTCCTTAGATTCTTCTTTAATTTCGAATTTCTTATACTCAAATTCCTCGGCAAGTCTTTTAAGTCTTTCAGCTTCCTTGTTTTCTCCTCTTTCCTCAATCAAGATTGCAAAAACATTAAAAAACTCCTTAAGCACCTGAAGTTCTTTCCATAAATCATCAAGCACCTGAAATGCCTCTTTTTTCATCCCAACCCTAAAAAGAGCAAGACCATAAAAAAGCCGTCCCTTGAAATTGTAAGGATGGGCAACTAGGCCTTTTTTACAAACCTCAACTACTTTAGAAAAATATCCGTCTTCATATAAAAGTTCAGAAAGCTCTGAAAACAAAGGCGAACTACTGTCTTCAGAAAGAATCTCCTCATACCACTCTATTTTGTCAATAACTCCATCCATACCCTGGGCTCCCTAGTTAATTTTTGATAACTTCATAAAGGAAACTACAAAAAAAATAAAGGAGGAATTCACCTTTTGATGATGAATCCCTCCTTTAAGGTAACGTTAGACAGCACTTAGATTACACCTTTAGCTTTAAGCTCCTCCAAATGGCTGTTACCCAAGCCAAGCTCTTTGTTGTAGATATATTCATTATCAGCCCCAACAGGTCTGCAAACCCACTTAACTCTAGGAGGTGTCTCTGTCATCTTCCATGGTTGATTTGCTATAACGAGTTCTTTGTAATAGGGATCATCTATCTTTTCAAAGGCTTGCCTTACCCACCAGTTTTCAGTCTTCATGGTTTCCATAGGAGCCGAGATCCTTCCAGGAACAACAACACCTTCCCCTATGTTTTTGTTGTAGTTCATAACGGCGTCGTATATTTCATCATAGGTATGTGCCATTGTCCACTTTTCAATCTCTTTATACATGATCTTCATGTTATCTATGTTAAGCCTATCAAAAATGGTTGGATATTGTTCTCTCAAATCAAGGCGATTTATAATTGTGCACAGAGCTTTCCAATTGATATCTGAGAACCCAGAAAGAAAGGTAAAACCATCTTTACACTTGAAGTAGGTGTAGGGGAATACTCCAACGTCATAGTTTCCAACTCTAGGTATAGTATCTTTATAGCCTTGATAATAGGTAAGACCATAATTTATACATCTTCCAAAGGCCTCGGCGGGGGAAACATCTATGAACTGACCTATTCCACTAAGGTTTCTGTAATGAAGAGCAGCAAGGATAGCAACAGCAGCCCATCCTCCGCCAGCATACCAGGACATCCAATTACCCTGTTTTGTTGGAACTTCAGATGGTTTAGGATTGGTCGGATCCTCAGGCAATTCTCCCGTTACTGCTGTAATTCCAGAGTAAGCCTGATCAACTACGTCAATATCCGCTTTACCACAAGAAGCCTTTGGTCCAAACTGTCCATAGGTATAAATTGCACAATAGATAAGCTTTGGATTAATTTCTCTAAGCTGTCTATAGCCTATTCCAAGTTCATCCATGTAACCGGGAAGGTAAGTTTCAACAAGTATATCTACTTTTTTAGCAAGCTTTTTAAAGATTTCTTGCCCTTCGGGTTTTGTAATGTCAAGGGTTATATGAAACTTATTTCTTCCCTCATTCAGATAACCCAAGCCCGTTCCCATGTGAGTATATCCCCAGGGGGTAAAGGTCCTTACAGGATCTCCCTGAGGTGGTTCTATTCTTATAACTTCAGCACCGAATTCCGCAAGGATAGAGGTTGTAAAACAACCAGCAATATTGGCATAACTGCAATCAAGCACTTTTATATGATCGAGAGCTTCCGGTTTTTCCCTAGCATGGGCCGGATCATCGAGAGCTCTAATCCATTCACCCCAGGATAGCTCTTTTTGTTCTGCCATAGCAACTTCCTCCTTATATATTATTACCCTTTGAGATTATAAAGAATAACGCCTTTTTTACCATCCCAATCCTCAGGAGGCTTTCTTCCTATCTGATCTGCCCATTTGCCGATAACATTCTTTTCTTTAAGATCCTTAATCTGAGTGTCCGTTAATCCAAGGAACCTTCTTAAAACAAACTCGTTATCAAGCCCAACAGGTTTTCCGAGCCATTTGATTCTTCCAGGTGTTTCAGAAAGCTTGGGAGCAATACCTTCTACGGTAACTTCACCCATAATTGGGTCATTTACTACATAGGTGAAGTTTCTCTTTCTTAGATGTTCATCATAATAATGATCTTTTGATGTTGATACCTTATGAGCACCAAAACCATATTGGCAAGCAAGCTTGTCGATCTCTTCGTAAGTCTTCTGAGAAGCCCAATCAGCAATAATCCTGAGAAGCTCAACAGCATTTTCCTCTTTAAGACGATCAAGATGTTTTGCAAACCTCGGATCCTTTGCAAGCTCAGGTTTACCCATAGCTTCACATAAACCTGCAAATTGTTCATCGGTAGACGCAGCAATTGCAACCATCTCATCCTTACAGTGGAAAATATCGGCAGGACAAATGCTCACGTCTCTATTGCCATATCTTTCTCGTTGTTTGCCAGTAAGATACTGGTAAATCCATGTCCAATCCATTGCTCTTATAAGATTTTCAGCCTGGGAAAATTCTATATACTGCCCTTTTCCTGTTCTATCTCTATAGGCAAGAGCTGCAAGCACTCCTACCGCTCCAAGAAGTCCCCCGTAATAATCAGCAAGCCATATACCGGATTTTAAAGGAAGTTTATCGGGAAAACCTGTAATCCATGCCATTCCAGACTCAGACTGAGCAATTGCATCATAGGAAGGCCTTTCAAGATATGGTCCCCATTGACCAAAACCATTCAAGGCTATGTATATAATCCTTGGATTTATTTCTCTAAGCTGGCGATAACCAATTCCCCACTTATCCATAGTGCCAGCTCTTAAGTTCTCAACAACTACATCGGATCTTTTAACTAACTCCTTGAAAAGCTTCTTGCCCTCTTCAACCCTCACATCTATTGCCAGATGATACTTGTTTCTTGCTTCTTTATGCCATCCCATTGCAGCACCTTTGAAGAACTTGGCAAAAGGAGTAAGAGATCTCATTGTATCGCCAGCTCCAGGAAGCTCTACCTTAAAAACGGTAGCACCAAATTCGGAAAGATAACTCGGTAAAGAAGGGCCAAGTATAAGGGTGCAAAGCTCTACTATCTTAATGTCCGCTAAGGCTTCAGGTTTTTCAAAAGTCTTTGAAGGATCAAACAGTTCTTCAGCCCACTTAAAATAATCAGCCCTTGCCATAAACCAATCTCCTCCTTATTTGTTTTGCCAGGGAAAAACTTGTGATAACAACCATTTTTAGAAATGTTGTTCAAACAACCATTTAATAAACTAATTACCTACACTCTTCCCCTAAGAAAGAAGGCACAATCTACTAGAAGCACCCTGCCAATTATCGCCTTCATAGAGCCTATTTAAATGAAGATTATAACCACAACTTTGTCACTTAAAATAGGATAGCGAGTAGTAAGATGAACCTCCCTTTGAAGGCGCAGTGTAAAGATCCAGCGATAAATTTTTATTACAGCATGATGTTTGAGTCAAGAAAAAAAATATTCACAATCAAAAACTTAGGGTTACTTATTTTTAAAAATGGTTTGACACAATCCAACAAGATGTTTATGAAAAAATAATTATAAATAAGGTTAGTGAGACCATTGAAAAGTGGGGAGGGAACATACCAATGGGAAAGATGTTTTCTGAATCTGCCATAGAAAGGATTGAAACAGAATACAAAGAGTGGCTTAATGAGTATCAAAAGGCTCTTCAGAAGATGCCGGAAAGGCTGGAAAGGTTTTCTACAGTCTCTGATATGGAGGTTAAAAGCCTCTATACGCCTTTAGACATTAAAAACAAGGATTACATGGAAGACATAGGTTTTCCTGGTTGTTACCCCTTTACAAGAGGGGTTCAAACAACCATGTATCGAGCAAGACTCTGGACTATGAGGATGTTTGCGGGCTTAGGGACAGCAGAACAGACCAATGAAAGATTCTTGTATCTCATCAATCATGGCGAGACAGGTCTTAGCGTAGCCTTCGACTTCCCAACACTTATGGGTTACGATACCGATTCTCCTTTAGCAAGGGGAGAATGTGGAAGGTGTGGTGTTGCAGTAGATACCATCGAGGATATGGAAAGGCTCTTTGCAAATATTAATTTAGAAGAAGTTACAACCTCCATGACCATTAATCCTCCAGCTTCAGTCATATGGGCTATGTATATAGCCAATGCGGAAAATCAGGGCTTTTCTAGAAGGAAACTCGGAGGAACTATCCAAAATGATTGTCTTAAGGAGTTTATAGCCCAAAAAACCCTGATGCTCCCACCAGAACCAAGCTTAAGACTTGTTGTTGATACTGTTGAATTTGGCACAAGGGAAGTTCCAAGGTGGAACACCATAAGCATAAGCGGTTACCATATCAGAGAAGCGGGAGCTACTGCTGTTCAAGAGCTAGCCTTTACAATATATGACGGCATCACCTATGTGGAAGAATGTATAAAAAGAGGTCTCCATGTAGACGAATTTGCTGGAAGGCTATCCTTCTTCTGGAACGCTCACATAGACTTCTTTGAAGAGATCGCAAAAATGAGAGCAGCTAGAAGGATGTGGGCAAGGATTATGAAACATAGGTTTAAAGCTCAAAATCCAAGATCCATGATGTGTAGGTTCCATGTCCAGACCGCAGGATGCTCTCTAACAGCTCAAGAGCCATACAATAACATCATAAGAACAACTACCGAGGCCTTAGCAGCTATCCTTGGAGGTTGTCAGTCCCTTCATACGAACTCTTTAGATGAAGTATACATGATTCCTAGTGAATTTGCGGTGAAGATAGCTCTGAGAACCCAACAAATTCTTGCTTATGAGGTAGGTGTGGCAAACGTTATAGATCCTTTAGCAGGTTCCTACTACGTGGAAGCTCTAACTGATAGGATGGAGGAAGAAGCTAACGAATATATTAAAAAACTTGATGAAATGGGCGGAATGGTTGCTGCCATAGAGAAGAATTATCCTCAGATGGAAATTGCCGATAGTGCCTACAAGTTCCAACAGCAGGTTGAAAAAGGAGAAAAGATTATAATAGGCATAAATATGTTCCCCTCTGAAATACCTCCTCTTGAAGTTTTAAAGATTGATCCGGAAATAGAAAAACTCCAGATAGAAAGGCTCCATCGTTTCAAAGAAAAGAGAAACAAGGTAAAACTTCAGAAAGCTCTCGATGAACTTAGAAGGCGCTGCGAAGGAAAGCCCTGCTGGGAAAACAATGTTATGCCTGCTCTTATTGAAGCTGTAAGAGCTGGTGCTACAGAACAGGAATGCTGTGATGTCTATCGAGAGGTTTTCGGCACTTACACAGATCCTGCATCGTTCTAAGGGAGGTATGTAAAAATGGCCGAAGAAAGAAAAGTAAGGATATTAATTGCAAAACCTGGATTGGATGGTCATGATAGAGGTGCAAGAGTTATAGCAAGAGCTCTGAGGGACGCTGGATTTGAGGTTATATATACAGGTTGCCACCAAACTCCAGAACAGATAGTCCAAACAGCTATTCAGGAAGATGTTGATATGATTGGTCTTAGTATCCTTTCAGGAGCTCATAACTACTCTTTTCCAAGAATAATGGAACTTTTAAAAGAAAATAACGCAGAAGATATAGTTGTTGTTGGCGGGGGAATCTTTCCCCTTGAAGATATACCAAAGTTGAAAGCTATTGGGATTAAGGAGATTTTCCTTCCAGGGTCTAAGTTGGAGGACATTATTAGGTGGGTTAAGGAAAACGTTAAACCTAGAAAAATGGAAGCAGCCTAAGCTAAAAAGGTGATTCTATGGAGATAGTTGAACAGGTATTAAAAGGAGATGTGAGAGCTGTTGCAAAGCTCTTAAGGGACATTGACGATCAGGTTCCCTCTACAAGAAAAATCCTCAAAGAGCTTTACCCTTACACCGGTAAGGCTTACGTCATAGGGCTTACGGGTCCACCAGGTGCTGGAAAATCCACTCTTGTCGACCAAATTACCCTATACTACAGAAAACTTGGAAAGACCGTTGCAATCCTTGCCATAGATCCCACAAGTCCTTTTAGTGGGGGTGCAATTTTAGGCGATAGAATAAGAATGCAAAGGCATTTCTTGGACAAAGACGTCTTCATAAGAAGCCTTGCAACGAGAGGACACTTTGGTGGTCTTACAAAATCAACCCATGACATGATAACCGTCTTCGATGCTATGGGGAAAGACATAATCCTGGTGGAAACGGTAGGCGTGGGTCAGGGAGAGGTAGAAATCGCTGACTGTGCCCATACTACTCTTGTTGTTACTGTGCCAGGTCTTGGCGATGAAATCCAGGTTATGAAATCAGGCATAATGGAGATAGGAGATATCTTTGTTGTAAATAAGGCGGACAGAGAGGGGGCTAAAAAGACCGTTCAAGAACTCAGAAATCTTCTTGAGATGAGGAAGAAATTCAGACTAGATGTAGGTGAAAAGGATTTCTGGGATCCTCCTATTGTAGAAACTCAAGCTCACAAAGGCATAGGAATAGAAACGCTTTGCGAAGAAATAGAAAAACATAAATCCTACCTGACCAATCAACATCCAGAGTATTTCGAAAAAATCCTTCTAAAAAGAGCTCTCCATCAATTCGCAGAAACTCTAAAAGATGAACTTTTCAAGGAGATGGTGAAAAGACTTAAAAAGAAGGGAGAAACCTTAGAAAGTATTGCGGAAAAGATAGCTCATAAAGAAAAGGATCCCTACTCCCTATCCAGAGATCTTATAAAGGAAGAGTTTGTCCAAGAAGAAGCTTAATAAAAGCCTTTGAGTTGAGGGATTTCCTTCAGGGGAATCCCTCAGTAAAGTTTCTTTTAAGCCTTTTTAAATCTCATTTCTACGATGGTTTTATAGGCTTCGCTAAGCTTTATGAAATCCTCATGGCTTCCACCAGCATCAGGATGAAGTTTTCTTGCCTCCTGCCTGTAGATTTTTTTTATTTCTTTAAGAGACAAAGTCTCAAGATGCTGAAAGTCAATACCAAGTCTTTTACAGGCTTCTTCCAGAGAAAGGCCTTTAGAACTGCTAAGCCATCTTCTGTAACCATTCCTTTCTTTGGCTCCAAATATGGATCTTATGAAATCATGCCACGAAAAGGCTGATTCAAAGGATGAATCGAAATAAAGCACTAGGTATTTTCTAAGATAGGGATGAAGAAATGAGCCATCGTGATCCTTTACGCCCATAAAAAACCGTTTATCTCTATTAAGCCTACAAAGCGAATCCAAAAAGGCTTCATCCACTTTTTCCTGATCCAAAGCATAAGGGTGGTGCTTTACGATGGAATCCCTGAAATATTCCTGAAGATTGAAAGCAGTGTAGATGTAAGACTTGACTTCTCTAGGTCTTAACTGTCTTTCCATACGTTCAATGATTGTCTCTATTTCGTCCCTACTTTTATCAATCAAGACATTTAAAAACTTCCATGCCTTATCTCCAAGATAGCCAATGTCTATACGACCACATCTTAGAAAGTGCATTCTTCTTTTATCGAAATCATGAAGAAACCTTTGTTTTTCAAGCATTTCACGATCTGAGTAACTCGAAGACCTATTCCGGAAATGGCTAAAATTCGAAATAATTCTTTTTACGTAGGGATCTAGAAAGGGGAAAAATAGTTCTTCCAGGGCCTGGGAGTTGAAGGAAACTCCTAACTTTTCTAGCCGATCTTCAAGGGCTTCGTCGAAATAAAATCCATTCCCAACATAGTGTATAAACTTTCTTGGATCACTGCCAAGTTCCACCAAATCCCGATAAGTCCAGGCTTCGCCATCCCAGTAGGACTCCCTTATTACATAACGAACACCAGAACTTGAAAAAATTTTTTTTAGATACATTTTTTATTGCTCCATTTCATCTTCAGTTCTTAATAATCCACGAAAGAGGCCAGGGCTTACCTCTAAAACCCACGATCTCACAAAATTCCATGGCATTGAAAACCGCACTTCCTCTAAAGTGGTTGTTAAAAATAACAAAAACCTTGTTAGCTTTACTAGCAAGGCTTTTAGCAACAGAAGCAAGTTCTAAAAGTTCCTCACGGCTGTATCTATAATTGTAACGTTTATCTCTGTCAGTATGCTCGCCAAACCAGTCTTCGGCATTTCTTCCGTGGCATCTCAAGTAGGAAAAAGAAGGGATGGTTACTACATCGGTAAGGGGAAAGTAGTAAGAAACTCTGGGTTGATCTATGTTACAAAGAGCAATGTCCAAGCTAGTTAAAAACTCCAAGATCTTTTTATTCCACCACGAGCGATGGCGAAATTCCACAGCAAGGGGTCTTTCGGAAAACCACTTCCTTATTTTAACAAGATATTTTCTGTTTTCTTCCGTCTGATGGAACTTATAGGGAAATTGAGCAAGTATTGAACCAAGGCAACCATTTTCCATAAGAAGATCAATAACCTCAAGCATCCTTTTTATATCATATTCCGTAAGTAGTTGAGGCTCATGGGTAATGTTTCTGTAAAGCTTTATTGTGAAAAGAAAGTTTTTATTATCTTTTACCCGATCTATCCAGGATCTAACATACTTTAAATGGGGAATGGCATAGAAACTACTGTTGATTTCAACGGTATCAAAGTAGGCGCTTATAAACTTAAGGGCATCCACCCTTTTCCCATCAGGAAAAACAACACTTTTCCAATCAGAATAGCTCCATCCAGCAGGACCTATAAACAAATTATCCATAAAGCCTCCAAAGAAATTCTAGCCTATTTTTACCTAGAAAGTTAGTTATTTTTTTGATAGGATAACCCTGCAATTAACCAATCTTCAGGAGGAAACCGTGTCAAGGAAAAATTTTTTAATTCTTGTGCTGGTGTTTATCTTTACAGCCACCATTAAAGGTTTTTGCATAGCCCAATCTACAAAGATAGCGGTAAGTCCTTTCTCTATCCAGGCACCTCCTGATTTAAACTATCTCCAGAAGGGCGTTCAAAATCTTTTAGTTTCAAGGCTTTCAGTGCCTGGTGCTGTAGAGGCCTTTCCTCTAAAAAAAGCCATAGAACCACCGCTTTCAAGTGAAGCTTTAAGTGCTGAAACCGCTGGAAAAATTCAAAAAAGTGTCAATGCAAACTATCTTTTGACAGGTTCTATCACTGCTATAGGACAATCGATAAGTATTGACTCATGGCTTTACAACCTCTCGAGCACAAATCCTCCCCAGAAATTTTCAATCCAGGGAAGTAGCCTAAATGATGTAATGGGTCAGATAAACCAGCTGGCAAAAAATATAAGTTCTTCTATGGGCATTGCCTCAACTGAAGTTGCTTCCCTAAGGAGGGACAGCCAAAGTCAGGAACAATCAAAGGTTATGGATGTTTTATCACCTGCTTTAACAGAAGGTCAGAGTATTTCTTACTTAAACCCAAATTTTATAGAAATAACCCCTGAAGAGTCATTTCAGAATATTGGTGTTTGGAGAAGTCAACCAATTTCTGAAGGCATTGTTGGAATGGATGTTGGCGATATAGATGGCGATAGGCAAAACGAAATAGTCACAGTAAGCTATAAGAAACTTACCGTTTATAAACGCCACGAAGCAGGACTAAGAACAATAGCTTCTTTTGAAGCCCCTCAGATGCATAGATTTATCTGGTGCAGCCTGATAGATTTAAATGGCGATAAAAAGGAAGAAATTGTTGTAACCGCCCTTAAGTTCATGAATCTTACGGTAGGTGGTTATGAAAGCAATATGAGTAAGGTTGAAAAGGAAACGAGCACTCCTTCTGCTATGGTGTTTTCTATGGAAGGGAATTCTCTTAGACCCATAGTAAAGAATATTCCCTACTTTTTAAATACACTCCAGCTCCCAGAAGGGGATAAAATACTTATAGGACAAAAGCAGGCACCAGAAAAAAGCTTTGATAAAGCTATCTATGATATGAGACTTAGGGGGCAGAATTTAGAACCTGTTCAAAAACTTTCGCTTCCTTCAAAATGCAATGTCTTTAACTTTGTCCAAGCGGATTTAAACAATGATGGAATTATTGAGCATGCCATCATTTTACCGGATAATAGACTTATTGTAGCCAAAGGCGACGGACCTCCTTTATGGAAAAGCAGGCACCGTTTTGGTGCAACAACCAACTATGTAATCGGAAAGGCTCAGGATCTTCGCTACAACCAGCAAGAATATTACTACATTCCGACTCCTATCCTAGTGACAGATCTAAATAAAGACGGCATAAAGGAACTGGTTACCAATCGTTCTCCCGACTATAGCCGATTTCTTCCTGCAGGCTTTAAATACTATGAAAGCGGTCAAGTAGTGTCACTTTCCTGGGATCAGATGGGAATGATAGAAAATTGGACTACAAGGGAAATGCCTGGTATGGTAACGAGCGTTAGAATAGCAGACACCAATGGCGATGGAAAACTTGAGCTTGTTACAAGTGTTGTTATGGGAAAGGAGCTTCTTGAAATATGGAAAACAGAAAGCGTAATTCTTTCCTATGATTTGAATCTAGAAAGAAGAACAAGAACTAGCCAAAAATGACTTAAAGACTTATATATAAGCTACCATAAAAAAATGGAGGAAGGGCTGATGAAGGAAAAAGTAGAAAAAGTGCTCGAAAAGATTCGCCCCATGCTTCAAAGGGATGGTGGAAATGTTGAACTAGTTGAGATTGATGGAACAGTGGTAAAAGTAAGGCTTACTGGTGCCTGTCATGGATGTCCTATGAGCCAAATGACTCTTAAAGCTGGCATTGAAAAAATCATAAAGCAGGAAGTTCCAGAAGTAACTCAAGTTGTAGCAGTAATGTAGTAGTTAAAACCGCCCATTTAGTTCAAACTAGATGGGCGTTTTTTACATTACAAAAAATTTGATTGACACATAATATTTTTCATTATATAAAATGATCTGTTAGTTACCATCAAAATCTCGCACAAATTATCCCGACCGAATATCTGGAAGGAGCAATAGGCTTTGTCAAACCAACTATTTCAAGAACACAAAGAACAGCAGCTAGAAGAAGAAAAAGGGGCTTATTTAGAAATTCGTCAAGGTAACATCATACGGCGATTAAAATTCAGGAATGAAGAAGAAATGAGAAATTGGGAGAAGGCTTACAGGAAGGGTAAGCTTTATATCCCCTACTTTCTGGTCGGTGTTGGGATAAATTTTCTGTTATATTACTTTGGGTTAAACATCGGTCACAGCCTTCTCCTTGGAGGACTAGTTGGTTTAGCCGTCCCCTTATCTACCATGTTTTTACTCTCCGAAATTCATTACCACCTTTTCATAGCCAAAAATATTCCCAGTATACCTGCAAAAGAGCAATCCAAGAAAGAAGGGGGTGGTAGGCAAAAGTAGTAAAAATAGTTTTTCTTTAAGCTTCACCAAAAATACCAATATTAACAAAAGGATAGGGAGGGTTTACTATGTTTAAATGGATCCATCCTGTTTTTTGGCTTGGAGTCTCAATCATGTATAGTCTGGCTATTGTTTTCTGGGCTTTTGAGGTTGGTCAAGAAAATCTATATCATTTCAAGATTGGTGGTGCTGCTGCGCCATTTTTCTACACAAACTTTTTTATGCTTTACATAGTCAGTCTTTTTCTTTCGTGGCTTTGGTATTACATACCTGAACGAGATGAAAAGAAAAAAGAACTAAGTAAAGAGCAAGAGAAAAAAGGAGGGGAGTAATCATGACAGGGCAGGTTAGTCCAATTGTTATCATCTTTGCTGTTGCTTATTTTGCAGTAATGTTTGGGATTGGTTGGTGGACAAGAAAAGCTGCCCTTAATGCTGCTGATTTTATGGTAAGTGGACGAAATGTTGGTCCTTTTATTAACGGAGCAGCTTTAGCGTCAACCTATTTAAGTCCTGCTAGCTTCCTTGGTTTGCCAGCTTTTATATTCATTATGGGTTATCCCTTCTGGTGGGCTCTTGTTGGCATTATTGTAGGTATGCCCATCGCTTCTCTTCTTACTGCTGCACCCCTTAGAAAATATGGTCCTGTCTCATTTACCGATTACTATGCGGATCGTTATGATGATCAAAAGCTATTGAGAGCAATAGTAAGTCTTCCTGTTATTGTATCAGGAGTGCTTTATGTTACTTTGTCAATTATTGGCACTGCCCTTTTTATGGTTGCCATCCTAAAGATGAGCTATGGTTGGTCTCTTATAATCAGCTCCTTTGTAGTTTTATTTTACGTCTATTTCGGTGGTATGGTTGCAACTACCTGGTCTAATGCTTTACAGGGAGTTCTAATGGCTTTGGCTGCGGTAGCTGCAGCTATTGCTGTTATTGCCCACTTTGGTGGATTTGATGCTTTAGGGGAAGCCATTTTTAAGAACAATCCAAACTTCTTTGTTCCACCCCATTCAACATCTGGTAAGTTTTCTCATCCCATTATGGCAACCTGGACAGGCATGGTAAGCTTCTACTTCGTATGGCATTATGGCTTCGCAACAATGCCTTACACCGTTGTAAGATTTTTTACCGCCATGGACGTTAAAGCAGCTCGTCGAGCCATTTTCTGGGCTGTTTTCTTTGGCGGTGCTATGTATTGGGGTCTTATTATAATAGGAAGCGCTGCCAAAGTTATTCTTGAAACACTTCATCCTTTAGCAACCGATCCTGCAGTTGCTGGAAATGCGGTAAAACTACTTGCAAAACTTAAAGCCATCTATGGAATTGGTGGAGCAGCTGCTACAGATTATTCCATGATTGCAACTGTGGAAGCCCTAAACAACCCATGGCTTATGGGACTTTTGGTAGCGGGAGGTCTTTCCATAGCAATGTCTACAACCGCTGGATGGGTTGTTGTTCTCAATGTTATTCTAGGCCGTGACTGGATGGGCAAGATTCTTGGAAACAAGTGGGCTCTCGAAAATCCTGTAAAGGCTCTTCGTCTGTGGTCAATCATCATTATAGTTTTATGCACATTAATCGCTTTCAACCCACCAGCATTAATCCTCGACCTTTCAGGGTGGGCCTTCGTTGTGGTTATTGCAACAATTGGTGCTCCTCTTGTCCTTGGAATTTGGTGGGAACAGGCTACAAGGGCTGCTACCTATGCAACCATAATTGTCTTTTTGCCTCTTACTCTCTTTTCATGGCTATATGCTAAGATTGCTCTCGGTAGCCCCCACTGGTTCTTCTTAAATAAACTCCTTGGAGTAAAAATTGCCGTTGCCCATCAGTGGTATTGGGTGCCTCTGTCGTTCATCTTCTTCATAGCTGTATCTCTAATTACAGAGCCACCCAGAAAAGAAGTGGTCAAGAAATATTGTATAGACCTCCACGAATAAAAATTTGCTAACTAAAAAAGGGTTCCCCCTGGTGGGAACCCCTTTCATTTTAAGTAGAAATAAACTCCTTTTCCACAGGATGAACTACCAAGACAGGACAAGGTGCATTATTTACCACATAAAGAGCCACACTTCCAAGAACAAGCTCACCGATGGTTGACCTACCTTGAAATCCTATAACAACAAGGTCTATATCTAATTCTTTAGCAACATTAACTATCACCTTGGCAGGCCTCCCTTGTTTTACAACAAACTCCTTTTCTATCCCTTCCGACAATTCTTCAGGCACTACCGACCGAAGTTCGTTCTCTTTTTCGGCTCTTACATTGTCCATAAGCTCGGCAAAATTACTACCTTGATAACCTCTAACGCTTAACTCATAAATAGCATCTACAATGCGTTGATTGATTACATGAAGAAAATAAACCTTGGACTTTCTATCTTTAGCAATAGCAAGACTATACTTGATTGCTTTCAGGGAATTTTCTGAAAAATCTACGGGAACAAGTATTTTTTTAATACTAACCATTGCCATTGTTTCCTCCTAACAATTCATGTCCTCCAAGGGACAGCCTGAGCATAAAGGCTTCGCCCTGCAATAATCCTTACCAAGCCTAACAAAAAGAGCATGATATTCCTTGAAAAAATTCACATCACCATCAAGGGCTTCCATAAAAAAACTTCTCAAAGTTTCGTAGTTAAAAGGCTTAGAATAGCCGTGCCTGCTCATTATTCTATAGGTGTATCTATCAACAACAAAAGAGGGTTTATTGCCAGCATAAAGCAAAATACTATCAGCTGTCTCAAGTCCGATACCTTTGATACTAAGAAGCTCTCTTCTAAGAGAATCCATAGGTTGAGACAAAAAAGCTTCTAAATCCCCATCCCAATAATCTTTAACATGATTTAAAAAATCCTTTATCCTTTTTGCCTTCTGACGGGAAAATCCTGAAGGTTTTACCTTCTCGGCTAATTCTTCTTCACTGCACCCAAGAAGGCTTGAAAAATCCAAAAGACCGCTTTCCTTAAGATTTTTTATAGCCCGCTCTACATTATTCCAAGAGGTGCTCTGAGTAAGAATAGCCCCCAAAACTATTTCAAGCTTTGTCTCCCCAGGCCACCACCCCTGAGGACCGAATCTTTCGTAAAGCCTTTTAAATATGGCCTCCAAAATAGCCCTTCTCTTTTCAAGATGCCAATTTCCAAACACCATCGATAACTTCGCCACAACTGGCACATCTTCCATTGTCAAAGCCAACTAACCTACTGTGAAATCCAAAACGTTCAATAACGATGGATTTGCACCTCGGACAATAAGTGTTTTCTCCTTCTTGACCAGGCACATTACCTGTATAGACAAATTTAAGACCCGTTGAAAGACCTATTTCTCTGGCTTTTACCAGGGTAGCAACAGGTGTGACCGGTCTATCAAGCATTCTGTAGGTTGGATGAAACCTTGTAACATGCCATGGCGTCTCAGATCCAATTTCACGAATAAACTCGGCAATATCCTTAAGCTCTGCCGGATCATCATTTAGCCCTGGAATTATAAGGGTTGTAATCTCTACCCATACCCCACCCTTTTTATAGGCTCTAATAGTGTCAAGAACTGGATCAAGTTTAGCACCACATACATCCTTATAAAAGCCATCCCTGAAAGATTTAAGATCCACATTTGCTCCATCTAAGAGGGGGATTGCCACATCTCGAGATTCCTCACTCATAAAACCATTTGTTACAAAAACATTGGCAATGGCTACTTCCCTGGCTAGCTTCATGACATCGAGGGCATACTCAAGAAATATTGTTGGCTCAGTATAAGTATAAGATATGGAACTACACTGGTAAGTTTTAGCTTCCTCTACTAACTTTTTTGGCTCAATGAACGTTCCATAGATAATATTCGTATCTCTTGGCATTTGAGAAATTTCAGCATTCTGGCAAAAAAGACATCTAAAGTTACATCCAACCGTTGCGATGGAGTAACTTTTGGTGCCAGGCAGGAAGTGGAAAAGAGGCTTTTTCTCTATAGGGTCTATGTTTCTTGCGATTACTTTGCCGTAATTTAGCGCATAAAGAACACCCTGGCGATTTTCCCTTACGCCACAGATCCCTTTTTTACCCTCGCCTATAACACAATGGTGAGCACAAGTTAAACACTGCACCCTATTTTTTTCCATCTTTTTGAAAAGCAAAACTTCTTTCATACAAAAAACCTTCCTGTCTGGTCCTTATAATTACATTTGATGCTATTGCAGGCTTTACCGAAAAACCATCTTTTTTCATTACAAGAATCCCGGAAGCCATGTCAAAACGAATAATCAAAAGAGGAGCTAGAAAAGGGTTTTTACCACCACAGGTAATCCACCTCACAAAGACAGGAAATCGAAATACCGAATTTACAAGCCTTTGGACATCTCTTCTTCCTAGGATGCGACCTCTGCCTAAAGGGGATTGGTTAATTATTCCAGATATTCTATCAAGCCACAGATGAAGACATAGCTTGTTAAAAAGGATTGCTATCACAGATCCCTTAGAAACCCTGAAGGCTTCAGCTAAAGCCTTCTTAGGATCATCAACATATTCCAAGGAAAAAACGAAAAAAACCACATCGAAAATCCCATTTTCAAAAGGAAGCTGTTCAGCCTTTGCATTTCTTATCTCTATGTGGGGAGGAAGCCTCTTTTTTGATTTTTCTATTAGTTCCTTTGAAGGTTCAACTCCATAAACTACATGACCCCTTTCATAGAGCCAGCAAAGAAACCTTCCGGAACCACATCCTACCTCAAGAACTTTCTGGGGGAAGGGGGGATTCCAGAGTTTGGTTAAACCACTAATTGAGGCTTCCTCAAGGTTTCTTTGCCTAAGATAAAAAAGCTCAAACCATTGCTCTTCAGAAATACTAAAACAGTAACCCTTTCCGTTTAAAAACATTTCAAAACCTTAGAAAGTAGGCTCTTTAAAAATGGCTCCCTCGCTTCCTGAAGTAACCATTGAAGCGTATCTAGCCAAATAACCCGTCTTTATCTTAGGCTCTGGCGGACTCCACCTAGCCCTTCTCTTTGCCAAGGTTTCTTCATCAACAAGAAGTTCTAACTTCTTGGCATCAATGTCTATAAGAATCTCATCGCCATCTTCTACCAAGGCAATAGGTCCACCTGCTGCAGCCTCGGGTGAAACATGACCTATAGCAGCTCCCCTGGTTCCACCGCTAAATCTTCCATCGGTAATAAGGGCTACCTCCTTGTCAAGCCCTCTTCCAACTATTGCTGCAGTAGGAGTTAACATCTCCTGCATGCCCGGTCCACCCTTTGGACCTTCATATCTTATTACAACAATGTCTCCAGGTTCTATGGATCCCTCTAAGATAGCCTTTGCTGCTTCAGGCTCACTATTGAATACCTTTGCTTTGCCAATGCGTTTTCTCATTTCAGGTGCTACAGCAGACTGCTTTACCACAGCTCCCTGGGGAGCCAGGCTACCACGAAGAATAGCTATACCACCCTCTGGATTGTAAGGATTTTCAATGGGTCTTATTACGAAGTGATCGATTTCCTTTACGGAATCCAAAATCTCTCCAACTGTAAGGCCACTTACAGTTTTTATGGTAGTATGGACTAGACCCTTTTTGGCCAGCTCTTTCATAACAGCAGGAATTCCACCAGCTCTATCAAGATCCTCCAGGAAATGGGGACCTCCTGGCCTCAGACTACAAAGATGGGGAGTCCTTTTGCTTATAGTGTTAAAAATTTCAAGATCCAGTTTTATTCCAGCTTCGTGGGCTATGGCAGGCACATGAAGAACAGTATTTGTTGAGCAACCGAGAGCCATATCAACCGCTATGGCATTCTCAAAGGCTTCCTTAGTAGCTATGTCCCTTGGAAGCACCCCTTCCTTTACAAGCTCAACAATGCGCTGACCTGCCCTTTTTGCAAGTCTTATTCTTTCAGCATGAACTGCCGGGATTGTGCCATTTCCAGGAAGACCAAGTCCTAAAGCTTCTGTAAGGCAATTCATAGAATTTGCAGTAAACATTCCAGCACAGGAACCACAGCCAGGACAAGCTTTATCTTCAAGCATTTTTAAATCTTCTTCAGTAATTTTGCCCGCTTTAAAACTTCCAACACCTTCAAAAACAGAAATCAAATCTACCGGAGTATTCCCTACCTTCCCAGCAAGCATAGGACCACCACTTACCACAATTGCTGGAATGTTAAGCCTTAAGGCAGCCATGAGCATACCAGGAATTATTTTGTCGCAGTTAGGAATAAGCACCAACCCATCAAAAGGATGAGCCATAGCCATAACTTCTATGGAATCAGCTATTAGTTCCCTACTTGCAAGGGAATACTTCATTCCAACATGATTCATGGCTATGCCATCACATATACCAATCACGGGAAACTCTATGGGAGTTCCACCTGCCATTCTAACGCCAGCCTTTACAGCCTCTGCTATCTTATCTAGATGAATATGACCCGGAATGATTTCGTTTGCAGAATTTACAACACCAATAATGGGACGAGAAAGTTCTTCGTCGGTATAGCCCATGGCCTTAAAAAGAGACCGATGAGGAGCCCTTTCGGGTCCACTTTTCATTAGATCACTTCTCATTTTTCACCCTCTCCTTTTTTACAAAAAACTTTTCTAAGGACTTATCCTCTATAATATCTTCAAGATTTCTAGAATATCTTTTTCTCCAGCATGGATACTGGGTAGTTGTTCCTGGAAGGTTTGGCTGATCCTCTTCACCAAGTATGTCTTCAAGCTGGAAGGAAACAAGTTTAGACTTTGATAAAGCAACATAACGATGCACTGCCAAAACAAGCTCTTCCGAAAGCTCAGAAACCTTCCCAGAAAACAGTCCCTTATCTTCAAGAGCCTTCAATAGATTCAACCGGTCTCTTAATCTTTCCTTCCTTAAGGACTCTTCAAAGTCGGAAGAAATCATTCCAAGGCTTTTTCTAATATCTATGTCTTTCTCCAGCCAGTAGCCTTTGAAAGTTGGAAGATCGTGGGTTGTTATGGTAGCTAGAGCCTCTTCTGGATATTCCTCAGGTAATTTGAAGGAACCATCAGCTTTTTTCTCGAAATACAAAACCTTGTAGGAGAAAAAACCTCGTTTTGCCATTTCTATACGAACCTCATCAGGCACCGTTCCAAGATCTTCTCCCACAACAAGGCAATTGTTCTGAAGGCTTTCAATGGCAACAATCCTTGAAAGATCCTCCATCGGATAAAGCACATAAGCTCCATTGGAAGGCTTTAGACCTTCTGGAATCCAGAAGAGTCTAAAAAGTCCCATGATATGGTCAATTCTTAGAATGTCTGCATATTTCATACTAGCTCGGATTGTTTCTATAAAAGGCTTATATTGGGAAGCCTTAAGCTTTTCTGGAATCATAGGAACGACGCCCCATTCCTGGCCTTCCGGGTTAAAGTCGTCAGGGGGAGCACCAAGCCTTACCTTGAAGCTGTAAACATTTCTGTCATACCATGCATCAAAACCTCCAGCATCAACTCCCAAAGGAAGATCTAAATAAAGAAGCACCGAAGGATTTTTACTTTTCCCATGTTTAGAAAGACTGGTAAGCTGTTCATCCGCAACAAACTGAAGATATCTGTAGAAATTTGCTCTATCCTCAAGGGATTCACCAAAAGAATCTATCTTAGATGGCCAATCAAACCAGGGTTTATTGAAAATTTCCCTCAGGGCTTCAAAAAGTCCATACTGTTTTATAACTTCTTGGGCACAAAAGTTATTAAAATCTTCCCACCTTTTGGTCTTGTTCTTTTTAAAGACCTCGTAAAGCCTTCTTAGGGCAGTAGCTTTAGCGGGAATTACCTTTGTATAATCAATAAGTTTTCCTTCATCCTCTGGAATTTCAAGTCCACCTATCTGGGAATATTCTTCTACTTCTTCAACTTTTATATACCAGGGATTTAAGAGCCTTCTGCTTGATGGGCTGTAGGGACTTATGTGGTAAGGATTTTCCACAAAAAGAAGATTAAGAGGATTTATGCCGACAAAGTTTGCTCCAATTGAAGAAAGCCAATTTATGACTTTCCTGAGATCTCCAAAATCACCAATACCGAAGTTTTCTTTAGAAGATAATCCATAAAGCTGAAGAGAAAGTCCAAGCTTTTTATCTGGAAGGCCTAATTTTTTCGAAGGAGCTACAACCGCTAACACATCAAAAGTTTTTCCTAAGCCAAAGTCTAAAATAAATTTGTAATATCCCCAGGGAAGCCTTTTACCGGTAGATACTTTGACATTACAAAAGCCTTCTTCGATAACTCCCGGAATGAAATAATCCAAGATTTCAAAATCATCCCTTAAGGCTACCCCTCCAAATGCCAGCTCTTCCCCTTCAACCTTCCATTCAACTCGGGATGGAATCTTTGATTTCTCACAGATAATAGAAATTTTTAGAACTTCACCTTCATCGAAAGAAAAAACGGAAGGCACATAGAACCTTTTCCTATCTTTGATTTCTTCTAAGAGTGAAAGAGCAAGTTTTTCCGTTTCCACATCAAATCCCATAGCATTGAGAATGGAAACCCTGCTTTCAAGGGAGGTTTCATGATACCTCCCCCAGATATCCCAATAGCCAGGAAGAATGCCATAGTAGTTAGCAAGATTGTTTATTAAATCAACATAACCCATTACCACCCCATCCATTTAAAAAAAGAGGTAGAAAGCGGTGGGAGCACTATTTTAAGGGAGTATGGATAGCCATGGGATGGAGTAGTCTCTGCCAAGAGCCCTCCTTTATTTCCCATTCCGCTTCCTCCATAGAATTCACTATCGCTATTCAAAAGCTCCTTCCAGAAGCCACCTTCAGGGACTCCTACAACGAAGTTCTCTCTGGGAACAGGAGTAAAGTTACAAACACAAAGTATCATTTCCCTTTTGTCTTTCCCAAACCTTAAAAAACTAAGAGTGCTATTATCACTGTCGTGGCAATCAACCCATCTGAAACCCTCATGACTACTATCAAGTTCGTAGAGTGCAGGTTCTTTTTTCAGAAGCTCGTTAAGATCCTTGATCCATTTTTGAACTCCCTGATGGGAAGGAAATTGAAGAAGAAGCCAGTCAAGCTCTCCATCGTGGTTCCATTCGTTCCATTGAGCAAGTTCTGAGCCCATAAAAAGAAGCTTTTTGCCAGGATGGCCATACATGTATCCGTAGAGAGCCCTAAGGTTGGCAAACTTTTGCCAATAATCTCCCGGCATCTTTGAGATAAGGGAACCCTTCCCATGGACTACCTCATCATGAGAAAAGGGTAAGATGAAGTTTTCGTGAAAGGCATAAAGAAGGCTAAAGGTCAAGTTGTTATGGTGATACTTTCTGTAAATGGGATCTTTTGAAAAGTATAAGAGGGTATCGTGCATCCAGCCCATATTCCACTTAAAGCCAAAGCCAAGGCCTCCTAAGTAGGTTGGTCTGGAAACCATAGGCCAGGCGGTAGATTCCTCAGCAATTGTCATAATACCTTGGTATCTACCATAGAGATATTCGTTAAGCCTTTTTATGAAATCAATAGCTTCAAGATTTTCCTTTCCTCCGTATTGATTTGGAATCCATTCACCTTCTTTTCTGGAGTAATCGAGGTAAAGCATGGAAGCCACAGCATCAACCCGAAGACCGTCAATGTGATAGACCTCTAGCCAGAAGGAGGCACTAGAAATAAGAAAATTCCTTACCTCGTTTCTTCCATAGTTAAATATGAAGGTATTCCAATCAGGGTGAACTCCCTTTCTGGGGTCAGCATGTTCATACAGGTGGGTTCCATCAAAAAAGCCAAGGCCATGTTCATCTCTTGGGAAGTGGGCAGGAACCCAGTCAACTATTACTCCGATGTTGTGTTGATGAAGAGTATCGATAAGATACATAAAATCCTGAGGAGTTCCGTATCTGCTTGTTGGAGCAAAATAACCCGTTACCTGATATCCCCAGGAGCCATTAAAGGGATGTTCCATTGGGGGCAAAAATTCTACATGAGTAAAGCCCATCTCCTTTACATATTTTGCAAGCTCATCGGCAATTTGCCTGTAATTTAGATTTTTTTTCCATGAACCAAGATGAACTTCGTAGATTGACATAGGAGCTTCGTAATTGTTGAATTTTAAACGATTGTTCATCCAATCATCGTCATGCCAGTTGTAGTCAAGATTCCACACAATGGAAGCTGTTTTAGGGGGTATTTCGTTATAAAAGGCATAAGGATCATTTTTTAACACTTTGTAGTCGTTATAGCGAGACCTTATGAAATATTTGTAGAGCATCCCTTCGGTAACCCCTGGAATAAATCCTTCCCAGATGCCAGAATCTCCAAGACACCTTAGGGGATTCAGTTTTTCATCCCACCCGTTAAAATCCCCAACCACTGAAACATACTCCGCATTAGGAGCCCATACCGCAAAGTGGGTTCCTTCAACACCATCCAGAGTGGTTGGGTGAGCCCCCATCTTCTCCCAGGCTCTATAATGGCTTCCCTCTCTGAAAAGATAAAGATCGTAATCTGTAAGAAAAGAATTTTCTCTTTCCTTCATGGTTTTGCCTCACCTTTAGCTTCTACAAACTTAAAAAGAGCAAGACTTCTTGGAACCATTTCATAGAAAAAACCAGGTTTATACAGAAGAGATCTTTCTTCTTCGGGAAGACCTTTATTATATCTTGTGTCCACCATGAGCTCCCATAGATGGGTCTTGTTGTAGGAAGGAAGCAAGAAGGGGCTTTTTTTATCGGGTGCAAAGTTAAAAATTATAAGTAGAGTATCTCCTTCTATAGTCCTTCCACATTCGTCTGTTTCATCAATGGCATCCCCTCCAAAAACCACACCAAAGGAGGTTATATCAGTTCTTTGCCAATCCTGGGGACTCATTTCCTTACCAGCTGGAGTAAACCAACTTATATCCTTCCATTTTGAGCCGTAAATGGAGCGCCCTCTGAAAAAGTTGGTTCTTTTAAAGACAGGTTGATTCTTTCTTATGTTGATGATCCTTTCCACAAATTCAAGAAATTCCCTGTCCCTTTCCTCAAGATCCCACCTATACCAGCTGATCTCGTTATCTTGGCAGTAGGCGTTGTTGTTGCCTTTTTGGGTTCTTCCGAGTTCATCTCCACCAGAAAGCATTGGAACACCTATAGAAAAAAGAAGAGTGGCCATAAAGTTTCTCTTCTGGCGATACCTGTTCTCAAGAATTTTTGGATCCTCCGTCACACCTTCCCATCCAAAGTTATAGCTTATGTTGTGGTTTGAACCGTCCTGGTTATTTTCTCCATTGGCAAAATTATGCTTAGAATTGTAGCTTACAAGATCATGAAGGGTAAAGCCATCATGACAAGTTACAAAGTTGATGCTGGCATAAGGTTTTTTTCCGCTTTTTTCGTAAAGGTCACTACTTCCTGTAAGTCTTGTTGCAAACTCGCCCATGTGCTTATAGGAGGGAAAATTCCAGAAAGTCCTTACAGCATCTCTGTATTTGTCATTCCATTCTGCCCAAAAAGCTGGGAAATTTCCAACCTGGTAACCACCTTCCCCGAGATCCCAGGGTTCTGCTATCAATTTAACCTTACAAAGCACAGGATCCTGTTGGATGAGGGTAAAAAAAGTAGAAAGTTTATCCACTTCGTAAAGTTCCCTTGCAAGAGCACTTGCCAAATCAAACCTAAAACCGTCAACATGCATCTCGGTAACCCAGTAACGAAGACTATCCATAATGAGCTGTAAGACTCTTGGATGGCTAACATTTAAAGAGTTTCCACAACCCGTAAAGTCTATATACAAGAGTGGGTTATCCTGATTTAATCTATAATATGAGAGATTATCAATACCTCTGTAACAAAGAGTTGGACCCAGATGATTTCCTTCACCTGTATGGTTGTAAACCACATCGATAATTACCTCTATGCCATGTTTGTGGAAAGTTTTAACCATTTCTTTGAACTCTCTTACGGGATCAACGGGAAGTAAAGTCTCCGAGGATCTGGAAGTATATCTTGTATCAGGGGCAAAAAAGGAAAGAGTGTTGTATCCCCAGTAATTGGTAAGTCCCTTTGTTACAAGATGATATTCATCAACATGCTGATGAATTGGCATAAGCTCTATAGAGGTCACACCAAGCCTTCTAAGATGCCTTATTATTGGTTCACTGCAGAGTCCCTTGTAGGTGCCTCTATATTCTGAGGGAATTTCAGGATGAAGAATTGTCATTCCTCTTACATGGGCTTCATATATGATGGTTTCATTCCAGGGAACCTGGGGGCTTTTGTCGTCTTCCCAGTCAAAGCTATCATCCACTACAACGCTTAAAGGAGCACAAAAGGCATTATCTCTTGTGTCTCTTACAAATCCTTTATGGACTTCCTCAAGTTTATAATCAAACCACGTGCTGTTCCAGCAGGAGCTTCTCACAACAAGTTTTGCATAGGGATCCACTAAAAGTTTCGATGGATTAAATCTAAGCCCTTTCTCAGGCTCATAGGGACCATAAAACCGATAACCGTAAAGTTGTCCCGGTTTGATACCAGGAAGGTAAACATGCCACACATAATTCGTGCATTCTAGCATTTCTATACGAACAGTCTCTTTTGCGTCTTTTATGGATTCAAAAAGACAGAGCACCACTTTCTCGGCATGTTCGGAAAATATGGCAAAGTTTACTCCTTCCCCATCCCAGGTAGCGCCCAAGGGATAGGGCTTACCTTTGCAAATAGTAAGGGACTTAGGGATCTTTCTTCTTTCACTAAGCATAAAAGAAGTAACCTTTAAGCAAAACTTTTGCGTTTTTATGTCTTATCATTCAAGTAGCTATAAGGAAAGTTAAAAATAACAGCCAGAAAATAACCAGCTTCTTTTAACAAAACTAGACAAAGAGTGATACTTTTGCTATTGGCTGATTGCGATCAAAAAAACCGGCAAAAATGGACAAAAAGACCCAAAGTTTAGGAGGAGATAGCGATGAAAAAAATACTTTTTTCCCTTGTGCTAGCACTTCTTTTTTTTGGCATAACCTATGCGGAAGAAAAGGTAATAATAAATGGTATAGATCCAAATTTTCCACCCTTTGCCTATGTCAATGAAAAGGGAGAACCAAGCGGTTTTGATGTTGAAGCTCTTAACTGGATTGCAGAGCAGATGGGCTTCAAGGTTAAACACCAGCCTATGGATTGGGATAGCATTATTCCCAGTTTAAAATCAAAAAAGATTGATGTGATTGCCTCAGGACTCAGTGTTACTGAAGAAAGAGCCAAAGAAGTTGCCTTCACTATCCCATACTGGGAAATCAAGCAGGTTATAGTGGTTAGAAATGATAGTAATCTTACGGTTGATAAGGTGCTTTCTAAAGGCAAAAAATTAGGGGTTCAGCGGGGAACGAGTGAAGCCAAATGGATTGAAGAAAATCTCATTAAAAAGGAAGGCAAAGAATTCGAGCTTGTCTATTACGACTCTGCTCCTCTTGCTGTAGAAGATGTTGTTCTTGGAAGAATTGATGGTGCTGCAATGGATGATGCTCCCGCAAAGGATGCTGTTAAGAAAAAACCGGTGAAAATACTCGGAACCTTTGGCATGCCAAGTGAAAAGTTTGCATACGCCGTAAGAAAGGAAGATACAGAGCTTCTGAACAAACTAAACGAGGGACTTAAAAAGCTTATGAATTCACCAAAATGGCAGGAACTCATAGAGAAATATAACCCTTAAAAAATAGTGGGTTTTCTAAGTCCATTTTTGCCGGTTTGACAAAAAAGATTTGGAAGGCAGGATGGAGAAAGCTTTTCTTACAGTTTTGCAGGCTTTGCCCTATGTGCTTGAGGGTGCTTTGGTCACGGTTGGTATTGTTTTTGGTTCTATGTTATTGGGTCTTTTGTTAGGTATCCCTTTGGCAATAGGTCAAGTTTATGGAAGGCCTGTAATAAAGAAGCTAGTAGGACTTTATGTATGGTTTTTTAGAGGAGTTCCCTTGCTTGTTCTTTTGTTTTTGTTTTATTTTGGCATATTTCCTCTTTTAGATATCGAAATGCCAGCTTTTTTTGTAGCTCTTCTGGTTCTTGGATTAATAAGTTCCGCTTATCAATCCCAGATCTTTAGAGGAGCTCTTCTCTCAATACCAGAGGGTCAGATGAAGGCAGCCCTTGCAATAGGTATGAATGAAAAATCGGCTCTTATATTCATTATACTACCTCAAGCTCTCAGGCTTTCAATTCCTGGCTGGTCAAACGAATATTCCATCGTATTAAAGGACTCAGCAGTAACCTATGCCCTTGGAGTGCCGGAAATTATGGCAAGAACTCATTTTGTAGCCACAAGAACCTATGAACATCTCCCCCTTTATCTCACCGCAGGAATTATTTATCTTGTATTGACCTACGTAGGTGTAAAACTTTTAAAAAACCTGGAAAACAAACTAAAAATACCGGGCTATTCGGGCTATAGAAGGTTGCCATGAAGATCCCCGTTCTGAAGATTGAAAATATCAGAAAAAGCTATGGTAAAAAGGAAATCCTAAAGGGCATTTCTTTGGAAGTTCAAAAAAGTGAGGTAAAAGTTCTCATAGGTCCCTCTGGGGCGGGAAAAAGCACTCTCCTTCAGTGTATAAACTTTTTGGTTATGCCCGACGAGGGAAATGTTTTTCTTGAAGGAGTTCCGGTAAGAAAAAGCAACAAAAAGGAACTTTGTCTATATCGCCAACAGGTTGGCATGATCTTTCAAGATTTTAATTTATTCGATCACCTTAACGCTCTGGACAATGTGGCAATAGGTCTTAGAAAGGTCAAAAATCTGCCGAAAGAAGAAGCCTATGAGAGGGCAATGGAGGAATTAAAAAGGGTTGGAATGGCAGAACATGCAAAAAAATATCCAGCCCAGCTTTCTGGTGGTCAGAAACAAAGGGTTTCCATAGCAAGAGCTTTAGCAATGGATCCCAAGATTATGCTCCTTGATGAACCAACCTCCGCTTTGGATCCAGAACTGGTAGGCGAAGTTCTAAACACGATAAAAGATCTTGCAGAAAGCGGTATGACCATGATTATGGCAACCCATCAGATAAACTTTGCAGCAGCAGTAGCGGACGAGATAATATTCATGGAGGATGGAGTTATCATAGAAAAGGGACCTCCGGAAAAAATACTGTATGATCCAGAATGCGAAAGAATAAAGCAATTTTGCGCCAAGATAGGGGAACTTTAATGGATTGGAATTATATATTGCCAAATCTTTTTAAGGGTCTAACCGTAACCATATCGCTTATTGTGCCCTCAGCCTTTATGGGGCTTTTTCTGGGGATAGTAGTTGGAACAGTTAGAGTATATGGAGGAAACCTTTTTGCAAAGATGATGGATGCCTATGTGACACTATTTCGAGGTATTCCTTTGGTTGTTCAGCTCTTTACCTGGTATTTTGGACTCCCAAGAATTGGAATATTCCTTACGCCCTACACTGCCTCTGTTCTCGGATTTACCCTTTGTAGCGCTGCCTATCATTCAGAATACGTAAGGGGAGCTCTTCTTTCCATAAAGCATGGTCAAATTCTTGCTGCTCAAGCCTTGGGTTTTTCCGCCTTCAAGACTATAAGATACATAGTTATTCCCCAGGCTATAAGAAGAGCCCTTCCAGGCTGTGGGAACGAAATTATATATCTTATCAAATATTCATCTCTTGCCTACATGATTACATGCATAGAACTTACAGGAAGAGCAAAGGCTATAGCATCCCATTCTTTTAAATATTTCGAGATTTTTTTAATTGTTGGTGCCATTTATCTTTTAATGGTAACCGTAGCTACGTGGATTCTTAACCGTATAGAAAAAGCTCTTGCCATTCCAGGCTTCGAACTTCACAGGAGTTTGTAAACTGATGGGATTTTGCTCTGCCTTTAAAAGCGAAATAATCAGTATAGTTGGAAGGGATGGATATTTTGATGATCCAGAAGTATTGGAAATCTACAGCAAGGATGCTTCTCCCCTTAAGGGAATTCCTGAAGGGGTGATAAAACCCATCAATAAGGAGCAGGTTCTTGAAATTGTAAAATTTGCCTATCGTTACAATGTCCCTTTAACTCCAAGAGGTGCAGGAACAGGTCTTACGGGAGGTTCTGTTCCAGTAAAGGGAGGACTTGTAATATCCTTTGAAAAAATGGCCGATGTAAAGATTGATCCAGAAAATCTTATCGCAGAAGTCGAACCTGGCGTAATTAATGGTGATTTAAAAAAGAAGCTACTTCCCTTCAATCTATTTTACCCTCCCGATCCAGCAAGCTTTGAAACTTGTTCTATTGGTGGCAATGTAGCCACCAACGCAGGTGGAGCTTCCTGCGTAAAGTATGGAACCACCAGGGACTATGTGCTTGGAATGGAGATTATTCTTCCTTCCGGAGAAGAGCTTAAAGTTGGAGTAAAAACCAGAAAAGGCGTTGTTGGATACGACCTTACAAGGCTAATTGTAGGTTCCGAAGGAACCCTTGCCCTTATAACAAAAGTTTACCTTAGATTAATTGCCAAGCCCCCTGCTCTAACCGCAATCGTCTCTATCTTCCCTTCCCTTAAACAGGCAATGGTTGCTGTAACAGAAATTCTTACTAAGGGGTTTGTGCCATCTGCTATAGAATTTCTGGATAAAAGATGTCTGGAACTTGTTTCGGATAAAATGCCCTTTAAGCTTCCAGAAAAGACAGAAGCTCTCCTTCTTATAGAACTAGACGGCATTCCCGAAATAATAGACAAAGAAGCAGAAAGAATTGGCGAACTTTGTTTACAGCTTGGAGGAGCGGAGGTCTATCTTGCCCCAGATACTCCAAAAAGGCTTGCTCTTTGGGAAATAAGGCGGGGAGTTTCCCTCAACATAGAACACTCTTTTCCCCTTTACATCCCAGAAGATGTTGTAGTGCCTTTGGGATGTATTGCAGAATTTGTTGAAAAGCTTTCTTATTACGAAAAAAAGTTTCATATGAAAATCTTTACCTTTGGCCACGCAGGAGATGGAAACATCCACCTAAATATCACTTCAGAAAAATTAAGTAACGCAAAAAAGGTAGAAGAGGGCATAAGGGAGATTCTTAAACTTGTAGTCTCCATGGGCGGAACCATTTCTGGAGAGCATGGCATAGGCTTTATTAAAAAGAATCTTATGGACATAGAAATCCCAAGAAAGTCGATAACCATTCAGAGACAAATAAAAAATCTTTTTGATCCCAAAAATATTTTAAATCCCGATAAAATATTTTAAGAGAGGTTAAAAAAATGGAGTGGAAATTGTTTTTAACAACCTTTTTGGCTATTTTTATTGCAGAGCTTGGCGACAAGACCCAGCTTGCTACATTCTGTTTTGCCACAGAAGCTACCTCTAGATGGACAGTTTTTCTTGCAGCCTCTACAGCCCTTGTCTGCACATCTGCAATAGCTGTTCTTTGTTCTGATCTTGTCAAAAGATTTGTCTCCCCTGATATATTAAGATGGGTCTCAGGAAGCCTTTTTATACTCATAGGCCTTTGGATACTTCTTAAAAAACATATAAATTGACACAACTGAAAAGGTGTAGGAAAATTTAAAGGATTTTCAAGAAAAACCGGGACATACTATGAAGCTTGTCGAAGCTTGCATTATTGGTGGAAAAGAAATAAAGCCAAATCAACTTTTAAAGATAGAAGATCCAGCTGAGGAAGCCATTGTAGCCCGAGTTCCGATAGCAGGAGACGAAGAAATCGAGCAAGCTGTAAGATCTGCCTCCGAGGCCTTTCTGGTGTGGAAAAAAACCAAGGTTAAAGACAGAGCAAATGCTATAAAAAATCTAGCCACCCTCATGGATAGCCATAGAGAAGAGCTTGCCCAGATTCTAACGATGGAATCTGGAAAGCCCATAAAGTCAGCAAGAGGAGAAATAGAAAGCGCTATTCAGTTTCTTCTATATTGTTCGGAAGAAACAAAAAGGCTTTCAGGAAAGTTATGGATAGATTCAGATCTTAGGGAGGGTTATTTTGTTTTAAGGGAGCCCATAGGCCCCTGCGCTGTCATAACTCCCTTCAACTATCCTATAAGCACCCTTGTTACTAAAATAGGACCTGCCTTTGGAGTAGGTTGCACAGTAATTGTAAAGCCCGATGAACACACACCCCTTTCAACCCTTTACATTGGAAAACTTTCCAAAGAAGCCGGTTTTCCTCCAGGAGTCATAAATATAATTACAGGTCCTGGAAATCCAACAGGCGAAAAGCTGGTAAAAAATCCAGGAGTAAAGGTTATTTCTTTCACAGGAAGCACAGAAGTTGGAAAGCTTATATATGCAAACAGTGCTCCCTTTCTAAGAAAAGTCATTCTTGAGCTTGGAGGAAATTGTCCTGCTATTGTTGCTTCTGATTCAAACTGGAAAGAGCTTCTTCCGCAGATGGTTCAGCAAGCTTTTAAAAACAGTGGTCAATATTGTTATAGAATCACTAGGTTTATAGTCCACGAAGATATTTACAACGATTTTTTGAAAAACCTTATCGAAAAAGTAAGTAGGCTGACTGTAGGAAATCCTAAGGATAAGGCTACTGATCTAGGACCTCTAAATAACAAAAGAATATATGAAAGATTTTGCAAGCAGATGGAAACAATTTACGGAGAGGGTGCAAAACTTGAATATGGCCTTTTGCCAAAAATGGCCAGAAAAACAAAGGGCTACTATTGTAGTCCCCTTATTTTTTCCAATCCAAAGGAAGGTCTTGTGGAAAAAGAAGAGTTCTTTGGACCCGTTGTTTTTGTCTATTCTTACAAGGATGATAAAGAGGCTTTGGTGAAGGCCAATTCATCACCCTTTGGTCTTGCAGGCTATATATTCACAAAAGATATGGAAAGGGCTTCCTATTGGATGACAAATCTTGAGGTAGGAAGTGTATGGGTAAACTCTATTCATCAGGCAAGATTTGATGTTCCCTTTGGAGGATATAAAGAAAGTGGCCTAGGAAGGGAAAAATCAATTGTTGGCTTCGAAGAGTTTACGGAATTAAAAACAGTTTATTGGCCTTTTTTACTTAGGTAAAGGAGATGTTTCCTGATGGTTCCCATTATATGCTTTGTTGGTCATACCAATAGCGGGAAAACTACAGTCCTTGAAAAGGTCATTACTGAATTAACGAAAAGACACTACAAAGTTGGCACCATAAAACATGATGTTCATGGCTTTGAAATTGATAAAGAAGGAAAAGACACCTGGAGACATCGTAAGGCAGGAAGCACGGTCGTTGCCATATCTTCCCACTCCATGATGGCAGTTATAAAAAAAGTCCAGGAAGAAATGAGCTTAGAGGAGATAGTTTTGAGATTTTTCTGGGATGTAGATATTGTCCTTGCAGAAGGCTACAAGAAAAGTCCCTATCCAAAGATAGAGGTTTTTAGGAAGGAGATTTCAGAAAATCTCCTTTGTTCTTCTTCAGATAATCTCATAGCCATTGTTTCCGATAATCCCCCTTTGGATGTCTCTTTTCCTGTGTTTTCAACTCAAGATATAAAAAAGATGGTAGATTTTATTGAAAACAGGTATATAAAGGACAGAAAACATAGAAGTGTAACTGTCCTTTTTGATGGTAAGAAGATCCCGATGAATGATTTTGTAACAAATCTTTTATCTAGAACCCTCGAGGGGATCTGTAGCTCTCTTAGAGGATGGGATAATCCAAAAGAAATCGTCATATCCCTTGTAAGGGGAAAATATGAGTGATCTTGTGGGAACAATCCTTGCTGGAGGCAAAAGTAGTCGGTTTGGAAGCAACAAAGCCTTTGCCTTGATAAACAACGAAAGACTCATAGACCGCTCTGTAAGGCTTCTAAGTAAATGGTGTAGCCCAGTAGTGGTGGTTGCAAACAGACTGGAGGAATATATAGGCATCGAGGCTGTTTTGGTAAGTGACATAATTCCTGAAAGGGGTCCTTTGGTAGGGGTCTATACAGCCCTTTTATTCTCTCCAAAGAGGTGGGTTTTTATAAGGGCAGTAGATATGCCCTTTCTTACGGAATCCTTTGTAGCACTTCTTAGGGAAGAAATTTCTGAAAAATTTGATGTTATAGTTCCCCTAAAGGATGGTCAATTTGAACCCCTCTGTGCCCTTTATAGCACCACCTCCATTCCTCACATAGAAAGGGCTCTCGAAAGGGGTGGCGAAAGAATCATTCATTTTTATAAAAAGGCTAGAGTAAAGATTATTCCTGAGGAAAAGTGGAGACAGATAGATCCTGAAGGAATAAACTTTTTAAACGTAAATACCCAGGAAGAATTACAAAGGATTACCTGTGGACTTTTATGAAGCCTTAGAAAAACTTGTTAGTCTTGCAAAACCCCCTAATAAAGAAATTATTCCGCTAAGAAATGCCTTTGGACGCATAACCGCAAGTTCAGTATTTTCTAGACACCCTAATCCACCTTTTACCTGTTCCAAATGGGATGGCTTTGCTCTAAATTCCAAACTCACGGAAGGGGCTTCACCTGAAAATCCCGTTGTTATTCCTATAGACTCAACAGTGAAAATATTTGCGGGTATGAAAGAAAGAATAAAGCCTAGGGTAAATTGTTGCTACTCGATTACATCAGGAGCTGTCTTACCGGAAGGACTTGACGCTGTTATAAAACTAGAAGAAGTCGAAATAAAAAATGGCACAATAATTATAAAACATCCTATAGCCTCTTTAGACGGCCTATGGCTTGAAGGAAGTTTTTGGGAGAAGGATAAAGAACTTTTAAAGCCCTTTACAAAACTTTCTTCTGTTTCCGTGTTTTTTCTTGCAGAGGCTGGAATAGATCAAGTAGAGGTCTTCAAGAAGCCCAAAATAGCCATAATAGCAATAGGAGATGAACTTGTAGAACCGGGAATCCCATTGAGATTTGGTGTTAGATATGGGGGCATTCAGTATCTTCTTGGTTCTATAGGCGAATCCCTTGTAATGGAAGTCATAAATCTTGGGATAATCCCTGACAATGTTAGTAGTTTAACATCCTCTTTTCTTGAAGCTTCTGAAGCCGACCTTATTGTGACGGTTGGGGGAACCGGACAGGGTGAAAAAGATTTGGTGGAAACTTCCTGGGAAAAACTTGGTGCCTCCTTAGTATTTAGGGATATTAATCTAATTCCGGGAAAAAGCGCAAAAGGCGGACTTTTCAAAGAAAAAATATGGCTTGCTCTGCCTGGTGGTTTCATGGGAGCTACTGTAATTTTTATGGAGTTCCTGGATAGGCTCTTTAAGAGGTGGTTTTATTATTCGCCAATTCCAGGGTATGAAGCAAACCTTAACTCCGATATTTTTAAAAAGGAAGGTTTTTATGTAGGGATTTTCGGAAAAATCGAATTTGCCAAAGGATTAGTTCTATTCCATCCTTTAATTGACAAAAAAGGCAATGCCTTATATGAAATTAATGGTTATACCGTTGTTGAACCTAGGGTGGATAAGGTTTTGAGAAATTCTGTTTGCTATGTAAAAACCTTTCAGTAAAGAGTTGGACATGCTTAAGGGAACAATTATAGAAGAACGTTATTACGGCTTTCTTCAGCGGTTTTTCGTTCCTGTTCTTACAAGGCTAAAACTTCATCCAAATCATTTAAGTATAACGGGACTTCTTTTTAGCTTTGCTGCTGGTATATCCTTTGTTTATTCACCCTTTTTGGGCGGTCTTTTTACTTTGCTTTCTGGTCTAATGGATACTCTTGACGGTTCTCTTGCAAGAACTCTCGGAATGAAAAGGAAATCGGGAGCATTTCTTGATTCTGTAATAGATAGATATACGGAGCTTATAATATTTTTAGGGATATGGGGCTATTTTTACAGATTAAATTACCATCTCCCTCTCGTCTCTGTCCTAATTATTCTTATCCTTTTTGGTTCCTTAATGGTTAGCTATACAAGAGCACGAGCAGAGGGGCTTGGAGAAAAATGCACCGTTGGTTTATTTCAACGGGGGGAGAGAATTATCCTTTTAGGGTTCGTTGGAATAGTCTATCTTTTTAAACCCCACCCCCTCGTTCCCTTTATAGCACTATGGATTTTACTTATAGGCACAAATGCGACAGCTCTTTGGAGATTTGCTCATGTTCTTAGGAATCTTAAGTCAAAGGATACCTAACTAGGTTACAAGTTTATCAGTTTTTTGAAGAATTATTTTGTCATCTTCTCTATAAATCTCAAAGGAATCCCCGATAGAGAAGCCAAGTTGATCAATAAGTAAAGCCTTATTCAAGGTAATGCTCCCGCTTTGACCTATGGTCCTGAAGCTTTCGGTTTTAATAACAACAGAGGGCTTTTTCTCCTTACGGCGGATTATCACAGAAGGTTTTACTATCTCTTTTTCTTCCTCTTCTTCAAGAGAAGGCGCCTGTTTTACTGCTACCTGGGCACCACCAACATTTCCCACAGAAGGACGGGTAGTTTCTACCACCTTCTTCTGGGATGGTTCAGCTTTTTTCTTAGAAAAATCAAGAGGAGGAATCTCACCAAGTTCCATAAGACCCCTCATGTAAAGATCCTGAACTTCGCTTTTAAAACGGAGACCGAAAAGCTTTTGAACAGCCTCTATAGATCTTCCATTTCTGATTTCATTTACTATTAGTTTTGGATCAATGTTTTTGTATTCTACCTCCATAGCTTATCCTCTCTTTACTAAATAATTTTAAAACATTAAAACTTTACAAAACTCTACTTTGCATCAATAAGAAACTCTTATAACTTCTACCTACGGATTTTAAGAGGCATAATTTTCCTTTCGAATTCAACATTATTATAAAAATACCAAAAACCTTTGTCAATTGGGAAGTTAAATTCTTGATTTTATTAAACTAGCACATTCAACCGTATATTTCACAATTTTTTCAGCTACTTCCTCGCTAAGAGTCCCACAGCCACAGCTAGGAGTTATAATTGACTGTTTATAAACATCTTCTATTGCAATCTCCCTTAAATGATGCCTTATAAGATTTTCCAATTTCAAAAAGAGATTTTCTGGGGTTTCCATTTTTACTTTATCTTCACCAGTTGGAACTATTCCCCAAGCTATAATACCTCCTCTTTCGAGGAAGGAGATTATGTCGGTTTTATATAGCATAAACTTATCGCTGTAGTTATAAGCATCATAGTTTATGATACCTACACCGGAATTTAATAAAAGCGACCAATCGGTGTTGGCGCACACATGAATGCCGACCATAACATTTTGAGGTTTGAGAACACTTAAGATTTCAGAAATTAAAGATTTCACAAGTTCCTGAGAAACGCCTATAAAAGCGGAAGAACCAAAGCCAGCTAACGCAGGCTCGTCAAAAAAAATTATCACCTTATCAGTAAAATATTTCAACTGGTTAGCCTGCCATAGAGCTTTCATAGCAAGATGCTTTGAAACAACATCAACCATTCTATCGTCAAAAATAAGAAGCCTTCCACTCTTGTCCTTCATTCCGCTTAAAAGTGTAAAGGGTCCAACAACCTGTCCTTTCAATGCAGTTACTTTTCTATCATGAAGAGCTCTGAGAAAGGACATAAAGGTTTTTCCGGTCTTTTCTCCCATAGCAAACCTGCTTAAGGCTATTTTTTCTGGCTCTTCCGAAATAGCCATATAATCACTGTAGAATTCGTAAAGATCCCTTTCGAAGTCGGCAGAGGAGGTATCCACGGAAAGACTTTCCATCCATTCTTTGGTATAGCCAGGAAGACCTTCCAGATATTGGTTCATCATACGTTCTTCAGGATAAAAGGGGAGTTGAGGCCATAGGGGAATCTCTTTAAGGTTTTCCAGGATAAAATTTATAACTTTCTCCCTATCCTTATGAGGCATTGAACCCACAAGGGTTGCTGAGCCACATGGTTTCCATTCCATTGAAATTCCTCCGTTTTTTTGCGTTAGTTCGAAAAAGACCTCCCAAAGAATTTCGCATACTTTTGGAAAAAGAATCTAGCAAAAAATTGTGGATAAGTTAAAAGGGTTGTGATATTTTTTCTTTATCATAGGGGCATAAACGGGTTTTTTAAGAAAATGGGGGATTCCAATGAAGGCAGGAAGAGTTTTTCTAGGGAAAATACTTATTGGGTGTCTTTTGACTCTTTTAACGTATGTGTCTAGTGTTTATGGTATAACTGTAAACCCGACCCAAATAAATCTTGAGGTAGAAGTTCCTCCAGCAGCCCAGCCAGAAACATACCAGTATCAAATTAGTGTAACACAATGTAGGAACGATAACTGCACATATTCCACCTCGGTGGATCAGCCGTGGATGTCTGTAGATCCATCAAGTGGCCCTGTCCCAGGTTTTTTTACATTAACTATTTCTGTTTCAAATGAAATGTTAGAGGGAGAACATATAGGCCATGTTACCGTAGTAGGTAGCGATGGTGAGAGCCCAACAGTCACAGTAAGGCTAGTAATAAGGCGCATTATAGCCAATAAGCTACTGGTCAATCCTAATAACATTACTTTTAGATTTACAAGGGCAAACCTTTCTAAAAGAACTTTTACGGTAGAAGTAACAAACGCAAATTATGAAAGAAATGACTTCAAATGGAGTGCAGAAACCTCTGTTTCATGGCTTACAGTAACACCCTCAACTGGTCAGGGCGATACAAAGGTTCAAGTAACAATTGACCCATCCCTTCTTAAAGCGGGATCCTACTGTGGCAGTGGATGCGATTATGAAGCAGGCGTTATTACCTTCAGAAGCAATCTACCCGTAGCCAATCCAGAAGATGCAGAAGCAAAGCTTACAGTCAATGTCTTTATGGAAGCTCCAAATGAACTCACTGTATTTCCATCCTATCTGTTCTGGAGTGTAGAAAGAAAATCGGATGGAACCCTTGATGATTTTACAGAGCAGGTATTACACGTTTATGCAGGAGCCTACGGATTCTCTATAAGCTATAACGTGCCATGGATCAAAACAACTCTTCTCAACCCGGCAGAAGGAGAAACCCCTGATTCTCTTGCCTCTAGAAACTCTGAAGGCATATTCCAAGTGGTTCCTGTAAAGGAAATTTTACAAAACTACGGCTTCGGTAGGTATGAGGGCGTTTTAACCGTTGTAGATAGAGAAAGTGCTTTCTACCGTGAAGTCCCCATAATAGTAGAAGTAAGAAAACCTGGCGATCCTGTTAATCTTCCTGTAAACCCACCCAGGATTACTCAGTCCATTCCAGGCTTCATAATGATTGAAGCAACCGATGCCCATTCGCTTCACATGCTTCTCCATGTAGATGACAATTTTACCTTCTATCCTACAAAGGATGCTTGCGAGTCCGCTGGCGGAACATGGGTAGATCCTTTCATTGGAAATACTTCATGGACAGTAGCTCCTTACTGCAGTCTAAGTGAAAAGGTTTATGTGCTACTTAATGCTCCCTATAACAAGCCCAACAAAGTTTACGCTTATACCCACAATGTTGGTGAAAAATTTGTTCTTGTCTTTGACAACGGAGCTTTGGTAGCACCAGTTGATCCATTTTTCAGTATAGGTCCTGTTCCCTATGCAGACTTTGGTCCAATGCCACTTGCAGGACTTAAGAATCGTCTGTTCATAAGTGTAAGATCTGGAACTGAGGTTGGCTCCACAAGAGAAATGCAGGAAATCCAGGTTAACATTAACACCCTTGAAGGTTCCTGGATGATTACAGAAACCTACAGAGGACAAACCTATAGATACGATGCAAACAATCTATTAAGACTTACTCCAAACCCCGACGGATTAAGCTATTCTGGCTTCTGGGGAACAACTCCCGTTTCAGCATCTCTAGGCGATGGAATAACCTATCTTTACAAGATAGAATTTCAGGAAAAAGGTATAATCTACGAGTATGTGGTTACCTATCTAAGCGCTACAGAGATGAAAGGAAAGTGGAGATTCTGCCACGGAGGATGTTCCTCCTGGGAAAGCTTTTCAGGTTCAAGGACAACCCAATTTGTTGGAAATCCCTTTAACTAAATCAGCTGAAGCCCCTCCCCTCCTGGGAGGGGCTTTCCTTTGTCATTATGAAATTTCTTGAGAAGATAGAAAATCTTATATCAAAAACTGTTCGAAATTACTCAAAGAATAAAGATCTATCCCTCTGGCTTGAACCAATTGTAGGCTGTGCTGATGCTTCAGACCCTCTATTTGAGAAGTTAAAAGAGGCCGTTTCGGAAAACCACTTTATGCCTAAGAACCTTCTTCCAGAGGCAAAGTCGGTTATAGTCTATTTTATTCCATTTCAGAAAAAAGTCTCCCAAGACAATGGGGCTTTCCATCCAAGAGCATCAAGACTGTGGGCAGAAGCCTACATCGAAACCAACACTCTTATATCTATAATAAACGAGGAAATAAAAACCTTTCTAGGTTCTTTGGGTTTCAAGACCGCTGTAACCCCAGCTACTCATAACTTTGACACCGAAAGGCTTATTAGTTGGTGGTCGCACAAACACATAGCCTACATCGCAGGGCTTGGAACTTTTGGGCTAAATAGGCTCATTATAACCAAGGCCGGCTGTTGTGGCCGCCTTGGAAGCATTGTAACAGACTTAGAAATTCCTCCAACAAAGAGGCTCTCCCAGGAAAACTGTCTTCATAAAAGGAATATTCCCTGTGGGGTTTGTGTAAAAAGATGTCCCGTTTCAGCCATAGAAAAGGATGGAACCTTCGATAGAAGAAAATGTTATGAACAACTCCTTGAAAACGATAGATTTTATAAAGACCTTCCTTTGGTTGATGTTTGTGGACAATGCGTCTCCCTTGTTCCCTGTGCCCACGAAATCCCTAAGAAAGCTTGAGGTTGTTAAAAGGGAAGTTACTTAGGCTAGGCTAAAAAGGCAAACTTTATCTAGGTGGCACTGTTAAGGTCAGGCCTGCCCTTTATTAAAGGGCAGGCCTTTAACTGTTCTAAAATTCCTCCATTGCTTTTTTAAGATGCTCAAGCCATATATTTACAATTTCTGGGTATTCTGCCATGCCCTTAAGGACAGGTTCACAGGAAAAGCCTTTGGAGCTAAGAATAGATTTCCAGCTTTCAGGATGGTCTCCTGCCATGTCGTTTCTTGCATGATCCCCCGCTACCGTCATAAAGGGCACAAGATAAACCTTTTTTACTTTTTTGGACATCAGTTCTGGCAGGATATCGTCCAAAGTTGGATGACCATCAACAGTTGCAAGAAAAGCATAGGGATCTTTCTTGTTAAGCAAAGCATTAACCGCCATATAAATAGAGCCTGCTGGATGTTTTTCACTGCCATGTCCCATAAAAATCACTGCATCCGTTGGTTTCCTGGAAGAAGGAAGATTCTTTAACAGGGCGGTTACCGTTTTCTCTATGTCATCGTAGGAAGAAAGGAGTGGAGGGGCAACCACTATTTTCTCAAAACCTCCATCCATAAGTCCGAAAAGCCTTGCGTTGGTATTTAAGCCATGAAATTCCTCTCCAGGGATTACATGAAGAGAAAGGACTGCTACGTGAGTAAAACCTTCTTCCATCAGTTTCGCAAGAGCAATTTCTGGAGAGTCAAGTATTTTGCCCTCCTTTGCAAGCTTTGCCCTGATAATCTTTGATGTATAAGCCCAACGAACAATAATACTAGGGAAGGTCTCTTTTGTCATCTTGTCTATGTTGTCAAAAACTTTCTGGGCTTCTGGAATACTTGTTCCGAAAGTGACAAGTAGGATAGCCTTCTTTGGTTCTTTGTTGGACATTCCATACCCCTTTCCTATGGAAAACATAAAGCACAACACCATTAGAAACACCAACACCTTCTTAACCATTTCAAAACCTCCCTAAAAGCCCCGGAAACAAGGTTTCCGGGGGCTAAAGATTAGTAATGGTGAGGAGGGACGGCGCAAATAAAAAACCCCGAAGCTTACACTTCGGGGATTGCACCCAGTTTTCTTCATCCACCACACATTGCCAGGTCGTATACTTCGCACGACTGGCAACCTTCACCTTAGGCAGGTCTTCTGGCTCCTTCTATCCTTTTACCACCTTCCCGTTCTTACGAACAGTGGCCCTCGGTAAAAGGGCTATCCAGAAAGGATAGCAGAAGTTACAGCGGCGAGACCGCTCCCGATTTTCACGGGATTCCCTATTAAGCCTAAAAAGGCACCTAAGGCTTTCATATCAAATTTACCACATCCTTCCTAATCCAGGATCCAACAAAATGTCAAGGAAAAATTCATTTAACCTGGGAACCATTCAAAACCTTCCTTTCAGGTGAAACAATTGCAAGGCTATCTTTGTCCGATGCAGCAAGAAGCATTCCCTGAGACTCCACTCCCATAAGCTTTACTGGCTTTAAATTGGCTACAATAACAACTTGTTTGCCAATGAGTTCCTCCGGTTTATAGTGTTCCGCAATACCAGCTACAATCTGCCTCCTAGTTCCTGTATCTACAATCAGTTTAAGAAGCTTCTTGGACTTTGGAATATTTTCTGCTTCCAATACTGTGCCCACAACGAGCTTTACTTTGCTGAATTCATCGATAGAGATCAGCTCATCCTCTTTCTTGTCCTGTTTTTGTTTTTCTTTCCACGCTTCAAGATCGATTCTAGGGAAAAGAGGTTCTCCCTTTACTATATCAACACCAGTTTGAAGGGCTGGAATGGTTGCATCTTCCCATCTTATGTCAATAGCCTTCTTTGAAATACCCATTCTTTGTAGCATCTTTTCAGAGGTTTCTGGCATGACTGGAGAAATAAGAACAGCTACAACATTATTTATCTCAAGAAGTAGCCTTAAGACAGTTCTTAGTCGAGCAAGGTTTTTTTCTTTTGCAAGTTCCCAGGGAGCAGAAACATCAATATACTTGTTAGAAGCGTTTATAAGCTCCCAAACAGAGATAAGAGCCTTGTGAAACTCCATATTCATCATGAAGGTTTTGTAGGACTCCTTCACATCCTCGCAAGTCTTTAGAAGCTCTTCATCAAGGGAGGTTAAACCTTCTTTATCTAGTTCTGGAATCTTGCCGTCAACAAATTTTTGAACCATAGCAGAAGTTCTACTGAAAAGATTCCCTAGGTCGTTTGCAAGATCAGCATTAAGTCTCTGGATAAGAGCTTCCTCGCTGAAGTTCGCATCAAGACCAAAAACCATCTCTCTCATCATAAAATACCTGAAGGCATCAAGACCATAGATGCCAACAAGATCCAAAGGTCGAATAACCGTGCCTTTGCTTTTACTCATCTTTCCTTCTTCTATCTTCCAATAACCATGAACATTAAGACTCTTATAAGGCTCTATACCAGCAGCTTTAAGCATGGTGGGCCAGTAAATAGCATGGGGCTTTAGAATATCCTTTGCTATTAAATGGTTCGAAACAGGCCAAAATTCCTTAAATAGCTCTCCCTCGGGGTAACCAAGGGCGGAGATATAATTGATTAGAGCATCAAACCATACATAGGTCACATATCGATCATCGAAGGGCAAAGGAATACCCCAGCTCAAACGCTCTTTAGGTCTTGAAATACAAAGATCCTCTAAAGGCTCCCTAAGAAAGCCCAAGACTTCATTTCTGTATCTTTCAGGCCTTATGAAATCTGGATTTTTCTCTATGTGGTCTATAAGCCAATCCTGATATTTGCTCATTCTGAAAAAATAATTCTCTTCTTCCCTTAAAACAGGAGGCTTATCATGATCCGGACATTTACCATCTACAAGTTCTCTTTCAGTATAAAATCTCTCACAACCTACACAATAGAGTCCTCTGTAAGAACCAAAATAGATATCCCCTGCATCATAGACCTTCTGGAGTATATACTGGACAACCTTTACATGGTCAGGGTCGGTAGTCCTTATGAAGTAATCGTTGGATATATTAAGTTTTTTCCAAGTTTCTTTAAACATGGAGCTTATCTTGTCAACATAAGCTCTTGGCTCCATGCCTGCATCCTGAGCTGCCTGGACTATTTTGTCGCCATGCTCGTCGGTGCCTGTAAGAAAAAAGGTCTTGTAACCTATAAGCTTATAAAATCTGTTCAAAACATCAGCTACTATCGTGGTATAGGCGTGACCAATATGGGGTGGTGCGTTTACATAATAAATGGGTGTAGTTACATAGAATTTTTGAACCATCACATCTCCTCTTTTTCTAGATTAACATTTTCTTCATCATCTATCTCAACACTATCACTATCTTCTTCAATCTGAGCGATGTAATCTTCAATGGGTGGGTATTTTATCTCTAACTGCCTACCATCTTCAAATTCTACAACAATACTTCTTTCCAACGCATTCTGCCTTATAACCTTCCCTATTCCCTCTTTGGTTTCAATCTTCTTACCAACCTTAGGAAGACCCTTTTTCAGAAAGGCATATACTTCATACTCATACTGGAGACAACACATTAACCTTCCACAAACTCCAGATATCTTCAAGGGATTAAGACTCATATTCTGTTCCTTAGCCATCTTAAGAGAAACGGGAGAAAACTTGGAAAGAAACTGGGAACAACAAATAGGCCTCCCACAGAGTCCCAATCCACCACACATTGCAGCATGATTCCTAACACCAATCTGCCTAAGCTCTATCCTCATCCGAAGTTCTTTCACAAGATCCTTCAAAAGCTCTCTAAAATCAACCCTCCCATCGGCAGTAAAATAAAAAATGATTTTAGACTCATCAAAAAGAAGCTCTACATCAACTAGTTTCATCTGAAGCCCATGGAAGGCAATCCTGGAAAGACAATACTCTCTTGCCTTTCTTTCAAATTCCCTATGTCTTTCATACTTTCGAAGATCTTCCTCTGTGGCGATCCTTTCAATGGTCTTAATGGAAGGATTTTCGCAAGGAATAGCAAGAGGACCTTCCACAACTTTACCAACACTAAGTCCTTCCGGTGACTCTGCAACAACATAGTCTCCCTTTTTAAGTTCCAGAGAACCTGCATCAAAATGTCTTATAAAATTCCACTCTCTAAATCGAACCCCCACAATCCTTTTCATAAACCTTTTCCCTTAATTCCATAATTACCTCTTCAAGCAGAAGGGCTTTGTTAACATTGAACTTTAATCTCTGCTCTGCTTCCTCAACCACTTCAAAAAGATCTGTATATCTTTCTATGAAAAAGCCCCTTTTACCCTCTTCCTCAATAGCCCTCCTCCATTTAATAACTAGCCAAGCCTTTAGAAATTTTAGAAAATCCTCTAAGTTAGGGCTAGAGTCAAGGTATTTTTGAACTTCCCAAAAAAGTTTCCAATCTGGAAGGTGACCAAAAAACTCTATTTGATCCGTAAAGTTTTTCCAGTCAAAATAAGCAAGTAGCCTAGCAAAGCTTTTAGGACTTCCATTGGAAAGCAAAAGATAAGGCAAAGCTTCATCTTCAGAAATATTAAAATTTTCTACAGCATACTTCATAAGCTCCCTATATCCGACAGGCTTTAAATTAATATGATAACACCTAGAGCTTATTGTAGGAAGAAGCTGATAATAATTGGAAGCCGTTATAATGAAAATATTGCCAGGAAAAGGCTCTTCAAGAACTTTCAAAAGGGCGTTGGAAGCCTCTTCCGTTAAAGCCTCAGCTTTCTCAATAACTATAAGCCTTCGTTTTCCTGAAGAGACCTTGATCTTTAGTTTAGAAATAATACCTCTAATTTGGTCTATCTTTATTGTGCTGTTTTCCGGAGAAACAATCATCAAAAGGGGATGAGCTCCTTTAGAAACCCTAAGGCAGGAGTCACATAAACCACAGGAATCTCCTTCTACAGGGGAATCACAAAGAAGGAATTTAGCGGTAGCAATTGCCATCTCTTCCCCGCAAATTCCATCTCCACCGGTAAAAAGGATAGCGTGAGGAAGCCTTCCTCTGGATACCAGATTTAGAATTAACAATCTGGCTCTTTCCTGTCCGAGGATTTCTTTAAATCCCATACTTTGGCTTTTTCCATAAAGGCTAGCCTAATGGAAGAAAATACTTCTTCCAGAGATTTACTCCCATCAACAACAACAAATCTTTCTGGCTCCTTAGAAGCAATCTTTCTGTAGCCATCTCTAACTCTTTCCAGGAAATCGTAACCCAATCTTTCCCATCTAGTTTTTTCATTAGCTCTATTTCTAATTCTTTCCACAGCAATTTCAACAGGACAGTCTAAAAGTATTGTCAAGTCAGGATAAAACCCGTAAGAAACAATATCATAAATCCTTCTTATGTCATCTACGTCAAGTCCCTGTCCGTATCCTTGGTAGGCCAAAGTAGCATCTATAAACCTGTCTAAAATAACCCATTTGCCTTCTCTAAGGGCGGGCAGTATTTTAGAATTTATACCTTCAAGCCTTGCACTGAAAAAAAGAAGCACGTCTATCCAGGGAGAAGTAAAGCTTTTATTTAGCAAGAGCTCTCTTAAGGTTTCGCCAAGATGGGTGGAACCAGGATCCCTAAGTAAGACCACCTCAATATCCATAGAGCTAAGATAATCTGCAAAAAGACTTGCCATTAAGGTTTTTCCAGCACCATCAATACCTTCAAAACTAATTACTTTTGGCTTTCCCATTTTTGATCAGGACTTTTTCTACAAAGAAGCTCTTCTATGGAAAGCTGATTTCCATCCCTCAAAGAGTTTTCTTGAGACTCTTCAAAGGAGGATGTTTTAGGAGAGTGTTTGAAAAAGTATCGGTCATACCATCTTACATAGGCTGTCCATTTTTCGTTTTCAGGAACTTCCTTATAAAATCGCTCTAAAGCAGACATTTTAGCATCCATATCATCTATTAGGTGTAACACCACAGCCTCCTTCGTCATAGGAAGCTTTACCGAGCCCATTTCAGTCTCTCCATGGTGACTGAGAACAAGATGTTTAAGTAGCATTACCTGTTCCGCTGGAATAAAAACCTCTCTAAGAAGTTCATCTATAATCTGGATTCCAATAACGATATGCCCTATAAGACGCCCTTCGTCGGTATAATCTATTGTAAAATCATAAGAATACTCCCTGATTTTGCCTATGTCATGAAAAAAAGCCCCTGCAAGAAGCAGATTTTTGTCAAGCCCTTTGTAAATATCAGAAACAATACTGGCAAGCCTTACAACGCCAAGGGTGTGTTCAAGGAGTCCCCCTCTGTAAGCATGATGAACACTTTTTGCGGCAGGAGCACTGCAAAAGGCATCAAGAAGCTTTCCGTTTTTGAAAAAAGCTTTAACAAGAGCTCCATAGGAACTTCCACAAAGCGGTTTCAAAAGCTTCTTTAGCTCCTTAAGCATAACCTTAGGATCTTGAAGAGAGGTTGGCAAAAAATCTTCTGGATTAACCAAAGAACGATCAAGCATCCTTATAGATTCCACAATAAGCTGAAGACTATCATTGAAAATCTCAGCCCTTCCCTTTACCTCTACCACCCCTTGCGATGGAACCTCAGAAAAACTAATACTGGAGTTTTCCCATATCTTAGCGTTTATAAAACCTGTTTTGTCGGAGAGTTTCAGATGAACGTAAGAAGCTCCGCCTTTTGTAGGGCGAACCTGCTTTTCACTAACCGCAAAAATAGACTCCACCCTCATAGAGGGCACTATTTCGGAAACAAAAATCTTTTTTTCTACCATCCTATCCCAAACTCAAACCCCATTTTCAAAAAATTAGGTTTATTTTACCATAAAAGCTCTTCGATCTCAGCATAAAACAAAAAGTGGGAATGGTAAAAATGGCAAAAATATTAGACCTCACTTTAAGCCCTCTGAGATATCTAAAAATGATGCTTAAGATGGTAGGATACGATTTAAAAAAACAATTCAAAACTCTTTCATCCATCTCTTCCGTCAGCAAAAAGTGGAAATCCCACTGGGAAAAGGTTAAAGAAGATGATGAAGAGATATTTTGGAGCAGTCCAGCCTTTGTAAGGGAAGTTCCTTCCCTTGCAAAATTTACAGAAGGGTGGTTGATAATCTCTAACAAGGGGTTATATTTCTACTGCAAACGCCGGGAACTTCCAAAGCACTATTTTAGAAGACTCTCCAAGATAGAGTGGCAGTTTAACAGCAAAGGATTGAAGGCAATCTGCAATTTTATCTTTGACACGAAGGAAGATTGGAGTTTTTACATTCCAAAAAGAGAAGAGCTTTTCAGAGCAAGGCTTTTTAAGTCTGAAATAAAGGAGAAAGATGGACTATAAACTTTTCGATGATTTGAAAACAAGCGGGCTTTATATAGGGGAAAAGGAGCTGAAAAGTAAGGTGAGTAATCTTAAGCTTCTTTTGGCCATAGAAAAAGATAAAAAACTTTCTAAAAATCTTTGGATAAGCATCATAGGAGGGACGGGAACAGGAAAGTCAACCATTTTTAACTCTCTATGTAATAAAAGGATAAGTCTTACCGGTGTTGAGCGACCCAAAACAAAAGGTCCTATTGCTGCATGCCCCCGAAATGAAAAAATAGAAATTACCTTCATGAAAGTTCAAGACATGAGAAATAGCGAGGAAACCACCGAAGGACAACCTGGCTTGATGACCCTTCTGGCTCATGAACTTCCCTATTCTTGGGTTATTGTTGATACTCCCGATATAGACAGCCTACAAAGGGAGCATCATGAAATTGCCGAGAAAATATATTTAATGGCAGACTTTGTGATTTTTACAATGAGCCAGGAAAAATATGCCGACGAAAAACTTAATAGGTTCTTAAGAAGAATTTGTGAGGATCGGAGAGCCAGCGAAATAGTGATAAATAAGATAACCCCTGAAATGGAAAAAGAAGATATTTTGAAACTTTTGGCATCCTACGGGGTGAAACAGCAAAATATTAGTTTCCTTTCTTTTACAAGTCCAACTCCATGGCACCTTAGAAATGTCGAGGGCTGGAAAGTCCTTGAGGACAAGCTAAAAAAAACTCTTACGTCAGAAGAAAACCTAAAAGAAGAAAGGCTGAAGAGATTAAAAAAAGAAATTGAACTTTCCTTGGAAGACCTAATAAACGCCTTAAAGAAAGAAAAAGAGCTTCTTGAGAATCTATCAAAAGCTGTAAAAGAGACGGCAAATAAAATCATAACCAATTCCTTTGAATCTCATATTCTAGAGATAGCAGACCATTCAAGAAGTCATCTCCATCCCGAGATTCAAAGGGTATACAGTAAATACGACATCTTTGCAAAACCAAGAAGATTTCTATGGAACGCCCTTATGAAGGTTTTAGCCATCTTCGGCTTTGAAACCCCAAAGGAATCGGAAAGTTCCAAAGAGGAAAAACTTAAACAAATAGAAAGCAAGATAGATCTCTCCATTGTCTTTAATGCTCTTAACGCCTTGACAAAAGAAGTTTTCCAGATGGTTCCTCTTAGTGAAAAAAACTTACTGGCAAAAGAGATAAGAAAGCCTGAAATACTTTTGACAAAGGAAGAAGTCTCTAAAATGGCTTTTGAACACCTGAAAAAGTTACTTCAGTGGCTTGAGGAGGAGATGGCAAGAATGCTGAAAAGTCTTCCACCTTCCAAAGAAATTGCCATTTACTCTTCCTTTCTTCTCTGGGGTGTTTTCATACTAGGGATAGAGAAACTGACCTTGGGGCTTGCACCTTGGGAACTTGTGCTGGATTCCCTTTTAGCGCCCGTTGTCACCAAAACAACAGTTGGGTGGTTTGCCAAAAGGGAAATCCAAAGAATTGTCGAGGAACTTTCAAATAAATACAAAAGCTCCTTAGAGTCTATAATACTAACCCAGAGGGATAGATTCCTAGAATGCATAAATAGCTTTAAAGTCAGCGATGAAACAATAGCCACTATTGAAAAACTTAAAAGGGAATTTCTGTAGTCTATGGAAAAAGAAGTTCTTGAAAGGCGAATAACAAAGATCCTTGAAAGCTTAGCCAAGGTTCCAGTATGGGCTTGTCAGCCAAGCTCTGTGGAACCGCTACAAGATAAAGCGAAAAAGCTTTTATCAAGACTTTCTGAGCTATCGGAACAGTATCTTACAATTGGCCTTGTAGGCGGGACGGGTGTTGGAAAATCAACCGTTATAAATGCTCTAGCAAAGGAAGAAATCTCTTTGATAAGCCATAGAAGACCAACAACAGATAAAGTTATCATCTACTGCCACGAGGAAGCCCCTTTACTAATTGAAAACCCAGGGATTTCCTACGATATCTACAGGCATAATTCAGAAGAAGCCAGATATTTTGTTTTGTGCGACCTTCCTGACTTTGACAGTATTAAGCAGGAAAACAAAAGAAAAGTTATAGATTTTCTGGAAAAACTGGACATCCTGGTTTTTGTTGTTTCACCCGAAAAGTATGGAGATGAGAGTCTTTATGTTTTTATTAAGGAAATCCCCAAGGATCCATCAAACTTTTGCTTTCTGGTAAATAAAATAGACCTCCTTTACGAAGAACCCCATCAAATAGGAAATCTTCTAGAGACCTTCAAAAAATACCTAAAGGACTTAGGAATTGAGCATCCTCTAATCTTTACCGTTTCTTCTTTAGAGGTTCTTTCCAATCAACAGGGACAATTAAGACCTTGGAATCAATGGGAATCTTTTAGAAGAGAACTTTTAAGGGAAAGGACTTTTAAAGAAATAAGAGAGATAAAAACAACTAATATTGCAAAGGAAATAAGAGAGCTAGAAGCGCAAGTAGAAGCCTTGGCAAAACAGTGGATAGAGGTAAAAAGAGCCTTAGAAACATTGAGAAGAGACCTAGTAGAATTAAAACCCTGGTGGGAAAAAGAAGGAAACAAAGTAGTAAAGAACTTTTTAAATAAAAATTTTGAGGAAGCCCTTATAGCAACAGTCTTTGAAGCTGAAGATCTTCAATCTTTCTCTAAATTGGCCTTCCATGTTTACAAGAAATTTTCCAAATCCTTCCAAAAGGATTTTTCAAAAGACATCAACGTAAACTTTGAAGAAGCCAAGGTATCTTTTAGTGCTTTGGAAAACTTTCTATCAAGAAAGCTTCTTATGGAACCCTTTTCAAAGAAACTCTTTGAAGAGGTTTCTTCCCTTTATAGTCATGAAACTCTCTGGAACAAATGGAAAGAAGCGCTGGAAGATCTACTTTTGAACATGAAATCTTCAAACCTTTTTAAAAGCTCATTCCCTTTTAAGCTTGCCCAAAGCCTTACTTACAAGGGTCTTCTGGTAATTTTTATTCTCTCTTTTGGGAAGTTCTGGAAGCTTTTTTTACAAACTTTGGAACCTTACTGGTTCCTTGAAAAAATCTTTACGTTTTTTGAAAAACTTTTTAGTATTGAAGGCTTAGGAGCTATCCTTTCTCTTGCTTGTATCGAAATTGCCGCTGGATTTTATTTTGTTAGTCTTCGCATTAAAAACTTGCGATTAAGAGCTCAAAAGTTTATAGAATTGTTCGCATTAGAAACTCTTAAGTTATGGAATCAAACTGTGGAAGAACTTACAAAAGCATTGGAGGAAAGGGAAAAAGAATTAGAATTTGCCACCATGGTTGAAGGATTGGGTTAATGATAGTTGTAAAATTACTTGTTCTCTTTATAATTCTTATCTTTCCGATGGTTCCAACCTTCTGGGCTATTTTCGATATTGCAAAAAGAAGGTTTTCATCGGATAGGCGAAAAATTATATGGCTCTTTACTGTAGCCACTTTTCCTCTTATAGGTGCAATACTATACATACTTTTCGAGCGTAAAAAAACTGAACCTTTAGCAGAGGGAGGCTCAGATTAAATGCTTAATTTTCTAAGAAAAAGAGCTTCTTCATGGTTAATCAAGGTTGCTTTGTTTTTAATAGTCATAGTTTTTGTGCTCTGGGGTGGTTACTCTTACCAAGAAAGACATAGAAGCCACATAGTAAAGGTAGGAGATACTTATATCACCTGGAAAGAATATGCTAGAGTCTATGATGAGCTTTTGGAATTTCACAAGCGTCAACTCGAAAGCGACTTTTCAGAAGAAGCAATTAAAAGGTTTGACATAAAAAACCAAGCCTTAAATATTTTGATAGACAGGGTTGTCTTGCTTGAGGAAGCAAAAAACCTCGGTATTAGGCCATCCCAAAGAGAGCTCCAAGAAGCTATAGAAGCTATTCCTCTTTTCCATGTAAATGGACGATTTGATATAAACAGGTATAAACTAGTGCTTCAGCAAAACAGGCTAACACCGGAAATCTTTGAACACGAAATGGCTCAATCCCTTACTTTAAAAAAACTTGAAGAATTTGTAACACGTCAAATCAGGGTATCCGATGAGGATATAGCAAATTATGTCCGTATTCTAAGAACTGAAAAGCAATTTCTATGTGCGAGATTTCCTTGGGAAAAGTATGAACCTTCCATAGAAATTGAATCAGAAGAGGCACTGAAAAACTACTATTTTGTTAACCAAAAGGGATATGAAGAACCGGAAAAAAGAAAGATATCCTACGTTTTTTTCAGGACTTCCGATTTCAAAAATCAAGTTTCTGTAAGCAATGAGGAGCTTCAAGCTTATTACGAAGACCACAAAAAAGAATATCGCCAGGAAAAGGCTGTTAGGGCAAGGCATATTCTTTTTAGAGTGTCTCCCGATGCACCTCAGGAGGAAGTAGAAAAAGTAAGGAAAAAGGCAGAGGAGATCCTTACAAGGGCTAAAAAGGGCGAAAAATTCGAAGACCTAGCAGTTAAATACTCAGAAGACCCAGGCAGTGCTTCTTCCGGTGGAGATCTCGGATATTTTACAGAACAGATGGTAGAAAAGGAACTTGCTGAAACGGTTTTTAGTATGAAGATAGGGCAAATAAGTGATCTTATAAGAACTCCCTATGGTTTTCACATAATCAAGGTTGAAGATGTTCGGCCTGAGAAAACCCTCTCTTTCGAAGAAGCCAGGGAAAGCATAAGGGAAAAGCTTATTGAAGAAAAGGCTAGAGACATAGCCTATTCTCAAGCAAAAGAGTTCGCTGATTTTGCAAATGGGCTCCGGGATATAGCTAAAGCATCGGTAGAGAAAAAACTTAATCTTGTAGAAGTTCAAAAAGAACTTTCTCAGAGAGATATAATTCCTTCAATTCCCGACAGTGCAGGCATTATGAAATCCATATTTAATCTAGAAGAAAAGGCAATCTCCGATGCCCTTGAAGTAAGGGATGGATTCTTGGTTGTTCAAGTTCAAGCCATCAAACCTGCTAAAGTCCCTGATTTTGAAGAAGTCAAAGAAAGTGTAAAGAACGATTACAAGAAAGCAAAGTCTGAAGAGCTAGCTTTTAAAGAGGCTGAAAGACTTCTTAACGAAGCAAAAGAATCTGGATCATTAGAAAAATCAGCAAAACAGCTAAATATAGCTCTCGAAAAATCGCCTTTTCTTAATCGACTGAGGCCAGATTTAAACTTCGGCCTCTGGGGAGAGGAACTAGAAAGTCTTATGAATCTATCAACTAACGTTCCTTTACCTGAAAAACCATCAAAAGCTCTCAATGCCTATCTAGTGTGCCAGCTAGCAGATACAAAATTACCCGACGAAAAAACCATAAAAGATGAGGCTACCAGATTTAAACCAATGCTTATGGAACAGGTAACCCGCTTTTATTGGGAAAGTTGGAAAAAACAGCTAAGAAAAAATGCCAAGATAGAGATGCTTCAGAAGATTTAACATTCTTGCCACAATTTTAGGAGATGATCCCAAAGGAGGTCAACCTGCTTTGCTGTCTCAGACAAAGTAGTATTAGATATCACGAAGGAAGCCTTAGCCTTTTTTATCTCAAGATCCTCTTGAAGTCCTATGAGTTTATTAGCTTCTTCATAGGTTATCCCATCTCTTTTCACAAGTCTTTCTATTTGAATTTCTCGAGGAGTCCATACAACAATAACAAAATCAAAGTTCTTTTCAAGTCCTACTTCGAAAAGAAGGGGAATATCGAAAATAGCTGGGTTTTCAGGATTGGTGGAAAGATAATCGTTCCAAAGATTATTCATTTCTTCAATGATTGCAGGATGGGTAACCTCTTCGACGATTTTCTTAAATTCTTTGTCTTTTACAATTTGGTCTTTTATTTCCTTTCTTTTAAGGGATCCATCGGCATTAAAATATTGTCCACCAATGGCTTCATAAAGTCTTTTCCAGCATGGCCTTCCCGGTTCTACAACAGCTCTTGCGACTTCGTCGGCATCTATAATAAAAGCCCCCTTCTCCTTAAGCATCCTAGAAACAGTAGATTTTCCACTAGCAATGCTTCCTGTAAGAGCAATTCGAGGATACCTTTTCATGAAAAATAACCCTCCTTTTTGCTACCAAAAGGGAATTGCCATATCCATTGTGCTTTTTAAACCTAACATTGATAAGCTGAAAAAAACCATCTTTAGCCTAAAAAAAGCCCTGGAAAAAGGAGAAATGCTTAAAGTTTTCACTAAATCTCTACTTTTTTTTATTGATAATACAGTCCCTCCCATACCAGCCAGAGTAATTTACTCTATCGCAGATCGAAACTATTTTGGCATGAATCATCCAGAGCACAAGGTCAAAATAGTTGCTTTTGGCAAAAACTTAGGCTACGGCTCTGCCCACAATCTCGCTATAAGAGCTCACAACTTCAAATATCACCTGATATTAAACCCTGATGTGTATATTGACGAAGACAGCTTGATAACATGCTGGAATTACGCTGAAAGCCATGAAGAAGTTGTTCTTATAGGTCCTTCCATTTATTCACCAGAGGGAAGTTTTCAGTATCTCTTAAGAAGAAATCCAACAGTCCTAGATGCCTTCTTAAGATTTCTCGGTATTTTTTTTAAAGGACTAAGGCACATAAGAAGGTATCGCCTTTACGAATGTCAAGATCTAGACCAGAGACTAGTCCATGAAAATGTTATTATGAGTGGATGCTGTATGTGGTGTAGAACCGCCTCTCTGGTAGAAATTGGCGGATTTGACGAAAGGTTTTTTCTTTACTACGAAGACTACGATCTATCAAAAAGGCTTTCCAAAGTTGGTAAAACCATTTTCCTTCCATCTTTTAGGGTCATCCACGACTGGGAAAGAAGGATAGAAAAGAGCCCAAAGCTTATGCTTCTAAATATTCAATCTGCCATTAAATTTTTTAACAAGTGGGGCTGGAGAATTGTTTAATGAAAGGCCTATCCATTATTGTGCCCCATAGAAATAATGAAAGGCTCTTATCAAACTTTTTAAACTCTCTTAGTTACCAGAGCTTTTTAGATTTTCAGCTTATAGTTGTAGACAATGGTTCACAGGATGGCTCTTTCAAAGCACTCTTTCGAAAAAACTACAGATTTCCGAGAAAGCTAATAAGATTTTCCGAAAATCAGGGCTTTGCAAAGGCAGTAAACAAAGCTATCGAGATTGCTAACACACCTTACATACTAATATCCAATAATGATGTGACCTTATCATCTGAATGCTTAGAAAAAATGATTTCTTTTGCGGATTGTAATCCCCAAATAGACGTGCTTACCTGTAGAGTTATGAAAAATCAAAATAGGCTTATAATTGATTCTTTGGGAAACGGGATTTCTAAAGAGGGCAAATGCTTTCAGATTGGGTGGAACAAAGTATGGAAAAACCAGCTTTTAGAACCTCTTAGAGTATTTGGAGCCTCTGGAGCCTTTATGTTTTCACGAAAAGAGGTCTTTAAGAAAGTGGGCCTTTTTGATGAAACCTACTTTATCTATCTTGAAGACGCAGATTGGGCGTTAAGAGCTTTCGCAAAAGGTGTTTATACTGTGGCTTTACCATGGGTTGTTGCCTATCACGAGGGTAGCGCAAGTTCCGGGGGTCACTATAGCGATTTTTCTCTCTACTGGATTCTCAGAAATCAGTGGCTTCTTGCCTTTAAAAACTTTCCCGAGGATTTTTTCAGGGCTAATCTTTTTTGGTTTGTAACTGGCCAGTTGAAAACTGCAGGGAAAGCCATGCTAATAAAGAGAAAACCCCGGATATTCTTTAGAGCTTTAAAAGACTTTTTTAGACTACTTCCTGCCTTTAAAAAAATTAGAACACCCCTACCTATGAACAAAATTAAAGAAGCTATAGAAATTTCAGAAAAGGCAAAAAAGCTGTTGAAGGATACCTATGGAGCTTTCCGTTGTGATAGTTAACTGGAATACTAGGGCATTACTGAAGGGATGCCTTGAATCCATAAGAAAACAAAATTTTGCCGATCCTTTTGAAGTAATTGTGGTTGATAATGGATCTCAAGATGGAAGCTGTGAAATGGTAAAAGAGTTTTTTCCTGAAGTAGTTTTAATAGAGTTAAAGAGAAACCTTGGCTTTGCCAAAGGAACAAATATTGGAATTAAGATAAGCTCTGGAGAATTCATCCTTTTGCTAAATAGTGATATTTTTGTGCCCGAAGGAGCTCTCAGGAAGCTTGTGGACTTTGCCAGGGCTCACCCCGAGGCTGGAGCGGTAGCTCCAAAGCTTTTATACCCCAATGGCACCTTTCAGGAAAGTAGAAGAAGACTTCCTAAGCCTAGGGTTCTCTTATCAACCTTTCTTGGGCTGTCCTGTGGTAGCTGGAAGATGAAAGATACAAGTCCAGAGATTGTCCACATAGTTGAACAACCAATGATGTCCGCCCTTCTCATAAGAAGAAAGTGCTGGAATGAGGTTGGTTTTCTGGACGAAGCTTTTCCAATATTTTTCAATGACGTTGACTGGTGCTGGAGGCTTTATCATAATACAAAGTGGCAAATTCTTTACTTCCCTGAAGTTCACGTCTATCACGTCCATGGTGCATCTACCAAAAATCTTGGGAAATTTAGAAGGACTTTAGAATCCCAGCGGAGTATGTATTTATTTTTTAAGAAACATCTGATAAAGAATAGCTCCCCAGTGGCTAGCTTTTTTTGGATTTCCGTCATAAGCTTTCTAAGTATCTCCAGACTTCTTTTTGCTATTATTGACTTTCGAAAAAAGTCCTATTAGAAATTTCTTAGATTCAGGGGCGATTAGCTCAGTGGAAAGAGCGTTGGTCTCCGGAACCAAAGGTCCCGGGTTCGACCCCCGGATCGCCCTCCATCAAAAAGAAAATTCTAGACTAGCGATTTTATTTTTTTTAAGCTTCTATAAAAAACTGGTAAGGAGTTTCCAATGGAACGCATAAGAAAGTCGGTTATTGCTGGTAGTTGGTATCCAGCAAACCCAAATCAGTTAAGAAACGAAATAAACAAGTATTTGGATAAAGCCAGTGTAGAAGAGCCAGGGGGAAAGATAATCGGACTTATTGCTCCCCATGCAGGATATATTTACTCGGGTTGGGTAGCAGCCTATGCCTATAAATTTCTTAAGAAACAACCGGTTAAGAGAGTAATCATCATAGCACCAAGTCATCATGCCTACTTTCACGGTGCAAGCCTTTATACAGAGGGAGGATACGAAACCCCCCTTGGAGTAGTAAATCTTGACAAAGAAATCATAAAGGAACTTCTTGAAACATCTTCAATTATCAGGGCTATTCCAGAAGCCCATGCAAAGGAACACTCCCTGGAAATTCAACTTCCCTTTCTTCAGGTAGTACTTGGGAATGATTTTCTCCTCACCCCTATTGTTATGGGCATCCAGAGTTATGAAACCTGCCTGGACTTAGCGGAAGCCATAACAAAAGTCTGCCAAAATAAGGAAGTGCTCATAATAGCAAGTAGTGACCTTTCCCATTATCATAGTGAGAAAAAAGCCCATGAACTTGACGGTAGGGTGATTGAGAGAATAAAAAATTTGGATCCTGAGGGCCTATTTGAAGACATAAAAAGTGGTCTTTCTGAAGCCTGTGGAGGAGGTCCAATTGTAGCTACCATGATTAGTTGCCAAAATCTTGGAGCTAATAAAGCCCTGATATTAAAATATGCCACATCGGCAGACGTTACAGGCGATAGAAGTGGGGTTGTGGGATATCTTTCCGTAGCCTTTATAAGCAACCCTGGCCACAGCAAGAAGGTTGGCGTTGATCTTGGACTTTCTGAAGCTGAAAAAAAAATTCTAAAGCAACTTGCCTATGACACTATAAAGGCAAAACTTGAAGGGAAGCCTCTCCCAACAATTGAGAACCCTTCAGGAAAGCTCCTTGAGAAAAGAGGAGCCTTTGTAACCATTCATAAACATGGTCAGCTAAGAGGTTGCATCGGCCTTATAGAAGCCTATAAACCTCTTTGGGAAACAGTAAGGGATATGGCTATTCAATCAGCTTTTCATGATCCCAGATTTTCTCCTTTAAGACCCCAGGAATTTGATGACATAGAGATAGAGATTTCTGTTCTTACACCCCTTGAGCCCATGAAAAGTGTTGAGGACATAGAAATCGGGCGTCATGGCCTTTTAATAAGACAGGGTTTCCAAAGTGGGCTTTTGCTTCCTCAAGTGGCAACAGAACATGGACTAGATCCAATAACTTTTCTTAGCTGGACTTGTAGAAAGGCGGGACTTCCAGAAAATGCATGGAAACAAAAAGATACTGAAATTTACCTATTCTCTGCCGATATTTTTTAATTGACCGAAAAGTCTATAGAAAGTAGAAAATTTTGGAAGTTAATTCTCGCAAAAGAGAGGAGAAGATATGAGCAAGGAAGAAAAGAAAAAAATCTATAAGTTTTCAGATCTGTTTAATCCAGAAGAAAAGAAAGAGCTTCTTAGGAAATATCTCTATTTTTTAGGATGGATTGAGATTCTTATCTTTGTTGGTTGCTGGATATATCAGCTTGGCTCAACTAATGTAGATAGAATGGGAAACCCAGTGGATATTCCTTTCCCTTGGAAAGCCTATTTTACTATATCCTTTCTTGCTCCAATTCTTATAACCTTCGTAATAGGGGTAATCATTGCTGGTTTTAATAGATACCTCATAGATAAGGCAGGGCAAGATCAAGAAACAGCACCGGAAAAAGAAATATCCCAGGATGAGGCCAAGCAACCGAAGATTTTAAAACTTATAGGCTACATCCAACATGTGCCCTTCCTTGGTTTACTCCTTCTTCTTGGATTTGGTGTTGTTATTCTTTATAACATTGATACCATCATGGCCGTTATTGGAACCATTGGAGAGAAGACTGTAAAGATTACCATTATGTTCATTATTGGCATAATAGCTCTTATCTCAATATTTGCCATGGTGCTTATTGTGCTCAATTACAAGCTAAGAAAACGCTCCATGGAATATCGGTTTAGAACAGAAATGGCGGATAGATTCGGTCTGATTATCCTTGAAGATAATACTGTTCTTAATCACAAAGGTGAGCTCCTTGTGCAAGGCAAGAAATGGAAAAAATCCCTTCCCATTAAGGAAGCAAAGCAATCTAAGGAGGATAAAGCCTCTTCAACCAACCTAACCCATTACCCATTAAAGCCATCTCATGCGTCAACGGAATCCACAGAGTAGCTTTCTACACCATGTTGAAAGGAAAACCTACGATTTTATAGTGACCAACAATCTTATATCCCCTGGAGAGCATATTTTAATAGCTCTCTCTGGGGGGCCAGATTCAATGGCTTTACTTCACATCCTTTTAGCTTTAAAAGATCTTCTGGGAGTTTCAAAGTATTCAATAATTCACGTAAATCACGGTATAAGAAAAGAATCTACTGAAGAAGAGCATTTTGTGAAAGCCCTTGCAGATTCTTTAGGGTTGGAAATTATTACTGATCATCCAGATGTAATAGCTTATCAGAAAGAAAAGCATGTATCTTTGGAAATGGCAGCAAGAGAGTGTCGGTATAAAGCTTTTTCTAGAGCAAAAGAACTCATAAAGGCAGACAAAATTGCCCTGGCTCACCATGGTGATGATCAAGCAGAGGAAGTAATTCTTAGACTCTGCAGGGGAACAGGTCTTGAGGGGCTTTTTGGTATGCTTCCCAGAAAGGAAGAGATCATAAGACCACTTCTTTGGGCAACTAAAAAGGAACTTATCGAATATCTCAAAGCCAAAAACATAGCCTATGTAGAGGACAAATCAAACGAAGCTCCGATATTTCAAAGAAATAGAATTCGCCTTGAGGCGCTTCCTCTTCTTGAAGACATATTTAAAAGACCTGTGAAAAATATTTTAACAAGGCTTACCGCAATAGCCAGAGAAGAGGAAAGTTACTGGAAAGAAATAATATCAAACTACTGGAAAACAGTTTGTTTACAGGAATCTGATAGATCCATAGAGATAGACCTTAGCTCCTTCAACAGGCTCCATCCGGCCTTAAAAAGACGGCTTATAAGATATGGACTAGCAAAACTAAAGGGCAGTGGCTTTGCTATCTTTTTCAACCATGTTGAAGCCATAAAAAAGCTTTGCGAAAAGGGCAAAGGGACTGGGAAAAGGCTTAAAATTCACTCTATAAATGTAGTAAAGGAAAGGGATAAACTTATTTTCACCTTAGATAAAACTCATCCAGAACAGCCCCAGAAGATTTATTTCCTTGAAGGCTTTGGAAGTTTTGTAATAGATGAGTTCAACATAAAAATAACACTTAAAGAGGCTACGAAAAAAGAATTTGAAAATCACCTAAGATCACCTACCCTTAGCCAGTTTAGGGCTTTTATGGACAGTAGTGCCATCAAGGGGAGAATGTTTATCAGGGGATGGCTTCCTGGTGACAAGTTTATGCCTTTGGGCATGAAGGGCAAATTTAAAAAGCTTCAAGACTTTTTCGTTGACCTAAAAATCCCTTTAGCAAAAAAAGGATTTGTGCCTCTTTTATGCGATTCTGAAAAGATATGCTGTGTTTTGGGATACAGGCTTGACGAAAGGGTAAAAGTAACAGAAGAGACTACCGATATTTTAGAGGTTTCGGTGGATGCTATAAATAAAAATGGCGGGGTCGACCGGATTTGAACCGGCGGCCTCCGGCGTGACAGGCCGGCGTTATAACCGGGCTTAACTACGACCCCGCTACTCATACGCCCTGGTGGGCGGAACAGGACTCGAACCTGTGACCCCCGGCTTGTAAGGCCGATGCTCTCCCGCTGAGCTATCCGCCCACTTCCATCTTATCAAATATCGCAACTTTTGTTCTTAAAATCTTACCCAGCCGCTTAATGCCCCACCCGCCGGGGGTAGGCAAGTGCCAAGCGCCAGCTTTTCCATATAAGAAAATATTCATCCTGTCAAGTAATTTTAACATATGCTTTCTCTAATAACATCTGAAGAGCCCTTATCGGAATCATAAACCGCTGTAGCATCCTCGGAAGTTACCTTATCTTCCACTGGGGGTTTCAATCTGCCTGGGTCAGAGATTGCATTAGCTAAAACCTCTTCCATGTTAGACACAAACTGAACCTCCATATCCTTAAGAATCTGTTCTGGTATCTCCTTTAGATCCTTGGCATTATCAACAGGGATAAGAACTTTAGAAATCTTGGCTCTATGGGCAGCAAGGATCTTCTCTTTAAGACCACCTATGGGAAGGACTCTTCCCCTTAGGGTGATTTCACCTGTCATAGCAACATCATGCCTTACGGGGATGTTTGTAAGGGCAGAAACTATAGCTGTTGCCATGGTAATACCTGCAGATGGTCCATCCTTTGGGATGGCTCCCTCTGGAACATGGATGTGAATGTCCAGCTTTTCATGGAAGTCTGGATCAATGCCAAACTCTTTTGCCCTGGATCTAACATAGCTTATTGCTGCATGGGCAGATTCTTGCATCACCTCGCCAAGCTTTCCAGTTATAGTAATCTTGCCCTTTCCAGGCATTATGGCAACCTCTATAGCAAGAATCTCTCCACCAAATTCTGTCCACGCAAGACCCATAGCTACGCCAATTTCATCCTTTTCTTCAGCCTGCCCATACCTATATTTTGGGACACCTAAGTAATCTTGGATCTTTTCTTCATCAAGGATAACCTTTACATCCCTTCCCTTTTCCGCAACCTCTTTGGCAACCTTTCTGCAAATAGAAGCAATCTCCCTTTCAAGATTTCTAACGCCAGCTTCCTTTGTGTAGTGTCTTATGATGAAGAGAATAGAATCATCGTCAAAAACCACATTCTCTTGCGAAATACCATGGCGAGCACATTGTTTTTTGATCAGGAAGTGTTTAGCTATTTGAAGTTTTTCCCACTCTGTATAACCGGGAATTCGAATAATCTCCATACGATCCTGAAGAGGTAGCGGTATGGAATGAAGAGTATTTGCAGTAGTTATGAAGAAAACTTCAGAGAGATCGTAATCTAAATCAAGGTAATGGTCATTGAAAGCATGGTTTTGCTCTGGATCTAGAACTTCCAAAAGGGCTGCTGCAGGATCACCTCTAAAATCGGAGCTCAACTTATCAATCTCGTCAAGGCACATTACAGGATTTATAGTTTTAGCCTTTCTCATACTTTGGATAATCTTTCCTGGAAGGGCACCGATATAAGTTCTTCTGTGTCCTCTAATTTCTGCTTCGTCCCTTACGCCACCAAGGGAAACTCTTACGAAATTTCTGTTGAGAGCTCTTGCTATTGATTTAGCAAGGGAGGTTTTCCCAACTCCAGGAGGTCCAACAAAGCAAAGTATTGGCCCTTTCATCTTGTCCACAAGGGAACGAACAGCAAGGTATTCAAGAATCCTCTCTTTAGGCTTTTCAAGTCCAAAATGGTCTTCATCAAGGATTCTAGCAGCCTCAGCTATATCGATCTTGTCTTTTGTTCTCTCATACCACGGCACGGAAAGGATCCAGTCAATATAGTTTCTAACAACAGTAGCCTCCGCACTCATAGGAGACATAAATTTTAATTTTTTAAACTCACTTCTTACCCTAGCAGCAGCTTCCTTGGGAAGGCGTTTTCTTTTAATGCGCTTCTCAAGTTCCTCTATCTCAGCCCTGAAGCCATCCTTTTCTCCCATTTCTTTCTGGATGGCCTTTATCTGCTCATTAAGATAATATTCCCGCTGGGTTTTCTCCATCTGCTTTTTGATACGACCCTTAATTCTTTCTTCCGTTTTGATTATTTCAATTTCAGCACGAATATGCCCAAGAAGTAGCTCCATAGCTTTGGCAATATTAGATGTTTCAAGAATCTTCTGCTTTATCTCAAGCTTAAGCGGAACATAAGTAGCAACTGTGTCGGTCAGCTTAAAAGGATCATCCAAAGATTTCACAGACTCTATGATCTCAGAGGTGACTTTTTTATTGTATTTTGAATATTCCTCAAGAGCTTCGATAATGCTTCTGTAAAGAGCTTCTATCTCTATCACCTGGTCATCGCCAATAACTTTGTCCTCGAAAAATTCTACTTCCACCATGAAACATTCAGGATCAGGAAGATACCTTAGTATTCTAGCCCTTTGTTCACCTTCTACCAGAACTTTAACCGTCCCATCGGGAAGTCTTAAAATCTGAAGAACCGTAGCAACAACCCCCACCTTGTAGATATCCTGCTCCGTGGGATTGTCCACCTTGGCATTCTTCTGAGCCACAAGGAATATCTTTTTGTCTCTAGCCATTGCCTTTTCCAGAGCCTTAATAGACTTGTCTCTCCCAACAAATAGAGGCATTGGCACGGAAGGAAAAACCACAATATCCCTCAATGGAAGAAGGGGCGAGATAAGAATTTGAGGATTTTCTCCATCCTTTTTAGACTTAATAAGTTTGAACATCTCAACAATACCCCTTTCTATATCAAGCTATCTCTCTATTTTGCTCCTCAAATATAAGCATTGGCTTCTGCCCCTTTAATATTACATTTTCGTCTACGATACATTCCTTAACTCCACTTATAGAGGGGATCTCATACATAACATCCAACATGATGCTTTCCATGATGGATCTAAGACCTCTTGCTCCAGATTTTCTTTTTATAGCCTCCCTTGCAATAACCCTTAGAGCCTCACCGGTAAAGGTTAACTTGACATTTTCCATCTCAAAAAGCTTTTGATATTGTTTTACAAGAGCATTCTTGGGTTCTACCAAAACTCTTACCAGCTCGTCTTCCGTAAGTTCATCAAGCACAGCAATAATAGGAAGCCTTCCTACAAACTCAGGAATCATACCAAATTTGATGAGATCTTCCGGCTTAACCTCAGCAAGAACCTCTCCTATTCTTCTTTCTTTTTTGCTTGTAACTTGAGCACCAAAGCCAACTCCTCCAGAGCTGATACGACGCTGGATTATTTGCTCAAGGTAAGTAAAGGCACCGCCACATATAAAAAGAATGTTAGTAGTATCAATTTTTATGAAATCCTGTTGAGGATGCTTCCTACCCCCCTTTGGAGGCACATTAGAGATAGTGCCTTCTAGAATTTTTAACAAAGCCTGCTGAACACCTTCGCCGGAGACATCCCTGGTAATCGAGGGACTATCAGATTTTTTGGCTATTTTGTCTATCTCGTCAATATAAACAATACCTTTGGAGGCTCTTTCTATATCATAATCGGCGGCCTGAATCAGGTTAACCAATATATTTTCCACATCCTCACCAACATAACCTGCCTCTGTAAGAGTGGTAGCATCCGCAATAGTAAAAGGCACATTAAGCATCTTAGCAAGAGTTTGAGCAAGAAGGGTTTTACCGCTTCCAGTGGGTCCTATCATCAGGATATTGCTCTTTTCTATCTCAACATCGCTCTTTCTTTTATCGAATTTAGTTTCTATCCTTTTGTAATGGTTATAAACGGCCACCGAAAGGATTTTCTTAGCTGTTTCCTGGCCTATAACATACTGGTCTAGAAAAGCCTTAATCTCTGCCGGTTTTGGCAATTTGGAAGTTCTTTCTGCTTCCTCTTTTTCATTTTCTTCAGCGATTATGTCATTGCAGAGCTCGACACACTCATCGCAAATATAAGCAGTAGGACCTGCAATAAGCTTTCTGACCTCGTCCTGGCTTTTCCCGCAGAATGAACATCTGAGATCTCCCAGTCGATCATCTTTTCTTTTTGCCATCTTGTAAATTCCTCCTTCCACTAGAGGCGCCCATCATGGCACCCTGAAAACTACACCTCTATGACGCTTTCTAATTAAATATAACCATCTGAGCTTAACTAAGCTAGACAATTTATAAAAACAATAGAAGGGAAGTGGTGCAAAAACCACTTCCCTTCTGAAAAAAACTACCTAAATATGATCCAAAAGACCTACCTTCCTCCTTCAAGAAGTTTCCTCTTGAAGGAATCCCTACTATAGATAACTTCGTCAACAATGCCATATTCCTTTGCCTGCTCACCACTCATGTAAAAGTCTCTTTCTGTATCTCTTTCTATTTGTTCAAGGGGTTTCCCTGTATGGAGCATGAGTATCTTATTAATTTCACTCTTAAGCCTAAGAATCTCTTTAGCTTGAATCTCAACATCTGTAGCCTGTCCCTGAAAGCCACCCATGGGCTGGTGAAGTAAAATTCTTGAATGAGGAAGGGCATACCTTTTGCCCTTAACACCAGCTGCAAGAAGAACAGCTGCCATACTCGCTGCCTGACCCATACATAGAGTTGATACATCGGGCTTTATGTATTGCATTGTATCGTAAATAGCCAAACCTGCAGTAACAAGACCACCTGGAGAGTTTATGTAAAAATATATGTCTTTATCAGGATCTTCCGATTCAAGAAAAAGCATCTGAGCTATTATGACATTAGCTACTTCATCGGTAATTGGGGTTCCGAGGAAGATGATTCTATCCCTTAAAAGCCTGGAATATATGTCAAAAGCTCTCTCTCCTCTACTGCTTTGTTCTATAACAATTGGAATTAACGATGCCATACCCCTCACACCCTTTCTACTTATTGTTAAATTCTTCTGGTGAAACTTCTACAATGGTTGCATTATTTTCTATAAACTCAAGGACTTTCTGGCGGAGTCTGTTGTCCTTCATTCTTTCAAAAACTACAGTGTTTTTAACCTTCTCTCTTACTTCCGACTCAGGCATCCTTAAAACTTTCGAAAGATTAGCTATAATTTCATTTTCATCTTCTTCAGAGATACTTATGCCTTCTTGCTCTGCGATCTTTTCAAGGATTATTCTAAGCTTTACTGTTTCCTCCGCACTAGGCTTTATATTGGCTACAAACCTTTCGTTCCTAAAGGCATCCTTTGGAATCTGAATGCCCTGCCGTAAGAACTGAATTTCTAAATCATTTATCCTTGAGTTTACTTCGCCAAGAACAGCCTTCTGAGGAACAGGGATATTATGCATCTCGAGAAGTTTCTTTTCTATCTGGCCTAAAAGAATAGCTTTTGTCCGTTCTTTCCTTTCCTCTTCAATCCTATTCCTTATCGCTTCCTTAAGGCTTTCAAGGGATTCGTAACCATAATCCTTTGCTAAATTATCATCGATCTCAGGAAACACCCTTTTACCAACAGATTTAACTTCTACCTTTATATTTACAGTCTTCCCCTTTAGATCCTCTCTAGGGGCAACATCTTCAAAGGTGACACTAAAAACCTTACTTTCTCCAGCCTTAAGCCCTACAATACCTTTCTCTATCTGAAGATAAAGACCGCCTTCGCCACAGGTTACGGTAAAATCTTCTAAAAGAAGTTCTTCTTCACCATCTTCCTTAACAAGCTTAAGATCCACAATAGCGGTAATACTTTCCTCAACAGCTTGGTCTTCTATAATCTCAAAGCTTGCATGCTCCCTTCTTAAGCGCTCCAGCTCTGAAAGGATCGTATCATCGTCAACAGGACCGTATAGAGGCTTCTTAAGCTCCATCCCTTTGTATCCAACCGCTTCAAAGGATGGTGCAACATCAACAATAACTGTATAGACAAAGGAACCCTCTTCCCTGTATTCATAATTTTCTAGGTCAGCCTCAGCAAGAGGCTTGATCTTGTGAGCTTCAATAACCTCAGAGAAGGTTCTATTAATGAGATCCTGAGCTACCTCAGATTCTATAACCTTGCCGTAATAACTTTTGATTATACTTCTAGGAACCTTGCCAGGCCTGAAGCCTTTAATTTTAACGGTCTTGGCAATTTCCCTGTATCTGTTGTCAATTTCGCTTTGAACCTCCGACGGAGGAAGCTCTACTGTAACCTTTTTCTGGGTTTCATTCCAGTCACTAATTGATACCTTCCTATCCATTCCGCAACCTTTCTTTACCAAGCCACTTAAAATTATTGTGGTGCGAGAGGGGGGAGTCGAACCCCCACGGTCTCCCACTGGATCCTAAGTCCAGCGCGTCTGCCAGTTCCGCCACTCTCGCTTTAACTCCTAAGCGCTTGAAACCTTATTATTTTTCGGGTATCTTTGTCAAGCTATATATAAAATAACCAACATTTTCGGAAATATACAAGAGTTTTGTATGTCCTTTTCAAAAATTGCCCTTATAGGATATCGAGCCACTGGAAAGAGCTCTGTAGGAAGAAAAATTGCCGAAAGGCTCAATTGGAAATTCATAGACATGGATGAAGTGCTGATGAAAACTTTTCAAATGACCATCGCCGAATGGATTCAAAAAAAGGGATGGGAAAGCTTTCGAAAAGAAGAACATAACCTTCTTAAAGCTCTTGAAAAGGAGGATCTAATTGTTGTTGCTACAGGGGGAGGTATTGTAGAAAGGGAAGAAAATAGAACAATTCTTAGAAGGTCTTTCTTCACCGTATGGCTAGATTGTGAAATCCAGGAAATTATAAAACGACTTCAGAAAGATTCTAAAACCTCCTACTTAAGACCATCTCTTACAGGGCTCGGAACTATAGAAGAGATAGAAAAAGTTCTAGCTCTGAGAAGACCCCTTTACCGAGAAGTATCGTCTCTTATGCTAAAAACAGACAAAAGCTCTATTGACGAGATATGCGATCACCTTTTGCGTTCCATGGAACAAAAAGAAAAAGCAAAATGAAGATGGGCACTGCTCCCAGAACGGTAAAGGCGTAGTAATAAAACCATCCAAGCCTATCAGCAAGCATACCTGTTGGCACTCCAGCAATAACCCTTACAATGGCAGAAATCCCCGAAAGAAGGGCATATTGGGAAGCTGAGTATCTCTTATCGCAAAGGCTCATAAGAAAAGCAACAAAGCCTGCCGTGCCCATGCCTCCTGTCAAGTTCTCAATTCCTACAGAGGCAACCAAAACAGGATAATTCTTCCCAGAGTATGCAAGAATGGCAAAGGAAAAATTAGAAAAAGCCTGAAGAGCAGAAAATACCCATAAGGATCTATTAAGCCCCAGCTTGGCAACAAGGGCTCCCCCAATTAATGCTCCAATTATGCTACTTCCAAGCCCAAAGGCTTTATTGATAAAACCAACGTCGGATCTGGAAAAACCAAGATCAAGAATAAAAGGAGTGGTAATAGCTCCAGCCAAGACATCGGGCATCTTAAAAAACACTATAAAAAGAAGCATCCCCAAGGCATTATCCCTGGAAAAATAGTTCTTAAGAGGTGAAAAAACCGCCTCTTTTAAACTGGAAGGACCCTTCTGGTAATAAAAGGGCTCCCTGGAAATAACAGTAAAGCCACAACATAAAAACATTACCAAAGCCATAGCGGAAAAGGTTGTAGACCATCCAAAGTGATCTGAAATAATAAGAGCTCCTGCCCCTGAAACTAGCATAGCAATCCTATAACCAAGCACCGTAGTGGCAGCTCCTGCCCCACGTTCTTCAGGCTTAAGAATATCGGTTCTATAGGCATCAACACTTATGTCCTGGGTAGCACTAAAGAAGGCAATAAGAAAGGCAAGGATGGCAACTACTTCTGCCCTAAAGTTCTTAAAATTCATGGCAATAAGGGATAGCAAAAATATAAGTAATGCCAATACGCATTGGGAAAGAAATATCCAGCCCTTTCTTCTACCAAACCAGGGCAGAGCATATCTGTCAATTAAAGGAGCCCAAAGCACCTTCAACGTGTAAGGAAGTCCAACAATGGAAAAAAAGCCTATTGTTTTTAGATCAATACCTTCTGAAAAGAGCCATGCCTGAAGGGTTGAACTCGTAAAAGCAATAGGAAAACCTGAGGAAAAACCAATTCCTGCAAGAACCATAACATTGTAACGAAGATAAACGGGAGTTCCCATTTCTAGACCAGCTTGCCTTCTATCAAAGCAACAGCAACCCTGAGACCAAGAAGATAGCTGTTTATACCAAATCCACTTATTTGACCTAATGCAATGGGGGCAATAACTGAATGATGCCTAAAGGGCTCTCTGGCATAAATGTTTGACATGTGAACCTCAATAACGGGCACCTCCAGGATTTCCAAGGCATCCCTTATGGCGTAACTATAATGAGTCCAAGCACCAGGATTAATAATTACCGCCCTGATACCCTCTTTTTTTGCCCTATGGATCCTTTCAACCATTTCGCCTTCACTGTTAGTTTGAAAACATTCTATCTCAACACCTAAGGTCTTTGCCAGTTCTTCAAGAGCCTTGTTTATGTCTTCAAGAGTCCAGCTTCCGTAGTATCTGGAATCCCTTAAGCCAAACATATTAAGATTTACACCATGAAGCACCAAAATTTTCTTCATTTAAGACCCTCCAAGGCATAAAATTAAACGCCACATAATAAGCCACAGGGAGGAACAATAACATGTTTTCAAAGGATTACCAAGAAATCACCATTGAAGATCAAACTCTTAGAGATGGCATTCAACGAGAAAAAAGAATTCTTACAACAGAAGAAAAGATATCCTTCGTAAAGGAAATGATTGCTTGTGGCATAAATCGCTTTCAAGTAACTGCCTTTGTAAATCCTAAAAAAGTTCCTCAGATGGCTGACGCCGAAAGGCTTATAAAAGAGCTAAGTAACATAAAAGGAGCTTCCTTTGGCGCTCTCATTCTTAATATGAAAGGACTGGAAAGAGCCATAGTAGTAGGATGCCAAAATGTTGAAATTTCCATTTCTGCAAGTAACAGCCACAGCATTAAAAACACTGGTATGAGCTTTAAGGAAGCCTTAGAGGAATTTCAAAAGATGGTCAAGAGGGCAACCCAGGAAGGTCTAAGGGTTAAAACAAGCATCCAGTGTAGTTTTGGTTGTAAGATTGAAGGAAAGATAAATAGCGAAATAGTTAAAGAAATCGTAAGAAGAGGGATTTCTCTAGGAGCTACAGAAGTATCTCTTGCAGATACCTCGGGCATGGCTACTCCAGATGAAATAAAAGAAAAAGTGGAAGAAGTTTTAAGGGTATGCGATGGACTTTCACTCTTTTTACATCTTCATAATACACCAGATGGCAAAATTATAGAAAATGTAGCAACCGCTTTGGAAATGGGCATAAAACATTTTGATGCTACTTTGGCTAACACTGGGGGATGTCCTTTTATAGAAGGAGCCCTTCCAAACTTAGCTATAGAAGAGCTTGTATTGGTTCTTCACAAAAGGGGTATAAAAACCCCCATAGACCTTGAAAGAATTACTTTGCTTGGGAAAAAGCTAATAGGCCTTTTGAAAGATGAGAACTAGCGACCTTGTCTTTCCCTTACACAATAAATACCTTCCCCCTTTCTTGCAGGACCAAAGCAAAGATTGTCAGAAAGACACCTTGAGGGAGTTCTGTCTCCCTCCTGCCACCTTTTTATTAGATCAGGCTCCCTTATAAAGGGTCTACTCATGGCAACATAATCTGCAATTTTCTCATTTACTATCTTTTCCGCATCTTCCAAGGATCTTATCCCGCCCACAAGGATAACAGGAATATTAACCGCTTCTTTAAGCCTTCTAGAAGCCTCCAGGTAATAAGGCTTTGTTTCTTTATCTTTATGGATTCTAACCGGTATGAGCTTATTCGAAATAATAGTCCCACCGCTTACCTCGACACCGCTAAGTCCTTCTTTTTCAAGAAGTTTAACAGTCTCTATCATTTCATCTACTGACAGACCTCCTTCCAGAAAATCTTCGGAATTTATCTTCATAAGAACAGGATAGTCACTGCCTAGATTTTCTCTTACCCTTCTTAAAATTTCAACAATTATTCTTGCTCTGTTTTCGATGCTTCCACCATATTCGTCAGTTCTTTTATTGAAATAGGGGGAAAGGAATTGACTTAGGAGATATCCATGGGCAGCATGAAGCTGAATTCCATCGAAACCAGCCTTCTTAGCTCTTTCCGAAGCCTTCACAAAGGTATCAATTGCTTTTTCTATGTCTGAATCGCTCATAGCAATGGCTTCTTTGAAGCCACTAGGACTTAAGGAGGGAGCTGAATTACCAAGAGGCATTGCAAAAGCTCCAGCATGGGCAAGCTGAACAACTATCTTGCCCTGGGCATTATGGACAGCTTCCACCATTTGCTTTAGACCATCAATCAACTCATCTTTGTAAATACCGAGCTGAAAAGGAGTTGCTCTTCCTTCGGGGGAAACAAAGGCATGACCCGTAATGATCAAGCCAACCTTACCTTCGGCTAGTTCAACCATTTTATCTATAAGTCTGGGTGTTACAGAGCCATCTTCGGAGGCAAGTCCCTCCCAGGTGGCAGATCTTACAAAACGGTTCTGGAGCAAGAGTTGGCCAATTTTCGACTTTTCAAAAACCATAAAATGCTCCTCCTTTAATGGCTAAACTTTAAAAAGCTTAAGCCCAAGATTGGCAAGAGAAATGAAAAGCTTAAAGTTCAAAAAGGCTTCCTTTAGGTCTATCTTGGATGGATCAAGTCGCTTATCGGCATATATAAAACCAATAGGTCGTCCACCTGCAAAAAGGGTAGCCATAAAAAAGGGAATGCTTATGAAGGGCAAGACAAGAGAATGCTTTGCCATTTCTAGAATTTCCCCACCTGATTCTTCAACTACCATGATTGGCTCACTTTGTTCAAGCATATGTGAGAATATATGTTTACCAACAGATTGAAAGGGAAGTTTTTCGGGAATTAAGATGGAACCAAGACCAGGTTTTATAAAGCTAAACTTTGTGTAGCAGTGATTTCTATCAGGGGACAGTAAAAACAAAAGAACTACATCCATCTTAAGACCTTTATAGATACTTTCCATGATGAGTGAAAACAACACATTGAGGTCATCGATACCTCTACTAATGAGGCTTACAATTTCGCTTGATAGATTGGTAATGAGTTTAAAATCTAGTCCTTCCTCTTGAAATTCTTCTTCAACCTGGCTTTCGCTTTCCTCTATTTTATAGAAATCCATAACTTCCATGAACTGGCGATCATCGAGCTTAAAGACACTTATAAGATCTTTCAAATCAAAAAGGGTAGCGTAAAATTTAAGATACTTCACAACCTCTTGAAAAGTCTTCTTAAGAATCTCTGCAACTGTAGAGGAGCTAGTGTTGAAATTTCTGGCAATTGTTTCAACAATAGGAAGATCTTCAAAGTTGAAAAGTTCAGGATCAGGGGAAAAAATAAAATCCCTAAAAAAACCTGATAGAACAACCTTATTTGCCATCTCAACACATAAAGCTTGAGGGGATTTAGCACCTGATGGAGAGGTAAGTTCCAATAGAATTGGTGATAAGTTCCACCGCTTGGTAATATCTTTGGTAAGCTCCTTTGCTGAAAAACCCAGTATATACTTTCTAGCAAGCTCTAGAGGTATGTTTTTAGCTATTGCCTCGTCTCTTATTCTGAAGATAAGTTCGTCACTTAGAAAAAGATCTAAGGCTATTTCTCCTATCTGGTAAAGAATACCACTTATATAAATTTCTTCAGGCTCTACCGTTGTCTTCGGAATTAACCTTCCACAGAGACTGGCAAGATCCCTAGCCACAATAGCTCTGCCTATAGAGTTTAAAATCTTTTTTATAACTAGAACCTGCCTTTTTCTGTTACTCTTAAGAATATCATCCATAAGGGCAAGGCTAGCGGCTAAATTTACAACATTTTTCAGTCCAAGGGTAATAATAGCCCTTGTTACAGTCCTTACTCTAAAAAGGCCAGGATTAAAAATAGGGCTATTTGCCATCTGGATGAGGCGTGAAGACATGCCAGGGTCATTTATAATCTTTCGAGCAACCTCTGGTATGGAATGTTCCAGACTTCCCGAAATGATGGAATTAATAAAGTTTACGGTGTCTCTTAAAATAGGAAAACCTTCTGAATCAAGCTTACGGAGAAAATCCTCTTTGTCCATAATTTAAAAACCAAGAGGGATGGCTTTTTAGAACCATCCCAATGAGTTTTTAACTTACCTTCACAATCTTAAAAGGTAAAGGAGCACCTTCTTCTTTATTCAGAACAATCTTTATAGTGCTTCCTTCCTCTATTTCGCCAGAAAGTATACCCTTTGCAAGCAAGGTTTCAATATTTCTCTGGATATAGCGCCTAAGAGGTCTTGCTCCGTAGACTGGATTATATCCTGCTCTGGCTATGAAACTTCTTGCTTCATCGTCAATGGTTATCTTGATACGTCTTTCTTCAAGGCGACTCCTCACCTGATCAAGCATAAGATCTACAATACGTTCTATCTCTTCAGGTCTTAAGGGCTTGAAAAGAATTACCTCATCCACTCTATTTAGAAACTCCGGCCTGAAGTGCGTTCTAAGCTCGTTCATTACAGCCTCTTTAATTCTTTGGGGAATCTCACCATTTTGAGTAATAGCTCCCGTAAGATAAGTAGAGCCAATGTTACTTGTCATAATGATGATGGTATTTTTAAAGTCTATAGTTCTGCCGTGTCCATCTGTAAGTCTGCCATCGTCAAGAATTTGAAGAAGAATATTAAAGACATCGGAATGAGCCTTTTCGATCTCATCAAAGAGCACCACGGAATAAGGTTTTCTCCTAACAGCCTCTGTAAGCTGACCACCCTCCTCATAACCAACATAGCCAGGAGGTGCACCTATAAGCCTTGATACAGTATGTTTTTCCATATACTCGGTCATATCAATACGAATCATATTTTCTTCTGAATCAAAAAGGGCTTCCGCAAGGGTCTTAGCAAGCTCTGTTTTTCCAACTCCTGTTGGACCAAGAAAGATAAAAGACCCAATAGGTCTTCTAGGGTCTTTTATACCTGCCCTTGCCCTTAACACCGCCTCTGCCACAAGTTTTACCGCTTCATCTTGGCCAACTACCCTTCTATGAAGAATTTCTTCAAGCTTAAGAAGCTTATCTCTTTCGCTTTCTACAAGCTTGGAAACGGGAATGCCTGTCCATCTAGAAACAATTTCCGCAATCTCCTCTTCGGTAACTTCTTCCCTAAGAAGTCTCTTGGATTTTTGAACACTTTTAAGCTCTTCTTCCTTGGCACGAAGCTTTGCGGTAAGTTCGGGAAGCCTTCCATGTCGAAGTTCTGCTACCTTGTTAAGATCATATTGCCTCTCAGCTATCTCGATTTCTCTGTGAACCCTTTCAATTTCTTCTCTTAGAGCCTGAACTTCCTTTATAACATTCTTTTCAAGCTCCCACTGAGCCTTCATAGACTCAGCCTTAGCCCTGAGTTCCTGAAGTTCCTTCCGGATATGTTCAAGGCGTTCCTTGCTAGCCTGGTCAGATTCCTTCTTAAGGGCTGTCTCTTCAATCTCAAGCTGCATGATTCGTCTCATCACTTCATCAAGTTCCGCAGGCATGGAATCAATTTCTGTTCTTATCATGGCGCAGGCTTCATCAACCAGATCAATGGCTTTGTCAGGAAGAAACCTATCGGTTATATATCTATGAGAAAGAACAGCAGCTGCCACCAAAGCACTATCGTGGATTTTAACACCATGATGAACTTCATACCGCTCTTTGAGGCCTCTTAAAATGGATATAGTATCTTCAACAGTTGGCTCCTCAACAAGGACAGGCTGAAATCTTCTTTCCAAGGCTGGATCTTTTTCTATGTATTTTCTATACTCGTCAAGAGTTGTAGCTCCTATGCAATGGAGTTCCCCTCTTGCAAGCATAGGTTTTAGCATATTTCCAGCGTCAATAGCACCTTCTGCCTTTCCTGCTCCAACTATCGTATGAACTTCATCTATAAAAAGGATAATCCTTCCTTCAGACTCCTTTATTTCCTTTAGAACAGCCTTAAGGCGCTCTTCGAACTCACCCCGATATTTAGCCCCAGCAATCAAAGCTCCCATATCCAGGGCAAATATCGTTTTATCCTTCAATCCTTCTGGCACATCGCCTCTTACAATTCTATGGGCAAGACCTTCCACTATTGCGGTCTTACCTACACCAGGCTCACCAATAAGAATGGGATTGTTCTTGGTCTTGCGGCTCAATATCCTTATTACTCTTCTTATTTCTGCATCCCTTCCTACGACGGGATCCAATTTTCCGCTTTTTGCTTCACTTACAAGATCTCTTCCATACTTTTGCAAAGCTTCGTAGGTCACCTCAGGAGTTGGGCTTGTAACTCTTTGATGTCCCCTTACCGATGTAAGAGACTTAAGAAGGGCATCCTTTGTTATGCCGTATTCCATTAGAATCCTGCCAAGAGGAGTCGTGGAGCCTTCCTCCGCCATGGCCATAAGAATATGCTCAACGGAGATATATTCATCCTTAAGTCTTCTGGCCTCTTCTTCCGCTTTAAGAAGAAGCTTAGCAAGCCTTTGAGTAATAAAAACCTTACCAGGCTCTATACCAGGGCCACTAATCCTGGGCCTTTTGGAAAGTTCCCTTTCAATCCTTTCTTTTAGCTCCCCTATGGGAACTCCCATAATCTGCATGAAGCGAGGAACAAGACCATCAGATTGTTCAAGAAGGGCAGCCATCAGATGCTCTGCATCAACCTCTTGATGACCATAACGAATAGCCTTACTTTGGGCTTGCTGAATAGCTTCTTGAGATTTTATGGTATATTTGCTTATATCCATAAAAAATTACTTACCTCCTTCCCTTACTTTAACATATCTGCCACTTTATCTTCCAAAGCTTTGAGTCTTCTTTCTATATGGTCGAGCCTATCAAGAAGATCCAAAACAACGCCTATACCGGCATAATTTATGCCAAGTTCGTTTCTCAGGCGAACTATCTTCTTTATAATAGGCACAACCGATTCATCGAAAATCCAGCTCCCATCTATTTGATCGCGATCAACCGGGTCTATAAGACCCAGTTGAACAAATTTTTCTATTGTTTCTGGATGAAGATTGCAAAGGGAGGCAACTTCGTGAATTTTAAGATAGTTGCCCACCCTTATATACTTTACCAGCCTTCCTCCCAGGGTCATGATTTATAACCCTCCGTGATAAACCGGAAAGAATTAATTAGGCTCTTGGATTAAATCTCGATATTTTTTGAAGTTTCTCAAAAAGTTCCCGTTCTTCTCTAGATGGCTCCTTGGGAACCATAATCTGAACAACCAAATAAAGATCGCCCCGTTCTCCCTTAGGGCTTGGCATACCCTTACCTTTTAGTCGAAGCTTCTGACCACTTTGAGTGCCAGGAAGAATTCTTACCGTCACAGGTCCGTCCAAGGTATTTACGGAAACATCACCACCAAGCACAGCTTCCCAGGGAGTAAGGGGTAAATTCATGTAAAAATCTTTGCCCTCCAAACGGAATACAGGATGAGGCTCAATCTCAACCTTTAGATAGAGATCACCGCTTTTCCCGCCACCAATGCCAGGAGCTCCCTGACCAGCAAGCCTTATCTTTTGGCCTGGAAGTATTCCAGGAGGTATTTTTACTTCATAGGATTTACCAGTATTTGGAAGGTTTATGACCTTTGTCCTTCCAAAATAGGCATCCTCAAGAGAGATAGATATTACCGCTTCCTGATCCTCACCATCCTGGACTCTCGTAAAACCAAATCCACCGGTATCATAGGTTCTTTGCCTTCCTCTACCGAAAAGCATTTCAAAGAAATCACTAAATCCTTCTTTACCTCTTCCAAAGCCAAAGAGGATGTCTTCGAAATCTTTACCAGAGCCAAAGTCAAAGTGGATATCCCAGCCAGGTGGCGGAGTAAAATCTTGACCTGCCTTCCAATGGGATCCTAACTGGTCGTAACGCCTTCTCTTTTCAGGATCTCTAAGAACTTCGTAAGCTTCATTTATTTCTTTAAATTTTTCTTCAGCCCCTGGTTCTTTGTTAACATCGGGATGATATTTCCGAGCAAGCTTTCTATAAGCCCGTTGAATTTCTTCTTGAGTTGCGGTTCTGGGTACTCCAAGGATTTCATAGTAGTCTTTATACTTTACGCCCATATTCCGTTACCCTTCACAACCCCTCGTTGTTTCGGCAGTTTATAGAACTGCCGAAACAATCTCATTCCTCTTTATATAAATTTCCCCCTCTTTATCCCATTTATAGAATGGGTAAAGAAGGGGAAAAGAACTAGCAGGATAGAGAGCTACTTATCTTTCTCTAAACTCGGCATCAATTACATCATCCTGCTGTTTTTTGTCAGATTGAGCACCAAAGCCACTTCCGCTTTGCTGAGAAGTAGTTTGCTGATAAGCAGCCGCAGCAATCATATGAAGAGCTTGCTGTAGATCGCTGTTTAGCTGTTTGAATCTTTCTATGGTTGTAGAATCATCATTCAAAGCAGCCTTAGCGTTTTCTATAAGTCTTTCACATCTTTCCTTTTCATGGAGAGGCACTTTTTCCCCAAGCTCTCTAAGAGTCTTCTGGAGCTGATAAACAAGGCTGTCGGTTTGATTCCTGGCCTCTACCCTTTCTTTCCTCCTGCGATCCTCTTCAGCATACTGTTCGGCTTCTCTTAGCATGCGCTCAATTTCGCTCTTATCGAGATTGGTAGATTCAGTAATAGTCACAGTCTGCTCTTTACCTGTTGCCATATCCTTGGCGGTTACCTTCAAAATACCATTTGCATCTATATCAAAGGTTACCTTTATCTGTGGCACTCCTCTTGGTGCAGGAGGAATACCTTCCAGACGGAAGCGACCAAGCACTCTGTTGTCTTTTGCCATCTGGCGTTCGCCCTGAAGAACCACAATATCTACCGCTGTTTGGTTATCTTCAGCGGTAGTAAATATTTCCTCTCGCCTACATGGAATCGTGGTATTTCTCTCTATAAGCTTTGTCATCACACCACCAAGAGTTTCGATACCAAGGGAAAGAGGCGTTACATCAAGGAGCACCACATCCCTTACTTCGCCTTTTATTATGGCTGCCTGAATAGCAGCACCAACCGCAACAACCTCATCGGGGTTAACACTCATATTCGGCTCTTTTCCACCAGTAAGACGCTTTACCAAAGCCTGAACAGCAGGTATACGAGTAGAACCACCAACCAAGATGACCTCGTCAATATCCTTCTCGGTAAGCTTTGCATCCGCAAGAGCCTGTTTTACAGGACCCATACAGCGTTCAATCAAGTCCTCTACCAGAGCTTCAAACTTAGCTCTGGTTATCTTCTTAACAAGATGCTTTGGTCCCGTTGCATCCGCCGTAATGAAGGGAAGATTAATTTCAGTTTCCATCATCGAAGAAAGCTCACACTTAGCCTTTTCAGCTGCCTCGTAAAGCCTTTGAAGAGCTTGCTTGTCATTTCTTAGGTCAATGCCAGTTTCTCTCTTGAACTCATCGGCAAGCCAATCAACAATTCTTTTATCGAAATCATCGCCTCCAAGATGAGTATCGCCTGCAGTTGCTCGCACTTCGCAAACGCCATCCCCTACATCAAGAATAGAAACGTCGAAGGTTCCACCACCAAGGTCAAAGACCAAGACGGTCTCATTCTTTTTCTTCTCAAGACCATAAGCGAGGGCAGCAGCGGTTGGTTCGTTAATAATTCTTAGAACCTTCAATCCCGCAATCTCACCAGCATTCTTGGTAGCTTGACGCTGAGCATCGTTAAAGTACGCAGGAACTGTAATAACAGCTTCTGTTATCTTTTCTCCAAGGAACTTAGAGGCATCCTCAACAAGTTTTCTGAGAACCTGAGCGGAAACCTCCTCAGGCGCAACAAGCTTACCTCTTATATCGAAACGAACAGCATCATTTGGTCCCCTTACTACTTTGTAGGGAACCATCTTCATTTCTTCCTGAACTTCATCCCAGCGCCTACCAATAAATCTTTTGGCAGAGTATATTGTTGCCTCGGGGTTCAAAATAGCCTGTCTTTTAGCTATCTGACCAACAAGCCTTTGACCATCTTCGGTAAAGGCAACAACGGAGGGAGTTGTTCTAGACCCCTCGGCATTTTGTATAACTGTTGCTCTTCCATTCTCCCATATAGCAATAACAGAGTTGGTAGTTCCTAAATCAATTCCTACAGCCTTACCCATTATCCTTATACCCCCTTAAACTTCAGTGATTTTTTGATAAATGCTTTTGCATCAAGGCTAATATCAAATTAATCATGCTTAAAAAAAATGCTAGAGGGTTAAAAGTAAATTTTGAATTAATCAAAATTGATAGACCTATGACATCACAATGACTAAATATTTTGCGTTTGATTTATGAACTAACAACGATTAAACATTTAGAGCCTAGGATTGCCACGCCTCCTTTTGGGGAGGTTCGCAATGACGATTAACCAACAAAAGAGGGACTTATATGGGTGTGGCGGTTGGTGAGTTAAAAAAACCTAAAAAGCATATTTTAGAAGGCAAAATAGAGTTTTCGGCTAATGCGTTAGTAGTTTTACAAAAAAGATATCTTACAAAGAACGAAAAGGGCGAGATTATAGAAACTCCAGAAGAGCTCTTTTGGAGGGTAGCGTCGGTTGTTGCAAAAGCTGATGCTCTCTATGGTGCCTCGGAAGAAGAGGTAATGGAAAGCGCTATAAAATTTTATAACTTAATGGCAAACAAATATTTTATGCCCAACTCACCCACCCTTATGAATGCAGGAAAAAGGCTCGGCCAGCTTTCTGCTTGTTTTGTGCTTCCCGTTGAGGATTCTATGGAGGGCATCTTTGATGCTGTAAAATCTGCTGCGTTGATTCACAAGTCGGGAGGTGGCACTGGTTTCTCATTTTCAAGACTTCGTCCCAAGGGGGATATTGTTGGCTCTACACTTGGGATTGCCTCTGGCCCTGTGTCATTTATGCATGTTTTTGATACTGCTACAGAAGTTATAAAGCAGGGTGGAAGGCGCCGTGGCGCTAACATGGGAGTGCTCAGGGTTGACCACCCTGACATCGAAGAATTCATCACTGCCAAGGAAGACACAACCAGACTTACAAACTTTAACATCTCCGTAGCCATAACAGACAAATTTATGTCCGCCGTTAAATTGGACGACCTCTTTGAGCTTGTCAATCCAAGAACAAAAGAAGTCACAAAGAAGATTAGGGCAAGAGAGCTTTTTGATAAAATTGTCCTTTCAGCTTGGAAAACTGGTGAACCTGGTGTCATCTTTATAGATAGAATAAATGCATTTAATCCAACACCCGCTCTTGGAGAAATTGAAGCTACCAATCCATGTGTTACAAAGGACACTTGGATTATGACTGCAGAAGGACCAAGGCAGGTCAAAGACTTAATTGGGAAAAAATTTACTGCAGTTGTAAATGGAGAAAAATGGGAAAGCACATCTCAGGGATTCTTTTCAACTGGAATTAGGCAAGTTTTCAGATTAAAGACCAAAGAAGGCTTTGAAGTTCGTTTAACTGGAAATCATCCTGTAATGAAAGTTAAAAAATCAACAGGATATAAAACTGAGGCTGAATGGACAGAAGTAAGATTTTTAAAACCGGGAGATAAAATTTTGCTTCACAACCACAGAACATTTGATGGATGGGAAGGAAAATACTCAGAAGAGGAAGGTTATTTAATAGGGCTGTTTCTTGGTGATGGAACAATATGGGAAGAGGATTCTGGAGTACTTTCAGTCAGGCAATATGCTTATGCTTGTGCCTGTGGCATTCCACATAGAGCTGATTTTATAAGTTACGGGAATGAATATAGGCTTTCTCTTGGTTATCTTAAAACTCTGAAACAGGATTTAAATATCTATGAGGAAAAAACAATTACTGAAGAGATTGAAAAAGCATCATCTCAGTTCTGCAGAGGGCTTTTAAGAGGACTTTTTGATGCAAATGGCTCAGTTCAGGTAAACCAATTAAAAGGAATAAGCATAAGACTCTCACAAAACAATTTATCAATTTTGAAAGCTGCACAGAGAATTCTTCTTAGATTTGGCATATATTCAAAAATTTATGCAAATAGGAGAGCTGAGCATTCTGCTTTCCTTCCTGATGGAAAAGATGGAAAAAAACTCTATGAACTTGTTATTTCTGGCGAGGATGTATTGGTCTTTTGCGAAAAAATTAATTTTGCCGACAAAGACAAGGCTGAAAAACTTGCAAGGCTTATAAAAAATTACAAAGGAAAACCAAACAAAACAAGTTTTATTGTGAAGGTTGAAGAAATCATTACAGATGGTATTGAGGGGGTTTACGATGTATCAATATTTGGCATAAATGCCTTTGACGCCAATGGTTTCTATGTTCACAATTGTGGCGAACAGCCTCTTCTTCCTTTTGAATCCTGCAATTTAGGTTCTATTAATCTTTCCCTAATGGTCAGTCAAAAAGATGGGAAATGCTATGTGGACTATGAAAAACTCAAAACTACAGTGTGGGATGTTGTGCATTTTCTAGACAATGTTATAGATGTCAATAAGTATCCTCTACCTGAGATAGAAAAAATGACTCTTCTTAATAGAAAGATTGGACTTGGTGTGATGGGATGGGCTGATATGCTAATCAAACTTGGCATTCCCTATGACTCCCCCTCCGCTGAAGAGCTTGCTCAGGAAGTTATGAAATTTATCCAGGATGAGTCAAAGAAAGCATCAGCCTACCTGGGTGAAATAAGAGGCAACTTTCCAGCCTATAACCGATCTATCTGGAATACACCAGAAACGCCCTATATGCGAAATGCTACCACTACAACTATAGCTCCTACTGGCACCATTTCCATCATTGCAGGGTGTTCTAGTGGCATTGAACCTATTTTCTCTGTAGTCTTTGTTCGAAGGGTTCTGGATGGGACTGAGTTTCTTGAGGTTCACCCTCTATTTGAAAAAATAGCAAAAGAAAGAGGATTTTACAGTGAAACTCTTATGAAAGATATAGCAGAAGCTGGATCAATAAAAGAATTTGACAAAATCCCAGAGGATGTAAAAAGGCTTTTTGTTACAGCCCATGAAATATCACCAGAATGGCATGTTAGGATACAATCTGCCTTTCAAAAATACACAGATAACGCAGTAAGTAAAACTATCAACTTTCCAAGTTCTGCTACTGTTGAAGATGTAAAGAGAGCTTATCTATTAGCTTATGAACTTGGCTGTAAAGGAATAACTGTTTATAGAGATGGCAGTAGAAGTGGACAGGTGCTTTCTAAAGGATCAAAGGAACAACCTTTGATATCTTTTCCCCAGGTAGAACCAAGACCAAGGCCGGAAATTACAAAAGGCGTAACCATAAGGGTAAATACTGGATGTGGGAAGCTCTATGTTACCATAAATGAGGATGAATACGGTATTTGCGAAGTTTTTGCTCAAATGGGCAAAGCTGGTGGATGTGCCTATTCACAAATAGAGGCAACAGGGCGCCTTATTTCCCTCGCTTTAAGATCTGGCATAAAGGTCGAATACATCATAAAACAACTTATGGGAATACGTTGTCCTTCTCCGTCCTGGCAGGATGGAAGTAATGTTCTTTCTTGCTCGGATGCCATAGCAAGGGCTCTTAGATGTTACCTTGAAAGGTCAGGTGATTCCTCTTTTGATACATCATCTAACGTCGCGAGCCAAAGGCACGGCGACTTTTTGGATGAGATTTACAAAATAGCAAGCGAAAAGATGGGCGCCTGTCCTGATTGTGGAAGTGCGGTAGAACACGAAGGTGGATGTATTGTTTGTAGATCCTGTGGCTTTTCAAGATGCGACTAAAGATTACCTCGTTTAGCTCGCAACGGCAGCTTGCAATAAAAATTCAAAGGAAGCTAGCTAAAAAGGTAAAGATTTGCCCTTGTTCTATAAAAACTTCACCTCTTATTGTTGGAGCAGCAGATGTTGGCTTCAAGACAAAGATAGATAAGTTTAGAGCGGCGGTAGTAGTTTTTGAAATCGTAGATTCAAAAATTACTCTCATTGACGAGGCTATTTATGAAGGAAAGGCTTCCTCTGTAAAATTCCCATACATTCCCGGCCTGTTAGCTTTTAGAGAAGTGCCATTAATACTTAAGGCCTACAGGAAACTTTCCATAAAGCCCAGCGTAATGCTTTGTGACGGACAAGGTATTGCCCATCCCCGTGGAATAGGTCTTGCAAGTCATTTAGGTCTTATCCTTAAGCTCCCAACCATAGGGTGTGCAAAAAGTAAGCTTTGTGGCCATCATGAAGAGCTACCCCCTGAAAA
>FWWM01000270.1_pt1 | contig 173369 bp, 164 predicted proteins | sample 2228351 | NCBI WGS metagenome assembly FWWM01 (sample SAMEA103939774, study PRJEB20133) | metagenome | reverse complement strand
CTGGGCTGATCCTGACCACCGACGCCATGGTGGCCGAGCTGCCGAAGGAGGAAAAAGCCCCCGCGGGAGCCGGCCACGGTGGCATGGGCGATATGGACTATTGATCAGCACCCGAAGACCTGGCCATGCAAGGCCCCGCAAAGGCGGGGCTTTTTTTTTCTCTACGGGCACGGATGGGCGGGAATAGCCGGGTGGCACACGGTGATGGACCGCAGGTACTCGGCCCACTGGGCGATGACCTCCGGCCCGACGGGGGGCGCGGCGAGGCTGAAGGGCGCCACGCGCCAGGCCCGCTGCACCACGTACAGCCCCTCGACGCCCTGCACCGCCCGGAACAGGGTGATCTCGCCCTGGCCGGATTCGACGAACCGGGTGCAGTAAAGCCCCATGTCCGCCGTCGGATAGCCGTTCAAGGTCCCGGCGCCGATCCCGGTCACCTGGACCTGGTCGCAGACCCGGCGTGCCTGCTGGCCGATGGAATCGAGATAGCGCTCGAGGGACACGTCCCTGAGCCGCGGGAAGGACTGGACCGTCAACCGGTCCTGCCAGGCCTCCAGCGTCTGCCCCGGCGGGAGGTATTCCAGCATGCGCAGATCGGGCCAGGTGAGGGACAGGCTCAGCTTCCATCCCGGCGGCCGGGGGACTTCGAAGCGCTCCTCCCCGGCGGCCCGGGCACCCGGAAAGCAGAAGGCCAGCGCCAGCGCCCCCATGACCCAGGCGAGGGCCCGGGCGCGCCGCCCGCCCGCCGCCCCCGGGATACGGTCCCCCCCGGCCGGACCCCCATGACCCCCGAGCGCCCTCCTTTCCGGCTCCATCAGCCCTCCTTCCTTCGACCCTGGCCCGGTCACGATAGCATGGCCGCAGGCCACCGCAGCGCCGGCCCTGGAATGCTAAAATGACGGCCACTCAAGCCGGTCCCTCATTCCGTTCCAGAGCGCGCCATGTACGAATCGGACGTGACCAAGTTCATCCGGGAGCTCCTGGAGAAGAACCCCCACCTCGCGGAGGAGCAGCGCAAGGCCCGCTCCCGCTGGTGGGACAAGAAAATCGACCTGGAGGAGCAACGGCGCTACAAGGAAGTGCAGGAGCCGATCCGGGGCTACTACTACTATCCGTTGCCCGAGCCGAAACGGCCCGCCGCGCCGCACGCCCGGGAAGAAACCCAGGCCGCTTGAGCCTCAGCGCCGCACCATCAGGTTCAGCACCGCGTCCCCCCGCACGATGGTGAGGGCCAGGGTGCGATCCGCCTCTTTGAGGGCTTCCCGCAGCTCCGCCACCGACGTGACCCGCTTCTGATTCACGGCGATGATCACGTCGCCCCGGCGCAGCCCCAGCCGCCAGGCCTCCGAATCCCGTTCCACCGAGACCACGCCCACCCCCTGGGATCGGCCGCCCCGCTGCACGTCCGCCAGGCGGGCGCCGGCGAGCTGGGGCACGGCGACCCCGCCGCTGCCCGGACCGCCCACCTCCCCGATGCGGGCCGTGAGGGTGAGGGGCCTGCCCTCTCGCAGCACCCGGATCTCCACCCGCTCGCCCACGGGCGTGAGCCCCAGCTCGTTCCTCACCTCGCTCGAGGTGCGCATCGCCCGCCCGTTGATCGAGGTGATGATGTCCCGGGGTTTCAGCCCGGCCTTCTCCGCGGGGGAGCCCTCGGCCACTTCCACCACCACCGCGCCCTCGGCCAGAGGGACGCCCAGGGCCTTGGCGAGATCCGGCGTCAAGTCCTGCACGGTGACCCCCAGCCAGCCCCGGCGCACCTCGCCGAAACGGATGAGCTGGTCCATGACCCGGCGGGCCATTTTGGACGGCACCGCGAAGCCGATGCCCACGTTGCCGCCGCTGGGAGCGATAATGGCCGTGTTGATGCCCACCAGCTCGCCCCGAAGGTTCACCAGGGCGCCCCCGGAGTTCCCGGGATTGATGGAGGCGTCGGTCTGGATGAAATCTTCATAACCTTCGATGTTGAGGCCGGTGCGGCCCAGGGCGCTCACGATCCCGGAGGTGGCCGTCTGTCCCAGGCCGAAGGGGTTGCCGATGGCCACCACGAAATCGCCGACCCGCAGCGCGTCGGAGTCGCCGAAAGGAATCGCCTTCAGGTTGTCCGCGTCGATCTTGAGGAGAGCGATGTCCGTGCCCGGGTCGCTGCCTACCAGCCGGGCGTTGAAGCGGCGCCGATCCCGGGTGGTGACCACCACCTGATCCGCCTTTTGGATGACGTGGTGGTTGGTGATGACGTAACCCTGGGCCGCGTCCACGATGACGCCGGAACCGGCGCTGACGGTGGGGCGGGGGTCGGGAATGTTGAAGAAGCGGCGGAAGAACGGGTCCCGCAGCAGCGGGTTGTCGTAGTCCTGGGCGCGGGAGATCACCGCGATGTTGACCACGCCCGGCGTCACCTCGGCCAGCATGGGAGCGAGGGTCGGGATCTCGCCCGGGCGGCCGAGGGGCTGCGCCCCGGACGCCCCCGGGGCGAGCCAGAGAACCGCGGCCAACGCGGTCCATGCCAGCATCCATGCTTGTCGCTTCACAAAGTCCTCCTGGTGCAGACTGCCGCGGACCCGGGGCGGCCGGGCCGCCGACGCTCCCTCGCGCGCGCGGGCGCGCCTCAAGCTCCCGAGCGCAAGGATTTACCCCGGCGCCCGGCCAAGCTTAACAAATTTTTGCTTCCCGTCAGGCCCCTCGGGCCGGAGCCAGGACCGCCGTGACGCTTGACGGCAGAAAGCGACGCCTCGGGCTCCGAGTCCTCGCTCGCCCGGGCCAAGGCGGAGAACCGCGCATCGCCATCAGCGAGCAGGATGGCGTGCGCGTGCTCCATCTGGGGGACGATCCGGCCCTCCCCCGGCACTTGAAGCGCCTGGAAGCCGCTTTCGGGACGCGGCACCTGGCCCGGATATTTCACGAGGGACTCGGGGGGATGGCGCGGGGCCGGGCGAGACAGGTTGCGCGCAGCCGACGAAGCCCGTGGTGGAGCCCACGGGCGAGGACAGGCGCGCCGGCGCGCGGAGCAGGGGCCCCTCTGGGGATGCGACCGCAGAGGCGCGCGGAAGCGCCCGCGTCCACCGGCGCGCTGCATCCCGCTCCGGGGTCGCACCTCCGGGCTACGCCCGCAGGCACCGCTCCGCCCTCCGCGGGCGCCGCGACATGGCCGCCCCGCCCCCGCCAGGACCCGAGTAGCCCGGCGGGACCAATTGCCCCTGAGGGCTCGACTCGCACTACGGTGATTTTGCGCATCGTACGTTCAGTTCCAGGGCGTCTTCGTGAAATATCCGGGCTAGGTCTGCAGCCGGAGCCCGGAAGCAACGTGGTCGCGCTGGCCCTGCGCGATGCGCCGGCGAGGCTGAAATGGGAAGTACTGAAGCGGCGCGGGAGGGAGCTGGAAGACGGGCTGGGGCTGCCCTTCGGCGCCTTTGTCCGGGCGCTGCGCCGGGGCAGCAACCCCGCCGGGCGCGCCCTGAAGCTCAGTGAAGGATGACCGGCTGGGTCAGCAATCCCTCGAACTCGCCCAGAAACTGGTCCATGGATTCCTGGGAGGGATTCTCGGCCAGAACGTGCTCCATGGACACGCGGATGGTGGAGGCCAGCTCGCCCGTGAGGAACACCCCGCGCCGCGTCTGGCGGTCGATCACTTCCAGGCCGCACTGCATCGGATACTCCACCACGTAGTAGTTCTGGCTGCTATAGAGCACGACCATGTGATCCACCTCCGTTGCCGTGAGGCCTTGTCCCCAAATCGGGCGCGCTTCCCCCAAGCTGGCGCGTGGCGTTTCCACCCTATTTCTCCCTTTCCTGTACCCAGTCCCTGGTCAAGGGTTCTGCCTGTCTCCCGACGAATTCGCAAGGAGCATGCCAGCCCCCGGCCCGCCGAAGCGCCCGGGAACCCCTTGTCCGGACCGCCCTCCGGATTCCCCGTAACGTTCTGATGTCAAGCTTTTTTCCTTGAGCCCCATCGGGAGCCCTTTGCCGGGGCGCTTCCGGCGCCGGGGAAAACCGTTCCCGGCCCTTGGAACCGGTGTCGTCGAACGGATCCCGCGTCCAGATCCGCGACACCGTCGCCATCCTCTCGACACCCGAGAAGCCCCTCAAGAGGTCGGGAGCGCGGCGATGAGCCGGCCGAGGATCTCCGGCCAGCGGTCGATCACCAGGAAGTGGCCGCCCCCGGAGACCCGCTCCAGCCGCGGCCGCTTCAACCGCCGCTCCAGGGCCAGGGCCGCGGAGAGGGGAATCATGAGGTCCGCGTCCCCGTGCCAGAGTTCGACCGGCACTTCGATCGTCTCCGGGTCGAAGCCCCAGTCGGAGGCGAGCAGTCCCAGGTCCTGGAGGAAGGGCCCGGCGCCGCGCCGCAGCCCCTCGGCCAGATCCTGGGCGAACATGGCGCGCACCGGGGGCCTCGCCAGCACTTCCCGGTCCACCGGGTGGAGGTGGGAGGCGAGCAGATCCAGGTAGCGCGCCGGCCGGGCGCGCCCGAGGGCGGCGGCTGCGCCCAGGGGCGCCCTCAGCAGCCAGGGAAAGCGCGGCGCCAGCCGGAACGCGGCCCGCACCGTCCATGCCATGGGCATGCCGCCGGGCATCGACCCCGGCGGGCCCACGCTGCTCACCACGGCCACCCGGGCGACGCGTCCGGGAAGCCGCGCCGCGCAGGCCAAGGCGTAGGGGCCGCCGGCGGAGACGCCCGCCGCCGCGAAACGTTCGAAGCCCAGCGCATCGGCCAGGGCCGCCACGTCCCCGGCCCAATCGGTGAGGCGCCGGGAGGGCAGCGGATCGGAAAGCCCGAATCCCGGCCGCTCCGGCGTCACGATGCGGGCGCCGAGCCGCGCCGCCAGGCCCAGGTCCGGATGCCGCTGGTAGCGGGAGCCCGGCAGCCCGTGAAAGACCATCACCGGCGCGCCCCCCGGGTCGCCATAGTGGGCGTAGCCCAGGCGGCGGTCGTCCGGCAGGCGCAGGGTGGCGCTCGGCGGGAGGGCGAGGGGCTCAGGGCTCACGGCGGACAAGCCGCAACCGGTCCTCAATCCTCCGCGAACGCGGGCTGGGGAAATTCCTCGGGGTCGAAGGCCCGGTCGCCCTCGGGCTGGGGCGAGCCGGGCGGCCTCAAGTTGGCGAAATCGTAAAGCCGCGGGTCGGCGAGGTGGGAGGGCACCACGTTCTGCAGGCTGCGGAACAGGCTTTCGATCCGTCCCGGAAAGCGCTTCTCCCATTCCCGCAGCATTTCCTTCACCGCCTGCCGCTTCAGGTTGGGCTGGGAGCCGCACAGGTTGCAGGGAATGATGGGAAAGCGCCGGGCCTGGGCGTAGGCGGCGATGTCCCCCTCGCGGCAGTAGGCGAGGGGCCGGATCACCACGTGCCGGCCGTCGTCGGAGGCGAGCTTGGGCGGCATGGCCTTGAGCTTGCCCCCGTAGAACAGGTTGAGGAAGAGGGTCTCCAGGATGTCGTCCCGGTGGTGGCCCAGGGCGATCTTGGTGGCGCCGATCTCGGAGGCGACCCGGTACAGGATGCCGCGGCGCAACCGGGAACAGAGGGAACAGAGCGTCTTGCCCTCGGGAATCACCCGCTTGACCACGCCATAGGTGTCCTGGCTCTCGATGTGGAACGGGACGCCCCGGGCCGCCAGGTACTCCGGCAGCACGTGCTCGGGGAAGCCGGGCTGCTTCTGGTCCAGGTTGACCGCGGTGAGCCGGAAGGGGACCGGGGCCTTCTCCTGCAACGACAGCAGGACATCCAGCAAGGTATAGCTGTCCTTGCCCCCCGAGAGGCACACCATCACGTGATCGCCGGCTTCGATCATCCGGTAGTCGTGGATCGCCTGTCCCGCCAGGCGGCGCAGGCGCTTGGCCAGCTTGTTCGCCTCGAAATCCTGTTTTCGCGTGTCCGCGCCCATCGTTGTGCTCGCCGCCGGCTGCCGCCGGCAGTCCCCTGCATTGAAAATCCTATTTTCCCAGAACGAATTGCCCTTGCCTACGCGCCCCGGCGCAGGCTTGCGGCTCCGAACTATTCCCCGGTTTGAACCGCCTAAGGGATTGATTGCCCGGCACCGGGCAAAGGAGGATTCCCGTGACCGCACCCCGCCGCCCCGCTCGCCGCTCCGGGCTGGGAATCGCGGTCCTGGCGCTTTTCTGGGCGAGCCTTTCGTTCTCTCCCGCCGCCGAGACGGCCGAGCCCCTTTGATTGGGCGCGACGGGGAGCCACCGGATAACCCGACCGACTGCTATCGTGAGCGGTGGTCCCAAGGGCGGGCCGGCATCGCGGTGATGCGCCAGGTGCTCCAGGGCAACTGGCGCGAGGAGATTCCCATGACTTCCATGCACCGAGAGGACGACTGCCGTGGCAAGCAAGCCGATTGAATCCTCGCCTCTCCCTCCAGCCGCGGGCCGCTTCGAGCGGCGCCGTTTCCTCGCGGGCGCTTTGGGGGCGGGGGCGCTCATCGCCTCTCCCGCCCTGCTCGCGGCGCTGATCCCTACGCCTCGGCAGACCCGGGGGCCGTTCTATCCCCTCACCTTGCCGCTGGAGAAGGATAACGATCTCGTCACCGTCGCCGGCCGCCCGGGTTTGGCCCGCGGGGAAATCGTGCACGTGGTGGGACGCGTCCTGGACCGGGACGGGCGGCCCGTGCGCAAGGCCCGCCTCGAGATCTGGCAGTGCAACACCTTCGGCCGCTACCACCATCCCCATGACCGCAGCGACCGGCCGATCGATCCCCACTTCCAAGGCTACGGCCAGTTCGTCACGGGGGAAGACGGTGCCTACCGCTTCCGCACCATCAAGCCCGTGCCCTACCCGGGTCGCGCGCCCCACATCCACTTCGCCATCGGCGGGGAAGACTTCTCGCCCCTGGTCACCCAGATGTACGTGGCAGGAGCCCCGGAAAACGAATGGGATTTCCTCCTCAACGCGGTGCGCGATCCCAAGGCCCGGGCGAGCCTCATCGTCGCTTTTGACGCCCGGTCGGAGACAGGTGAACCGGTCGGCGTGTTCGACATCGTGCTGGACCGGGACGGACCGTTCGAGAAGCGGAGTTAATCCCGGAAGGAAAAAAGGGGCGAAAGGCTCCCGCCGCGGGAACCGGCTGGCGTCAGCGAGAACTCATTCGTCTTCAGCCTGGATCGCGATGACGCCCTGCTCCAGGGCGTTGATGATGGCGCACTGGGATAAGGGCCCTCCGGTGGGGCAGGAAACGATCAGGGCTTCCAGGACGCGTTTAAGCCGCTGGAGCTTGTCGATGCGTTGCTCCACCTGGGCGAGCCGGGCTTCCACCCAAGCCCGCACCTGGGAGGCGTTGGCGCCGGGCAGTCCCCGCAGGTGGATCAACTCGCCGATTTCCTTGAGGGAGAAACCCAGTTCCCGCGCCTGCCGGATGAAGCGGATGCGGCGGATGGTGGATTCCGGGTAACGGCGATAGCCCGAGTCCTTCGGTCGCGGCGGCTGCTCGATCAGTCCCTCCCGCTCGTAGAAGCGGATCGTCTCGACGCCAACCCCCGCCCGCCGGGCGGCCTCCTCGATGGTCCATCCTTCCATGCCCCCTCCCGATTTTTGCGGAGGCAACTTTATTCTGTGTACGTTGGTACAGAGTCAAGGGCGGAAATGTTAATAAATCTTAGGCTCGGCGCGAAGGAAGCCGCCGCCGGGCATTCTTCGAGCTGGGTCGGCGAAGGAGGCGGTCTTCCAGTCGCGAGGTTTCCGCCCCGCGACAGGATCCTTGGGCTCGACAAAGCGAGGAACCCCACCAAATCTTCCGTCGGCAGTTCTCAGTGAGCGCACCACGATGTCGGCCACCAGCGAATCTCCGCCGGCCCCATCGACCAGAACGTTGCTACCGACGACGAACACGCATGAGGACCCCGCGATGAACGGGTCCTCGGGCGCCCCTGCCACGAGCAGTCGCGGCGGCTGAAGTCCCTCGTGAAGTACAGGCGAAAGACGTCGCGCCGAGGGCACAGGCAAAAGAGGCCGGGCCGAGCGGAGTGGCCCACCACGTCGAAGTCGTCCTGGCCGCCCACGATCTCGTCCAGGTCGAACTGGGCGGTAAGGATCTCTCCCCTTCGAGGTCGGGCGTCGCCAGCCCCTGTCCCAGGGGCCCCACGATGCCGCTTCCGCCCCAGCGGATCACCGTGTCGGGGTCGTCCCCCTGCACCAGGGGAAAATCGGCGGGGAAGTCCCGGCGGCGGGTAACTGGTTGCAGGAAAGCGCGAAGCAGCGGCCCTCCAGGGCTGGGCGCTGCCTAGCGGGAAGCCAGGTGGCGCGCCCATCGGAGGGCGGGGACGCGATCGAGCCGGAGGGTCTTCGCGTGCTTCGCCATGCATTCGAATCAATACCCCTCGCGACGAACCCACTCCAGCCCTCGGCCAAGGGGTTCTGGGCTATGATCGCGTTTTCCCGCACGAGGGCCTGGTCCCGTCCTTCCAGCGCCTACGGCCGGAACGAGAACAAAGAAAATCATAACCCCCGATCATGGACCGAGCCCGGAAAAACGTCCTGGTACTGGCCGCCTGTCAAGCCCTGCTCTTCACCCACAACGTCATTCTGATTTCCATCAACGGGCTCGCCGGCTTCGCTTTGGCGGAAGTCAAGGCGCTGGCGACGCTGCCCGTCACCGCCTACGTGGTGGGCGGCGCCCTTTCCACCCTGCCCGCCTCCCTCTGGATGAAGCGGGTGGGACGGCGCGCCGGTTTCCTGACCGGCGCTGCCTTCGGCTTCGCCGGCGCCACGATCTGCACCCTGGCCATTCACCTGGAAAGCTTCTGGGCCTTGTGCCTCGGCACCCTGGTGGCGGGCGTCTACAACGCCTTCGGCCAGTATTACCGCTTCGCCGCGGCGGAGACCGCCAGCTTGGAGTTCAAGAGCAAGGCCATCTCCCTGGTGATGGCGGGCGGCATCGCCGGCGGCGTCCTGGGCCCCGAGAGCAGCAAAGCTCACCCTGGACCTCCTAGGAGCCCCGTACATGGGCTCATACGCCTCTCTCATGGGGTTCGCGCTGCTCGTGGTGTTGCTCGTGCGTTTCATCGACATTCCCCCCATGGAGGAGCACGAGCGGAGGGCGGCGGGACGGCCCCTCTCCCGCATCATGGCCCAGCCGGCCTTCGCTGTGGCGGTCCTCTCCGCCATGGCGGGCTACGGGGTCATGAATCTCCTCATGACGGCAACCCCCATCGCCATGAACCAGCACCATCACCCGTACCACGACGCCGCCTTCGTGATCGAATGGCACGTGATCGCCATGTTCGCCCCCTCCTTTGTGACGGGCTCCCTGATCAAGCGCTTTGGCGTCGTGCCCATCATCCTCGCGGGCGTTGCCCTCATGTTCGCCTGCGTGGGCGTGGCGCTGGCGGGGGTCGCGGTCGTGAACTTCTGGCTGTCCCTGTTCCTGCTGGGCGTAGGCTGGAACTTCATGTTCGTCGGCGGCACAACCCTCCTTACGGAGACCCACACCCCTGCGGAGCGAGCCAAGGCCCAAGGCATGAATGACTTCCTGATCTTCCTGACCTTGGCGACCTCTTCCTTTTCGTCCGGGGTCCTCATTTCCAGCCAAGGCTGGCAGCTCCTCAACCTGTGGGCGCTGCCGTTTCTGACCATGACGGGCGCTGCGGCGGCGTGGCTGCTCCTGCAGCGCCGAGCGGGCCGCCTGGCGGCCTAAGGCTTTCTCACCCCAGAGTCGCCCCGAGGCGATCCGGCTACATTGCCGACAGAAGCATCAGGAGCCCTGTGCCGGCGGCAAGGCCCGGCACCAGGCCGCTGCGCCGCCACAGCATCACCGCCATGCCCGCCGCCGCAGCGACGAGCCGGAAGGTTAAGGGGGTTTCCGCCAGGATCCCCACCGGGAGCACGATGACCCGCGCCACCAGGGCCGCCAGCATGGCGTAGGTGACGCAGGTGAACCACTGGAACAAGGGGCTGTCCAGGCGCAACCGTCCGGCGAAGGCGACGCCCAGCCCCCGCCACAAATAGGTCCCGGCCGTAGCGGCCGCGAGCAGAATCCAGGGCCAGTAGGGAGAACGGGCGAGATCAGCGGCCATGACGCCGCCACCTCCGCTCCAGCAGAAACGCCGCCGATCCACCTACGACGCCGCACAGGAGCAGGCTCCAGCCGGGCGCTACCAGATGCACCAGGGGGCCGCTCACCCCGCCGATTAGAAGCGCGAGCCGGCTCGCCCGCTGGCGCACTTCCGCGAACAGGAGAAAGAAGAAAAGGGGGTTCAGGAACACTAGCCCCAGGGTGACAGATGTGGGCACGTGGCCTGCGGCGAGATGGCCGAGGACCGTCCCGGGCACCGATACACCCCAGCACACCAGGCCGAAGCCGGTGAAGTACGGCAGCCGCTCCTGCGGCTTGAGCCGCGGGAAGGCCCTCATCATGGAGGCCCAGGTGGTCATGGAAACCAGGTGCACCAGGGCGTACAGGAGGCGTTCGGGGTGGGGGCGAGGCAAGTGGGGCACGAGGGTGAGGGTCATGGGCAGGAAACGGGCGGCCGTGAGGGACACGGCGAAGAAAATGACCAGCCCCGAGGCACCCACCGCAAACATTTCCACGAAGACCACCTGCCCCGGTAGGGCGTAGATGAAGAAGCTGGTGGCGGAAGTCACCCACAAGCCCAGACCGCTCTCCCGCCCCAGGGCTCCGAAGCCCACCATGCCGGCAAAGAGCACCAGGGCCGGGGCGCCTAGGGCATCCCGAGCCCCGGCCAGCCAGGCCCGGCCAATTTCACTCTCCGACCAACGCATGCCCGCGATTGTATAGGCTTGCGCCGGTAGAGCGAACGACCTATCGTTGGGAGCGATTCCGCGCCTCGACGAGCGCCGTTCCACGAGCGCCGTTCCACCCGCAAATCCTCCTGCGGCTCCCGGGCCAGCGGAAGGCAATTCGTTCCACCGTGAAAAGTGCAACCAGAGTCCCGTGCCTTCACCTCCGCGCTTGTCGTTGATTGGCATTCCCCGCGATGAGCGGCCCGCCGCCCTGCTGGCAGGAGGCTACTTCTTCTGCCTGCTCTGCAGCTACTACGTGCTGCGGCCGGTGCGGGACGAAATGGGCATCCAGGGGGGCGTGGAAAACCTGCAGTGGACTTTCACTGCCACTTTCGCCGCCATGCTGGCGGCCACTCCCCTGTTCGGCTGGGCGGTGGCCCGCATTCGGTTGCGCCGCTTGGTGCCCGCCGTGTACCTCTTCTTCGCGGCGCATCTGATCGCCTTCTACCTGGCACTGGAAAGCGGCGCCGCCCGGGAGCTCCTCGCTCGCGCCTTTTTCGTGTGGGTGAGCGTGTTTAACCTGTTCGTCGTGTCCGTCTTCTGGAGTTTCATGGCGGACCTCTTCGACAGCGACCAGGCCAAGCGGCTCTTCGGCACCATCGCGGCTGGCGGCAGTCTCGGGGCGGTGACCGGCCCTCTGCTGACGGTGTGGCTGGCGCAATGGCTGGGACCGGCCAACCTGCTCCTCGTCTCCTGCGCTTTCCTCGCCGGGACCCTAGTCTTCATCACCGCTCTCTTGCGCTGGTCCGACCGGTCGCCGCGTCCGGGCCCGGTCACGGCCTCCCGGGACCAGCCCGTGGGCGGCAGTGTGCTGGCGGGCTTGACCCTCACCCTGCGCTCGCCCTATCTCTTGGGCATCGGCCTCTACATCGTGCTGTTCACGGCCCTGTCCACCTTTCTCTATTTCGAGCAGGCCCGCATCGTGCGCGACGCCCTCCCGACTCCGGGCGGCCGCACCCAGCTCTTCGCCGCCATGGACCTGGCGGTGAACGCCCTCACCCTGGCGGGCCAGGTCTTCCTGACCGGCCGCATCCTGGTGCGCTACGGGCTTGGGCTTGCCCTCGCCGCCCTTCCCCTGTTGTCCCTCGCCGGCTTCGCCGTGCTGGCCGTTTTTCCGGTGCTGGGCGTGATCGTGGTCTTCCAGGTACTGCGGCGGACCTGCAACTTCTTCCTCGCCAAGCCGGCGCGGGAAGCGCTGTTCACGGTGATCCCGGTGGAGGAGAAATACAAGGCCAAGAACTTCATCGACACCGTGGTCTACCGGGGCGGCGACGCGGCGAGCGGCTGGCTGCATACGGCGCTGAAAGGCCTGGGCCTAGGCGCCACGGGCATTTCCCTCGCCGCCCTGCCCCTGGCGGTCGTCTCCCTCGCCCTGGGGATCAGGCTGGGCGCCCGCCACGAGGCGCTGCACCGGCGCGCGCAGGCTGCCGCGCCCTCCGCCGCCATCACCTAGGAGACCGTGGCATGAACACCGATCCGGCTTCTCCGCTCCGGCGCCGCGTGGTCCAGGCGATCGCAGTGAGCGTTGCCTTGGTCCCCGGAGCCTTCGCCCAGCGGCCCGAAAGCCGGGAAATCCTGAAACGCCCGATTCCGAGAACGGGCGAAACGCTTCCGGTGATCGGGCTTGGCACTTACCGCACCTTTGACGTGGGCGGAAGCGCCGCCGAGCGGGCGCCCCTCGAGGAGGTGCTGCAGCGGTTCGTCCAGCGCGGGGGTACGGTGATCGACAGCTCCCCCATGTACGGGAGTGCCGAAACCGTGGTCGGGGATCTCGCTTCCGCGCTCGGCCTGGCGGACCGGCTGTTCTACGCCACCAAGGTCTGGACCACCGGCCGGGAGGCGGGCATCCGCCAGATGGAGCAATCCCTGCGCCGCCTGCGGGTCGCGCGCCTGGACCTCATGCAGATCCACAACCTCCTCGACCTGGAGACCCACCGGCAGACGCTCAAGGCCTGGAAGGCGGAGGGCCGGGTCCGCTACATCGGCGTCACCCACTACCACGAAGGCGCCTACGATGCCCTGGAGCGCATCCTGAAGATCCGGGAGTTCGACTTCGTCCAGATCAACTATTCCATCGCCGAGCGGGAGGCGGAGAAGCGGCTGCTGCCCCTCGCCGCCGACACCGGGACCGCGGTGATCGCCAACCGGCCGTTCGCCCAGGCGAACCTGTTCTCACGGGTGAGAGGCAAGAGCGTACCGGAATGGGCGGCCGAGTTCGATTGCTCGAGCTGGGCCCAGTTCTTCCTCAAGTACATCATCTCCCACCCGGCGGTCACCTGCGCCATTCCCGCCACCGGCAAGCCCCAGCATCTGGAAGACAACATGCAGGCGGGTGTCGGCCGGTTGCCGGACGCCGCGATGCGCCGGCGGATGGCGGCCTACATGGACGCCCTGTGAGTGCCGAAACAACCGGCGCTCACGCTTCGCCCCGGGCGGGATAATCGTTCCGGGTCACGAAATCGACGGCGTTGAGCACGTCGGCAAAGGCGGGGCGGGAGAACGGCATGGAGTTGACCGCCGAAGCGTAGAGCGTCCCGTCCGGTTTCACCAGGTACAGCCCCGGTTCGGAGAATTCCGCCGGCTCGCCTTCCTTGATGCCGCGAGAGATGAACAGGCCCCACTCCCGGGCCTTGGGAATGGTCAAGCCGTAACCGATCCTGAGCCGGTCCAGCCCCCATTCCCGCTTCGTCCGCTGGGCGCGCTCCCGGTCGTCGCAACTGATGGCGATCGCCTCCACGCCGCGGGCGGTGAACTCGGGAATCTTGCCGTTCAGGTCGTGCAGGTAGGACTTGCAGATCGGGCAGTGCAGTCCGCGGTAAAACACCAGCATGGTGAAGTGCCGGGGATTTTGGTCGGCGAGCCGCCAGGTCCCGGCGTCCAGGGTTTCCACTTGCAGGTCGGGGACGGGTTGACGGGGTTTGATCTGGGGCATATCTCTCACTCCTTTCCAGAACCCGCGCGCCGGCTCAGGCGAAGCGCTGCTGCAGCGCCTTCAGAAGGGCCTGGTAGATCGGGTTGCAGAAGGCGCCGACGGCGCCGGGGTCGGCCGAATCGTAGGTCGAACTCCATTCGATGAAGGTGGTATCGTTTTCCGTGATGGGGAGGACGCGCACGCGCCCCACGTAATTGCTCACCGCCCCCTTGGCGACCGGCCCGGGGCCGTCGTCGATGCTGTAGGCGAGGCAACGCTCCAGGTCGTCCAGGGCCAGCAGGGTCTCGTGGAAGGCGTCGTTGAGAATGCGCCTGGCGCCGATCTGGTCCCCCTTGCGATCCCCCACTGCCACCGCCTTGGTCACCACCTGGGGTGCCCAGGACAGATCGTGAAAGTTGCGCACGGTGGCCCATACCTTCTCGCAGGGGGCGTTGATGACCGCGGAGTTGTAGCACTTGCCCATGGTTCCAGCTCCTTTCTTGTATCGATCCTAAGCGATGGGATGAACCGCGCGGCCTTCGCCGCGCCGCGATCCTGAGCCCTGCCCTGCTCCTGCCCTACGACCCCAAGAAAAACCCGGAAGGGGTCGAGTACCAAAACATCACCGTCCCGACGCTGGTCATGTGGGGCGAGTACGACAACATGATGCCGCCGGCGCAGACTCAGCGCTTCGCCTACGCCCTCGGCACCGACGACGTGCAGATCACCTGCGTGCCCCGCGCTGGTCACTTCGCCGGAATCGATCAGCCCAGGTTCGTCGCGGACACCCTCGTGAGCTTCATTCGCCGCGTCAAGGGCCGCAAGGCCTTGGCCGAGATCAACCTGGGCAACGAGGGCATCTGGAAGGGGGACGAGCGCCTTCTGATCCAGCATCTCAGAGGGATTTACAGTATTTCTGGCTAGAGAGTCCGTAAGCCCGCAGGGGAAGAACTGACTAATGCATACATGCCAGCGCAGGGCTTGGGGGCGGGGGTCATGGGCTTTTCCATGGAGGCGAAGACTGCTTCAACGCCGTCGGCGCGCGAGCTCGCCGCCGCGGGGAAGTCGGTCGTTTTCAGCTTGCTGCTCGGATGGTGCGGCCTGGACCGGGTACTTCTCCAGCGCCGGAGGGCTGCCCCTGTGGCCGCGATGTTCGCGATCATCGTCCTGGGGGTCGGCTTTCTGCAGTACGAAGGACCCTTCTTGATCATGGGTGTAGTCCTGCTCTTCGGCGGCAGCGCCTGCGTCCTGCAGGCCTGGTGGGCAAGCCTCCGGTGGAGCCTGGACGATTTGCGCGCAGCGCTCAATCCTCTGGTGATCATCGAGGACACCACCGGACAAAGGGTGTTGGAACGCGGTCCCGTGGCTGATCGTTACCGAGACGAGGATGTCCCCGTCTGGGTCAAGACCCGGGACGGGCGCACCTGGGACTTGGTCGAGGTCATGGGAGCGCGCAGTGACGATGGCTTCGTCCCCGAGCATGACCGCCTGCGGCCGGTCAGCGATTTTCTGGTTCTGCCTCCCGGCATAATCTACCGCGGCCGGCCCGCGAAACCCAGAAGCTTGCGCCCACCATGGTGGCCAGACCCGCGTAGACGACGAAGGGGGACAGCCAAAGGCCGAGAAAGGCCATGACCGCACCCCCTACGGCCAGCTTAAAGGAGGCAAGCTTTCCGCGGGCGCGGGCCGAGCGATGGAGAAGCCACAAGCTCAGCCCGAGCAGAGCCCCATACAGCGGAATCAGAAAGGCGTCGTTGACCAGGAACCCGGCGCCAATGGCGGTAAGTGCCGAGAGAGCTGCCGTCACGCCAAGGCAGCAGGCGGCGGCAAAGCCCGCACTCAGCAAGCTGGCCAACTGCTTTGCGAAATCATTCATCGACCGCCTTTATTCCTCCCCATGCCGGAAATGCTGAGCCCGCAAGCAAGCGTCATCGCCTCGTCCCCTTGACAATGGAGGGATAGCCCGCCTTAGCCGTGGCTTCCATCAGAGCCTCCGGCGTGGTCTGGGCATCATCATAAGTGACCACGGCTTCCTTGGGCTTGTATGTGACAGCCACTTTGATCACTCCCGGAACCTTTTCCAGACTCTTTCTCACAGTGATCGGACAGACTGGGCAACTCATCCCCGGCACTTCCAGCACGACGGTTCGTTCCGCCGAAAAGACCGGGGTACTCAGCAGGATTCCCAGGCCGAAAATGGCTGCAGACATCAGCGCACGTGCGTTCATCGCTCTAAATCTCCTATCACTGGGCGATCAATAGAAGAGCGGGGCGAGATAGGGGGAAACTCCCGCCAGTACTACCAGCACCGCAACGGCCCAAAACAGACCCTTGTACAGACGCTGGGCTCGCGGCGCGGCGCAGACGGCACCGGGAGCGCACGTTTCCTCTACCCGGAGGCGGTAAAGCTGACGGTAGGCCAGGGCCAAAGCGATCACCGCCACGCCGAGAAACAGGGGACGGTAGGGCTCGAGGGCGCTCAGTTGCGCCATCCAGGCGCCCCCGAGGCCCAGGCCCACCAGTACGAGAGGTCCCAGGCAACACAGGGACGCCCCGATCGCAGCAAGCACACCCCCCGCCAGCGCACCCTTGACGGTGGTTTCGTTCCAGCGTTTCGGTCTTTGCATGAAAATCCTTCCCGACTCACCCCGCGCAGCAGGAAAGTTTCCTGACGTCCTGGGTGAACGTCTGGGCGCAGAGCTTCAAGCCTTCCACCATCGTCAGATAGGGGAAGAGCTGATCGGCCAGCTCGGCCACGGTCATTCGGGCCCGCAGCGCAAGGGCCGCGGCCTGGATGATTTCTCCCGCCTCGGGAGCAAGCACGTGGGCGCCCAGCAGCCGCCCGCTGCCCTGCTCCGCGACCAGCTTGACAAAACCCCGGGTGTCGAAGTTGACGAGGGCCCGGGGAACGTCTTGCAGGTGCAAGGTCCGGCTTTCCGTCTCGAGGTCCCTCGCCCGAGCTTCCTCCTCGGTCAGCCCCACCGCCGCCACCTGAGGCGAGGTGAAGACCACTGCGGGCATGGTGGAGAGATCCAGGCGCGCTTCCCCGCCCAGCATGTTAATGGCGGCCCGGGTACCGGCCGCCGCCGCCACGTACACGAATTGGGGAAGGCCCGCGCAGTCACCCGCGGCATAGATATGGGGCACCGAGGTACGCAGGCGCTCGTCTACGAGAACGGCGCCCGCCCGGTCGGTCTCGACCCCGATTTCCGCAAGCCCGAGCCCTGGGGTATTGGGCCGGCGGCCGGTGGCTACCAACAGCCGGTCGCCGGTGATCTGCTCGGCCCCGGCATCGAGGGTAAAGCGCCCGTCCTCGTACGCGACCCCCTTGACCTCGGTCCGGGTGAGGATGCGCGCGCCTTCTTCCTCCAGTACGCGCTGGAGCCCCGCGCCCAAGTCGGGATCCATCCTGGGCAACAGGGACAGAAGCTCGATTACGGTCAAGCGGGCCCCCAGATGCAGGAGCGCCTGGCCGATCTCCAGCCCGACGGCGGAGCCCCCCAGCACGATCAGATGTTCGGGGATCTGCTGCGCCACCAGGGCCTCGGTAGAAGTCCAATAAGGTGTGCCGGCCAGACCGGGAATCGGCGGCACGACGGGGGAAGCGCCTGTAGCGATAAGAAAGCGGTCGGCGACGATCACCGTTTCGCGGCCATCGTGGCCAGTGACCACGAGGGAGCGGGAATCTCGAAACCGCGCCGAGCCCTCCAGCAGGCGGATGCTGGGGTTCTCTTCCAGGAGGCGGCGATACTTGGCTTCGCGCAGGGCCTCCACCAGCGCCTGCTGCTGGGCCACCATGGCGTCCCGGCGGATAACCGGTCGGCGCCGCTCCAGGCCTGCGAAGGGGTGAGCCGCCTGCAGGCGCGCAATCTCCCCGCCGCGGATGAGCACCTTGGAAGGCACGCAGCCCACGTTGACGCAGGTGCCCCCCAGGGTGCCGTGCTCGATCATGGTGACCCGTGCCCCTTCCTCGGCGGCGCGGAGGGCACAGGCGAACGCCGCCGAGCCGCTGCCGAGGATGGCGATATGCTGAGACGTCATGGCGCCTCCCGCTTCCCAAATGCGTCAGACAGGAATAGCCTGCATTGCGTACCATAGTCCGCAGTCAAGGGGTGATCATGGGAAAGATGAAAGGAGCGAGCCCGACGGAGACCTTGACCGTCGGGCAGGTGGCACGCGCCGCCGGAGTAAACGTGGAGACGATCCGCTTCTACCAGCGGCGCAAACTCATAGAGAAACCCGAAAAGCCCTTGGGAAGCATGCGCCGCTATCCCCGGGCCGCTGTGGACCGGGTGCGCTTCATCAAACGGGCGCAACAGCTCGGCTTCACCCTGGAGGAAGTCCGAACCCTCCTCGCCCTCGAGGACGGGCGAAGCTGCGCCGAGGCGCAGCGGCTGGCCATGGCGAAGCTCGCTGCGGTGGAAAGCCGCATCGCGGATCTTCAGCGCATGCGCCGGGTGCTCAAGATCCTGATCGACGAATGCAGCACGGGCAGGGGGAAGCTCGCCTGCCCCATCATCTCCACCTTGTCAGGGCAGAGGTAGGCCCGAGTTTCAACCTCGGTGCGACCCACCTGCCCCGGGTCTCGCCTAGACGATGAGCACCGTCGAACCCGTGGTTCTTCGCGCCTGCAGGTCCCGGTGGGCCTGGGCGGCCTCCTTGAGCGGGTAGGTCTGGTTGATCTCGACGCGGATCTTGCTCTCCAGCACCATCCGAAACAGGGCGTTGGCCGACATCATCAGGTCTTCCCGCCTGGCGGTATAGTGCATCAGCGTGGGGCGCGTGAGGTAAAGGGACCCCTTGGCGGAAAGCACGCCCACGTCGAGGGGCGGCACAGGGCCGGAGGACTGGCCGAAGGAAACCAGCATGCCGAACATTCGCAGGCAATCCAGAGATTTCATGAACGTGTCCTTGCCCACCGAATCGTAGACCACGTCGCACTTGCGCCCGCCGGTGATGTCCAGTACCCGGGCGACAAAGTCTTCCCGGGTGTAGACGATGGGATACTTGCAGCCGTGGGCCTCGGCAAGCCTTGCCTTCTCGTCGCTGCCCACGGTGCCGATGACAGTGGCTCCCAGCGCCCGGGCCCACTGGCACAGGATCAGCCCCACGCCGCCCGCCGCCGCGTGCACCAGGAGGGTGTGTTCCGGCCCTACCCGGAAAGTGCGGCGCACTAGATATTCCGCCGTCATTCCCTTGAGCATCATGGAAGCGGCCTGCTGATCGGTGATCCCTTCGGGCACCTTGACCACGCGGTCCGCAGGCATGAGCCGCGCTTCCGCGTACGCCCCCATGGGGGGCGAGGCGTAGGCTACCCGGTCGCCGGGTTGCAAGTCGGTCACGTCCTCGCCCACCGCCTCTACCACGCCGCACGCTTCCAGCCCCGGGGTGGCGGGAAGGGAGACCGGGTACAGCCCGCTGCGGTGATAGACGTCGATGAAATTGAGCCCCACGGCGGTATGGCGCAGGCGCACTTCGCCCTTGCCGGGAGAGCCCACCGGGATTTCCTCCCAGCGCAGCACTTCCGGTCCTCCCGTCTCGTAGAAACGTATCGCGTGGGGCATTCAAATCTCCTTTTCCAAGGGATGGATCGCGGGCACCGGCCTCGGGCCGTGGGGGTGTACCCATTGCCGAATGGCGGGAGTATGCTAGCGAAAAGCCGTTCGGAACCTCAACCGCGGGCGGTCCGCCCCGGGGACCCCGGCGTCCGCCCGCCCCTTTTGGCCGAAAGGAGGCGATCGATGTTCATGAGCGGAGGATACGCCATGGAAGAGGAGGAAATCGAAGCAATCAAGCGCAAAATCAAGGAACTGGAGCTTGAGCACCGGGACTTGGACGACATCATCAAGCGGCTGTCCGAGGACGTCTACCAGGACGAGCTGCAGTTGCGGCGCCTCAAGAAAAGAAAACTTTACCTCAAAGACCACATCGCCCTACTGGAACGCCGGCTCACCCCGGACATCCCGGCCTAGCCACAAGGCCTACCGAATTCCATGAAAAGCGCGCTTCCCGCTTCGCGAGCGCGCTTTTTCGTTGCCAGGAGGTGGCCCGAACCCGCCCCGCGCGCCGGGTAAGCTGCCCGCCACTACCATGTCTGCCGATTCCAACGAGTTCCAGTTCGTCGAGGGCCTGCGGCGCCAACTACAGTTTCTCACCGCCCAGGCCCGGGACAATGAGCAGGTTCTGCGCCGCTTCCAGCAATGCGAACTGGCCCTGATCGGCTCAGTGGGCTTCGCCGCCCTGTTCGAAGGCCTCTTCTACCATACCCGCCGCTTGCTGCACCTGGCCGAGGTTAGTCTGGTGCTGCTCGATGGCGATTTCGAGCTGAGGCGGACCCTGGAGGCCTTGGAGGTCGATCCGGTGGAGTTTCCCAACCTGATCTTGGCGGACGATGCGGGCGCTCTGGAGCGGCTCCTCGGACCGCGCCGTTCTCCCTGGCTCGGGCCCTTCGACCCTGCCCTCCACGGCCGGCTGTTTGCGGGAAGTTCGCCGCGCAGTTGTGCGCTGCTGCCCCTGTTGCGCCAGGAGCGACTCATGGGCGTGCTCGCCCTAGGCGCCAAGGAACCCCAGCGCTATGCCCCCGGCCTGGGCACCGACTTCCTGATGCACCTGGCGGCGGTGGCGGCCGTGTGCCTGGAGAACGCCACCTATAGCGAACGGCTCAAGCATCTGGGTATCACCGACGCCCTCACCGGTGTTCATAACCGGCGCTACTTCGAGGAACGGCTGAGCGAGGAGATTGCCCGCGCCGCCCGCAAAGGAGAGCCCCTTGCCTGCCTGCTCCTGGACGTCGACCACTTCAAGCATGTGAACGACGCCTACGGGCACCAGGAGGGGGACCGGGTGCTGCGGGAGGTGGCTTCTCGCATCAAGCGGGAGCTGCGTTTGACCGACGCGCTGGCCCGCTACGGGGGCGAAGAGTTCGCGGTGCTTCTTGGCGGCACCGGCGAAGAGCTCGCCCACCACATCGCCGAGCGGGTGCGCCGCGCCATCGACGGGACGCGATTCCGGCTGATGCGCGGAGAGGAGATCCATGTCACCGTCTCCGCAGGCGTGGCAGTGCTTCGCCCGGGCCCCGGTCCCCTCGAGGCCGCCGCCCGGGACCTGGTCCAGCGGGCTGACCGGGCCCTCTACCATGCCAAGCAGGGCGGGCGAAACCGAGTGTGCAGCGCCGATCGGACCTCCGGCTGAGCAACGGCTCGAGGGAATGGAAGCGGCAGGGCAGGAATCCGAGGCGGGACCACCTCCTCACGGGACCAGGGCGGCGAACAGCCATAAAAGCACCGCCCCGGCCGTCACCATGCGTAAAGCGTAGCCCGCGTTCCAGGCGAGGAGCTTGCGCCCAGGCACGCCGAAACGCCCCTGGAGGGCCAGGGCCAGTCCCGAGAAGGGATTGCAAGGGGTAGCGATGCCCCATGCCATGAGAATGGTCAGAGCTAAGAGGTCCTGGTGGGGGGCGGCCGGCGCGAGCCAGGCGCTGGCGGTAGCCACCGAGATGACCGGGTGGATCCCGACCAGGGACAAAGCCACGATCAGCGCCAGGACCAGGGACGCTTCCAGGGGCCCGAACCCGTGGAACGGGAGCCCAGGGCCCAGCAGCTTGAGCACGCCGGCAAGCCCGGAGGCGAACACCGCTGCCGAAAGGAACAGATAGACTTCCCCCGCCATGCCCGATAGCCGGGTGGTCACGTGGCGGGAAAGCCGCTGGGCCGCAGCGCCCGGGCCACTGCGCAAGAGAAGCAGCACCACGGCCGCGAGGGGTGCCAGCAGGGTGACGCCCGACAGGACCGACCAGCCGGGAACGAGGGCGTGGAGGGCAATGACGCCTGCCGCCAGCGATAACGGCAGGGCCAGGGAGCGCAGGTGTATGGGATAGCCCCGGAAGCCTTCGCCCCGGGCAGGATCCCCCGAGGTGAGGTCCAGCCAGGTGAAGAAGAGCCCCAGGGCGGCGAAGGGCACGCCTACCGCCATGAGCTTCGCGAAACTCGCTCCGGGAGCGAAGGAAAGGGCCGTGGCCATGGCCGCCCAGAAAGGGGACCAGAAGGCGGCCGCGCCGAAGGAGCGGGAGAGGACGATCACCTGGCTACGCCCCAGCCGGGCGCCCAAGGCGATCCGCTCGCCCACGATAAGCACGGTGGACAAGTTGATGACGCCGCCGAAGAGGTGCACCCCCAGCATGGTTCGCCCCAGGGCCTGCCGGCCGTGGGGAAGCGCCTCGTCCGTCGACTGGGCCAGCGTCACAAGCTGCAGGAAGGTGACGGCGATCAGCATCGCCACCAAGGCGTTGTTCTGGGTCAGCGCCTGGCGCACCACGGTCTCTTCCCCCAGCGCGGCGCCGGCGATGATGCCCGCCCCACCCAGGGTCAGCATGGCCAGCACCGGGACGCGCTGCTTGGGACTCAGACGGCGCCAGAGCAGCAGCGCCGCCGTCCAGCCGAGGAGCCCCGCCGCCTCCAGGGGAATGGCGGGCCGGATCTGGTGGGCCATGACCAGGACCACGAAGGCGACCAGGGTCCAGCCGCCCAGCCGCTCGCTGTGCGTGGGGGCGTCGAGCAAAGCCGGCCCTCAGGGGCGCTCCGCCCCGGTCGGGCGGGCTGGCCTCGTGGTCGCGATGGAATCCATGGGGAAGCAGAAGCGCCGGGCACGCCCCGGTCGGCCCTGCATGGTACAGAAAGGCACGAAACGAAGAAAGAAACCGCCGCGCCGGGAGCGGCGAAATTCAGCCCTCTCCCTCCTGGCCCGGGCCGTTGGGACGGCCGCCGGACCTGAGAGCCGCCCCCTCCTCGGCGATGCGCCGGCGCACCGCCTCCAGGATCTCGGCCCGGCGTTGCTCGTCCAGCCCGGCGAGGCGATCGCCATGGCGCTCCAGGGCTTCTTCCAGCATGCCCGCCGCCCTGCCGATGAATTCGATCTGCCGGCCATAGCGGCGGCACATCTCGCAGGCGAGGAGGTGCAAGCGCAGGGCCAAGCGCTCCCGCCAGGCGAGGCGCACGTCCCGGGCCCGGGAGATCAACTGGGAGGCTTCGCGGCAGGTGATCATGGCTCTCGGTTTGTCCGGGCGGATTCGAACCACCCCTTTTCGAGGCATTGACGCAGGCGATGGCGGGCCCGGTGCAACAATACCCACAAATTAGACGCCGTGATTCCCAGGTCCTTACAGATCACCTCCCCCTCGATCCCATAGACCTCCCGCAGGACGAAGGCCGAGCGCTGGAGCTCGGCCAGCCCGTCCAGGCACGCCTGGACCGCCTCCCAGAACCGGGCCCGCTCCAGGCTCGCCTCCGGGTCCCCCCAGGCGCCGGGCGGGACGGCGTGGTGCCCGTCCTCGCGCCAGGACTCCTCGTCCTCCGCCTCCAGGTCGTCCAGGTCGAAGGGCCCGGCCGCCAGCGCCTCTCGGGCGCTCGCGCGGAAGTGGTCGGCAATCTTGTTCTTGAGGATGGCGGTGAGCCAGGTCCTCTCCGAAGCCCGTCCTTGGTAGCTATGGCGGCCCCTCCAGGCGGCGAGTAGGGTCTCCTGGACCAGGTCCTTCGCCTGCTCTTCATTTTTTACCATGACGAGGGCATAATGGAGAAGCGCGCCTCCGTGCCGGGTCAGCCAGCCCGCCACGTCGAGGGGGCTCTCGCCGGGAGCGTCTTCGTCAGCTAGGGCTTGGGCCATGGAAGGCTTGGTGCGGGAAGAGGATTCCAGTATTCCCCGGCCCCCGTCCCAGGTCAATCGGCCCGAAGGCCTACGGGACGCGCGCCCGCCCGCTCAGGCGGGTTTCCATCCTGACTGCATCACATCGACGAAAGGAGAAGCCGCATTAAAACCTTTGCTTCAGCGAAACGCCTGATCTTGGCCAGGGGTCTTGCTTTGGCTGCCGGACTCGCCTTCTGCGCCGCCCTTTCCGCCGCCGAGGACAAGCCCTTGACGCCCCAGCAGCAGCGCATGGCAGATTGCTCCAAGGAAGCGAAAGCCAAAGGGCTCTCGGGAGAGGCGCGCAAGGACTTCATGCGGGAATGCCTGAAGGCGAGCAAGCCCGCCGCGTCTCGGGGCGCTTCCGGCTGATCTCCGCTTTGCGGACCGGTCCCGGGAAAGGAGGACCGCCCCACCGGGCGGTCCTTTTCGCCCGGCTTTCAATAGCGCATGTATATTTGTGTTTCGCCCTTGTCATCGAAGCTGTAGACGTTGTAGGGTTGCGGATCGGGTCCTTCCATACCCGGCGATCCCACCGGCATTCCCGGCACGGCCAGACCTTTCACTGCGGGGCGTTCCCGAAGCAACCGCTTGACTGCTGCCGCCGGCACGTGGCCTTCCAGCACGTAGCCCTCCACGACGGCCGTATGACAGGACGCGAGACGAGGGTGTACTCCGTAGCGGGCCTTGATTTCGGTCAAATCCGCCCGATCCTGAGAGGTCACCTGGAAGCCATTCTCCCGCAGGTGTTCAATCCACTTTACGCAGCAGCCGCAGTGGGGATTCTTGTAGACGGTGACCTCGCCCGCAGCTTGGGCGGCAGAGGATATCGCCAGGGCAGCGGCGAGCAGGCTCCTGTGCAAGAGGCGGATCATGGCGTCGTAGCTCCCTGCAAATCGTGCCCGACAAAGCATTCGCCGTTGGAATGCGCGTCGTCAAGCGTTCCCAGGGCGTTTCCTTGCTATTGTAACGGTCAGCGCCGGTTCCGGCACCCGTCCACCCTAGCCTGAGGAGCCCCGATGGTCCCACCCCCGCCCGCTGAGCCCGGTCTACCCCTAGAGGACATCGACACTCCCGCCCTGCTGGTCGACCTGGACATCCTCGAGCGCAACCTGCGCCGCATGGCGGATTCCCTCCAGGGCCTCCCGGTACGGCTTCGCCCCCACGCCAAAAGCCACAAATGTCCTGAAATCGCCCGCCGGCAGATGGCCCTTGGAGCAGTGGGGGTGTGCTGCCAGAAGGTGAGCGAGGCCGAAGCCCTGGTAGAAGGAGGCATCCCCGATGTGCTGGTGACCAACGAGGTCGTCGGCCCGCGCAAGCTCAAGCGCCTCGCCGCCCTCGCCCGCCGGGCCCGGGTGGCGGTGTGCGTGGACGATGCCGGCAACGTAGACGAGCTGGACGCGGCCGCCCGTCAGGCAGGCGTGGAACTCGATGTGCTGGTGGAAATCGACGTGGGCGCGGGTCGCTGCGGGGTCGCGCCGGGCTCGCCTGCCCTCGCCCTGGCCCAGCGGGTGCGGGCAGCGGAGCGGCTGCGCTTTGCCGGACTCCAGGCGTATCAGGGTGCCGCCCAGCACCTGCGGGAGGGGGCTGCCCGGCGCGCCGCCATCGACGCGGCCGTGGGCCACGTACGGGCCACGGTGGAGCTGCTGGAGAACCACGGCATCCCGTGCCCCTGGGTAACCGGCGGTGGCACCGGTACCTACCTGCTGGAGGCTGCCAGCGGCGCCTATCAGGAAGTCCAGCCCGGCTCCTATGTCTTCATGGACGCAGACTACGCCAGGAACCTGGAAGCGCCCGAGATCTCACCCCCCTTCGAGCCGAGTCTTTTCGTGCTCGCCACGGTCATGAGCCGGCCGACAAGCTCCCGAGCAGTGGTAGATGCTGGCTTGAAAGCCTTCAGCGTGGACTCGGGACTGCCCCTAGTCCGCGGCCGTCCGGACATCCTCTACAGCCGAGCCATGGACGAGCACGGGGTACTGGAGCCCGCGCCTGGAGCAAGGCTGCCGGCCTTGGGGGAAAAGCTCCTCCTGGTGCCGGGTCATTGCGACCCGACCGTCAACCTGTACGACTGGTACGTGGCCGTTCGAGGGGGGCGGGTCGAGGCCCTGTGGCCCATCACCGCCCGGGGCGCCGTCTGGTAAGGACCTCCGCCGGGAAAACTTCGCGTCCCATGCCGCGGTCGAACTTAGCGTCTGCGGAAAAAGAGGAAAGGAGGGGAATCATGAAAAAAAATGTCGTCGCTTTGTCCTTGCTTCTCGTCGCCGGAAGCGCCCTAGCCCTGGCCCAGAGCCCCGAGGACTACTACAAGCGCCGGGCCCAGGAGTACGTGGCCCTGTTCGAACAGTACGACGCGAACCGGGACGCGCGGATTAGCCGTTCCGACATCCTCGGGCACATCGAGCTGCTGGCCCGCTTCAACGACATCGACGTCAATCGAGACGGCTACATTACCCGGGAAGAGATGCAGTCCTACGTGGACCGGCAGTACCTCTCCCGCATCGCGGCGGGCAAGTAACGAGCGCCTCAAAAAAGAACAGCGGGACGGGCGTCCCGCTGTTCTTTCGGCCCTGAAAAGGCTCGCTTCAGACGCTGAAGCTCTCTCCGCAACCGCACTCGTCCTTCACGTTGGGGTTGCGGAAGGTGAACCGTTCGTTGAGACCCTCCCGGGTGAAGTCTACTTCCGTGCCGTCCAGGAAGGGGAGGCTTTTTGCATCCACCAGCACCTTGACGCCATGGCTTTCGAACAGGGTATCCCCTTCCCGGGCCTCGTCGGCAAATTCCACTTTGTAGGCGTAGCCGGAGCAGCCGCTTGTACGCACCCCTAGCCTCAACCCGAGGCCTCGGCCCCGCTTCTCCAGAAAGCTTCGAACGTGTTTTGCCGCTGCTTCGGTCAACGTAACTGCCATCGCATCCGCTCCTTGCCGTCTACTCGCCTATTTTAGCGCCACGTCGCGGGGGCGTTAACCGCTCCCGTCAGAGGGCGAGGGCGCTCAGGCGCCGCAACCGAGCTACAACGCCCCCCAGGGCCTCCAGGAAGGCCTCCACCTGGGACGGGGTGTTGCCACGCCCCAGGCTCACCCGCACCGCCCCCCGGGCGAGCTCGGGGGCGACCCCCATGGCCAAGAGTACCTCACTTGGGCCCGTCTTCAGGCTGGAGCAGGCGGAGCCGCTCGCCACGCAAAAGCCTCGCCGGTCCAGCTCGATCACCAGGGTCTCGCCATCGATCCCTTCAAAAGCGAAATAACTGGTGTTGGGAATGCGAGCCGCGCCCGCGCCGAAGATCACAGCCCCGAGAGCGGCTACTCCCCGTTCCAGCCGGTCCTTCATGCGGGCGAGACGCTCGCTATCTTCTCGCCAGCGGGCTCGAGCAAGCTCGCACGCCACCCCCATGCCTACGATGGCGGGCACGTTCTCCGTGCCGGCCCGCAGGCCCCCTTCGTGGCCGCCACCGCTGATCAAGCCCTTCACCGACACCCGCTTGTCCAGCACCAGGGCCGCCGCCCCTTTGGGACCGTAGATTTTATGGGCGGACACCGTCAGCGCGTGCACGCAGAGCGAGCGGAAGTCCACTTCGATCTTCCCCAGGGCCTGCACCGCATCGCTATGCACCCAAGCGCCCGCCTCCCGGCCTCGCTCCGCGATGCGCGGAACGTCCTGGACTACTCCTGTCTCGTTGTTGGCCAGCATCACCGACACGATCCCGGTGGGCCGCGCGAGAGCCGTCTCGTAATCGCCGAAGTCGAGCCGTCCCTGGCCGTCCACCGCGATTCGGCGGCATTCCCACCCTTGACGGCTGAGCTCCAGGGCGGGCTTCGCCACGCAGGGGTGCTCCACAGCCGACACGAGGATCTGGGAGGGCTTGAGAAAAGCGGCCGCCCCCTTGATGAAAAGATTGTTGGCTTCTGAACCGCCGCTCACGAACACCACTTGGGAAGGCTGGGCACCCACCGCCTCGGCCACTTGCTCCCGCGCCCGGTCGACGGCTTTGCGCGCCCGGGTGCCCAACTCGTGACGGCTGGAGGCATTGCCGAACTCTGCACGCAAGTAGGGCAGCATCGCCTCGAGCACCCGCTCGTCCAGAGGTGTGGTGGCGTTGTGATCGAAGTAGACCGGGTCCACGTGAGAAAGGACTCAAACCGAGACCGCCGGCTCGGGACTGGTTTTGCCGCTCGTCTTGCGCTGATCCTTCAGGACCGCCACGCTCTCCTGCCGCTGTTTCGCCACCAGTTGTGCCAGACTTACCGAGGACAGATACTCGTAGATTCTCTCATTGAGGCCGGCCCATAGATCGTGGGTCATGCAGCGCTCCCCGTCCTTGCAGTCCTCCGTCCCGCCGCATAATGTGGCGTCGATGGGCTCGTCCACCGCGAGAATGATGTCGGCCACGGAAATCTCCGCCATGGGTCGGGCGAGGGTATACCCGCCTCCGGGCCCGCGCACGCTCTTCACCAGCCCGTGGCGCCGCAGCTTGCTGAACAGCTGCTCCAGATACGACAGGGAAATCTTCTGCCGCTCGCTGATCCCCGCCAGAGTGGTGGGCTTTACGCCCCCCTGGAGCCCCAGGTCGATCATGGCGGTCAACGCGAAGCGTCCCTTGGTGGTCAATCTCATGCCTCGTATCCTTTTCCCCCGGATGGCCCGCTTTGAAATCAACTCATTGAAAAAACTAATGATCCAAAAGGATAGAATACACGACTATATTAGTCAACTATTTTGTTCAGATAAGCGGCGTCGAACTTGTCTTCCAGGGCCTTGAGCTCGTCCACCCGAGCGCCTAGCCGGTCCAGGGCCTCGATGATCTTGTTGAGCCGCTGATCGGTGACTACCGAATGGTCCAGGAGGCCATGGATCGCCTTCACAATGGGATCGTCCATGTCCTCGCTGATGGCGTAGGCGGAAAAGCCCATCTGCTCCGCCTTGCGCTCCCGGGCATCCTTGCGCGTATCGTCCACTAGCCGGGCCGGGATCCCCACTGCCGTGGCGCCAGGTGGCACGTCCTTGACCACCACCGCGTTGGAGCCGATCTTGGCGCCGTCGCCGACGGTGATGGGGCCCAGTACTTTGGCTCCGGCGCCGATCACCACCCCCTTGCCCAAGGTGGGATGGCGCTTGCCTTTGTTCCAGGAGGTGCCGCCCAGGGTAACGCCATGGTAAAGGGTGCAATCGTCGCCGATCTCGGCCGTCTCCCCGATCACCACGCCCATGCCGTGGTCGATGAAGAAACGCCGGCCGATGCGCGCCCCCGGGTGGATTTCAATGCCGGTGAGCCAGCGGCCAATGTGGGAGATGAATCGCGCCAGCCATTTGAGGCCCATGAGCCATAGCCGGTGGCTGACACGGTGGATGACGATGGCATGAAAGCCGGGATAGCAGGTGATCACCTCCCAGGCGTTGCGCGCGGCCGGGTCCCGGTGAAAAACGCTGGCGATGTCTTCTCGAAGTCGGTCGAACATGCGGGCATCCTTGAATCGATGTACGAGTATCCATTTCCCTACCAATTCGGTCAAGAATTCGGCTGGAACTCGTACATCGCCCGGACCGCCCAGGTCGCCGATCCGCGAACGTCCTTGTCATTGCCTGCCCACCGCCTTGAGAATGCCCCGCAAGAGGCTCACCTCGTCCTTGTCTAGGCGAGCGCGATCGAAGATGCGCCTCAGCCGCCGCATCGATCGCCCCAAGCGTTGCGGTTCCAGAAAGCCCACCGCGAGAAGGGTCTGCTCCAAGTGGGCGTAGAAATGCTCCATGTCTTCATGGCGCGCCATCTGTCGCGGGCTCGCCTCCGGGCTCCCCGCTTCGGGCAAGGCCATGCGCAGCTCGTAGGCCATGACTTGCACGGCGGCCGCCAGGTTGAGCGAGCGGTATTGGGGGTTCCCGGGAATATGCACCACCATCCGGCAGCGCTGCAATTCCTCCCGGGTGAGCCCGTTGGCTTCATTGCCGAAGACCACCGCCACCGGCCCCGTCTGGGTGGCGGCGAGCAGCGCCGGCGCCGCCTCCCGGGGTGTCAGGGGCTGCGGCGCCAGCTCCCGGTGGCGAGCGGTGAGTCCCGCCGCCAGCACGGTGCCCGCCAGCGCCTCGTCCAGGTTGTCCCATCGCCGGGCCCCTTCCAGCACATCCGCCGCCGCTGCGGCCATGGCGGTCGCCTCCGGATCGGGGAAGCGCCGGGGGCGCACCAAGTGCAGCGCCGTAAGTCCCATCGTCTTCATCGCCCGCGCCGCGGCGCCGATATTTCCCGGATGGCTCGTACCCACGAGCACCACGCGCACCCTCTGTAGCGGGTCGGGTTTATTCACCGGGGGAATCGCACTAAAATGCGCGGATTCTTTCCTGACCCGTCAACAGCGTTCCATGCATCCCATGTTGAACACCGCCGTCAAGGCGGCGCGGCGCGCCGGCAACATCATCCTGCGCGCCGCTCGGGACCTGGACCTGGTAAAGGTCAGCGCCAAGGGATACAACGATTTCGTCTCGGAGGTGGACCGCGCGGCCGAAGAAGCCATCATCGAGGTGTTGCACAAGGCCTATCCCGACCATGCCATTTTAGCAGAAGAGAGCGGCAGCCATGGACGTTCCCCGTACCAGTGGATCGTGGACCCCCTGGACGGCACTACCAATTTCCTCCACGGCATGCCCCAGTACGCGGTGTCCATCGCCCTCATGCACAAAGGGACGTTGAGCCAGGCCGTGGTCTACGATCCCATCCGCAACGATCTCTTCACCGCCAGCCGCGGTGCCGGGGCCTACCTGAACGACCGTCGCATCCGCGTCAGCAAGCACCCGAGCCTGGAAGGAGCGCTGATCGGCACCGGCTTTCCCTATTCCCGCAAGGCCCACGCCGACGCCTATCTCGCCATGCTACGAGACGTGATGGCGGTCGCTGCCGGGGTGCGGCGACCAGGAGCGGCGTCCCTGGACCTCGCCTACGTGGCCGCCGGCTGGTACGACGGCTTCTGGGAGCTGGGGCTGTCCCCCTGGGATATGGCGGCCGGGTGCCTGCTCATCACCGAAGCAGGCGGTCTGGTGGGTGACCTGACGGGCGAGCCTCGCCACCTGGAAAGCGGCCATATCGTCGCCGGCAACCCCAAGGTGTTTGTCGAGCTGCTCAAGGTGATCGCACCTCACCTCACCGAGAAGCTGAAAAATCCCTGATAGCCGCCACGCTGGCCCCGGCAGCCGGGTTCACGCTTCCCATGAAGCTTACTGAGCTCTCCCGCCACACGCCGGTCATGCAGCAATACCTGCGCATCAAGGCGCAGCACCCCGATGCGTTGCTGTTCTATCGCATGGGAGACTTCTACGAGCTGTTCTACGAGGATGCGGAGAAAGCGGCCAGGCTTCTCGATATCGTCCTCACCCGGCGGGGGATGTCCGCCGGTGCCCCCATTCCCATGGCAGGCGTGCCGGTACATTCGGCGGAGCAGTATCTGGCAAAGCTTCTGCGGCTGGGGGAGTCAGTGGCTATCTGCGAGCAGGTGGGAGACCCAGACGCCGCCCGCGGCCCCGTGGAGCGGCGGGTGGTGCGCATCGTCACCCCCGGCACCCTGACCGACGCGGGCCTGTTGGACGAGCGCGCCGAGAGCGTGCTCCTCGCCGCCACCTGGGAGCGGCGGCGCGTGGGACTCGCCTGGCTCAACCTGGCTGCCGGAAGTCTGCGGGTCATGGAGATCGAGCCCACCGCCCTCGTCTCCGAGCTGGAGCGCATCCGGCCGGCGGAGATCCTCCTGCCAGAGACCCTACGCCATCCGGTCTTCGAAGCCTGCTCGATCCCCCTGAAGCGTCTGCCCGACTGGCAATTCGATCGCTCCAGCGCCCAGGATGTGCTCGCTCGCCAATTCGGTACCCGCGACCTGTCAGGCTTCGGCTGCGAAGAGCTGCCCCTCGCCGTCGCCGCTGCCGGCGCCCTGGTGGAATACGCCCGGCTTACCCAGGGGACCCCCCTTGCCCATCTCCAGGGCATCACCGTGGAGCGGGCAACCGATTTCGTGCGCCTGGACGCCGTGACTCGGCGCAACCTGGAGATCAGCGAGACCTTGCGCGGGGAACCAGCGCCCACCCTTCTTTCGCTGCTGGATAGCTGCGCCACCAGCATGGGCAGCCGCCTCTTGCGCCACTGGCTGCATCATCCGCTGCGCTTGCGGCTCCCCCGGGAGCAGCGGCTGCAGGCGATCGCCGAGCTGGCGGGAGAGGCGCGCGAGACCTGCGCCGCCCTGCGCGCCGAGCTCAGCTCCGTGGCCGACCTGGAGCGCATCGCCACCCGCATCTCCCTGGGAAGCGCTCGCCCCCGGGACTTGGCCGCGCTGCGAGACAGCCTTTCCCGCTTAGATGCTCTCGAGGCGCTCCTTGCGCCCTTGCAGGCGCCGCGACTCGCCGAGATCCGGTCGGCGCTCGCTTTACCCGAGGAAGTAGTGGCTCGGCTCCAGCGGGCCATCAAGGAGGCGCCTGCGGCCTTCTTGCGCGATGGAGGCGTGATCGCCGATGGCTACGATCCGGAGCTGGACGAGCTACGGAGCCTTCAGGCCCATTGCGGCGAATTCCTGCTGGCCCTGGAGGCGCGGGAGCGGGCTCGCACCGGGATTCCCAACCTCAAAGTGGAATACAACAAGGTGCACGGTTTCTACATCGAGGTAACCCGGGCCCAGAGCGGCAAGGTGCCGGAGGACTACCGCCGGCGCCAGACCCTCAAGAACGCCGAGCGGTACATCACACCGGAACTCAAGCGCTTCGAAGAGAAGACCCTGTCCGCCCAGGAGCGGGCTCTCGCGCGGGAGCGGGAGCTCTATGAGGAGCTGCTCGCCTGGCTCGGGGGGCACGTGCCTCGGCTGCAGGGGATCGCCCGGGCCGTGGCGGAGCTGGACGTCCTCGCCGCTCTGGCGGAGCGGGCCGTGGCCCTGGACTACCGCGCCCCGCAGTACACGGAGGAGCCGGTCATCGAGATCGAAGCGGGACGACACCCCGTGGTGGAGCGCGCCACAGGGGAGTTCATCCCGAACGACGCACGGCTGGGCCCGGGGCGTAGGCTCCTGGTAATCACGGGCCCCAACATGGGGGGCAAGTCGACCTACATGCGGCAAGTGGCGCTGATCGTGCTTCTTGCCTGTTGCGGCAGCTTCGTTCCGGCGAGCCGAGCGGTCATCGGACCGGTGGACCAGATTTTCACCCGGATCGGCGCCGCCGACGATCTGGCGGGCGGCCGCTCCACCTTCATGGTGGAAATGACCGAAGCGGCCAACATCCTGCACAACGCCACGGATACGAGCCTGGTGCTCATGGATGAGGTGGGCCGCGGCACCTCCACTTTCGACGGCCTCGCCCTGGCGTGGGCCATCGCTTGTCATCTGCTCACCGTCAACCGCTGCTACACCCTGTTTGCGACCCACTACTTCGAGCTGACGCGCCTTGCCGGGCTCTACCCGGAGGCCGCCAACGTGCACCTGGACGCGGTGGAGCACGGCAACAAAGTGGTCTTTCTCCACACGGTGAGCGAAGGGCCCGCCAGCCAGAGCTACGGGCTGCAAGTGGCAGCCCTCGCTGGCGTTCCGGCGCGGGTGATCGCCCATGCGCGCAAGCAGCTCGACTGGCTGGAAACCCAGGGGCTGAGCCGGTCACGGCAGGGGGATCTGTTCGCGCCGGCACTCAAAGCGCCGCCGGCCGAGCCCCAATCCCACCCGGTCCTAGACACCCTCAAGGCACTGGAACCGGACGAGTTGTCGCCGCGGGAGGCGCTGGAAAAGCTCTACGAGCTGAAGCGTCTCGGTGAGACGTAACTTGTCGGGCATTCACGGAGGGCTCCGCCGCTGCATCCCGCAAGCCCCCTCGGGGGCTCGGCCCCTTTTCCCCTAAGGCAAAGGGGAGGAAGGACGCATCGATGGCGGCCAGGGACCCGGGCCGAAATCGACCGAAGGCTTGAGGGTTTAACCCCCCTCAATGATGCCCGTGAGGGCCATGGGCATGCCCGTGGGCCAGCTCTTCCGCAGTGGCCGGCCGCACATCGGTCACCCGGCAGTCGAAACGCAGCCGCATGCCGGCGAGGGGATGGTTGGCATCCACGACCACCTTATTCTCGGCCACTTCGGTCACGGTGAAGATGTGCACCTCCCCCGATTGCTCGCCCCGGCCCTCGAACTGCATGCCCACCTGTACCTCGGCCGGAAACAGAGAGCGGTCCTCCACCCGCACCAGGGTGGCGTCGTACTCGCCGAAGGCGCTCTCCGGCTCCATGGTGACGGAGCACTCGTCCCCGGGCTGCTTGCCCTCCAGGGCATCCTCCACCAAGGGGAAGATGCCTTGGTAGCCCCCGTGCAGATAGGAGACCGGCTCGCGGGATTCTTCGATCAAGTTGCCCTGGCCGTCGAACAGCTTGTAGGTAAGCGTGACGACGGTGTTTTTTGCGACGATCATGGCGATAGTTCCTTCATTTCATTGAGCCGGAAGACGAACCTGCCGGGCCCGGCCCGGACAACCTGTCCATCGCCCCCTCCCTCGAAGGGAGCCGGGTGAACCCTGTCCGGGCTAGATGACAAGGTACCGTCAAAAGGTGCCGCTACGCAACCGTTGCCCGCTTTGAACCCTCACAGGACGATCGCTAGGAGCGCTTTCGTGAAACATGGGGATCGGCTTTGGCACCGAGCTGCTTGACCAGCTCCAGCACCGCATGGGCGTGGCCTTTCGGGTTCACCCCGTAGAGGGCGTGGCGGACGATGCCCTTCTTGTCGATGATGAAAGTGGACCGGCACACGATGAGCCGGCGTTTGCCCTCCACCTCTTTTTCCTGCAGCACACCGTAGCGCCGGCACACCTCGCCGTCGGTGTCGGAAAGAAGCTGAATGGACAGCCCGTGCTTGTCCCGGAAGGAGCCGTGGCTGATACAGTCGTCCCGGCTCACCCCCAGGATCACGGTATCCCAGCGCTTGAACTCCTCCTCCAAGTCGCTGAAGTCGATCGCTTGCATGGTGCAGGCCGGAGTGTCGTCCTTGGGGTAGAAGTAGAGCACCACGTTTTTCTTGCCCCGAAACGCCGACAATCGCACCATCGCCATGTCGGCGTCGGGAAGGTCGAATTCCGGCGCGGCTTGGCCGACTAGAACCATTGCAGGCGGTACATCCATCGTCGAAAACAATCGCGAGGCCATTCTAACGTATTTGTCTTGCGGCACAATGCGTGATCGGCCGCTCGTCTCTTTCCTTTGACAACCGAAAATGCAAGCCTTTTCGCCCTCGGTAAAGCCCCCCCTCCTGGGCGGCCTGAGCGCCGCTGACTTCCTGCGCAGCTACTGGCAGAGGCGACCCCTTTTGGTACGCGGAGCGCTTCCCGGTTTCGCCGGGCTTATCTCTCCCCGGGAGCTGAGAGCGCTTGCCGCCCGGGATGACGTGGAGTCCCGCTTGGTGATCAAGCAGGGCCGCCAGTGGCACGCCGAGAGCGGACCTTTCCCCAGCCGGCGCTTCTCCCGGCTGCCCGAGCGGGGATGGACCCTGCTGGTGCACGGGCTCGACCTGCACCTCGCCTCCGCCCATGCCCTGATGATGAACTTCGCCTTCCTCCCCCTTGCCCGGCTGGACGACGTAATGGTGAGCTACGCCGCCCCCGGCGGCGGGGTTGGCCCCCACTTCGATTCGTACGACGTGTTTCTACTGCAAGGCCCGGGGCGCCGCCGCTGGCGCATCTCCGCCCAGGCTGATCTCGAGCTGAGGGAAAACGCACCGCTCAAGCTGCTCAAGCGCTTCCGGGCTGAGCAGGCCTGGGACCTAGAGCCCGGCGATCTCCTCTACCTTCCGCCCCGCTACGCCCACGAGGGCACCGCGCTGGGCGAGTGCATGACCTACTCCATCGGCTTCCGCGCCCCTTTGCACGGTGAACTCGCGGCCCAGTTTCTAGCCTATCTTCAGGATCGCATCGAGCTGCCGGGGATCTACGCCGACCCCGACCTACGTCCCCAGCGCCGCCCAGCCCGTATCCCCGCCCAGATGGTGCAACGCTTCGCCCAAGTGCTCACCCACGTTCGCTGGGGAGCAGCTGAGGTGGAGGACTTCGCCGGCGTCTACCTCTCCGAGCCCAAGCCCACAGTGGTGTTCTCTCCCCCTTCCCGCCCTTTAAGCTTGAGGGCTTTCGCCCGGGAGGTGACACGGCGGGGCATCGTCCTGGACATCAAGACCCGTATGCTGCACAGTTCCCGGGGAATCTATATCAATGGAGAAGCCGTCCGAATGGGCGGGGCTGGCCTGAGAGTGCTGACGCGCCTGGCGGACCAACGCCGGCTCCCACCCGGGACACCCCTTGATCCCACCGCCCTGGACGCGCTCTACCAATGGTACCGGGCTGGATATCTCGCCCTAGGAAAGACTGCCCCGAAGCACGGGCTCCTAGCGGAGGCTGTATAAAAATACAGATAGCTATGCTTTTTCTCGCATTTTGCTAGAATCCGCCCCGGTCGGATCCAGGACAACCAGCGCCCGATCCGTCCGGATCGAAGCGCAGGGCGGTCCTGCAGGAGCCTGTACAGGCAACCGGGTCTTGCCGGAAACGGCCGAGACGTGCACGTACAGGTTCCTGGGATGCCGGCCTGAATAAGCGGGACATGACCAACTTGACGAAGGATAACTCCCCTATGAAACGCTCTATCCTCCTCATTGCTTTCGCTGCCGCGGCGCTAAGTGCGTGCGGCAAGAAAGAAGAAGCGGCCACGGCGCCTGCGCCTGCGCAACAAGCTGCGCCCGCGCCCGCCCCGGCCCCGACCCAACAGGCGGCGACCCCAGAAGCCAAGCCAGCCGAAGCCCAACCGCAAGTGGCCCAACCCGCTGGAGAAGCTAAGCCCGCCGAGGGTCAGGCGGCCCCTGCCGCCGCGCCGGCCGAAGAAAAGAAGGCTGAACAGCCCAAGTAATCCGGGCGAACAGAGCCCGCATGCGGTCAAAAGGCCGGCTCGCGCCGGCCTTTTTGGCATTTCCTTAAACGAAGCATCAACGGACTTCCCGCCAGTCAAAGCCGAAGGCCTGATCCGCCACCCCGATCCAATCCGGTTCGCAGGCCAAGGCTTGAGCCAGGGCTTGCCGGGCCAGCTCGGGCGTGTTGTTGGTTTGGCTGAGATGGGCAGCAACCAGATGCTGCAGGTGGCCCGTGTCCAGGCTTCCAAGAAGCTTGGCGGCGGCCGGATTGGCTAAGTGCCCGTAGCGCCCGGCCACCCGCCGTTTGAGGGGCGGGGGATAGGGTCCCTTCTCCAGCATCCCAGGGTCGTGGTTGCACTCCAGGACTAGGGCATGGCAGCCGTTCAGCATTGCCCGGATGTGGGGTGTCGAGCTGCCGGTGTCCGTCAGCACCCCCAGGCGCACCGCCCCGTCGGCGAAGACAAACTGGACGGGCTCCCGGGCGTCGTGGGGAACGGGAAACGGATGGATTTCCAGGTCTCCCACAGCAAAGGGCGTATGGCTGTCGATCAGGTGCACGTCGGCGGCGGGAAGCAGGGATGGTTCCAGGGCCCGGCGGGTGCCGTAGGTGAGGTAGACGGGAATCCCGTGGCGGGCCGCCAGGCGGGCAACGCCCCCGGCGTGGTCCTCGTGCTCGTGGGTTACCAGGAGGGCGTCCAGCTCGCCCGGATCCACCTTCAGCCGGGCTAGCCGGGCCTCGGTCTCGCGCAGGGGAAAACCGCAATCGAGGAGCACCCGGGTCCCCTTCGCCTCCACCAGCAGGCCATTGCCCGCGCTACCGCTGCCGAGGCAGGCGAAGCGCATCATGACGGGGGAGAAAAAGGCAGAGGAGTGAACGCGCCCCGCAGGCCGGCGCGGCCTCTCATTCCTTTCCCTCACCCAGCATGGGCAAGCACCCCCTTCACTTGAGCTGCTCGTAGAGGAGACTCAAAATCTTTTTGCCAGTCTCGGACTTCTCCGGCTGACCTTCCTTGTCGAGCACGCTCACCCGGGTGCCCTCTCCAGCAGGCTCCAGACGAACGCGATACTGTTCCGGCTTGGGCTTACCTTCTTCCCCGTCGCTGCGCCAGAAGGCGAGCCGGGAGAGGAGCCCACCTTCTTTCCTCGGCTGCGTCTCCAGCGGAGCGTAGCGTACGTAGTAGATCCCGTTGGAACGGTCCCGGTCCACCACGGTGAATCCTACCCGGTCCAGGGCGAGTCCCACCCGCCTCCAAGCCCGGTCGAAGGGATCCACCAAGTTAAGCGCCCCCGCCCCCGGCAGTAGACTCGCTTGAGGTTCCCGGCTGGGCGCTGCGAGCAACTGCCGGGCGCGCTCCTCTTCCACGCCGAAACGCACCGCCAGCCGCCGCAGCATCTCTGCCTCCAGGTCGGGATTGGGCGGCACGGGTTCCCACACGGAACTCTGGGGCTCGTTGGGATTGTTGCCCACGAGCCGCTCCACCATCCCCCGGTGGCTGATGTAGACCTCGGTGGCGGTGCGACCCTGGATCGGCTCTAGCCGGGTGCGGAACTTGTCCCGCTCACCGGTAGACCATAACTGATCTAGCACCTTCCCCAGGGTATCGCGGATGATGTCTTGGGGGATCTTAGCCCGGTTTTCCGCCCAGTCGGTTTCCATCACCCCGGCCTCCGGGATCTCGGTGGCGATGATGAAGCCCAGCTCCAGCCAGAAATCCCGCACTACGGGCCACACTTTTTCCGGTGGCTGGTTCACCACTAGCCAGCGCTCGCTTCCCGCCCGTTCGATGCGCACTTGCGCGTTCTCGGGAAGCAAGGTGGATACGCCCGACGTTTGAGGACGCCCGGTACGCTCGGCGTTATAGGCGGAGAAAGTGGCCGGCCCGGTGGCGTTCACGTCCGGCACGGTGTAGCGGTCGCTCGTGCTGGGGGCCGTGAGATCGGGAGGAATCTCCAACGGGGGCAGTTTGCTGGATGACTTGTAATCGATTTCCTTACGCAGCAACCCTCCCGAGCAGCTCGCCATCATGAGGGCCAGCAGCCCGAGCCCGATCCCCCGTGCCAGGGCGCACAGCCCTCGGTGCCTTCGGCTCACTCCAGCACCCCCGCTTGGCGCATGGCCTCCCGCACCCGCCCGTGATACTGGGCGGCGAGGGGGGTTAAGGGGAGTCGGATGCCTTCGTCGATGAGCCCTAATTGGGCGAGGGCCCACTTCACCGGAATGGGGTTTGCTTCGATGAACAGGTTCTTGTGCAATCCCATCAATCGATTGTTGATCTCCCGGGCGCGGCTCAAGTTCCCTTCGAAGGCAGCGGCGCACATCTCGTGCATGAGCCGGGGCGCCACGTTGGCGGTGACAGAAATCACCCCATGGCCGCCCAGCAGCAGGAGCGCGAGGGCGGTGGCGTCATCACCGCTATAGACCGCAAAATCCTGGGGCACGCGCCGCAGCAGGTCTGCCCCCCGCTCCAAGTTCCCGGTGGCATCCTTGATGCCCACGATGTTGGGAAGCTCGGCCAGGCGCAGCACCGTGTCGTTGGAGATGTCGGCCACCGTCCGGCCGGGGACGTTGTACAGGATATGGGGCATATCTACCGCTTCGGCGATGGCCTTGAAGTGCCGGTATAAGCCTTCTTGGGTGGGCTTGTTGTAGTAGGGCACCACCGACAGGCTCGCATCGGCACCGGCTTCCCGGGCGTAGGCCGCCAGCTCGATCGCTTCCCGTGTGGCGTTGGCTCCCGTGCCGGCGACGATGGGAATCCGTCCCGCCGCGTGCTCCACCGCCACCCGGATCAAAGTCCGGTGCTCGTCGAAATCCACCGTGGGCGATTCCCCCGTGGTCCCCACCACCACGATGCCATCGGTGCCTTGCTCGATGTGCCAGTCGATCAGCGCCCGGTAGCGCTCCAAGTCCAGGCTGCCATCGTCGTGCATGGGGGTGACGATGGCGACGAGACTGCCCTTGATCATGTGATAGCGCCCAGAAAATAGGCCATTGTAGCCAAATCAGCCTCCCGACGAAATGCAACCCTCGCCCTACCGCCTGAGGCCGGCTCATCCCTCAGGCAATGCCGGCTCCAGATCCACCGGCTCGAAGAAACGCACCGCGCACAGGCGCTGGAGGACCGCAGGTTTCGGCACCCTGACCCGCCCGCTCTCGAAGGCCACCACCTGGAGCACGGCGCCAAAGGCCTCGAGCAGTTCCCCCGGCCGCAGCAAGAAGTTCGGGTTGGTGGGGCGACCATAGCGCTCGTTACCCACCGCGAAGGTCTCGTAAATGAGTACACCGCGTTCCCCGAGGGCCTCGAGCAAGCGGGGAAACAAGGGCCGGTGGAGGTAGTGGGTGACCACGATCCCGTCGAAGCGCCGCCCAGCGTAGGGCCAAGGTCCGCCCTCTAAGTCAGCCACTCGCACCGTGACCCCCGGCACCTCGGCCAAAGCCTGCAAGGCTTCGGCATCCCGGTCCACCGCTTCCACGTGGTATCCCAGCCCTGCGAGATAGCGGGCGTGCCTGCCGGAGCCCGCCGCCACGTCCAGAATGGAGCCGCCGACAGGAACGAGGCGGGCCCAGCGCTTCACCCAGGCGGAGGCTTCGAATAGGGCAGGGGCGTGTTCCATGGAAATCCGCGCTTAGCCTGGGAATCGGCAGGCGACCGGGGCACAGACAGCCCCAATTATAAAGCCCTCGTCCGGTTTGCCGCGGCCGCCAGGGTGAGGTATAAGTTTTCTCAAGCGACCGCCCTGGCCGCATCGACAGGACAGCGACTCTCCATGCTCCTCGGCTCCGCGTCCCGCGGCCGTCCATGAGCCCTCTCCCCACGCCTCCCCCTTCCGCCCCCGATCCCGAGGAGATCACCCGGGCCGAACGGCCCGCGCCCGCCGCGAGCAACGACCGGCGCCCGTTCCTCGCGGCCCTGCTGTTCGCGACCCCCCTGCGCCGCAACTTGGCACTCGCCTTCGCCCTAGTGGCCATCGGGGGGCTGGGGGCCTGGACCTACCAGGGCGTGCGCGGCTCCCTGCAGGAGATCCGCTCTTCCGAGCTCGCGACGGTGCTCGACGCGGAGGTCAAAGGGCTGGAAATCTGGATCGAGGAAAAAAAGCGGGAAGCGGAACGCTGGGCCCAGGACCCCCGGGTCCGGGAAGCCGTGGCAGAACTCACCCGCTTGAGCCGAGAGCCGGCAACGGCGTCAAGCCGCCTGTGGGCGTCGCCGGCCCGGGCGCAGTTGTTTGAAATTCTGTCCCCCGTCCTCCAGGACCCGGGCAACGTCGGCACCCAGGTGATCGATAAAAGCGGGATGATCATCGCCACCCGGTTTCGCCAGTACGTGGGCGCCCGCTTGTCGGGTACGGCCCTCGATCAACTGGAACCGGTATTCCGAGGACAGACCCGCTTTATGCGCCCGCTGCGGGAAGAGCAGCGCCTCAACGCCCCACCCCTGCCCTTGTTCCGGCGTCCGGTGCTATGGGTCGAGGCCCCGGTACGAAACGACCGGGGCGAAGTGATTGCCGCTCTGGGTTTCGCCCGGTTCGCTGACGAAGAGTTCGCCCAGATCTTTAAGGTGGCCCATCCCGGGAAAACGCTGGAGGTATACGCTTTCGACGAAAGCGGTGTGATGCTCTCCGAAAGCCGCTTCGACGAAACCCTGAAGCGCGCGGGTCTGTTGCCCCAATCCCCAGAAGCCCGTTCGGCCCTCGCCGTGCAGGTGCGCGACCCGGGGGGCGAGCTGGCCGCCGGGTACGTGCCCGAGCTGGAGCCGAACGCCTGGCCCCTCACCCGTCTGGCGGCACTGGCCGTGGCGAGCCGCCTCAAATCCGATCCCGAGCAGCACCGGGGCGTCCTGGTGGAGCCTTATCGCAACCACCGCGGCGTCGAAACGATCGGCGCATGGAAATGGCTGCCGGAGTATGACATGGGGGTGGCCGTGGAAGTGAGCGCCCGGGAAGCTTTCGCTCCCCTTGCTTACCTCAATGTCATGTTCGGCACCCTGTTCGGGCTCCTCGTCCTCTCCCTGCTGGCAGCCCTCGGCTCCTCGTTCCTCGTCGCTCGGCTCAAACGCCAGGTGGGCGAAGCGCGCCAGCTTGGCCCGTACAAGCTGGAGCAGGAGATCGGCGAAGGGGGCATGAGCCGGGTGTATCTCGCCACCCATGCGCTTCTCAAGCGGCCCACCGCTGTAAAAATCCTGAAGCCCGCGGTGGCCACCGACGAGATGATCGCCCGCTTCGAGCGAGAGGTGCGCCTCGCGAGCCAGCTTTCCCACCCCAACACCATCGAGATCTACGACTACGGCCGCTCGCCCGATGGGGTGTTTTTCTACGCCATGGAATACCTGAACGGCATCACCTTGGACGCCCTGGTGGCGTGGGACGGGGCGGTACCCGTGCCGCGGGTGATTCACATCCTGCGGCAACTGTGCGGATCCCTGCGGGAAGCCCACGGCAAAGGCCTGGTGCACCGGGATATCAAGCCCCAGAACATCATGCTGTGTGAGCGAGGCGGGGAGCTGGACGTAGTGAAAGTCCTGGACTTCGGCCTGGTGAAGGACCTGGACAAGCCCGACCCCCGGGACCTCACCCGGTACCTTCGTATCCTAGGCACGCCCTTGTATATGGCGCCCGAGCGCATCCGCGACCCGGGGCAGGCCGACCCCCGTTCCGACATCTATTCCGTCGGGGCAGTGGCCTTCTACCTTCTCACCGGGCAGCGCCTGTACGAGGCCGAGACCGACCTGGACCTGACCCACCAAGTGCTGACCGCCCCGCCCCCGCGTCCATCCCAGCGCGGCGTCCAGGAGATTCCCCAGGAGCTGGACGACCTGGTGGTGCGCTGCCTGGACAAGGACCCCGCCGCCCGTCCCCAGCGCATGGAGGAGCTGCTCATGGTGCTCTACGTGCTCTCCGCCTGGCACCCCTGGACCCAGACCGCCGCCGCCGAATGGTGGCAGCGGCTGCGGGCGAGCGGGAAGCGGGCGACTTCCTCGGCGCCCCAGCCCTCGGCTGCCTAGGCGAGCCATCCTCACGCCGCGGCCGCGGCGGCCTGCCGTTCCGCCTTGGTAAAGACGAACTCGGCGCCCGCCACGTCCACTCGGATCACGTCCTTCGGCCCGAAGCGGCCTTCCAGGATAAGTCGGGCCAAGGGATTTTCGATGCGCTGCTGGATCGCCCGCTTCAAGGGGCGCGCCCCGTAAGCCGGATCGAACCCCACTTTGGCGAGTTCCGACAGAGCAGCCTCCGACACCTCCAACCCCATGTCCATCGCCGCCAGCCGCTTGCGCAGGTAGCCGAGCTGGATCTGGGCGATCTGCTTGATGTGCTTCTCGTCCAGGGGGTGGAACACCACCACCTCGTCGATGCGGTTGATGAACTCGGGCCGGAAGTAATTCTTCACCTCCGCCATCACCGCCAGCTTGATTACCTGGTAATCGTCCCTGCCCGCGAAGGGCTGAGCAGTGCCTTGCGCAGCAAGGTGCGACCCCGTAGCGGGCAAAAGCGACGCCAGCTCGCGGGCATCTTGCACCGCCTCTGCGGTCGCATCCCCAGAGGGGCCCCTGCTCCGCGCTCCGGCGGCGCCCATCTGCTGGATCATATGGGAGCCCAGGTTGGAGGTCATGACCACGACCGTGTTGCGGAAGTCCACGGTTCGCCCTTGCCCGTCGGTGAGCCGCCCGTCGTCCAGCACCTGGAGCAGCACGTTGAACACCTCGGGATGGGCCTTCTCCACCTCATCCAGCAGGATCACCGAGTAAGGCTTGCGCCGCACCTGTTCGGTGAGCTGGCCGCCCTCTTCGTAACCCACGTAGCCCGGTGGCGCGCCGATCAGCCGCGCTACCGAGTGCTTCTCCATGTACTCGCTCATGTCGAGGCGGATCAGGTGCTCCTCCGAGTCGAACAGGAACTCGGCCAGCGCCTTGCACAGTTCGGTCTTGCCCACTCCGGTGGGGCCAAGGAACAGGAATGAGCCGTAGGGTCGGTTCGGGTCGGAAAGCCCCGCCCGGGAACGCCGGATGGCGTCCGAGACGAGGCGCACCGCCTCATCCTGGCCCACCACCCGCTGGTGCAACCGCTCTTCCATGTGGAGCAACTTCTCCCGTTCTCCTTCCATCATCTTGGAGACGGGGATGCCGGTCCAGCGGGACACCACCTCGGCCACCTCCTCGGCGCCCACCTGGGTGCGCAGCAGCCGGAACTGCTTCTTGCCCGCACCGCTTTCTGCCTGCTTGAGCTGGGCTTCGAGCTGGGGGATCTTCCCGTACTGGATCTCGGACACCTTCTGCCAGTCGCCCTTGCGCTTGGCCGCCTCCATTTCCAGCTTCAGCTTGTCCAGCTCTTCCTTAATGTGCTGGGCGCCGGCCACCTGGGCCTTCTCCGCCTTCCAGATCTCCTCCAGGTCGGAATATTCCTTCTCCAGCTTGGCGATCTCCTCTTCCAGGAGCTGCAAGCGCTTGCGGGACGCCTCGTCCTTTTCCTTCTTCACCGCCTCCCGCTCGATCTTGAGCTGGATCAAACGTCGCTCCAGACGGTCCATCTCCTCCGGCTTGGAATCGATCTCCATGCGGATGCGGGCCGCCGCCTCGTCGATGAGATCGATGGCCTTGTCCGGCAGGAACCGGTCGGTGATGTAGCGATGGGACAGCTCCGCTGCCGCCACGATGGCCGGGTCGGTGATCTCCACGCCGTGGTGAAGCTCGTACTTTTCCTGGAGGCCTCGGAGGATGGCGATGGTCTCCTCCACGGTGGGCTCGTCCACCATCACCTTCTGGAAGCGCCGCTCTAGAGCAGCGTCCTTTTCGATGTACTTGCGGTACTCGTCCAGAGTAGTGGCGCCGATGCAATGCAGCTCGCCTCGGGCGAGGGCGGGCTTCAGCATGTTGCCGGCATCGATCGCCCCTTCCGCCTTACCTGCACCCACCATGGTGTGCAGCTCGTCGATGAAGAGGATGATGCGGCCCTCTTCCTGGGCGATCTCCTTGAGCACCGCCTTCAGCCGCTCCTCGAATTCGCCCCGATACTTGGCGCCCGCCAGCAAGGCGGCCATGTCCAGGGAGAGCACTCGCTTGTTCTTCAGGGTCTCCGGCACCTCGCCGTTGACGATGCGCTGGGCGAGTCCTTCCACGATGGCGGTCTTTCCCACGCCGGGCTCGCCGATCAGCACCGGGTTATTCTTGGTGCGTCGCTGCAGGATCTGGATCACCCGCCGGATCTCGTCGTCGCGCCCGATGACCGGGTCGAGCTTGCCCTGACGGGCCCGCTCGGTAAGGTCCACAGTATAGCGTTCCAGCGCCTGGCGCTGGCTTTCGGCCTCGGGGTTTTCCACGCTCGCACCGCCCCGCACCGCCTGGATCGCCTGTTCCAGGGCCGGACGACTGGCCCCGTGCTGCTTGAACAGGCGCCCGGTCTCGCCCTTGTCCTCGGTCAAGGCCAGGAGGAACAGCTCCGAAGCGATGTACTGGTCACCCCTCTTCTGGGCCTCTTTGTCGGTGAGGTTGAGGAGGTTGACCAGGTCCCGGGACAGGGTGATTTCCCCCCCGGTTCCTTCCACCTTCGGCAGACGCTGCAGGCTCTTCTGCAGGTCGGCTTTCAGGGCCCCCACGTTGACCCCCGCCCGGGCAAGGAGCGATCCCGTACTGCCGTCTTCCTGGTTAATAAGGGCGAGCAAGACGTGCTGGGGCTCGATGAAAGGGTGGTCCTGGCCTAAGGCCAGACTCTGGGCGTCGGCTAACGCCTGCTGGAATTTGGTGGTCAACTTGTCCAGGCGCATGGAAGGTCTCCAAAAGTCTTTGCCGGAAAATGAACTTTTTATCTAAATGGGGGGATAGGCGGCGATTTCAATGCCTGCCGGGGTTCGGAATCCCGCCGGGCCGGGGTATCATCGGGGCAAGAAAGGAGCAGGCCCATGACGAATCGGATCAAGGCCCTGGTTTTCGACGCCTACGGCACCCTCTACGACGTGCACTCGGTGGTCGCCCGATGCGACCAGCGCTTTCCTGGGCAAGGCAACGCCTTGAGCCAGACTTGGCGGCAGAAGCAATTGGAATATACCTGGCTCAAAAGCCTCATGGGGGAATACGAGGACTTCTGGACGGTGACCGAAAGGGCCCTGATCTACGCTTGCCGCCACCTGGGCCTCGCCTGCGATGACGCCACCCGCGCCCAGCTCATGGACGCCTACCTGCACCTCGAGCCCTACCCGGAGGTGGCCCAGGCGCTGGGGGCCTTGCAGGGGCGGCCACTCGCCATCCTTTCCAATGGCAGCCCCCGCATGTTGCTGGACCTGGTCCGCAACACGGGGCTCGAGCCTAAGTTCAAGGCGATCCTGTCGGTGGACGAGCTTAAGATCTTCAAGCCCCATCCATCGGTGTATGCCCTGGCCCCGGCTCGCCTTGGGGTGGACAAGCACGAGGTGGGGTTCGTCTCGTCCAACTACTGGGACGTGGTGGGGGCCAAGGCGTTCGGCTTCCAGGTCTTCTGGATTAACCGCTTCAACGCCACCCCCGACGAGCTGGGGCACAGGCCCGACGCAGTGCTAAACACCTTGACCGAGCTCCCCCAGCACCTCCGTTAGCACCATGGACTCCACCCTTCACGAGCACGTGACCCGGGACGTGATCCGGGCGCTCGAAGAGGACCTGGGCTCCGGAGACTTGACCGCTCGGCTCCTTCCTGAAGACATGGTCGCCCGGGCCCGGGTCATCTGCCGGGATCCCGCGGTGCTCGCTGGCGTCCCCTGGTTCGAGGCTTGCTTCCGGCGCCTCGACCCGGCCGTGGAGATCGAGTGGAACGTCGCCGAAGGCGGCGCGTTGTCCCCGGGCACCGAAGTCTGCCTGCTCCAGGGTCAAGCGCGAGCGCTCCTTTCGGCGGAACGGCCTGCCCTCAACTTTCTCCAGACCCTGTCGGCGGTGGCCACCGCCACCCGGGGCTACGTGGAGGCGGTGGCCGGCACTCGCGCCTGCATTCTCGATACCCGCAAGACGCTGCCCGGATTGCGGTTCGCGGAAAAGTACGCAGTGCGCCTAGGCGGCGGCGTCAATCACCGCATGGGGCTCTATGACGGCATCCTGATCAAGGAAAACCACATCGCCGTGGCCGGCGGCGTGAAGGAAGCCCTGGCCGCCGCCCGGCGGGTGAGCACTTCCGTGCCGGTGCAGATCGAGGTGGAAAACCTGGCCCAGCTCGAGGAAGCCCTCGCCGCCGGCGCCCGGCTCATTCTGCTCGACAACTTCTCCCTTGATGCCATGCGAGAGGCAGTGCGCTTGACCGCGGGCCGCGCCGAGCTGGAAGCCTCCGGCGGCATCACCCTGGAGAACGTGCGCGCCGTCGCCGAGACGGGCGTGGACCGCATCTCCATCGGCAGCCTTACCAAGGATGTGAAGGCGGTGGATTTTTCCCTGCGGGTCGTGCCGGTGGCGTGAAGCCTGAATGGGAGGGCGCCGTGGGCTTGCCCTTCTCGTTTGGCGACCTATATGGTCTATCCCCCATGCTCCTCAACTTGTGTACTTCAGGCAATGCGATGGGGCCCAAACTGCTTAGGGGCTGACTCTACTTGCGGTTGAGCCTCCGGGTGGTGCTGGCGGCTCGCCATGCACCCCCCGCAGGACCCAATCGCATCTCTTTGGATCGTGGTCATGCCGCAAAAACACGCATGACCTGTACTCGAATTCGACACGAACGCGCTCAATACCTACATAGCCCAGGCAAAAGGGACGGCCTGCCTAAATTCGCTTCAACCCGAGGCCCGACGCGAGCCAGAGAGGAGAACAGGAAGACGACACCTTGCTAATTCTCGGGGGTGTAATCGAGGGGTGCCCATCGGGCAGTCGCAACGGGCGAGTTTCCCGAGGAGCCCCTCCTGGCGCGATCTCTAAAGCCCGGCCCTGTGGGCGCACGTCCAGCACACCCAGCTTCTGAACCCGGGGCATCCAGCCATCATACCGGCGCCTGACCTAGCGCTCTCGCAAGCTCTCCCTCGCAGTCTGTAGCAGGGGCGACAGGAAGTACTCGATCACCCGGCGGCTTCCCGTCTTGATCTCCGCGGTGACCGCCATGCCGGGGGTAAGCTGCACGGTACGCTCGTCCACCTGGAGCGTAGAGCGTTCCAGGAGCAGCCGCGTCTGGAACACCAGCCATCGCTTCTCGTCGTGGACGGCGTCGTTGGACACGAAGCTGACCTGCGCCGGAATCGTGCCATAGCGGGTGAACGGAAAGGTCTCCACCTTGATCTCGGCCGGCTGGCCCGCTTTTACGAAGCCCACGTCCTTGTTCGGCAGCCACGCCTCCACCTCGGCCCGGTAGTCCCGGGGCGCGATCACCAGCAGAGGCTGGGCCGGGGTCACCACGCCGCCTTCGGTGAAGACCGCAAGCTGCTGCACCGTGCCGTCCACGGGGGCGATGAGCCGGGTGAGCCCTCGCTTCCGCTCGGCCTTCACCATGTCTTGGGCGAGGCGAGCAGTGCGCTTCTGCGCCTCGTTTAACATGGCCGCCACGGTGCGCCGAAACTCCGCCATGTAGGCCGCCTGTTCCCGCGCCGCCTGGGCGATGGCGCTTCCGAGCTCCGCGGCCCGCAATCGCTGGTGGGCAAGCTCCCGCTCCTGCTCGAGGCGCGCCTGTTCCTTTTCCAGGAAGCCGTGGCGGGAAACGAAGTTCTTCTCCATCAAGGCTTGGAAGTCTTCCGCCTGCCGACGGGCGATCTCCACGCTCTGCTCCAGCCGGGCGGCGAGTTCCCGAGTGGTGGCGAGCTCCGCCCGGCGCCGGGAGCGCTCCGCCTCAAAGGCCGCTATACGGCTGCGGTATTCTCCGAACTGGCTCATAAGCAGGCGTTCTTCGGAGGTAGCCCGTGCTGGATCCACGTCTGGCATCGGGGGAAGCCGCGGCGCGGTACCGCTCGCAAGCGCCTCGACGAGCGCCCGGGCTCGGGCCGCCTCCAGGCGCGCGGCGATCCAGTCCTCCCGCGTCTGGGCCGACTCTGCGTCGGCGGTGGTGGCGTCCAGCTCGATCAGGACATCGCCTTGCCGGACCGCCTGGCCGTCGCGCACCAGGATGCGCTTCACGGTGGCCGTCTCCATGGGCTGGACCACCTGAGCGCGTACGTCGGCGATGAGCCTCCCCGGGGCCACGGCCACCGTATCCACGCGTCCGAAGACCGCCCAGGCGAGCGCCAGGGTGAAGGCGGCAACGAGGGTCCAGAGCATCGCCCGAGGCAGGGGCGCCGGCGGGGTCTCCTGCAACTCCAGTACCGCCGGCAGGAAGGCGCGCTCCAGGGGCTCGCGCCGCGGTGGCTCCAACGTGTCCCGACTCTGCCACGCGGCCCGCAACACCCGGGCGTAGCGGGCGAGCAACGCCCCCCAAGGAGAGGAGGCGGCCTGCGCTGCGCGCCTCATCTCGTCCGCGCCCATGGATCCTGACCTCGGCGCCTTACGTGCCCTGCAGCGCGTAGAGCTGGGCATAGCGTCCATGGGGGCGCCCCTTGAGCTCTCCGTGGCGGCCCTCCTCCACCAGCTCCCCCTGATCGAGCACGAAGATGCGGTCCGCCTCCTTCACCGCCGAAAGCCGATGGGTGATGACGATCACCGTACGCCCGGCGCAGATACGCTTCATGTTCTCCTGGAGGATGCGTTCCGACTCGTAGTCGAGGGCGCTGGTCGCCTCATCGAAGATGAGCACCCGCGGGTTCCCGAGGAGCGCCCGGGCGATAGCGATCCTCTGGCGCTGCCCGCCCGAGAGGGTTACGCCGTGCTCGGCGACCGGCGTATCGTAGGCCTGGGGGAGCTGCAGGATAAACTCGTGGGCGCCGGCGAGCCGCGCCGCCTCGATCACTGCCTCCAGGGGCGCGCCGGGATCGGCAAGCGCGATGTTGTCGCGGATGCTGCGGGCGAACAGCACGTTCTCCTGCAGCACCACCCCGATCTGCCGGCGCAGCCACACCGGGTCGGCCAGGGCGAGATCCACGCCGTCCACCCGCACCCGTCCCCGCTCGGGCACGTGGAGCCGCTGGATGAGCCTGGCGAGGGTGCTTTTGCCCGAGCCGCTACGGCCCACGATGCCGATCACCTCGCCCGGCTCGATGCGGAAGGAGATGCCTTTCAGCACCTCGGCCCCGTCCGGACGGTAGCGGAAGCGCACGTCCTCGAACTCGATGGCGCCGCGCATGGGCGGAAGATTCGGTCGGCTCGCCGGCCGCTCGGTGGGAGTGTTCAGGATGTCCCCCAGCCGCGCCACCGAGATCCCGGCGTGCTGGAACTCCTGCCAGAGCTGGGCCAGCCGCATCACCGGCTGCGCCACCCGGCCCGCCAGCATGTTGAAGGCGATGAGCGCCCCGATGGTGAGCTCGGCCTCGATCACCCGATAGGCGCCGAGCCACAGGATGGCTACCGTCGTGAGCTTGCCGATGAGGGACACCGCCTCGGCGGCGATGGAAGAAAGGCACGCCACGCGAAAGCCCGCCGTCACGTAGGCCGCGAGCTGGTTGTCCCACTGACGGGTGACGTGGGGCTCCACCGCCATCGCCTTCAGCGTGTGGATGCCCGAGATGCTTTCCACCAGGAACGCCTGGTTCTCGGCGCCGCGGTGGAACTTGTCGGCAAGCCGCGCCCGCAGCGCCGGGGTGAGCAGCAGCGAGAGCAGCACGTAGCAGGGAAGCGACACCAGCACGACGAGGGTCAGCCACACCGAGTAGTACAGCATCACCGCGATGAACACTACCGAGAAGGCGAGATCGAGCAGCGCGGTGAGGGCCGAGCCGGTCAGGAACTGCCGGATGTGCTCCAGCTCCCGCACCCGGGCCACCGAATCCCCCACCCGGCGCGCCTCGAAGTAGGCAAGCGGCAGGGCGAGCAGGTGGCGGAAGAGCCGCGCGCCCAGCTCCACGTCGATGCGGCTCGCGGTATGGGAGAACACGTAGGCGCGAAGGCCGGAGAGCAGCGCTTCAAAAAGGGACACCGCCAGGAGCCCCACGCCCACCACCGTGAGGGTGCTGTAGCCCCGGTGCACCAGCACCTTGTCCATCACCACCTGGAAGAAGAGGGGCGTCACCAGGGCGAAGAGCTGGAGAAAGAGGGACGCCACCAGCACCTCGCCCAGGAGCTTGCGGTACTTGACCAGGGCCGGGATGAACCAGGAGAAATCGAAGCGGGCGAGCTCCCCCGCGAGGGAGGCGCGCGAGGCGATGAGGATCAGCTTCCCCGACCAGCGCGCCTCCAGCGCCTCCCGGGTGAGCACCTGGGGCCGGCCGGCGCCCGGATCCTGGATCAGCGCCCGCTGGTTCCGGACATCGGCCTGGGCGAGGACGAAGAAGCGGCCATCGGCGCTTTGCGCAATGGCGGGAAGGGGGGTGGTCGCCAAACGCTCGAAACGGCTGTGCGCCACCTTCGCCTTCAGCCCCAGGGATTTCGCCGCCAGAAGGAGCGGCTCGAGCCCAAAGGGCTCGCCGCCCGAGCCGAACTCGTGGGCGAGCCGCCCGGCATCGGCCGCGACCCCGTGGAGCCGCGCCAGCATCACCAGGCACGCGAGGCCGCTTGCCCGGCTTTCGGGCTCTTGCATCCCGCCTCCCCCCGAGCGCCCGTCTACTGCCAGTTCGCCGCGATCACGGAATCGAGCGCCTGCCGGTAATCCGGCGGGAGCGTCGTCTGCCCCATGGGTGGAGGCGCGAAAGCCGCCATCGCGTCCACCAGGTTCTGCACGTCGCTCTCGAGCAAGATCTTGTTTTCGTCGGTCGTATTGAACTGCTCGACGCGATACTGGCCGCCCAGGTACCAGTCTCTGATGACGAATTTATCCCCGGTCCCGATGATGCTCGTCTCCAGATTGTTTCCGGAGCGCAGGAACCACACCTGGTCGTGGGCGACCCCGGCAAGAAAGCGGGCGATGTCCAGGTTGCCTGAGCCGGCGTCGTTCTCCACGACGGTGTCCGCACCATGCCCGCGGCCGAGCAGGTAGGTGTCGTTGCCGCCGCCTCCGGTGAGCGTGTCCGTCCCCGCCCCGCCATCGAGCGTATCGGCGCCGCCGTTCCCGGTGAGCACATTGTTCGCCGTGTTTCCGAGCAGACTGTTGTCCAGCGCGTTGCCGCTGCCGTTGATCGCGTTCGTCCCGGTCAGCACCAGATTCTCGACGTTGCTGCCGAGGGTGTGGCTGAGGCTTGACCGAACCGTGTCGATTCCTTCGTTTGCGTTCTCCGTCGCGATGTCCCCTGACTGGGCCACCACATAGGTGTCATTGCCGGCGCCGCCCCGCATGGTGTCGGAGCCCCCGCCGCCGTCGAGCCAGTCGTCGCCCGCGCCGCCGTTTAGCGTGTTGTTGGCGCTGTTTCCGATGAGCGTGTTGTCGAGCGCGTTACCGGTGCCGCTGATACCTGAGCTGCCGGTAAGCCTCAGGTTTTCGAGATGGTTGCCAAGCGTGTAGGTGATCGAGCTCTGAACGGTGTCGATTCCCTCGTTCGCGCTCTCGGTCACCGTATCGCCGGTGTTGTCGACCACGTACGTGTCGTTGCCGGCGCCTCCTGCCATCTGGTCGGCGCCGCTCCCGCCGCTCAACAGGTTGTTGCCCCCGTTGCCGACGAGCACGTTGGCGAGACCGTTGCCGGTGGCGTTGATATCGGCGCTGCCGATCAGGGTCAGGTTCTCGAGATTCGAGCCCAAGGTCCAGCTCACGTCTGCATAGACGGTATCGGTGCCCTGACCGGAGTTTTCGCTCACCACGTCGCCAGCGCTCACGAAGTAGGCGTCGTTTCCCGCCCCGCCTTTGAGCGTATTGGCAGCGCTGTTGCCGCGAAGCACGTTGTCAAGGCCGTTTCCCGTCCCGTTGACAGCCGCCGCCCCGGTGAGCGCCAGGTTCTCCACGTTCGCGGGCAGGGTATAGGTGATCGAGCTGCGCACCGTGTCCACGCCTTCGTTGGCGTTCTCGGTCACGGAGTCGCCCGCGTTGTCGACGACGTAGGTATCGTCTCCCGCGCCGCCTGTCATGAAATCGGCTCCCGCGCCGCCGTCAAGAGTGTTCGCTGCGCCGTTGCCGGTAAGGCCATTGGCAAGACCATTACCTGTACCGTTTACCGCCCCATCGCCGACGAGCACGAGATTCTCGACCTCGGCGGCCAGCACATGGCTTTCCGCGGAGTGGACCGTGTCCACGCCCTCACCGGGATTTTCCACCACCACGTCCGAGCCGTCGACGACGTAGGTGTCGTCGCCGGCACCGCCGGCAAGGACGTTGGCGGCGCTGTTCTGCGAGCCGTCCAGCGCGTTGGCGAAAGAATTTCCGGTGCCGGAGATGCTCGAGGCGCCCAGGAGCACGAGGCTCTCGAGACGATCGCCGAGCGCGTAGGAGATCGCGCTCAGCACGGTATCGTAGCCGCCCGCGTCGCCGCCCCAATACGGATCGGTCTCATCGACCACATCCGCGGGATCGTCGATCACGTAAGTGTCGCTGCCGTACCCGCCCCGCAAGATGTCCGCCCCGCCTGCCCCGTCGAGGACGTTGTCGAACCCGTTGCCGGTGATGATGTTGGCCTCATCGTTGCCCGTGCCCCTGGTGGCAGGGCCGATGAGCGTGAGATTCTCGAGGTACGATCCCAAGGCATGATCGGCATTCGCCACCACCGTATCGATCCCCCCGCCCGGGCTTTCCACGACGGCGTCCGCGGCGTCGACGACGTAGGTGTCGTTGCCGGAACCGCCGATCAGGGTGTTGGCCGCACCGTTCTGCGAGCCATCCAGCACGTTGTCACCCGCGCTCCCCGTCCCGCTGGTCGCCGCCGTGCCGGCGAGAACCAGGTTCTCGATTTCGCCGCTCAGCGTATAGCTCTCTTCGGTGATGACGGTGTCCACCCCCTCGCCGGGATTCTCCACGACCGCGTCGCCTGGACCCAGCACGTACGTATCATCGCCCAGCCCGCCGGCGAGGGCGTTCGCCGCGACGCTCTGGGTGCCATCCAGCCGGTTGGCGAGCCCATTGCCGGTGCCCGACGAGGCATCCGGCCCGACGAGCGTCAGGTTCTCGACCTCGGCGCCGAGCGCATAGCTCACCTGGCTCACCACGGTGTCAGCGGTCCCTTCTCCCGCGTATTCGACGACCGAGTCATCGCGATTGTCGACGTAGTAGGTATCGCTTCCGGCGCCGCCGATCATGGTGTCGGCGCCTTCCCGGCCGTCGATCACGTTGTTCGCCGCGTTTCCCTCGATCCGGTTGTCCAGGGCGTTGCCAGTGCCCGACAGCGCGTGTATCGGTGCCAGCCCGGCGGTGTAGGAGAGGAGCTGCAGGTTCTCGACGTGCTCGCCGAGGGTGTAATCGAACAGGCTTCGCACCGTGTCCACGCCTTCGCCCGCCAGCTCGACGATCGTGTCCTCGTTGACGCTTGCCGAGCTGTCATTGCCGTAGACGTATTGGCCGCCTTGCAGGGTGCGGAAGTCGGCGAGCACGTAGGTGTCGTCCCCGCGCCCGCCGATCAGCGTATCGGCGCTTCCGCCGCCGAAGAGCAGGTCATCTCCATCCAGCCCCCGCAGCGTGTTTGCGTTTTCGTTGCCGCCCAGGTCGTTGTGCGCCGCGTTGCCCGTTCCCTCCACCGCGGCGGTGCCCGCACGCAGCTCGAGCTTTTTGTGATCGGCCGCGAGCGTCCAGTCGATCGCGCTCACGACGGAAGTGGAAATACCTGATGTGGTGATAACCCTATCGCCCGGGTTGTCCACATAGAACGTGCCGCCGGCGGCGATCATGGTATCCGCTCCGGGGCCGCCGTCAAAAACGTCGCCAAGCCAGCCGGCACGCCCCTGGAGCACGTTGTCCAGGGCGTTGCCGGTGGCGGTGATCGCGGAAATGTACCCGCTCTGGATCGTGAGGTTCTCGACGTTATCCGGCAGCGCGTAGCTCAAGTCGGCGATCACGGTGTCGAGCCCCTCGCCGGCCGCTTCGATCACCGCGTCGGCGCCATCCCCCGGCGTCACCACATAGGTGTCGTCCCCACGCCCGCCGATCAGCGTGTCGGCTCCGCCGCCGCCGGACAACCGGTTCTCACCCGCGTTGCCGGTGAGCGTGTTGGCGAGGGCGTTGCCCGTGGCGTCAGCGTCGAGCACGCCGGTCAGGGTCAGATGCTCCACGTTGGCCGGCAGCGTATAGCTCACCCAGCTTTCCACCGTATCGGCGCCCTGACCCGCGCCCTCGGTGATCGTATCGCCCACGTGGTCCACCAGGAACGTGTCGTCTCCGGCCGTTCCCGTCATGGCGTTCTGGGTGCCGGCGACCACCCGTGCGGCGATCGCCGCCCCGTCCCAAATGGTTCCATCGGCGAAGACGGTCCGTTCGATCGGCTTGTCGGAGAGAGTGAAGTACTGGGATATCCAGGCTTGCGCGCCGTCGCCGGCGACGGCAAAAACCAGATCGTTCCCATGCCGGTAAAGCGCGACATCCGCGGGGACAATCTCCGGATTGAGGCGCAGCGTATCCGTGCCATTCCCGCCCAGTTCATCGATGACGTCGTGGCCGTAACCGCGCCCGAAGAAGTAGGTATCGTTCCCGCCGACGCCGCGCAGCGTATCGCGTCCCGGGCCGCCGTCGAGCAGGTCGGCGCCAGGCGCTTCCAGCGCGGCGCTGTACTCTTCCCCCCAAAGCTGGTCGGCGCCCGCGCCCCCCATCAGGGTATCCGCTCCCGCATTCCCGTAAAGCGTATCGTCGCCCTCGCCGCCATCGAGCCGATCGTCGCCGGTGTCGCCGCGCAGCATGTCGTTACCCGCGCCGCCACCCAGCACGTCGTTCGCGGCGAGGCCGCGGATGAAGTCGTCTCCGCCCAGACCATCGATCGTATCGGGCGTGTCATAGCCGATGAGGGAGTTGGCGTTGTCGTCCGCGGTGAGCCAGCGCGCTTTTACAGCGTCCACGGTCCAGACCGTGGCCGGGTCGTCCGCGAACCGGATCTCATCGACGGCGCCGGTGCTTCCCGTCGTGAAGTAGTCCGGAATCGTGATCTGGCCGCTTGCCCCGGCAAACGTGATCCGCAAATCTTGGTAGCTCGTATTCGCCCGGGTCAGGCCGACCATCGAAGGTAGAATCCCGGCTCCGAAGCGCAGAGAGTCCGTGGTGTCCGGGGACGCGTCGTTGTTGTTCAGGGTGTCCGCCCCGTCGCCGAGCCCGTAGAAGTACGTATCGTTGCCGGCACCGCCGCTCACGGTGTCGTCCCCGGCACCCCCTTCCAGCGTGTCGTCGCCGGCCCCGCCCAGCACGTTGTCGTTGCCTTCGCCAGCGCGCAGGACATCGTTGCCGCCCGCCCCGTCTATATAGTCGTCGCCCGCAAGCCCCACAAGGACGTCGTCGGTCCCGTAGCCGATCAGCCGATCCGGACCTTCGGTGGGCTCCAGCACCTTGGCGCGGATGAGCGCCTGGTCCCACACCGTCCCGTTGGCGAACTCGATCCGGTCGAGGGCATAGGCTTCTTGATAGAAGTGCAGCCGGACCCTGACCTGGTCCGTGGTGCCGCGGATGCTTGCGATGAGGTCGTCGCCGCTGTTGCGGCTCAACGCCACCTCGCTCGGGCTGATTCCCTCCCCGAACTTGAGCCGATCCACCGCGCCTGCACCGGTGTCGTAAGCGTAGACCGTGTCCTGACCGCCGCCGCGCCCGTACTCGTAGGTGTCGTTGCCCGTTCCACCCTCCAGGTAGTCGGAATCGGTGCTGCCGCCGTTCAGGATGTCGTCACCCGGATCGCCGTAGAGGTTGTCCGGCCCGTCCTGTCCCAGCAGGACGTCGTTGCCTTGCCCGCCGTAGAGGCTGTCGAGCCCCGCCCCGCCTTCGATCACGTCGTCGCCGCCCATGCCGCGCACCGTGTCGTTGCCGCCAAGGGCCTGAATGAAGTCGGCGCCTTCGGCTGCGGTGAAGTTGTCCGCGCCTTCGGTAAGCACGCTCGTGAGCCGGCTGGCGATCGCCGCCTGATCCCATACGGTCCCGTCGTCGAACGCGATCCGGTCGAGGGCCGCGGTCGTGAAGTGGTTACGCACCGTCACCTGATCGGACGCATCGCGCAGCCGCACGAGCAGATCATCGGCGCTGCGGGTGAGCAGGACGTCGGTCGTGACGATCCCCGGACCGAGCCGCAGCGTGTCGAGCGCGCCCGGATCCGGATCGACGTTATCGATGGTGTCTTGCCCATCGCCCCGGCCGAACCGGTACTCGTCGTTCCCGGCGCCGCCAACCAGCCCGTCGTCGTCGCCGAGACCTTCGAGAACGTCGGCGCCGTCGCCGCCGGCGAGGGTGTCGGCGAGCCGGGTGCCGAACACGATGTCGGCCTGGGCGGTCCCGCTGATGCTGAACCCGCTGTTCACTCGAACGGCCGCCATCAGCGCACGCTGATCCATCCGCACGCCGCCCGCGAATTCGAAGGTCTGTACCGCGTTGAGAAAGCCGTTCGCGATCGTGACCGTCGTGCCGGCGGCATCGGTGAGGGAGAGATGCTGGCCGCCCGAGGCGTCGGTGGCCAGACCGAGGGTGAGATCGCCCGCGGCCGTGGTCTGGAACACGGCGGTGTTCTGCCCCTCGGTATCGAAGATCGCGTCCGCCCCGTCCACGATCAGCACATCGTCGCCCGCGCCGCCGTCGAGCTGATCGGCCCCTTCCCCGCCGATCAGATGATCGTTGCCGGCACCGCCGTTCAGAATGTCGGCGCCCGCGCCGCCGTCGAGCAGATCGTCACCGCCCCCACCTTGAAGCTCGTCGTCGCCCTCCTCGCCGTACAGGCCGTCGGCGCCCTCGTACTGGGGCTCGGTTCCGGGACCGTCTCCGGAGAGGAAATCCGCGCCCGCGCCGCCGAGGAGGGTGTCCGCACCGCCCTGGCCGATCAGCTCGTCGTCGCCGTCGCCGCCATCGAGGTAGTCGGCTCCGTGGAACTGGCCATCGAGCTCGCCGTAGTCGCCTTCGAGATGATCGTTGCCGGCACCGCCGAGCAGGACGTCATCGCCCCCGTTCCCCCAAAGCACGTCGGCGTCTTCCTCCCCGTCCAGGTAATCGGCGCCGTGATACTGCCCCGGAGTCTTCGGGTCATCGCCGCTCAGCTCGTCCGCGCCCGTGCCGCCAAAAAGCACGTCGTCGCCGCCGTTTCCCTGCAGCTTGTCGCCCCCCGCGCCGCCATCCAGATAATCCGCTCCGTGCGCGCTGCCGGCCAGATCGGTCGAATCGACCTCCACGTCAGCCTCGTCGCCGGAGAGCACATCTGCGCCCAGGCCGCCCAGCAGCGTATCTCTCCCCTGCCCGCCGAACGCCACGTCGCCATCGGCGCCGCCATCGATGAAATCATCGCCCGCGCCCCCAAACAGCCAGTCGTCCCCCGCGCCCCCGTAGAGTGCGTCGATCCCGCCGGCCGCTTCCTCGCTCACCGAAGCGCCGTTGAACACCGCGCGATAAAACGTGATGTCGGGCTGCACGTCGATCGCGCGCGCGATCGTCCAGTCGCGGGTCGCCCAGGTGAGGGTGAGATCCCCCCACAGGTTGTCCGCCCCGCCGCCGCCGAAGAGCACGTCCCCGCCCAGACCACCGCTCAATACATCTTCTCCTGCTTCGCCCACGAGCGCGTCGTCCCCCGCCGCCCCGTCGAGCCAGTCGCCTTGTTGCCCCGTGCCGCTTTGCGCTTCGCCCCGCCCGTAGGCTTCGGCGAGGGGGGTCTCCCCTTCCCCATAGAGCAGGTCATCGTCGGCGTTGCCCGTGAGGACGTCGGCCCCGCTCCCCCCGATCAGCACGTCGCGCCCCGCGCCGCCCTCCACCAGGTCGCGCCCTCCCCCGGCCTCGATGCGGTCCTCGCCCCCGCGGCTCGCGTAGACCGCGTCATCGCCCTCCCCCGCCCGGATGAGATCGGCTCCCACGCTGTCATAGAGGGTGTCCGCCCGGGCGGGCGCGGGCGTGTTGGGATCGACGATCACGTTGCCCAGGGCATCGTAGCCCACCTGCACCCCCGGCTCGGCGGGATCCTGGTCAAGGGGCGCGAGATCGCCCAGGAGGGTGCCCGTGGTCGCGAAGCTTTGCGTCTCGACCAGGCTGATCCCCAGCGCCCCTTCCTCAAATCCCTCGATCACCACCGCGGCCCCGCCCGGCAGGCTGAGGGTGAGCGGGGAGTTGCGCGTCGCGGTAATGCCCGCATCGGCCACGAAGACATAGTGCTCGCCTTGCTTCACGAACGCGCCGGCGATCACCCGCCCCGCTCCATCCTTCACCACCCCCTGGCCGTCGGCGTCGAGAATCGCATCGCCCCCGGAGCCCACCACGTAGGTGTCAAAGCCCGCACCCCCTTCCAGGCGGTCCTCGCCCGCGCCCCCCACGAGGGTGTCGTCCCCCGCCCCACCCCGAAGGGTGTCGTCCTCTCCATTCCCCTCGAGGTAGTCCCGCCCCCCGGCCCCCTCCAGGGTGTCCTCGCCTCCACCGCCGTAGAGGTGGTCTTCGACCGCCGCACCCGCGAGCGCATCGGCCCCTTCGGCCCCGAAGAGGTAATGCCGGGTGTTGGCAAAACGCCCGCCCTGCTCGATCTGGTAGCCGCTGGCGATGTCTTCGTAATAGGACGCTTCGTTCTGAAAGGGATGGTGGTGGGGGTCGTAGACGATGCCGGGGTCGACCGACGCCCGGTCTTCGGCGCTAAACCAGAGTTTGCGCTCCAGCAAAGAGGCGCGGTCTTCGAGGTACTGCTCGGTCAGGGCGCCGGCCCCTGTGGCAGGATCGTAGCGCTCGAGCGCCCCGTCGGCGTTGTGCGCCGTGTAGTCCGCCCCGACCAGGGCGAAGGGGTTGAGCGCTCGAAGCGCGTAGCGCACGGCCAGCCCCTCGGCCGTGTCGGCCCGGGCCCGTGCCTGAAGCTCGGCGGCGCTTCGGCCCGCCAGCGGGATCAACTGCACCCCGGGGGCCTCGATCAGCGATCGGTAGGCCGCACTGCTTTGCAGCGCATAGAGGTTGGTATGGAAGGCCTCGCGATCCTCCACGGGGGTTTTGGCCGTCTGCGGGCCAAGGAGCAATCGCCCCAGCGCATCAAGCGCGGACTCGAGGGTCTCTCCCACCGCAGCGCCGCTTGCATCCACCAGGGCGTTGAGCTCCTCGCGGCTTAGGTGCGGCGCAAGCGGGGCATAAAGCGCCTGAACCGCCAGGGCGTCGGTGAGCCGAACGATGCCGTGGTTGTCCACCCCAAGGCCCGGGGCGGCCTCGATGTGCACCGGTAGCGCCGCGGAGGGCTGAAAGCCCAGGCCGGCGATGAGGGAAGCGCCTTCGGAGGCCTTGAGGTTCCAAAGGCCGTTCTCGCCAGGGGCCGATTGCCCGAACAGGCCGGAGACCAGCTCCCCGATGGTGCCCAGCAGGCCCCCCGAGCCCGGCGCGTTGAAGAGGTAGGCTTCGGTCACTTGCGCCCCATGGCGCGCCTTGACCGCCACCGCCAGATAGCCGCCCAGACTGTGGCCGCTCACGCTAAAGGCCCGGCCGTACAAGGGCCCGCCCTCCCCCAGCCATTGCTCGAGCTTCGCCTCCAGGGCAGAGAACTGGGGATTGAGCCGCTCCGAGACGCCCAGCGCAAGCAACCCGCCCGCCAAGAGATCGCCCGCCTCCAACTGCGTGCCCCGAACGGCCAGGGACCGCTCTCCCGTGGAGACCTCTTCAAACACCGTCGCCGACAAACCCGTCAGGGGATCGCTGTATTGCTCGACGACGCGCCATTGCTCCAAAAAGCTTCTGGCTTGTAAGTCAGCGAAACCTTTTCGCTTAAGTTCCGATAGCGGATCGATGTTTGACTCCAGGTCGGCATAAGCTGCCAAAGCAAGCTCGGCTTGATCGAAATACTTACTAATCGAGGTCATTGTGTCTCTCCGATTTTGTTGTGGACTTTAATAAATATTCGTTTTATCAATGTCATTTCACCCGCCTCTTTAGGGCATCCGTATGACGTGCTATGCCATGGCCCTGGAATGTCACCACCCCGCCTGGAGTAACTGACGGCTTCTCCCAAGAGCTTTCCGTCCGAACGCCTAAGGATCTGATAATGGTCTCTCCATACTTCTGGATTTCCCCTCTGATAGTAGTGGGTTGTGCTTTTCACTAAATATTCCGACCCCAGGGCGTTTTCTCCTAGCGTTGGACGATAGAAGTTGATCTGCCCGTATTGATCAAATTTCTCCGCCGGCAGCTTCACCTGCTCATAGACCCGGATACCGCCGTCGATCGCGCACAGGCGCTTTACCTCGGCATCCAACGCCAATTGGGTTGGGGTTGCACAACCTGCCGCGAAGAGCAAAGGAAGCGAAATCAAAGTCAGTAACCTCATGCAGGAGGCTCCCCTTCAACGCTTGATCGGCCGTAGGCGGGATGCCGGGCCGCCCCTCCATTCGAAACGCATACGACGAAAGGCAGTGTAGGTAGGACCTTGGCATTTAGCAAATCTCACAAATTGCGAAGTTTTGGCTTCCTGCCCGAAGCCTCGCATGGAGATGTCATCAAGCGCTTTGCGCTCATGGCCTTGGCCGCATGCAAGCGCTTCCTGCGACGAAGTCCAAAAAGGAATCAACCGCTTGTGCGCTTTTTACAGGCGGGTGGCGGGTTTCGACACACCGTTGTCGGACCCAGGAAGAGCCCCTGAAAGGTTAACTTTTGTTAAGTCCAGGCCCTGAAGACCGGCAGTCTCGCCTCCCGTCCCATGATCCCTGCCGCCATCGAGGCGGTCTTCCTCGCCCCACCCCGAAGGGTGTCGTCCTCTCCATTCCCATCGAGGTAGTCCCGCCCCCCGGCCCCCTCCAGGGTGTCGTTGCCTCCGCCGCCGTAGAGCCGGTCGGAGGCCCCGGCCCCGGCAAGCGCCTCGCCTTCATCGGAGCCGAACAGCGCATAGTGGAGTTGCGCCCCCGCGGGGTCGATTCTGCCCGCCACGTAGACTTCTTCCCCGCTCGCGAGATCGCGATAGTGCCAGTCGCCCTCCTCGTTCGAGCTCACCCCGGCGCTGTCCTTGCGGTGGGCAAGGAGCTTCCAGCTCAAAAACGCCGCCCGGTCGGCGAGGTAGGCGTCGGTGAGGCTGCCTGCGCCCGTGGCGGGATCGTAGCGCTCGAGCGCCCCGTCGGCGTTGTGCGCCGTGTAGTCCGCCCCGACCAGGGCGAAGGGGTTGAGCGCTCGAAGCGCGTAGCGCAGGGCCAGCCCCTCGGCCGTGTGGCCCGGGCCCGTGCCTGAAGCTCGGCGGCGCTTGCGCCCGCTAGGGAGACGACGGTGTAAGGGCCCGCCGCCGGCCGCGCCTCCGTGAGCTCGTAGAGCTGGCGGTAGAGGCTGTCGCGGTCGACTTCCGTGCGCGGGACCTCTTTGCCGAAGAGGGCGCCCACGGCGCTCAGGGCCCTCTCCAGGGTGTCCGCGGCCCTGGGAGAGGAGGCCCTGAGGAGCTCGGTGATGGTGCCCAAAGAAAGCGCAGGATCGAGCGCGGCAAAGAGGCGGTAGACCCCCAAGGCGTCGGTGAGGGGGACGATGGAGTGGTTGCCAAGGGGATCGGGGAATTGGTTTTCGATGGCGATTGCAACCGGCTCGCCCCAGGCCAGTCCCAACCCGGCAATGGGAGAGGGGCCCGCCTCGGCGCGTACATTGGACACCTTACCCAGATCCAGGCTGGGGTCCGTCTCTCGCCTCAAGAGCAGCCGTAACGCCGCGCTCAGCCCACCCACGCCAGGGGCATTGTAGAGATAGGCGTGCTCGATCTCGGCGGGAAAGTCCACGAGCAGGGCACCGGCCAGAAACCCGCCCAGGGAGTGTCCAGCCACCGTGAAGCCGGACGAAAGGGTGCCATCGGTCAGCCATTCCTGCACTTTTGCCTTGAGCGCGGCGTACTGCCCCTGCCGCTCAGGGGTGCCGAGGAGAGCGATGTCCACGAAATCGGTCCACAGGTCGGCCGGATCATCCGTGCCTCGAACGGCCAGGGACCGCTCTCCCGTGGAGACCTCCTCAAACACCGTCGCCGACAAACCCGTCAGGGGATCGCTGTATTGCTCAAGAACGCGCCAGCGGGAGGCGAAGTGCCGGGCTTGGGCGATGGACATACCTTTGCCGCCACTCTCGAGCGCAGTTAGAAAATTATCCAATGGAATACCGGGATACAGATTTTCTGCATACGCAGCAAGGGCAAGCTCGGCCTGCTTCAAGTAATCTGCGATTGTGCTCATCTGATTTCTTCCTTATAAAAAACTGATAACTCAAGCCCCGGCTTTACCGGCGAAACCTCTGGACAAATGAATGACGATGGATGCCATGGGCCTGGGATATCTCCACCACCACGGGCGTATCTGATCGACTCTCCCAGGACCTTCCCGTCACTGCGGCGGATAATTCGATGTATAGTTCGCGTCATTGTTGGGTCACTAGTTCGAAGATAGACAATCTCTCGTTCGTAATAATATTCATCATCCGGTTTTGCATCTCTCTTGGCTGGCAAACCCACGCCAGTGTACTTATCAAACTTCTCCGCCGGCAGCTTCACCTGCTCATAGACCCGGATACCGCCGTCGATCGCGCACAGGCGCTTTACCTCGGCATCCAACGCCAATTGGGTTGGGGTTGCACAACCTGCCGCGAAGAGCAAAGGAAGCGAAATCAAAGTCAGTAACCTCATGCAGGAGGCTCCCCTTCAACGCTTGATCGGCCGTAGGCGGGATGCCGGGCCGCCCCTCCATTCGAAACGCATACGACGAAAGGCAGTGTAGGTAGGACCTTGGCATTTAGCAAATCTCACAAATTGCGAAGTTTTGGCTTCCTGCCCGAAGCCTCGCATGGAGATGTCATCAAGCGCTTTGCGCAGAAGGCCTTAGTCGCATGCAAGCGCTTGTCATGAGAAGATCTGGCAAGAAATCAATTCCTTGGGCGCTTTTTGCGGGCAGGTGGGCTGGCCGCGACGCACTATCGTTCGACGGAAGAGCAGAACCTGAAAGGTTAACTTTTGTTAAGTGGAACGCCCCGCACAGGCGGGAGGCCATTGTCAGCATCGCCTGTGCGCTGCCCATCGAGCGCTGTCGGTGTAGGTCATTTTCATGGGTCCCGATATCCCCGCGCCGACGTTTGAACCGCCTCCAAGGCGCATCAAGACAGCCGCTCCGGCACGCGCCGGCGAAGCGGCGTTTTTGGAGAAGTACGCCAGCGCCCCGCTCCCCCTTGCCGCCTTTTTTCAGTGGCGTCGTCCGGGCCAGCGAGCGGGCCGCCCTTCGGGCTGCGGATGGAATGGCCAGCGCCTGGCCGCCCATTGACGAATCCCCCCGCCCGCCGCTGTCTAATGCAACGGCGCGGCCTGCCGCTGGCGGCCGCCCAGGACGTGTGTTCCGTCGACGGAAAGGAGGTTGCCTATGGTGCTCATGAAGGTCCATCGCTGGTTCTACCGGGACCCGACGACGGGCGAGTGGCGCCTGACGCCCCACACGATGTCCGAGGCCGAGGTCCGGCGGGTCCACCCGGAAGCGAAGGTGGTGCCCTGGACCGAGGAGACCCGGATGATCGGCGGCGAGCCTTTCTGCGCCGAAATGCCGTTGCGGGCCGCAGCCTGAGGGCCGGCTCCTCCGCACGGGCGGGAAACCGCCCGTTTTTTTTATGCCCTGGCGGCGCCAAGACCGCCTCGTTGCCTGGAGCAGGGGAGAGCGGAAACGGCTTCGGAGGGTACGGCGCCGCGTCCAGGCGCAAAGCGTGACGCCCCCGGACCTGGGTCCAGGGAGGAGGAGATCGTTAAGAAGTGCAAGGGGCGGCGCGCCGGCCGTCGATTCGCCTTATCGTATGGGCGCGTGCCGAGCGCTGATCGGAGTCCGTCGCCGCCGTTTACATGAGGGCGCCGAAACCCGGCCAGGGCTCCAGGGAGAGCGGGCTATGTGCCTGTCGTTTAGGCAATCCAACCAGCCCGGTCCGAGAATTGCTTGGCGTGAAGGGGGCGCGGTGGCTTTTGTCCGCGCAAAGCCTCACGGCGCCGAGACGGCTTGGAGCAAGTCAAATAAAACGCCCCGTGCGGGACACGGGCCAAAGGATGGGAGATGGGAATGCCAGACCTCGCCGCCTTGTTGCAGCTCGACGGGCTCGCCCGGCGCCTCGTGTCCCAAGCGAGCCGGGATGAGCTGGCCGAAGCCGCCAGGCTGCTCGCCCTCAACCTGGCGTGCTACCAGCACCGCTATGGGCCCCTGCCCCTCAAGGAACCCGCCTTCCCGCCCGCGGAGCTGGACGAGGCGCAAGTCGCGCTGGTGACCAACGGGACCGAAATCCTCGTGACCGTGCTGGAGGGATTGCGGTTGCCCCACCGCGGGGACGCGAGAAGCCAGTGAAGGACGCGGCGGGAACCGCGGCCCCTCGCCTCGAGGGCTTTCCTGCCGCTTCCAGGCAAACCCTCCTGTCCCCGCGCCGGGCCACACGCCGGCGCCGGCGGCCCTGCCCGAAAACGGCGCCGGTCAGTCCCGGGCGCCTGCCCTAGAGGTCAAAAGCATCAGGAAACTCAGGCAGCCCATCAGCATCGCCGCCATCCCCGCCAGCAGCAAGGTGCCCACCTGGAAGCCGGCGAGCCAGTAGGCGCCGCTCAGCCTGACCACCACGGCCACGGCGCAGATAAGCACGCCGGCCAGCCCGGCCAGGCGTCCGATCCACAGCAGCAACGTTTCCATCTCTCCCCTCCTCGCTTCGGGGCGCCTCGATCCCCCGGCGCCCATCAGCATGCCACAGACGCCTGGAGGCCGGGTATCACGGCTCCCCCCGCCGGCGGCGCAGGAGCCCCTCCCAGCGGCACGCCGGGTTGAAGCAGCGGTAGCGGCGGACGGGATAGAAGAGGCTGAGCAGGCGGTCGACGGGACGGCGCCGGATGCGCTCCACGGGACCGCCGCAATAGGGGCACTTGCGAGCATCCATCACGCGAGACCCGACAGCCTCTCGTCGCAACCAGGGAGGACTCATGCGAGCTTTGCTGGCTTGCCTTCGCGCCTTGACCGTCGACGACGGGGCGGCGCTTGGGATACTGGCCTACCACGAGGGGGTTGCGGTGGTGGGCCGTGAGGGGATCGAACCCCCGACCGTTGGATTAAGAGTCCACTGCTCTACCAGCTGAGCTAACGGCCCGGGAGAAAGGCTAGGGACATTATTTGCCCGCCCCACCCTTCTGTCAACGAGCGCGGCGGCGGGCACCTCCCGTTCTGCCGGCGGCGTGGGCGGCGATGAAGCCCTTGACCGCCTCGGCGTCCGGCTCCATGACCTCGTAACGCTGGGGGCGCGTTTCCAGGTCCTCGTAGCCCGGAGGGATTTCCGGGTCGCGTCCGAGGGCCTCGCGGATTGCCTCGGCGAACTTGGCAGGCAGGGCGGTCTCGAGGCAAAGCAGCGGCACGCCCGGCTCCCGGTGCTCTAGCCCCACCTTGAGCCCGTCCGCGGTGTGGGTGTCGATCATGACATGGTAATCGCGATACACTCGACGAATAGTAGCGAGCCGATCTGCGTGGGAGCTGGAGCCTGACACGAAGCCGTAGCTTGCCACCGCAGGCCAATAAGGGGTCGCAGCGAGGTCGAACCCCCCGTGCTGCTCTACAGCGCGCCACAGCTGCGCCGTCACCGCGGCATCGCGCCCCACCACGTCGTAGACGAAGCGCTCGAAGTTGGATGCCTTGGAGATATCCATGGAGGGGCTGGAGGTGTGCACCACCTCGGCGCTCTTGCGCACCCGATAGCGACCGGTCCTGAAGAACTCGTCCAGCACGTCGTTCTCGTTAGTAGCGAGAATCAACCGCCGGATGGGAAGCCCCATCATACGGGCGATGTGCCCGGCGAGGATGTTGCCAAAGTTTCCGGTGGGGACGGCGAAGGAAACCTGCTCATCGTCTCCGCGCGTGACAGCGAAGTAACCCTTGAAGTAATACACCACCTGGGCCACCACCCGGGCCCAGTTGATGGAGTTGACCGCGCCGATCCGGTAGCGGCTCTTGAAAGCGGCGTCCGCGTTCACCCGCTTCACGATGTCCTGGCAGTCGTCGAACACGCCACGGATCGCCAGGTTGAAGATGTTGGGGTCTCGCAGGGAATACATCTGGGCAGTTTGAAACGGGCTCATCTTCCCGTAGGGAGAGAGCATGAACACCCTGATTCTTCTCTTGCCCCGCATAGCGTATTCCGCTGCCGAGCCGGTGTCGCCAGAGGTGGCACCCAGGATATTGATCTGCGTCCCGTCCCGCTCCAGCACGTACTCGAACAGATTGCCAAGGAGCTGCATCGCCACGTCCTTGAAGGCAAGGGTGGGCCCGTTGGACAGCCGCAAAAGGTGGAGCCCCGGCTCCAAAGTCTTCACCGGCGTAATGTCATCGCTACGGAAAAGCTCCCGGGTGTAGCTACGCTCGATCAGCTTTTTCAAGTCGACCAGTGGGATGTCGTCGACGAAGCGGCGAATTATTTCGAAGGCGAGTGCTGGGTAACTAAGGCCGCGCAGGGCGGCGAGCTCCGCGCCGCTCAGGCGCGGATAGGCCTCCGGCACCACCAGCCCGCCGTCGGGGGCCAACCCTCCCAGCAGGATCTGGCAGAAGGACTGGGGCGCCATGCCGCCCCGGGTACTTACGTAGCGCATGGGCAAGGCTCCGCCTTCACCGGGCAAGCGCGCCGCCCGGCGCTCCGGGCCGATCGAGAGAACTTTGCGTCCGCGCCCATCGGTGTTTTCTCGTCAGTGCCGGTTCAGCATCTCCAGCCGGATGCGGGTCGCCGGGCCGATGAGGGTGGGCAGCGCCTCGATCTTGGCGATAGCAGCGTTCATGCGTGCCTCGATGGTCTGGTGGGTGAGGATGATGATGTCCGCCTGGTCCTCCCCTTCTGCCGGCTCGCGTTGCAGAATGGCGTCGATGGAAATTTCCAGGTCCGCGAGAACCCGGGTCACGTCGGCGAGCACGCCGGGACGGTCCAACGCCCGAAGTCGCAGGTAGTAGCAGGTCTCCACCTGGTCCATGGGCAGGATGGGAATGTCCTGCACCGCGTCGGGTTGGAAGGCCAGATGGGGCACGCGGTTGTTGGGATCTACCGTGTGCAGTCGGGTCACGTCCACGAGATCCGCCACCACCGCCGAGGCGGTGGGCTCAGCGCCTGCACCGGCGCCGTAGTACAGGGTCGGTCCCACCACATCCCCCTTCACCAAGATGGCGTTCATCACCCCCTCCACATTGGCGATCAGCTGGCGCGCCGGCACCAGGGTGGGGTGTACCCGTAACTCCACCCCCTCGGGGCGCCGGCGGGTGATCCCGAGCAACTTGATGCGATAGCCAAAGGCCTCGGCATAGCGGATGTCTTCTCGGGTGAGCCGGGAGATGCCTTCGGTGTAGCACTTATCGAACTGCATGGGGATGCCGAAAGCGATGGCCGACATGATGGTGAGCTTGTGAGCTGCATCGATCCCCTCGATGTCAAAGGTGGGATCCGCCTCGGCGTAGCCCCGTGCCTGGGCTTCTTTCAATACTTCTTCGAAGCTCGCACCCCGGTCGCGCATCTCGGACAGGATGAAATTGCTCGTGCCGTTGATGATGCCCGCGATCCACTCGATGTGGTTAGCGGTCAGGCCCTCCCGCAGGGACTTGATGATGGGTACGCCCCCCGCCACTGCGGCTTCGAACGCCACCATGACGCCGCTCTTCTGGGCGGCCGCAAAGATGTCGTTTCCGTGGAGCGCGAGCAGCGCCTTATTGGCCGTGACCACGTGCTTTTTGTTCTCGATAGCGGCCATCACCAGCTCCCGCGCCACCGTGGTGCCACCGATCAGCTCCACCACGATATCGATCTGAGGGTCCCTTACCACCTCGAAGGGGTCGGCGGTCACCTGCACCCCCGCGTCGGCGATGGCCTGTGTCTTCTGGGCATTGCGGTCCGCTACTTTGGTGATGACGATCTCTCGGCCGGCCCGGCGGGTGATTTCCGCTTTGTTACGCTTGAGCACGCGGAATGTGCCGCCGCCCACGGTCCCCATGCCCAGAAGCCCTACCCTGATCGGTTTCATTTGTGCTTCGCTCTCTTCGCTTGCAATGGCCACGAGGGCCGCCACTCACAGCAACCCGTCCTTGCGGAACATCTCCTTGATCCCCCGGATCGCCTGGCGAATGCGGGGTTCGTTCTCAATCAGCGCGAAACGCACGTGGTCGTCGCCGTACTCGCCGAAGCCGATTCCCGGAGACACGGCCACCTTGGCGTCCCGAAGCAGCTTCTTCGCGAACTCCAGGGAGCCTAACCCCCGGTACGCATCGGGGATCTTCGCCCAGACGTACATGGTGGCCTTGGGAACGCTCACCGTCCAGCCGGCGGCGTGCAGGCCCTGGCACAGCACGTCCCGGCGCCTCTGGTACCCTTGGCGAATCTGCTCCACGCACTCCTGAGGTCCCTCCAGGGCGACGATGGCCGCTACCTGAATCGGGGTAAACGTGCCGTAGTCGTGATAGCTCTTGATCCGGGCAAGGGCCGCCACCAGGTCTTTATTGCCCACCATGAAACCCACCCGCCAGCCCGCCATGTTGTAGCTCTTGGACAGGGTAAAGAACTCCACGGCCACGTCCCGGGCGCCAGGCACCTGCATGATGGAGGGCGCCCGATAGCCGTCGAAAACGATGTCCGCATAGGCGAGATCGTGCACCACGTAAATATCGTGCTCTCGGGCGAGGGCCACCAGGCGCTCGAAGAAGGAAAGCTCCACGCAGTGGGTGGTGGGGTTGCTGGGAAAGCAGCAGATCAGGAACTTGGGCTTAGGGTAGGAGTCCTTGATCGCCTTTTCCAGCTCCTCGAAGAAATCCACCCCCGGTACCATGGGCACGTGCCGGATGTCTGCTCCCGAGATCACCGGGCCGTAGATGTGGATCGGGTAGCTGGGGTTGGGCACCAGGACCGCGTCGCCCCGGTCCAAGGTGGCGAGGGCCAGGTGGGCGATGCCCTCCTTGGAGCCGATCGTGACGATCGCCTCTGCGTCCGGGTCCAGCTCGACCCCGTAGCGGCGCTGGTACCAGCTGCAGATGGCCCGCCGTAGCCGGGGAATGCCCTTGGACACCGAATAGCGATGGGTATCCGGCCGCTGGGCCGCTTCCACCAGCTTGTCCACGATGTGCTTGGGGGTTGGCCCGTCGGGATTGCCCATGCCGAAGTCGACGATGTCCTCCCCGCGCCGGCGCGCGGCGAGCTTGAGCTCCCCGGTGATGTTGAACACGTAGGGGGGCAGGCGCTTGATGCGCGGAAACTCTTCCATGGTCGCAGGTCGAATCGAGTGGGCTGCGGGGCGCAAACCGCTCCGGGGCCAGTCCCCGACCCAATAGGAAAAAAGTTTATAATGGTACCGAGGAGTGAAATCCCTCGCAACGACCGCGATGAAACTGCATCTCGCCCAGGTGGCGGACAAGAACGTGGTCACCGGCTATGGGCCTGACCACGTGATGGTCAACCGCCACCGCTACGAAAAAAGCTTGCTGATCCTTCCCCACCGCCTCATCGAGAACTGGGACGTGCCCGCCTTCCCGGCCCTCGCCCGGGAACACTTTCAGTTTCTCGCCAGTCTCGACGTGGAAATCGTGCTGCTCGGCACGGGAGAGCAGCTGCGCTTCCCCAATCCAAGCCTGTTGGAGCCCCTGGTCAAGGCCGGGATCGGCTACGAGATCATGGACACTTACGCCGCCTGCCGCACCTACAATATCCTCATGGCCGAGGATCGCAAGGTGGTGGCGGCCTTGATCCTGGGTTAAGCGTCTCTCACCCTGGCAGCAACTCGGCGAGATTCGCCACGGAATCGAACTCCGCGACGTTTGCCTCCCCGGCCGCAGAATCGGGCCGGCGCACCGCGACGAGATAGCGGATGCCGAAGGCCCGCGCCGAGCGCAGCACCGGCAAGCTGTCGTCCACCAGGACAGTGCGTTCCGGATCGAAGGGCTCGAGCGCCCGCATTCGCCCCCAGAAACCGGGGGCTTCCTTGGGCAGCCCGAGCGCGTGGGAACAAACGCACGCATCCAGGTAACGCGCGAGCCCGGTACGTTTGAGCTTCAATTCCAAGCTCTTCTGATGGGCGTTGGTGACCAGCACGGCCCGCTTGCCCTGGGAGCGCACCTCCATCAAGAACGGCACCACATGGGGATGGACTACGATCAGATGCTGCATCTCTGCCTTGAGCTGGGCGATGTCCAGGCCCAGCTCTCGAGTCCAGAAGTCGACGCAATACCAGTCCAGAGTTCCGGCCTTGCGGCGGTAGCGTTCGATGAGCTCCTCCCGTGCCCGCTCGAGATTCAAACCGTGCTTCTCCGCGTAGCGGCGAGGGACATGGGCAAGCCAGAAGTGGTTGTCAAAATTAAGGTCCAGCAGGGTCCCGTCCATGTCCAACAGGAACGTGTCCACCGCGTTCCAGGCGATCATGGCAGCGTCAAAGCCCTGCCAGCACCTTGATGTGGGCTGCGGCGCTGCGCCCCAGGGCGTGCAAGTCGTATCCTCCTTCCAGCAATGAGACGATGCGCCCTTGCGCGTAGCGGTCGGCGATTTCCTTGATGCGCTCGGTGGCCCAGGCGTAGTCGGACTCCACCAACAGGAGAGCAGCCATGTCGTCGTCCCGGTGGGCGTCGAAGCCGGCAGAAATGAAGATCATCTGGGGCTTGAAACGCTCCAGCGCCGGCAACCAGTATTCGGTGACGGCGGCGCGGAACTTGGCGCCGTTGCTGTAGGCCGGCAGCGGGATGTTCACCATCCGCTCCGACCGCCCTTCGACCCCGCTGTAGGGATAAAAGGGATGCTGGAAAGTGGACACCATCATGACCCGCGGGTCGTCGCGGAATATGTCTTCAGTACCGTTGCCGTGGTGTACGTCGAAGTCTACGATGGCGACCCGCTCGAGCCCGTGGCGCTCCAAGGCATGAGCAGCGCCCACCGCCACGTTGTTGAAGAAGCAGAACCCCATGGCCCGGGCGCGTTCAGCGTGATGGCCGGGCGGCCGCACGTTGCAGAATGCCGTATCCGCCTTTTTGCCGATCACCAGGTCGGTTGCTAGAATGGCGGCACCTGCGGCGCGTAACGCCGCCTTCAAGCTGTGGGGATTCATGGCGGTGTCCGGGTCGAGATGCACCAGCCCCTGCTTGGGAGTCGCCGCTTGCAACGCATCCAGATACTCCGGGGCGTGGACTCGCTCCAGCTGCTCCCGGGTCGCGAGCGGCGCCTCCTCGTGCCTCAGGCAGTTCATCAACCCGGAAGCGATGAGCTGATCCTCGATGGCCCGGATGCGGGCGGGGCATTCCGGGTGATAGGAGCCCATGTCGTGCAGGGCGCAGTCGGGATGGGTGATGAGCACCGTGCTCAATCGAGCCTCCTCCATTTGCTGGCTTGGCGCGCGCCGACGCTTTTGTTGCAAACATCTTACGGCGGCTCCCAGGTCCTGTCCATGACGGTGCGCCCGTGACGGCTTCCACCGAAAAGCACTATCTCACGCCCCTCTTCGCACCCCGGTCGGTGGCCATCGTAGGGGCAAGCGAGCGCCCCGGAACGGCGGGCCGCGTACTGATGGAGAACCTGCTCGCGGAGCAGTTCGAAGGCGCCGTCTTTCCGGTCAATCCGAATCGCAGCCAAGTGCTCGGGCGCCCGTGTTACGGCTCCCTGGACGAGGTGAGCGCCAGCGTGGACCTGGCGGTCATCGCCGCGCCAGCAGCGGCGGTCCCGGAAATCATCGCCGCCTGCGCCCGCAAGGGGATCCGCGCCGCTCTCATCGTCAGCGACGGACTGTCTCCCGCCTATCCCCAGGGGCCGCGCCTGCTGCGGCAGACCCTGGCGGCGGCACGCTCGGGTGGTGTGCGCATTCTGGGACCCGCGTGCCCGGGCATCCTGCGACCTGCGGCCCGCATCAACCTCACCTACAGCCGCTTCCGGGCACTTCCTGGCGCCATCGCTCTTGTCTCCCAATCGGGGGCTCTCACCAATGCCATCCTGGACTGGGCCCAGGCAGATGGGGTGGGGTTCTCCAGCGTCGTGACCGTGGGCGATGGGGCTGACGTAGGTTTCGGCGAAATCCTGGACTACTTGGCCTGGGACATGGCCACCGAAAGCATCTTGCTCTATTTGGAGGGAGTATTCGCTCCCCGGCGCTTTGTGAGCGCGCTGCGCATGGCCGCCCGGGCCAAGCCGGTGATTGTGGTGAAAACCGGCCGGTGTCCCGCCGCCTATCAGGCCGCCGTCAGCCATTCGGGGGCTTTGGTGGGATCCGACGACGTGTTCGATGCCGTCCTGCGCCGTGCCGGAGCGGTGCGGGTGAAGACTTTCAGCCAGCTCTTCTCCGCCGCCAAGTGCCTAAGCGCCCGCTACCGGCCCACCGGCAACCGGCTTGCCATCGTCACCAACGGAGGCGGCGCCGGGGTCATCGCCGCTGACTGGGCGGCAGGCATCGGCATCGATGTGCCCGCCCTGGCACCTGCCACCTTGGAGCGACTGACCCCGGTCCTGCCTGCCGGTTGGTCCCGAGGTAACCCCCTGGACCTCACGGGGCAGGCCACCGAGGAGCACTACCGCGGCGCTGTGCGCGCCTGCCTCGAAGACCCGGGCGTCGACGGCGTACTGGTGATTCTCACGCCCCATGTCAACACCCGCGCAGCCCAGGTGGCCGAAGCCGTGGCGGAGACCGCCCGGGATGTCAGGAAGCCGGTGGTGGGGTGCTGGATGGGAGGCGAGGACGTGGAGGAAGGACGGCGGATCCTGTCCCACGCCCGGCTCCCCGTGTTCCGCACCCCGGAGCCTGCCGTGGAGGCCTTCTCCCACATCGCCACCCATTACCGCAACCAGCAACTGCTGGTGCAGGTCCCCTATTCCACGTCCCGGGTCGACCGGCCGGACGCCGAGGGGGCGCGCCTGGTGATCGAGAACGCTCTGGCGGAGAAGCGCAAGGTGCTCTCGGAGATGGAGTCCAAGTCCCTGCTGGCGGCGTTTCGCATTCCGGTGGCCCGCACCGTGGTAGCACGCTCCCTTCCCGAGGCAATCGTGGTGGCCGAGCAGATGGGCTTTCCCCTGGCAATGAAGATCAACTCCCCGGACATTCCCCACAAAAGCGATGTGGGCGGGGTGAAGCTCAACATTGCTACCGTGCAACAACTGCGCTCGGCGTTCAACGAGATCATGGGAAGCGTCGCGGCCCGCCTGCCCGAAGCCCGCGTCGACGGCGTGACCCTCCAGCCAATGACGGTAAAACCCCACGGGCGCGAGCTGATGGTGGGGATCGCCACCGACCCCGTGTTCGGCCCGGTCATCACCTTCGCCGCCGGAGGCATTGCGGCCGAAGTGATGGGAGATCGGGCGGTGAGCCTGCCGCCCCTCAATACGCTGCTCGCCAAGGACCTGATCGAGCGCACCCGGGTGGCCCGCATGCTCGGGCCCTTCCGTAGCTTGCCCGCGATCCACATGGACGCCCTCGTCACGGTGCTCCTGCGGGTCTCGGAAATGGCGAGCGAGCTGCCCTGGATCCGGGAGATGGATATCAATCCCCTCATCGTGGACGAAGAAGGGGCCATCGCCGTGGACGCCCGGGTGGTGGTGGTGGACCACGCCACCCCCGGACCGGGGACGCGATACGCCCACATGGCCATCTGCCCCTACCCGGTGCACCTCGTTCAGCGCTGGAACCTCGCCGACGGTACCGAGATCACCATCCGGCCCATCCGCCCCGAAGACGCAGAGCTCCTGCAAGAGTTCGTGCGCAACCTGTCGGAAGAGTCCCGCTATTTCCGCTTCATCAGCACGGTGCAGGAGCTCTCCCCTCGGACCGTGGCCCGCCTCACCCAGATTGACTACGACCGAGAGATGGCCCTCATCGCCGTCTCGGCCGAAGGGGAGCGTGAAGTGGAGCTGGGCGCCGCGCGCTACGTTACCAACCCCGATGGAGAGACGTGTGAATTCGCTGTGGTAGTGGCCGACGCCTGGCAGGGACGCGGGATCGGCACCAAGCTCATGCATTCCCTCATGGAAGTAGCCCGGGCGAACGGCCTCAAGGCCATGGTGGGCGACGTGCTCGCCGGGAACACCAAGATGTTAAGGCTGATGGAAAAGCTCGGCTTTGCCATCGAAAATCATCCTGAAGACCCGAGCCTCAAGCGGGTCCGAAAGGTCCTTTGAGGACCATCCCATGGCCAGCGCCATCGAGGCGGTCGTTCGACAGGCGGGCGCCGTTCATCCTGGGCAAGGAACGGCAGATCCGGCTGACCCTCGCCTGCCTCCTCGCCCGAGGGCACCTGCTCATCGAAGACCTGCCGGGAATGGGCAAGACGACCCTGGCCCAAGCGCTGGCCCAATCCCTGGGGCTTGAGTTCCACTGCATCCAGTTTACCGCCGACCTGCTGCCAGCGGACATCGTGGGGACATCCATCTACGAGCGCGACACGGGCGCCTTCAAGTTCCACCCCGGGCCCATCTTCAGCCAGGTGATCCTGGCCGATGAAGTGAACCGCGCAACTCCCAAGACTCAGAGCACGCTGCTGGAGGCGATGGAAGAGCATCAGGTGATCGTCGAAGGAGACACCCGGGCCCTGCCCCCCCTTTTTTCGTCATCGCCACCCAGAGCGTGAGTGGCCTGTCGGGTACCCTGGCGCCGGGGGATTTGAGCCGGCTGTCCCTGTCGGACGCGGTCGCCTTCCGGGTGGACTTTCAGGGACCGCCACCGCCGCCTTCCCAGCTCTATTGGCGCGGACCGGTGCTCACGCGCTTTGACGGTCGTGCCTGGTTTATGTCTTCGTCATCGGAATCAGGGCCTGGAGCGCTGGAGCCTCTGGATGGAGGCATCACCTACACGGTGACCCTGGAGCCCCATCGGCGACCCTGGCGCTTCGCCTTGGACCTGCCCGGCCGCGGCCGGGCGCAACGCGCTGAGGGTTTGCCTACAGCAACAGGTCCTTGGACATGCCGCGCCGCTGCAACAGCCGCCGCAGCGACTGCAGGGCTTCCACCTGGATTTGCCTCACCCGCTCCCGGGTGAGACCCAGGCTCTCGGCCAGTTGCTCTAGGGTCGCCACTTCGTGCCCGTTCAGGCCGTAGCGGCGCTCGATCACCCAGCGGTGCTTTTCAGAGAGCTGCTGTAGCCAGTCGCGCACACAGTGTTCGAGCTGGGCTTGCTCGAGCCACAGATCAGGCGTTGGATTGGCCTCGTCGGGAATGGATTCCCCAATGGAGAGCATGGGATCGATGTCCAGGGGCGCGTCCAGGGAGGCGGTACGCTCGTTGAGCGCCAGCACCCGGCGCACCTCCTCCACCGGCCGGTCCAGCAAGTGAGCCACGTCCTCGGCAGTGGGCTCGCGCTCGGAATGGGCCTCCAGGTGGCGCATGGCCCGCAGTACGGTGTTCAACTCCTTGATCACGTGCACCGGGAGCCGGATGGTGCGGGACTGATTCATGATAGCCCGCTCGATGTTCTGGCGGATCCACCAAGTAGCATAGGTGGAGAAGCGGAATCCGCGCTCCGGATCGAATTTCTCCAGGGCATGCATGAGCCCCAGGTTGCCCTCCTCGATCAGGTCCATCAGCGCCACCCCGCGGTTGACGTAGTGCTTGGCAATGTTGACCACCAGCCGCAGGTTATGTTCGATCATCTTCTGACGCGCGGCGAAATCGCCCTGGCGGGTGAGTCGGGCGAGGCGCAGCTCTTCTTCGGGAGTGAGCAGGGCGTTGTGCCCGATCTCGTTCAGATAAAGCTTGGTGACGTCCGAAAGGAGGTCGCCTGTCAGCGCTTCCGGCTCATACAACGGCTCTTCGGAGGCGAGCGGCGGCTCCGGGGCCGGCTCCAGAGATTCCTCTTCGTGGGAAAAGCTGTCGTTGCTCATGAGGCCCTGTCCGCCGGCAGATACTTGAGAGGATCCACCGGTTTACCGTAGCGGCGAATCTCGAAGTGCAACTTCACTTGATCGGCGTCCGTATTGCCCATCTCGGCGATCTGCTGGCCCTTGGCGACGCTCTGTCCTTCTTTCACCAGGATTTCCCGATTGTGCGCGTAGGCCGATAGGTAAGCACTATTATGCTTGATGATGATCAGCTTTCCATACCCCCGCAAGCCGCTGCCGGTATAGACCACTTTGCCGGGAGCGCTGGCGTACACCGGCTGGCCCATGCGGCCGGCGATGTCGATCCCCTTGCTTGCCTCGGAGAAGCGGGAAATAAGCTTGCCGGTCACGGGCCAAGCCCACTGCACCTCGCCATCCCCTTCCGGGTCCGGAGCAGGCCTCGTCTCGGGCTTGGGTTCGGGCGCCGCCTCGGGTTTGGCCTCCGGCCTGGGTGGGGCGGCCGGCTCGGGTTTCGCCGCGGCGAGCGGCGTGCCACTCTTCATCCGGGCGAGGGCCTCCTCCGAGTAGGGGAGTTTGTAGCCCCTCGGCTCGGTCTTGAGGGTGACCGAGTCGCCCAAAGGCTTCACGTCGATACCTGAGGGCACGACCAGAGGCGTCGTGGTCACTGTATCCGGCTCGCTCGCAGCGGTGACAGGCGCCGGCGCCGGACGCTTGAGCTTGAGCTCGCGCCCCACTGGAAGCGCCCCCGGGTCGCTGATGCCATTGATCGCCGCCAGCTCCCGGTAGTCCATGCCGTGCTCCAGGGCGATGCTGTACAGGGTATCGCCCCGCTTGACCACGTAGACCTCGCCGCGGGAATCGGTCGGCTGCGGGGAGGGAATGGTTTTGGCTTGCGAAGCGGCCGACAGAGTGCGGTCGACGACCGGGGCCCCCTGGCGCACGGGGGCACAGCCTGCCAGCAGGAGGATGCAGGCGAAGGAAAGCAGGCGTCGATGCCAGTACATGCGGGATTCGGCAGCCTCCTCAGCCCACCACCCCCGGAATCAACGGCACGAACCTCACCGGCTCCAGGGCAGTTTCCCTGATCCCGCCTTCAGTGCGCTCGATCAGGTGCAACATCTGCTCCTGGGCACCAAGGGGCAGCACCATTCTACCACCGACTTCCAACTGTTCCGTGAGCGCATGGGGCACGTGGGTCATGGCAGCGGTGACGATGATGCCGTCGAAAGGCGCCGCTTCGGGGATGCCCCGCTGGCCATCTCCGTGCTTCAAGCGCACGTTGTAGAGGCGCAAGTCGCGAAGCGCGGTGCGGGCACGCTTTAGCAGCGCACCGATGCGCTCCACCGAATAGACTTCCTTCGTCAGGCGCGCGAGGACCGCGGTCTGGTAGCCGCAACCCGTGCCTACTTCCAACACTTTCTTGAGCGACCGGCCACCCCGCAACGCCTCGGTCATGCGGGCGACGGTGTAGGGACTGGAGATGGTCTGGCCGAAGCCGAGGGGCAGGGAAATGTCCTCATAGGCCCGACTCGCGAGCGCCTCGTCGACGAATAGATGTCGCGGCAGGCTGCCCATCACGGCGAGCAGCTCTTCGTCCCGGATGCCCCGCTCGCGCAAGCGCTCCACCATGCGGGCGCGGGTGCGCATGGAGGTCATGCCGATGCCGTCGAAGCGGGAGGTCATTCGAATCTACCCGGGGGAGAGGCCGCTCCCGGGCCCAGAGCTTCCGGGTCCTGGGACAAGCCTGAGAGCACCGGGGAACGCGCCCGGCAATGCTCTGCCTCACCGGCGCTTGCCGCTTGCCCCCCGAGGCGCTCCCCGTAGGCCTTGAGCCACTGGCGGCATGCCTCCAGCTGGGTGAAACGGGTGAGATCCGCTTGCAGCGGGGTGACCGATACCGCCCCCCGGGCAACCGCGTGAAAGTCCGTCCCCTCTCCTGCATCCTGGGCGGCCCCTGCAGCACCCACCCAGAATACGGTCTCGCCACGGGGATTGACGCTCTTGACCACGCCCTCCGCCTTGTGCCGCTTGCCGAGGCGGGTCACTTGGATGCCTGCGAGCCGTTCGAAGGGCAGATCGGGCACGTTGATATTGAGCAGCATGGGTTCAGGAAACGGCTCCCGCTGATGGCGCTCGATCAGGTCAGCGACGATGCGGGCCGCCGTTGCGAAATGCTGTTCCCCGTTCGACACCAGGGACACGGCCATGGAGGGGATGCCCAGCATGTAGCCCTCCATCGCCGCCGCCACTGTGCCCGAATAGATGGTGTCGTCGCCCATGTTGGCCCCGTGGTTGATGCCCGAGACCACCATCTCGGGCATCTCGTCCAAGAGCCCGGTCACAGCCAGGTGCACGCAGTCGGTGGGGGTGCCGTTCACGTACAGGAAGCCGTTGGACGCGCGCCGCACGGTAAGAGGCCGATCCAGAGTGAGGGAGTTGCTTGCCCCGCTGCGATCGCGCTCGGGCGCGACCACCGTGATTCTTGCGACTTTGGCGAGGGTTTCAGCGAGGACAGCAAGGCCGGGAGAAAAATAGCCGTCGTCGTTGCTCAGTAGAATCCGCATGAAAAAGAAGTCGGAAATCAGAATGCCAACCGACAGAAGGCTGCGCTCGCCCAGACCGAAGGGAATTCTATACGAAGTCGCCGACCTCCTGGGCTTGAGCGTCCGCATCCGTGAAGACCAGCCGCATCACGTTTCAGTACCGCCACCGGACTCAGTACAGTGCAGTGTCCATAAGATAATTCGAACCCAGGCGGCGCTCCCACCGCTCAAGCGCGGGGCGGCGGACGAGCAGGCGCTGCTCGTGTCGTTGTCCTACCGCTCGGGCCTAGCGCCTTGACGTGTTGAGGGAAGGCGAATCGCCCGCATTGCCCGCTTCGGTCCACGCCACCGCCCGGCGCTTGGTGCCCATGCGCCGGGCGGCTTCCTCCGGCGTGAACCCCACCGCCTCCCATGCCCGCAGCAGCTCCGCCGCCAGTTCGTAATCCGGGACGAGCTTCCCGATCGCCCTCGTCACGAGGGGTCGCCACATGGGTAACAGACCAGAACTTCTGGTTTATCCATGTCGCCTGATACCCCCACTCGGTGCCGAGCAATTTCCGACCCGGTCTTCGGTGTCCCCCGTCTTTTTGACAAGGCGGTGAGCAATGACCCTCATGCCGCCCAACTGAGCACTTTAGAAAATCTGGGCAATAGCTTTCTCACCTTAGGGCAGCAGCTCGAACCGCCAGCCCCAGAGGGCCCGGCCTCCCTCCGGGGCCAAGCCCAAGGCGCGGAGCCGGGAGTCAAGCCACCGCTGGAGCTGGAGGAAGGTCTATGCGGGAGGAATGGCGTCGGGGGGCAGCCCCCAAGCTGGCCGCGGGGACTCCCGGCTCTAACGACTTCGCGGTCCCGGTGCACCAGGCCGTGCACACTGGGCGGTGGGAAGGGCCTGCGTTGCAAGCCCTTGATTATTCTGGTCGGGGCGACTGGATTTGAACCAGCGACCACCTGCACCCCATGCAGGTACGCTACCAGGCTGCGCTACGCCCCGAACGCGTAGCGGATTATACCAGAGAGGGCGGGAAAAACGGCGGGGGTACGCCCGGCGGAAACTTCCCCCCGGGATTTTCTCACAGCCGCAGGGATTCGATCACTTCCTTGAGCTCCCGCTTGAGCTCCCGCAAGTCGAGCGACGCGGAAGCTGCGGCGCCCCCCCCTTCCTCCAGGCGATGCCGGGCGCCGCTGATGGTGAAGCCCTGCTCATAGAGCAGCTCGCGGATGCGCCGGATCAGCAGCACCTCGTGATGCTGGTAATAGCGCCGGTTGCCCCGCCGCTTGACAGGCTTCAACTGGGTGAACTCCTGCTCCCAGTAGCGCAGCACGTGGGGCTTCACCCCGCACAGCTCGCTCACTTCACCGATGGTGAAGTAGCGCTTAGCGGGAATCGGAGGCAACTCTTTGCTGGGCGTTGTCGGGTCCACGATAGGTTTGCTCGACGAGGGCTTTCAACTTCTGGCTAGCGTGGAAAGTGACCACCCGGCGGGCGGTGATCGGGATTTCCTCGCCGGTCTTTGGGTTGCGCCCGGGGCGCTGGGGCTTGTCCCGCAACTGGAAGTTGCCGAAACCGGAGAGTTTCACGCTGTTTCCGTTTTCGAGGGCCACTCGGATCTCCTCGAAAAAGGACTCCACCATGTCCTTGGCCTCCCGCTTATTGAGGCCGACCTTTTCGAACAACAGATCCGCGAGCTCGGCTTTTGTTAACGTCATGGAAATCCCCCTCAAGTTCGAAGCTTGGCCTGGAACTTGTGCTCGAGCGTCTGCACCAGCTGGGCCACCAGTTCCTCAACCTCCTGGTCGGTAAGGGTTTTCTGAGTATCCTGGAATAACACTCGGAATGCAAGGCTTTTTTTCCCGGGGGGTAAGCTCGCTCCCCGATACACGTCGAAGAGGGCGACTTCCACGACCCGCTCCAATTGGAGCCCCTCCAGGGCATCCAGCAGGGCCTGGGCGGGCAAGTCCTCGTCCACCAGCACGGCGATGTCGCGGCGGACCAGGGGGAACTTGGAGACCGGCTGGGAGGCAGGAACCGGGGCCCGTAGCGCCGCGCTCAGCGTCACTTCGAACAGGACGGGGGCCTTGGGCAACTCGTATTTCTGCTGCCAGCGGGGGTGCAGTGCCCCGATCCATCCCACTTCCTCCCCCTCCACCACCACGGCCGCCGAGCGCCCGGGGTGCAGGGCTGGATGGGACCGGGCCACCGTGCGCACCGACCGGGGGGCAAAGAGGGCTTCCAGATCGGCTTTCACGTCGAAGAAGTCCACGTCCCGGGACGCCTCCCCCCATTGCTCTGGTAGGGCTTCTCCGTAGGCGAGGGCGGCAACGCGCGCCGGTTGGCGCAGCTCCCCACCGTGACGAAGGAAGCAGCTGCCCACCTCGAACACCCGCACCCGGGATTGCTGGTGGCTCAGGTTGTAGCGCAGGCATTGGAGCAGGCCCGTCCACAGGCTTCCCCGCATGACCTCCATGTGGCTTGCGAGAGGATTCAAGAGCCGCACCGGTGCCCCGTTCCCCGTGAGGTCTCTATCCAGAGCCTCGTCCACGAAGGCATAGGTCACCACTTCCTGGTAGTCCCGGTCCACCAGCCGCTGGCGCAGGCTTTCCTCGCTCCTCACCCCCTCGGGGGCCGGACGCATGGCCGTCACTCCCGACGGCAAGGCTGCCGGGATGCGCTCGTAGCCGTAAAGCCGGGCCAGCTCTTCGATCAGGTCCTCCTCGATCTGCAGATCGAAACGGTAGGTATGGGGAGTCACGTAGAACACGCCCCGCTCGTCGACGAAGCGGAACTGAAGCCGCCGCAGCAGCTCGCTCACTTGGGGCGCGTCCAGCTCGATGCCCAGCAGTCGCTGGGCCCGGGCCACCCGCAGCCGGATGGGCTCCCGCTTGGGCAGGGGTCCTTCCACCTGGCGAATCGGTCCGGCGCGCCCGCCGCAGATGCCGAGGAGCAACTGGGTCGCCCGCTCCATCGCCTGGCGGGTCGCGCCATAGTCCACGCCCCGCTCGAAACGGTACAGAGACTCCGAGGTGAAGCCCAAGCCAAATGCTTTCCCCGCCACCGCTTGGGGGCTGAAGAAGGCCGCCTCCAGAAAGAGGTCGGAGGTGACCGCGCCCACCGCGCTATCCGCCCCACCCATGATGCCGGCAAGCGCCAGCGGCTTCGCGGCATCCGCGATCACCAGGAACGGAAGGGTTTCCACCCGCTGCCCGTTAAGCAGGACGAGTCCTTCCCCCGGGCGGCCGAAGCGCACCACGATCCCGCCCTCGATCCGGGCGAGATCGAAGGCGTGCAGAGGTTGCCCCAGCTCCAGCATCACGTAGTTGGTGACATCCACGAGGGCGCTGACGGGGCGCAGGCCGCTGCGCTCCAGGCGCCGGACCATCCAATCCGGGGTTGGCGCCGCAGGGTTCACCCCCCGGATCACCCGGCCGCAGTAGAGGGGGCACGCCTCGGGAGCATCCACCCGAATGGGCAACGCGTCCTCGATGGCTGCGCTCACCGGCTCGATCTCGGGCAGCCGCAGGCTGGTGGCGGTGATGGCCGCCACCTCCCGGGCAACGCCCGCCACGCTCAAGCAGTCGCTGCGGTTGGGAGTGAGCTTCAAGGTGAAGAGCCGGTCGTCCAGATCCAGCGCTTCCCGTAGGTCCCTTCCCACGGGAGCATCCGCGGGCAGCTCCATCAACCCCGCCGCCTCCTGGGACAGGCCCAGCTCCCGGGCGGAGCACAACATGCCCTGGGAGACCACACCCCGCACGGTCGTTTCCCGGATGACCGATCCCGGCAACCGCGCCCCTGCCACGGCGCACGGCACCTTCATGCCTGGGCGCACATTAGGGGCGCCGCAGACGATGGTGAGGGGGTCGCCTCCCACGTCCACGCGGCATATCGCGAGGCGGTCCGCACCCGGATGTTTTTCTACCGCCAGCACCCGGCCGACCACGACCCCGCTGAAAGGCGGCGCGACCGGCTCCAATGCCTCGACCTCTAGACCGGCCATGGTGAGGGCCTCCGCCAGCTCCTCGCTGGCGAGGGGCGGGTCGACGAAGCTGCGGAGCCAGTGCTCGGAAAACTTCATGGCTCAGGGGCTAATTGAACTGCTTCAGGAAGCGCAGATCGTTTTCGAAAAATGCCCGGATGTCGTTGACGCCGTAGCGCAGCATCGCCAGCCGTTCGACACCGAGGCCGAAGGCGAAGCCCTGATAGCGCTCGGGATCGACGTCGACGAACTTCAGTACGTTGGGATGCACCATGCCGCATCCGCCCAGCTCTAGCCAGCCTTCGCCGAAGCTCATGTCGATCTCAGCGGAGGGCTCGGTGAACGGAAAGAAAGACGGCCGGAAGCGGACCTGCAGGGTCTCGCGCTCGAAAAAACGGCGCAGGAAATCGGCCACCACCCCCTTGAGGTCGGCAAACGTGACGTGGCTGTCGACCCACAGGCCTTCGACCTGGTGGAACATGGGGGAGTGGGTGGCGTCCGAATCCACGCGGTAGACCTTCCCCGGGGCGATGATCCTGATGGGCGGCGTATGGCGCTCCATGTAGCGGATCTGGATCGGGGAGGTATGGGTGCGCAGGAGCAACCCTCCTTCCACGTAGAAGGTATCGTGCATGGCCCGGGCGGGATGTCCCTCCGGGATGTTGAGGGCTGTAAAGTTGTAATAGTCGGTCTCGATCTCTGGGCCGGAGGCGGTCTCGAAACCGATAGAAGCGAACAGCGCCTGGATGCGGGCGAGGGTACGGGTTACGGGGTGGAGCCCCCCGGTGCCCTGGCCCCGCCCGGGAAGCGTGACGTCGAGGGCTTCGGAGGCCAGGCGCTCTTCCATCTTGCGCCAGGCGAGGGCCTCCCGGGCACGGGCGAGGGCTTCCTCCAGTCTCTGCTTGGCCTGGTTGATCCGCGCGCCGGCCGCCGGCCGCTCCTCGGCCGGCAACCGGCCGAGCTCTTTCAGCAGGCCGGTAATGAACCCCGCGCGGCCCAGATAGCGCGCCTTCACCCTCTCCAGGGCGTCAGGATCCGCGACGCCCTGAAACTCGTTGAGGGCCTCCTGGACGAGTTGGTCCAGGCTCTCCATCGACGGCTGAACCATGGGTTTCTCGGGCACGCCCGCGAACAAACAAGGAGGCTCCTCGCCCCCGGACCGGGCCATCCCTCAAGCGCCGAGACTGGCCTTGGCCTGCTCCGCGATACGGGCGAAGGCCGGCTTGTCCAGCACTGCGAGATCGGCCAGCACTTTGCGGTCGATCTCGATGGAAGCCTTCTTCAACCCGTTCATGAAAGCACTATAGGTAAGGCCGCATTCCCGCGCCGCGGCGTTAATGCGAGCGATCCACAGGGCCCTGAACTGGCGCTTGCGCTGGCGCCGGTCCCGGTAGGCGTACTGCCCCGCCTTCATGACCGCCTGGGTGGCGACCCGGAACACGTTCTTGCGGCGGCCTCGATAGCCCTTGGCTTGCGCGATCACCTTCTTGTGGCGGGCGCGCGCCGTGACTCCACGTTTGACTCTTGGCATGGCTTCGCTCCTTTACGCGTACGGCAACATGTTCTTCACCAGGGCCTTGTCGGCCGGGTGAATCATGGTCGTCCCGCGCAGGTTGCGTTTGCGCTTGCGTGACTTCTTGGTGAGGATGTGGCGCAGGTGGGATTTGGTGCGCTTGATCCCGCCGCTGCCCAGCACCTTGAAGCGCTTGGCGGCGCCACGCTTGGTCTTGAGTTTAGGCACTTTCACTCTCCTTTCTTCGCTCGCCGGGTGATCCGCCGCCAAGCCTCCTCAGATCGCCTGAAGGGCTCGGCCCTCTGGGTCGCGGATGCTTCATGACCCGGCGCCGCTTGTGCGCGTTGTCGAACTTCAAACGCCCGGCCGCGGGGAAGTCTCAACCGCGCCCGCCGTTCGAGTGCGCGGCTTACCCTCTGCCGATCACTTCTTTTTGGGCGACAGCACCATCACCATCTGCCGCCCTTCCATTTTCGGGAATTGTTCCACCGTGCCGTAGGGTTCCAGGTCCGCTTTCACCCGCTCAAGCAGCCGCGCGCCGATTTCCTGGTGGGCCATCTCGCGCCCGCGGAAGCGCAGCGTCACTTTCGCTTTATCCCCCTCCTGGAGGAAACGGACCAGGTTGCGCAGCTTGATCTGGTAATCCCCTTCGTCGGTTCCCGGCCGGAACTTGATTTCCTTGACTTGGATCTGCTTCTGCTTGAGCCTGGCTTCGTGTCGCTTTTTGCTCTCCCGGTACTTGAACTTCCCATAATCCATGATGCGACAGACAGGGGGCTTCGCCTGTGGCGCGATTTCCACCAGGTCCAGCTCCGCCTCTTCCGCCATTTGCTGGGCAGTCGCCAAGCTCACAATGCCGATCTGCTCGCCGTTTACGCCGATCAATCGGACCTCGGGCGCAGTAATCTCGCCGTTGATTCGGTGCTCTTTCTCTTGAACGATAGCGCGAGCCCTCCAAGTCAAAAAAAGCTGCGGCCCGCCGCGCTCCGCTCGTCGATACGCGCAGCGGCCACAGCCCCTATCCGGTACGCCCCTTTTTCGCCAGCTCCCGCTCGACCAGGTCCCAGAATCCTTCCAGGCTCATCGCCCCCAGATTCTGGTTGCCTCGGGCGCGCACCGCCACTTTCCGCGTCGCCACCTCTTTGTCCCCGACAACGAGCTGGAACGGCACTTTCTGCAAACTATGTTCTCGAATTTTATAGGTTATTTTTTCGTTCCTCAAGTCGCACTCCACCCGCAGCCCCCGGCGCCGCAGCGCTTCGCTCACCTCCCGGGCGTAAGTCGCCTGGCCTTCGGAAATGTTCATCACCACCGCCTGGACGGGGGCGAGCCACAAGGGAAACGCGCCGGCGTAGTGCTCGATCAGGATCCCGATGAAGCGCTCCATAGACCCCAGGATGGCCCGATGCAACATGACCGGTGTCTTGCGGGAGTTGTCCTCCGCCACATACTCCGCCCCCAGGCGCTCGGGCATGGCAAAGTCCACTTGGATGGTCCCGCATTGCCAAGAACGGCCGATGGAGTCCTGGAGGTGGTATTCGATTTTGGGACCGTAGAACGCTCCTTCGCCGGGCAGCTCTTCCCACTGGACATTGCAGGCGGCCAGTGCCGCCCTTAGCGCCCCTTCCGCCTGATCCCAGATCTGGTCGGAGCCGAGTCGCTTCTCGGGTCGCAGAGCCAGCTTGATGGTGACCTCGTCGAAGCCAAAGTCGGCGTAGACACTCAGAGCCAGGCGATGGAACGCCTTCACCTCCGGCTCGATCTGCTCCGGGGTGCAGAAGATGTGCCCGTCGTCCTGGGTGAAAGCCCGCACCCGCATGAGTCCATGGAGCGCCCCGGAGGGTTCGTTGCGGTGGCAGGAGCCGAACTCCCCGTAGCGCAAGGGCAGGTCCCGGTAGCTGCGCAGCGCACTGTTGAAGACCTGCACGTGGCCTGGGCAGTTCATGGGCTTCACTGCGTACTGGCGGTTCTCGGAAGCGGTGAAGAACATGTTCTCGCGGAAGTTGTCCCAATGGCCCGAGCGCTGCCACAAGCTCACGTCCAAGATCTGGGGGCAGCGCACTTCCTGGTAGCCGTGGTCCACGTAGACCCGGCGCATGTACTGCTCGACCTGCTGCCACACGGTCCAGCCCTTGGGATGCCAGAACACCATACCCGGGGCCTCGTCCTGGGTGTGGAACAGATCCAGCCTGCGGCCGAGCCGGCGATGGTCGCGCCGCTCCGCCTCCTCCAGCGCCTTGAGGTAGGCCTCCTGGTCCTCCTTCTTCGCCCAGGCGGTCCCGTAGATCCGCTGCAGCATTTCGTTGCGCGCGTCGCCCCGCCAGTAAGCTCCCGCCACCTTGAGCAGCTTGAACACCTTGAGCTTGCCGGTGGAGGGCACATGGGGGCCGCGGCACAGGTCGGTAAAGCCATCCTGCCGGTAGAGGGATATTTCCTCGTGCTCGGGGATCGCCTCGATGATCCGGGCCTTGTACTCCTCCCCTTGCTCGCGGAAGAACCTGACCGCCTCGTCCCGGGGAAGCACTTGGCGCTCGACCGGGTAGTCCCGTCGGGCGATCTCCGCCATGCGCTTTTCGATCGCCTCCAGATCCTCGGGGGTAAAGGGACGTTTGTAGGCGAAGTCGTAATAGAAGCCGTTTTCGATCACCGGACCGATGGTCACTTGAGCATCGGGGAAGAGCTCCTTCACCGCGTGGGCAAGCAGATGGGCTGTGGAGTGGCGCAGGATCTCGAGCCCCTCCGGATCCTTGTCGGTGACGATGGCCACCTCGGCGTCGGCGTCGATGCGATGGGATAGGTCCACCAGCCGCCCGTTCACTTTGCCGGCCAAGGCCGCGCGGGCGAGCCCGGGACCGATGGCCGCAGCGACTTCCGCCACGGTCGGGGGGCGCTCGAAGGTTTTCTGGGACTTATCGGGTAGGGTAATGACGACCGACATCCGGATTTCCTTTTTGGCAGCCAAAAAAAAGTGCGGCCGAGCCGCACCTTCTTCCGCGGGTGCCTCGCGCTCTTTCCTCAACCGCCGGTCGTCGTGCAAGTTCGAAACATCTTGGGGACATTTCCCGCGATGCTGGTAGGCGCGAGTGGACTCGAACCACCGACCCCCACCATGTCAAGGTGATGCTCTAACCAGCTGAGCTACGCGCCTGAAACAACCGGATTCTACCGGAAACCGGGCGTGCCATCAAACCAGGGGAAGCGCCCGTTCGCTCGTCCGAGCCCCGGAGCCTCCCTCGTATCCGCCCCAAACCAGTGCACGTTTTCCCATGCATGCACCAAAGGCGAGCACGCCATTCCCCCAGGAGGCGGCGTCAAGGAGATCCGTAGCTCGCCGGAAAAAGCTGAAACGCAACGCCTACGGGGCCAATTCGTCCACTGGCACGCTTGTTGCGGACATGGGCTCGAGCCGCTGCCTACAGAGCGAGACGGCAGAGGCTTCCAGCGCGGGCATTGGGTACGAACTCGCTTGTCCTTACAACGGGAGCACGAATGAACCGAAAACAATTTTTTAAAACGGTACTCGGCATGGCGGCAGCACTCTGGTGGGCCACACCCCTGCAGGCTGCCGAGACCATCAAGGTGGGGATCCTGCATTCCCTCTCGGGCACCATGGCTATCAGCGAGACGGTACTGAAGGACGTCGCCCTGATGACGATCGAGGAAATCAACGCCAAGGGCGGGGTTTTGGGCAAAAAATTGGAGCCCGTGGTAGTGGACCCGGCCTCCAATTGGCCCCTGTTCGCCGAAAAAGCGCGCCAGCTCCTCACCCAAGACAAGGTGGCCGTCGTCTTCGGCTGTTGGACGTCGGTATCACGCAAATCCGTACTGCCCGTGTTCGAAGAGCTCAACGGGCTGCTTTTCTATCCGGTCCAGTACGAGGGCGAGGAGCTGTCCTACAACGTCTTCTACACCGGGGCCGCTCCTAATCAGCAGGCGATCCCCGCGGTCGAATACCTGATGAGCAAGGAAGGTGGGGGTGCTAAGCGCTTTTTCCTCCTTGGCACGGATTACGTGTATCCCCGCACCACCAACAAGATCCTGCGCGCCTTCCTCAAGTCGAAAGGGGTCAAGGAGTCGGACATCGAGGAAGTCTACACGCCGTTCGGGCACACCGACTACCAGACCATCGTCGGCAACATCAAGAAGTTCGCCCAGGGCGGAAAGACGGCGGTAATTTCCACGATCAATGGCGACTCCAACGTGCCGTTTTACAAGGAACTTGGCAACCAAGGCTTGAAGGCTACCGACGTGCCGGTGGTGGCGTTCTCGGTCGGGGAGGAAGAGCTGCGGGGCGTCGACACCAAGCCGCTGGTGGGTCACCTGGCGGCGTGGAACTACTTCATGTCGCTCAAAAATCCGACCAACGAGGAATTCATCAGGAAATGGGCGGCGTACGCCAAGGCGAAGAACCTGCCCGGCCACCGGGACAAACCCATCACCAACGACCCGATGGAGGCCACCTACATCGGCATTCACATGTGGAAGCAGGCGGTGGAAAAGGCCGGGACGACCGATGTCGATAAGGTGATTGCTGCCATGGCGGGCCAGACTTTCAAGGCTCCTTCCGGCTTCACCGTGAAAATGGACGAAAAAAACCACCACCTGCATAAGCCGGTGTTCATCGGCGAAGTGCGGGCGGACGGGCAATTCAACGTGGTGTGGAAAAGCAAGGGCCTCGTCAAGGCCCAGCCGTGGAGCCCCTACATCCCCGGCAACGATAAGAAGAAAGACGAACCGGAGAAGAAGTAAGTTGTGCCCGCCCGTGGCCGGAACGCTTCCCGGCCGCGGCGTTACCCCTTTGCCGAACCTGCTTCGTGGGCCCCATAGCGTCGTGAAACGACTGTTGTCTCTCATCGCCCTCATTCTGTCGCTGCTGCCGCTCTGTGCGCTGGCGATGACGCCGGAACGGCTCCAGGCCCTGGCCTTCGGCGACAGTGACGAGAAGATCGCCGCGATTCGCGAAATCGCGTCAGAAGGCGACCACTCGGCACTACCGGTGCTCCAGGCCTTGGAGAACGCCGAGCTTTACGCGACTCCCGATCAGCGGGTGCTGATTGTCAAGGACGGTGCGGCCATGGACGCGGCCACAGGCGGGAAAGTAGAGCCGACGCCGGAACAGCTCGACGAGGTGCTCGTCAACAACCGCGTTCGCGGCGAGCTGGCGACCGCCATCGCCAGCCTTAAGCTGTTTTCCAAAAGCCGCGCCGAGCGCCTGGCGGCAGCGCAGGCACTGCAGGCTGGCGCGGACGAATCGCTACTGCCGGCGATCTCCCGGGCCCTCGCCCAGGAGACCGATCCCCGGATCAAAGAAACGCTGCAACTGGCCCATGCCGGACTGCAATTGGCCAGCCCCGATCCGGCCACCCGCCTCTCCGCCGTCAGGACGCTTGCCGCCAGCAGCGATCCCAACACCCGAGCGCTGCTGCTCGCATTGCTGGCGAAAAAAGCCGATGGCTACGCTGAGCCTGATCCCGCCGTGCGCGCCGAGGCCGAAAAATCCTTGCGGACGGTGGAGAGCCGGCTGGCGATGGGCGAGCGGGTGGCCCAGATCTTCAGCGGCGTGAGCTTGGGCAGCATCCTGCTGCTCGCCGCCCTTGGACTTGCCATCACCTACGGCCTCATGGGCGTCATCAACCTGGCCCATGGCGAGCTCATCATGGTGGGCGCCTACACCACCTACGTGGTGCAGAACCTGTTCCGCAGCCATCTGCCCCATACGTTCGACTTCTACCTGCTGTGCGCCGCCCCGGCCGCGTTTGTCACTTCGGCCCTCGTCGGCATCGCATTGGAACGCAGCGTGATCCGCCACCTGTACGGGCGGCCCCTGGAGACGCTGCTCGCCACCTGGGGCATCAGCCTGATCCTGATCCAAGGGGTCCGCACGCTCTTTGGCGCCCAGAACGTCCAGGTCGAGAACCCGTCCTGGATGTCGGGCGGTGTAGAACTGATGAGCAACGTGGTGTTGCCCTACAACCGGATCGTCATCATCCTGTTTGCCGGAATGGTCGTCCTGCTGGTGGCCGCGCTTCTCGCCCAAACCCGCCTCGGTCTGTTCATCCGCGCCGTCACCCAGAATCGGTCTATGGCGGGCTGCTGCGGCGTCCCCACCGCGCGGGTGGACACCTACGCTTTCGGCTTGGGCGCCGGCATCGCCGGGCTTGCGGGGTGCGCCCTTTCCCAGATCGGCAACGTCGGACCCGACCTGGGTCAGGCCTACATCGTCGATTCGTTCATGGTGGTCGTGCTGGGTGGTGTAGGTCAGCTTGCGGGTAGCGTCTATGCCGCCCTGGGCCTCGGGATCGTAAACAAGTTCCTGGAAGCCTGGCAGGGTGCCGTGTTGGCCAAGATCGCCGTGCTAGTTTTCATCATCCTGTTCATCCAGAAACGACCCCAGGGCCTGTTTGCCCTGAAAGGGCGGACCGCGGAGAGTTGACCGATGCGCACGCCCTTCAGCCTCCGCCTGGGCCGCCTCTACGGGCCTGCCGGCTGGCTCTCGGTAGCACTCGCCGCCGCCATCTTGCTGGTCCTGTTCCCGATCCTCAATCTAGCAGTGCCCGCTGAAAGCCCGCTGCATATCCCAGACCACCTCGTGGCGCTTACTGGCAAAATCATGTGCTACGCCATGGTCGCGCTCGCCCTGGACCTCGTCTGGGGCTACGCCGGCATCCTGAGTCTGGGCCACGGCCTGTTCTTCGCCCTTGGCGGCTACGCCATGGGCATGTATCTCATGCGGCAGATCGGCCGCGACGGCCATTACCAGAGCGATCTTCCAGACTTCATGGTCTTTCTGGACTGGAAGGAGCTCCCCTGGCACTGGTGGAACACTGACCAGTTCTGGTACGCGGCGCTGCTCGTGGTGCTGGTGCCAGGACTGCTTGCCTTTGTATTCGGCTATTTTGCGTTTCGCTCCCGCATCAAGGGCGTGTACTTTTCCATCATCACCCAAGCCCTCACCTACGCTGCGATGCTGCTATTCTTCCGCAACGAGACTGGTTTCGGGGGCAATAACGGATTTACCGATTTCAAACGCATCCTCGGCTTTCCCATCGCAACGCCAGAAACTCGTATGGCGCTGTTCATGGCCACCGGAGCCGCGCTCCTTGTGACGTTGATCGCTGCGCGCTTCATCGTCACCTCCAAGCTGGGTCGAGTGCTGACCGCCATCCGCGATGCCGAGAACCGGGTCATGTTCTCCGGCTACAACCCTTTGCATTACAAGCTGTTCATCTGGACGCTCTCCGCCGTCATCTGCGGCGTTGCTGGGGCCTTGTACGTGCCGCAAGTGGGCATCATCAATCCCAGCGAGATGTCGCCCGCCAACTCGATCGAGATCGCCATTTGGGTTGCCGTCGGGGGCCGCGGAACGCTCATCGGCGCGGTCGTGGGTGCCGGTATAGTCAACGGGGCGAAGAGTTGGTTCACGGTGACGTTCCCTGAGTTTTGGCTCTATTTCCTAGGGCTTCTGTTTATCGCTGTGACGCTCTTCATGCCGCGCGGAATCGTCGGGCTGGCGCAGCAGCTCGCGGCACGCAAACCATGAAAGCCGGAAGCATGGCCGTTGAGCACAGTGCCGCCAGCGGCTCGACCGCCTTCGGCCACGTCCTGCAGCCGGGCGAGCTGGATACCTCCCATGGCACTATCCTCTACCTGGAAAACATTAGCGTCAGCTTCGATGGGTTCAAGGCCCTCAACGACCTTAACCTGGTAATCGACGCGGGAGAGCTGCGATGCGTCATCGGCCCCAACGGCGCCGGCAAGACCACCATGATGGATGTGATCAGCGGCAAGACGCGCCCGGACAAGGGAAAAGCGTTCTTCGGCCAGACCATCGACCTGACCCGCCTCACCGAGCCGGAGATCGCCCAGGCCGGCATCGGACGCAAATTCCAGAAGCCTACCGTGTTCGAGCAACATACGGTGTTCGAAAACCTGGAGCTGGCGATGAAAACCGACAAAGGCGTGTTCGCCAGCCTTTTCGCTGAGCTGAACGACGCCCAGCGCGACCGCATTGCGGAAACGCTGCGCCTGGTGCAGCTGGCCGATCAGGCGGACCGCCCAGCCGGGCTCTTGTCCCACGGCCAGAAGCAGTGGTTGGAAATCGGCATGCTCCTGATGCAAGAGCCCAAGCTGTTGCTGCTGGACGAGCCGGTGGCGGGAATGACAGACGAGGAAACGGAGCGCACCGCAGAGCTGTTCATTTCCCTTGCTGGCCGCCACTCGCTGATCGTGGTGGAGCACGACATGAAGTTCGTCAGCCGCATCGCACGCAAGGTCACCGTCCTGCATGAAGGCAGCGTGCTGACCGAAGGTCCCATGGAGGCAGTGCAAAATGACCCGCGAGTGATCGAGGTATATCTTGGACGCTGAATCCTTGACTGCCGAGGTACGGAGACCCCATTCGAAAAAGGCGAGAAAATTGTTTCCTCCGCCTCTGCTTGCGGCGGAGCCCTCATATGCTGAGCGTTGAAAATCTCAACCAGTTCTACAGTGGAAGCCACATCCTGCGCGATGTGAGCTTCGAGGTGCCGCCAGGGAAGGTGACGGTTCTGCTAGGCCGTAACGGCGTGGGCAAAACCACCCTGCTCAAGTGCCTGATGGGCGTCATCCCGGCAGCTTCGGGTACCATCCGCTTTGCCGGGCAGGACATCACCCGCTTCCCTTCGCACCGGCGTGCGCTGGTCGGGATCGGGTACGTTCCTCAGGGGCGGGAGATTTTTCCCCGTCTCACGGTGGAGGAGAATCTGCGCATGGGGCTTGCTTCGCGTCATCCGGCGGTGCCGCTTCCGGCGCGTATTTTCGACTTGTTTCCCGCGCTCAAGACCATGCTCAGACGCCGCGGGGGCGACCTCTCCGGCGGCCAGCAGCAGCAGCTTGCCATCGGCCGCGCGCTCGCCATGACGCCGAAGATGCTCATCCTGGACGAACCGACGGAGGGAATCCAACCCTCCCTGATCAAGGATATCGAGCGCGCGATCCGCACGCTCGCCGAAAGCGGTGAAATGGCCATCCTATTGGTGGAGCAGTACTACGATTTCGCCCGCTCCCTGGCTGACTGGTACCTGGTCATGGAGCGCGGCGAAATCGTCAAACGCGGCGCGGGCGCTGACATGGACCGCGACAACGTGCGCGGCCACCTCGCCGTGTAATCCGGGAATGATTCCCAGCGAGCAGATCGCCGCCACGGGATGGTATGGAGCGCTAACGTTGCGCTACGACAAGGATGGCCCGCGCACGCGGCTGGTGGAGCGCGCTCACTCGGGTCCCTTGGCAGTACAGAAGCCGTTCTATCCGGAAGGAGAATCCGTCTGCCACACAGTGCCGCTGCATCCGCCCGCAGGACTGGTCGGAGGCGATCGGCTGGATCTCTGTGTACAACTGATGTCTGGCGCCCATGCGCTCCTCACCACCCCCGGAGCCAACAAGTGGTACCGGTCCACGGGCCCGGAAGCGGTTCAGCGGCTGCGCTTCGACGTGGCAGATGATGCAACGCTGGAATGGCTACCCCAAGAGACTATTGTGTTCGATCAAGCGCGTGCTGTAATGCACTGCGACGTGCATCTGAGGGAGCGCAGCCGCTACATCGGCTGGGAGATCTTGTGCCTGGGGCGCACGGCGCGCGGCGAGCGTTTCTCCCGCGGCACCGTGAAGCTCGGCACCCGGCTGTGGCGCAACGGGCGACCCCTGTGGCTGGAACAAGGGATCCTGGCGGGTAGCGGACCGGTACTCACATCGCCGGCGGGTCTCGCCGGCCAGCCGGTCTGCGGCACGCTGCTCGCGGTCGCCGACCACATCCCGCCGGAGCTGCTGGAGCGCTGCCGAGACGTGGTGCCGGCGCAAGGCTGCGCTGGCGGCATCACTGCGCTCCCGGGGCTGTTGGTGGCGCGCTTTCTCGGCCAGAGTGGGCAGGCTGCGCGCCGGTATTTCGGCCAGTTGTGGGCATTGATGCGCCCGGCTCTGTGCGGCCGGGTGGCGTGCCCGCCGCGGATCTGGAACACTTAATCATCCAGGAACCGCACGGCAGGACTAATGCGGGAGGAAATCGCATGGAGTTGACACCGAGAGAGAAAGACAAGCTGCTGGTCTTCACGGCAGCGCTTCTGGCCGAGCGGCGCAAGGCCAGGGGACTGAAGCTCAATTACCCGGAAGCGGTGGCTTACATCAGCGCTGCCATCATGGAAGGTGCTCGCGATGGCCGGAGCGTCGCCGAGCTCATGCGCTGGGGCGCCACCCTGCTTAAGCGCGAAGACGTGATGGAAGGCGTGGCCGAGATGATCCCCGAAATCCAGGTAGAAGCTACTTTTCCCGACGGCACCAAGCTGGTCACCGTCCACAATCCGATCGTTTGAAAACGGAGCACCCGATGATTCCCGGCGAAATCCATGTGCAGCCCGGCGAACTCGAGTTAAACACGGGCCGCGCCACAGTCACCCTGGAGGTGGCGAATACCGGCGATCGGCCCATCCAGGTCGGGTCTCATTATCACTTCTTCGAGACCAACGAGGCGCTGAGGTTCGATCGCCAGGCGGCGTACGGCTTCCGGCTGAACATCCCCGCCGGCACCGCAATACGGTTCGAGCCCGGTCAGAGCCGTACAGTGGAACTGGTGGCCTTGGGGGGTGAGCGGAAAGTGTACGGTTTTGCCGGCAAAGTGATGGGGAAACTGAGATGAGCGCCCAGATCTCGCGTCAGGCGTATGCCGAGATGTTCGGACCCACCGTGGGCGACCGTGTCCGCCTGGCGGATACGGAGCTCTGGATCGAAGTGGAAAGGGACTTCACCGTGTACGGCGAAGAGGTCAAATTTGGCGGCGGCAAGGTCATCCGCGACGGCATGGGCCAGAGCCCGCGCACCGCTGGCGAGGTCGCCGACACGGTGATCACCAACGCCCTGATCGTGGACCACTGGGGCATCGTCAAAGCGGACATCGGCATCAAGGGGGGACGCATCGCTGGCATCGGCAAAGCGGGCAATCCCGACATCCAGCCTGGCGTAGACATTATCATCGGGCCGGCGACCGAGATCATCGCCGGCGAAGGTATGATCGTAACAGCCGGCGGTGTCGACGCTCACATTCACTTCATCTGCCCGCAGCAGATCGAAGAGGCATTGATGTCCGGCATCACCACCATGATCGGCGGCGGCACGGGGCCCGCGACCGGCACCAAGGCTACCACCTGCACCCCTGGCCCCTGGCATATCCGATCGATGTTGGCCGCGGCGGAAGCCTTCCCCGTGAACCTGGGCTTTCTCGGCAAGGGCAACGCCAGCCTGCCGGAGCCGCTCAAGGAACAGGTGCGGGCCGGCGCCATGGGGCTGAAGCTCCACGAGGATTGGGGAACCACGCCGGCGGCCATCGACAACTGCCTAAACGTCGCCGACGATATGGACATTCAAGTGGCGATCCACACCGACACGCTCAATGAATCCGGCTTTGTCGAGACCACCCTGCGCGCATTCAAGGGGCGTACCATACATACCTATCACACCGAGGGGGCCGGAGGAGGCCATGCGCCGGATATCATTCGCGCCTGCGGCGAGTCCAATGTGCTGCCCTCCTCGACTAACCCGACGCGACCGTACACGGTCAACACCGTCGACGAGCATCTGGATATGCTCATGGTGTGCCACCACCTGGACCCCGGCATCGCCGAAGACGTGGCGTTCGCCGAATCCCGCATTCGCCGGGAGACTATCGCCGCAGAAGACATTCTCCACGATCTCGGAGCCATCAGCATGATCTCGTCCGACTCCCAGGCCATGGGCCGTGTGGGCGAGGTGATCCAACGCACCTGGCAGACGGCCCATAAGATGAAGGTGCAGCGCGGTTGGCTTGCGCCCGCCAGCCTTCGCCTCCATTCCCGTTTCCAGGAAGCGATGAAAACGTCGGACCCCGCAGTGCAGGAAAAGCCAAGCAATGACAACTTTCGTGTCAAGCGATACGTAGCCAAGTACACCATAAATCCGGCCATCACTCATGGCATCGCCCACTTGGTAGGCTCCGTGGAAAAAGGCAAGCTCGCCGACCTGGTGCTGTGGAGGCCAGCCTTCTTTGGCGTCAAACCGGCATTGGTGCTCAAAGGCGGCATGATCGCGGCTGCCGCCATGGGAGATCCGAACGCGTCCATTCCTACCCCGCAGCCGGTGCACTACCGGCTCATGTTCGCCGCCTTCGGCGCCGCGTTGCGCACCTCGGTCACCTTCGTGTCGCAAGCGGCGCTGGACGACCCACAACTGCGCGCGCTCGGGTTGAGAAAACACCTGGAGCCCGTGCGCGGTACCCGCACCATCAGCAAACGGGACATGATCCACAATGATTACGCGCCCCGAGTCGAAGTGGATCCGGAAACCTACGAGGTGCGCGCAGACGGGGAACTCCTCGTCTGCGAGCCTGCGCACGTGCTGCCCATGGCGCAGCGATACTTTTTGTTCTGAAATCGAATGCTCGTGATCGAACGGCGCTACGAGGGCCCCGAGCCCCCCACCGAGCGGCTGGTGCTGCCGTTCGAACTGCGCTGCAGAAGTCGCTTGCGCACGCGCCTGGAAACCGGCGAGGAAGCGGGCCTGTTCCTTACGCCCGGCACGGTGCTGCGCGGCGGTGACCGGCTGCTCGGGAATGACGGGCGCGTGGTGGAAGTGGTAGCGGCACCCGAGCGGCTCATGGAAGCCCGCGGGGAGGACCCGGCGCAGTTGGCCCGCCTGGCCTATCACCTTGGCAACCGCCATGTGGCTGTAGAAGTGGGGCCGCAATGGCTACGGTTTGCGGCAGACGCGGTGCTCGAACAAATGCTCGTGGGTCTCGGCGCCCGGGTGACGGAAGTGGTGGCGCCGTTTGAGCCCGAGGGGGGCGCCTACCGCCACGAACACAGAAAGGGCGGGCCCGCGATTCATCATTTCGAGTGACGATGACAGTGAGATGCCGTGCCTCGCTATCCAGGTTATTGCAGCTGGCGAGCCCCGCGTTGCCAGTGGGCGGATACACCTACTCCCAGGGGCTGGAATGGGCCGTGGCCGAGGGAACGGTGCATGACGAGCAAAGCGCTGGCCGGTGGGTTGCGGATCTACTGGAATTTGTCGTGGGCTCTTTCGAGGCGCCCGTGCTGGCACGACTCATGACCGCTTGGAGAGCCCGCGACGATCAAGCCGTAGCGGAGCTGAACGCCTGGTTCGTGGCGAGCCGCGAGACGGCAGAGTTGCGGGCAGAGACGCTGCAGATGGGCTACTCCCTGGTGCGCCTCGTCCGCGACCTTGATTCGTTCAACGAGGCCGAGCTGGCGCGGCTCGAGTCCATCCCCGAGCCGGCGTACCCGACGGCCTGGGGATGGGTGGCGGCCGCGTGGGAATTGCCCACCTTTGAAGCCGTGTCTGCCTACCTTTGGGCGTGGGCTGAAAACCAAGTCATGGTGGCAATCAAGGCGGTGCCGCTGGGGCAGAGCGCCGGCCAGCGGCTGCTGCTTGCATTGGGCACTCGCATCGAAGAAGTAGCGCGCCGATCGATCCGGCTGGACGGCCACGCTTTCAGCAACTTCGCCCCGGCCCTCGCCCTCGCCAGTTGCCGCCATGAGACCCAATATAGCCGGTTGTTCAGATCTTGAGGAGGTCACCCCATGAACCGCAATCAGCCTCTTCGTGTCGGCATCGGCGGCCCGGTAGGCTCCGGCAAGACCGCCCTTACCCTCGCCCTGTGCCGCGCCCTTCGAGACCGCTACGAGATCGCGGTCGTGACCAACGACATCTACACAAAGGAGGACGCCCAGTTCCTGGTGCGCAACGAGGCGCTTGCCCCCGAGCGGATCATCGGCGTGGAGACCGGCGGCTGCCCTCACACAGCGATCCGCGAAGACGCTTCCATCAACCTGGAAGCGGTGGCCCGACTCAGTCATGCTTTCCCGGCGCTGGACATCGTGTTCGTGGAAAGCGGCGGCGACAACCTGGCGGCCACTTTCAGCCCGGAACTCTCCGACCTGACCCTGTACGTGATCGACGTGGCCGCAGGCGACAAGATCCCACGCAAAGGCGGGCCTGGAATCACCAGGTCCGATCTGCTGATCATCAACAAGATCGACCTCGCGCCACTCGTGGGGGCGTCGCTGGAAGTGATGGCGCAGGATGCACGCCGCATGCGCGGTCCAAAGCCCTTCGTCTTCAGCAACTTGAAGACCGGTCAAGGCCTTGAGGCCATCATCGCGTTTATCGAAACCCACGGCATGCTGGTGCCGCGCGCCGCTCCCGCGACACGGGCATCTTGATCTCACTTTCCCTTGCGGAGGACAGCAAATGATCCTGAAGAAATTTCTGACCGCCCTCGCCATGCTGGCAACCGCCGGCATCGGCGGCACCGCTTTTGCCCACACGGGCCACGGCGGGGCCGCTTCCTTTACCGACGGGTTCCTGCACCCGCTCCTCGGCCCGGACCACCTATTCGCCATGGTGGCCCTCGGGATTTGGGTTGTCCAGCTCGGTTCTCCGGCGATTTTGCGGCTGCCGGCTGGCTTCCTTGCGGGGATGGCAGGAGGCTGGTTCGTCTTAACCTGGGGAATTCCGCTCGCTGGAGTGGAAGCCGGCGTTGCCCTGACCAGCCTGGCGTTGGGCCTGCTGATTCTCTTTGCCGTGCGGGCACCCATTGTCGCCGCCAACGTCCTTGCAGCGGGTTTTGCGGTCTTTCACGGCTATGTCCACGGCCTTGAGATGCCGGCGGACGCAGGGACATGGGCATACGCCGCCGGTTTTCTGTCGGCAAGCGCCCTGCTGATCGCGTTGGGAATCGGAACCGGCAAAGCATGCACGGAGCTTGCCCGGGGCAGGCCGCGGCGGATGCTGCTTCCCTCGGTGGGGGGCGCGATCGCCATCGTTGGACTGGCGCTTCTTGTCGGCGCCCTATGACCCGCAGGCACCCAGGAAACCGCAGAACCGACCCACCGAGTATCCTCAAAATGCTTGACGACGCTGCGCCCTCTCCCCTCCTCCCCCAGCGGGGGAAAAGGCCAGTCCAGTCCTTCTCTCCCTCTGGGAGAGGGGAAGGAGAGAAGGGCGACAACGGTCAATGGTTCGTCAACCATTTACCGGGGGGCTTAATAGGGACCTTAGAGCCATCCCTGAAACAGGGTCGCCACCCCGAGGAAGGACAGGAAACCCACCACGTCGGTCACGGCGGTGAGGAAGATGGTGGAGGCCTGGGCCGGATCCTGCCCGAGGCGGGTGAGGAGGATGGGGATCGCCGCCCCCGCAAGCCCCGCAGCGATCATGGACACCACCATGGCTGCGGCGATGACCGCTACCAGCCCGGGGGAGCCGCTCCACAAGTACACCCCCAAGGCGCAGGTGACCGCCACCGCCAGCCCATTCAGGAGTCCCACCCGGATCTCCTTGAACACCACCCACGGAAGATGCCGCGGGCTGATCTCCCGCAGGGCCAGCCCGCGCATGGTGACCGCCAGGGCCTGGCCGCCGGCATTGCCCGACTGGCCCGCCACCACGGGCATTAACACTGCCAGGGCGGTGACCTTGGCGATGGTGTCCTCGAACAATCCCACCACCGTGGCGGCCAGAAAGGCGGTGGCCAAGTTGACGTGCAACCAGGGCAAGCGCTTTCGCACGGCGAAGGAGACCTTGGACAGGGCCCGCTCGTCCTTGCTCGCCCCTACCATGGTCTGGATGTCCACGCTCACCTCCTCCTGGAGGGCGGTGACCAGGGCGCTTTGATGGATCACGCCGATCAGGCGCCCGGCCACGCTCACCACCGGCAGGGCGGGGACCCGGTGCTGCTCTATACGCTCCACCACCTCCTCCCGGGGCGCGAGATCAAGCACCGCCGCGGTCACCGGGCGGGACAGCTGGGCCAGGGTCTCCTCCGGCGAGGCCACCGCCAGGTCCTGCAGCTCTACCCGGCCGGCTAGATGCCCGTCTTCGTCGACGAGGAATAACTCCCGCAGGGCTCGAGTCCGTCGGAAGCCTTTCATTCGGACGAGCGCTTGTGCCACCGTCATATCGGGCCGGAAGCCCACCACCCGAGGATCCATGAGCCTGCCCGCCGAATCGGGGGGATAGGCCATCAACCGTTCAGCGAGCCTGGCCGCAGCCGGATCCATCCGGGCGAGCCAGTGGGCCCGGGCTTCCGCCTCCAGATCCAGCAGCAGATCGGCGGCGAGGGGCGGATCCATCTCCGAGAGGAGCCGCGCCACCGTCGCCTCGGGCAAACGCTCTAGCAGCCGCTCCTGCACGTCCGCCGCCAATTGTTCCCACACCGGCACCACCAGGGCGGGAGGTTGGGCGGCGATCACCTCCGCCACTTCTCCGACGGGCATCGCTTCCAGGCGGCGGGCGGCCTCCCGGGGATAATCCTTAAGATAGCGGCCTTCCAGGGCCGATTGCGCAGGTAGTCGGGCGTCAGGGCTCATCAAGCTTCCTCGTTCCGTCGATGGGTCCCATGGCAGGCAAAATCCCCACCACCATCTGGGCCAGGGCAGCGAGCACCTGCCAGTAGGCGTTAGCGAACCCCGCTGCCGGGCTGACACGGTCTGCCCCCTCGGCGGGCGAGGATCTGGCGAGCCGAACCGCGCCGTAGTGCAGCCGGCCCACAAGCCGGTGGTCCCGCTCCACCACAGGCAGCGCGTGGAACTCCGCCCAGCCGGGATGCTGTGCCACCGAGGCCAGGGTGGCGAGCGCCGACACCGTATGGACCGGGGGCTGCATCAGTGTCGCCAGGGTGTCCGTCGGTGCGGCTTTGACCAGGACTGTCAGGGACACTACCCCCAAGAGACGCTGCTGCCCGTTGACCACGAACAGGGCGTCGCCCGGATCCCCATCGAAGCCACGCACCTGGGCAAGCGCCTCCGCCGCCAGGGTGCCGGGCGGCGCGGCCAGGAGCCAGGGATCCATCGCCGCGCCGCAGCTGCCCCGGGGATAACCGATCAGCAAGCGCAGGGCAACGGCCGGGGCAACCGGCAGCGCCTGGAGCAACCGCGTCTGCCGTTCGCCGGAGAGCTGCTGGAGCAGCCCGGCGGCCTCCTGGGGGCCGAGGCGCTCCACGAGGGCGAGCACTGTTTCCTCCTCCAGCAGCTCGAGCAGCCGTCCCCCGTAGAGGGGCGCCATGTGGCGCAAGAGCAGGGCGCCGAGCCGCGGCGGCAGACGCGCCACAAAGGCAGCGCTCTCGGGCGCAGGCAGCGCCTCCAGCACCCGGGCCGCATCAGCCGGATGGCTTTCCACGAACGCCAGGGTGAGCCCGTTCACGTCAAGCCTTCCCGTCCCGGCCGGTCAGCAGGACGATGGGCTCTTCGTTGAACACTTTGGCCGGGACGGTGATCCGTCCTTCCTCGGCCTCCAGCACGATGGACACGGGGGTAAGATCCAGGATCGTCCCTTCCAGCCCGCCCACTCGGATGCGCTGCCCCACGCCGAAGGCTTGGCGCAGGTAGTGGGCGCCGATCAAGTTGGCCACGTAGGCTTGCGCCCCCAGGCTCACCGCGAGCGCCACGCCACCGATCACAGCGGCCAACACCACGGCGGCCAGGATTATCAGGAAGGTAATCTTGACCCCGATCTGATCGGCGCCGATCACCACGGCAGTGGTGAGGAGGGTGATCTGGACGATGCGGGCGAGCAGGGTTCGTTGGGCCTCCGGCAGTGTGGACAAAGTCGCCGCGGTCAGGTCCCGGGCGAAGCCCGAGAGGAGCACGCCTGCCAGAATGATCAAGGCCCCGGCTGCCAGGGTCGGCACGTAAGCCACCAGCCCCGCGAGCCAGGAGGAAAATATGTCCAGGCCCAGCACCTGGGTAGCCGCGGCGGCGAAGAACAGGATCACTACCCAAAACAAAACACTGCCCACGCCTTCCGCCGTGGCGGAGGGGATGCGGGGTGGCTCCACCCCCTGGGTCCGAGTCAGCCGGTACAGTAGCAGCTCTAGCACCCCCATCAGCCGCACCGTCCCCGCCCGCAGGAGGCGAGCCGCGAGCCAGCCCGCCAGGAGGAGCGCCACTGCGCCGAGGAGGTTCGGCGCCGTACTGGCGAGGCGCTCTCCCACCTGTAGGAGGGCGTTCTCCAGGGACGAGCCGAGTCTTTCCCACGCCGTCATGGTTTTCTCTCCCTCTAGGAAAACCGGAGGTTGCAGGCTCTCGCCCGAAGGCTCGCGAAGCGTCCCGGCACTGACCGCCCTGTGCCCAAAATCGCCGTAATGCGAATCGAGCCCCCGGGCGCAATGCTCGCCGCCGAGCTAGCGCCGGGCTGCGTGTACCACGCCCGGCACCTCCCTCACCAGGGCGAGGAGGCGCTGCAACTGTTCCAGGTTGGCAACGCGCAAGGTAAAGAACATGCGCGCTCCGGCGCCCCGGGTCAGGGTGTTCGCCGCCGTGATGTTGATCCGCTCCCGGGCCACAACCTCATAGATGTCCCGCAGCAGGCCCGGCCGGTCGCTCGCCTCCACCACCACGTCGGTTTCGAAGGTCATACCCTCGCGCACCTGCCAAGCGGCGTCCATTACCCGGTCGGGATGGCGCTCGACAAGCTTGGCGAGGGTGGCGCAGCCGCGTCGGTGGACCGACACGCCTCGGCCGCGGGTCACGTAACCGAGGATCGGGTCAGGGGGCGCCGGCCGGCAGCAGCGGGCAAAGACGGTGAGCAGATCCCCCACCCCGCCCACCAGAATGCCCGTGGCAGATGGGGCGGCCTGGGGGCGGAGCGCCACCGTTTCCTCCGGCGCCGTCGGTGCGGTCTTCCCTCCCAGAGCCTGGGCCAAGGCCCGCTGGTTCACCTCCCCCCGGGCCACCGCCGCGAAGAGATCCTCCAGCCGGGAGAAATGGAGCCGTTGGGCGACCTGCTCTAGACCCATGGCCGTCAAGCCCCGGCGAGCGAGCTCCCGCTCCACAAGTGCCCGACCCTCGGCCAGGGTCTGGGCCAGCTCCTGGCTCTTGAAATACTGGCGCACCTTGGCCCGAGCGCGGGGGCTGCGGATATAGCCCAATTCGGGATTGAGCCAGTCCCGGGACGGCCCCCCCTGCTTGGCCGCGATAATCTCCACCCGCTGGCCATTCTCCAGCCGATAAGTGAGGGGCACGATCGCTCCGTTCACCCGGGCGCCCCGACAGCGATGCCCCAGGTCGGTATGCACGGCGTAGGCAAAATCCACCGGGGTCGAGCCACGGGGCAGGTCGATCACCCGTCCCTGGGGAGTAAGCACGTAGACCGTGTCCTGGAAGAGGGCGGTCTTGAACTGCTCGGCCAGCTCTACGCTGTCGGCGAGCTCGTCCTTCCACTCCAGCAGTTGCCGCACCCAGGCGATCTTGTCGTCGTAGCGGGGATCCTCCCGTCCGCCTTCCTTGTAGCGCCAATGGGCTGCCACCCCCAGCTCCGAGTGCTGATGCATCTCGAAGGTGCGGATTTGCACTTCCAGCGCCTTGCCCTCCGGGCCGATGACAGCGGTATGGAGCGAGCGATAGTGGTTGCCCTTGGGCTTGGCGATATAGTCGTCGAACTCCTTGGGAATCGGCGTCCACAGGTTGTGCACCACCCCCAGGGCCGTATAGCAGTCCTTGACTTCCTCAACCAGGATGCGCACTGCCCGGGCGTCGTAGATCTCCTCGAAGGGCACCCGCTTGCGGCGCATTTTTTTGACGATGCTATAGATGTGCTTGGGTCGCCCGGTGATCTCGGCCTGGATCCCGGCGCGGGTCAGCTCCTCCTTCAGGGCCGAAACCACGCGCCCGATGTAGCGTTCCCGGTCCACCCGCCGCTCATCGAGCTGGGCGGCGATTTTCTTGTACAGAGCGGGCTCGAGGACGGAGAAAGCCCGGTCTTCCAGCTCCCATTTGAGCTGCCACACCCCAAGCCGGTTGGCAAGAGGGGCGAAGATGTCTAGGGTCTCCCGGGCGATCGCGCGAGCGGCGTCGCCGGAAACCTCCGCTGAGGAGCTCGCCAAGGCCCGCAGGGTCTGGAGCTGGTCGGCGAGCTTGATCAACACCACCCGCAGGTCCTCCACCATCGCGAGCAGCATCTTGCGCAGAGCTTCCGCCTGCCCCTGCTGGGCCGCCGTACCGGAGAGGGCGTGGATCTGGCCCATGCGAGCGACCCCTTCCGTGAGCCGCGCAATGGCGGGGGAAAATTCCGCCGCGAGTCGCTCCGCGGCGTTCTCCAGCCGGCCAGGAGCATCCATGAGCAGCGCCGCCGCCAGGGCATCGGCATCGAGCCGCAACTGGTTGAGTATCCCCATGACCCCCAGCCCGTGCTCCAGCAACGTCTCCCCGGTCGGCCGCCGGGCGTCGCCGTAGAGGGTCCGCGCCTTCTCCAGCGCCCGGCCGAGCAGCGCCGCCTCGGAGGCGCCGAGCCGAGGCAGAACGGCGGCCATCGCGGCAGGAAGCCGCGTTCCGATCGCGGCGGAGTTCGGTGCGTCAGTCAATACCATGGGAGATCCATTATGACACGAAGGCCTCGCCCGAGCGGGCCGGCCACGGTCGCGGGTCCCGCGCTCGTCAGCGCTCGGTACTGTGCCAATAACGGCGCAACACCTGGCGATGGGCGACGATCTCCATAGCAGAGTGCCCACCGAAGCGCACCCGCACCGCTCCATCCCGGTCGGTACGGAAAACCGCTGCACCGAGGCTCTGGTAGCGTTCCACCACTTCGGGGCGGGGATGGCGGAACGGGTTGCGGTAGCCTGCGGTGAACACCACAGCTTCGGGCCGAGTGGCGGCCACGAAGGCGGGAGACGAGGAACTGTCGCTGCCATGGTGGGGCGCGACCAGCAAGGTGGCCGCGAGCCCTGGGCCGTGACTGCGCACCAGCCGCGCTTCCACGCCCCGCCCGATGTCCCCCGGTAGCAGCACGCTGCCCCCCGGAGCCGCGATGCGCAGCACGCAGCTTAGCGCGTTGTCGTCTAGACGCGCATCGGCGTAGTCCGAGGCCACCGGGCTCAAGAACTCAAAGCGCACCCCGTCCCAATCCCAACCCTCTCCCGCCTGGCACAGGCGGTGCTCGAAGGCGGCGCCCCAGCGGAGGTGACCCTCGGACAGGGACGACCATATCCGCTCCACAGGCAGCGCCGCCAATACGGAACGGGTCCCGCCCGCGTGGTCCGCGTCATCGTGGCTCAGCACCAGGGCGCTCAAGTGCCGAACGCCCTCTCCGCGCAAGAAAGGCACCAACACCCGCTCGCCGCTATCCGTATCGGGTCCGAACGCAGGGCCGGTGTCGTACACCAGCGCGTGCCGTTGCGTGCGGGCCACCACTGCCAGCCCCTGGCCCACGTCCAACACATCCACCCACAACTCCCCGGGCCCCGGTCGCGGCGTGGCCACGAGTCCCAGGGGCAGGAGCAGCACCACCCCCACCCAGCGGGCCGGGAAACCCTTGGGGAGCAGAAGCCACAGCAGTCCGGCGACGGCCAGGGGCACGCTCCACCCGGGCGGTGCATGCTGCTGCCACACCGCGGCCGGCAGCGCCGCGAACCCGGCGAGGATCGCGCCGCTCACCGCCATGACCTCATGGGCGGCGATGAGCAGGAAGTCCAAGGGAAACAGCGCCCCCGCCAAGGTGAGCGGCACTACCCCCAGGCTCACCAGGGGAATCGCCAAGGCGTTGGCGAGGGGCGAGATCAGCGAGAACTGCTGGAATAAGGCGAGCAGCAGGGGCAGCAGCGCCAGGGTGACCGCGCCTTGGACGCGCGCCCACTGAACCAGACGCGGCGGCGCTCCGATGCGGCCTGAAGCCACGTAGAAAATGGCGGCCACGGCCCCGAAGGACAGCCAGAACCCGGGAGACAGGACGGCCCAGGGATCCAGAACCACGACCACGAGGAGGGCAGCCGCCAGCACTCGGGAAGGGGATTCGGCCCGCCCGGTCCAGAGGGCCAACGCCACCACGGCCAGCATGTAAAAAGTCCTCTGAGTGGGCACCGCAAAGCCGGCCAGCAAGGCGTAAGCAAAAGCTACGGCAGCGCCCGCTGCAATCCCCGCCTTCACCGCCGGCAGCCGCAGAGCAAGCCCGGGTGCACGCCGCCATAGGGCCTGGACCAGGCCAAACACAAGGCTCGAAACCAGGGTGACGTGTAACCCGGAAATGCTCATCAGGTGGTTCACCCCGGTGCGGGTGAAGACTTCCCACTGGCGGCGGGGAATCGCATCCTGGTCCCCGATGGCGAGGGCAACGATCACTCCGGCATAGGGGCGATCCTCGAGCACCCTCAGCAAGCGTTCCCGTATCGCTTCCCGGGCGCGCAGCACCCGGGCCGAGGGCCCATCGTCCAGGCCGAGCCTGGCGCTCGGCGAGCGTTCCCGCACGGTGCCGGTGGCGCGAATTCCTCGCTCCAGAAGCCACGCCTCGTAGTCGAACCCGTGGGGGTTGGCCATGCCGTGGGGACGGCGCAGCCGGACCGTGAAACGCCAGCGCTCCCCTCCCCGCACGGGCGGGACCCGGACTCCCTTCTCGTTCTCCCCCTGAGGCCAAGTGAGGAGGAGCCGCGCAGGGACTTGCGCCTGCACCGGGAAGCGGTCTTGCACGTGGAACTCGAAGCGGGTGCCGTATTCGAGCCGGCGCGGCAGGCTGGCCACCACGCCCGAAACCATCACGTCGCGGCCCTCCCACTCGGGGGCGAGGACATTCGCAAGCCGCAGATCGGCGCGAAGCAGGCTCCAAGAAAAGCCGAGAGCGAGGCCCGCCACGGCCAGCGCCAGCCTCCGCCACCCGGCATGCCGACTCCTGGCGGCCATCCCGCCCAAAGCGAGGGCCAGAGGCGCAAGCCAAAGCCAGTGCCGGTCGGGAAGGGACGCCTGCTGCTGGAGCAGGAAAGTTCCCAAAAGAAAGGCGAGCACCGCTACGCGCACGGCCCGTCAATTTACCCGAAGTCCGCCCGGACAGGACGTATTCAGAGCCCCCTTGGTGTAAGATTATTTTTTGCCTCGCGCCCCAGGACTGCGCCCTTGTGCCGCTCGGCGCGGGTCTGCGGGTTCGCGTGCATGCCCAGGAAATACTTCAGGAAATACCTGCCGACGCTGGAGAGCGTCAAAAGCAACCGCTTCCTTTCGGTCTTCGGCAAGACCTTGCACCACCACAACCTGTGGCATCTCCACCGGCGCTCGGTGGCCGGTGGCGTCGCCGTGGGCCTCTTTTCGGGGCTCGTCCCAGGCCCGTTCCAGATGCTGATCGCGGCGATCCTGGCGGCGATCCTGCGGGTGAATCTGCCGGTCGCCCTGCTGGCGACCCTCTACACCAATCCGCTCACCATCGTTCCCCTGTACCTGGCGGCCTATAAGCTGGGCACCCTGATCACGGGCGGCGGCAACCAGGCACACGCCTTGGAGCCCCTGGAATTCGGTCACGTGCCGTTCAAGGAGTGGATCCCTGCCCTTCTCGACTGGACAGCCTCCCTGGGCAAGCCTCTGCTGATCGGCCTGCCAATGCTGGCGGTACTGCTTGCCGGCACGGGCTATTTCGCGGTACTCGGGGGTTGGCGCCTGTACTATTCGATCCAGTGGCGCCGCCGCCGGGCCCGCTTCGCCCGTTCCGCTGCCCGCAGTCCTTCCCGATCCCCATGACGCCCCCCTACTGGGAACAGGCCAAGCAAGAGCTGGCGCAAGCGGATCCGGTGATTCGCCAGATCATTCGGTGCCACGGCGGGCTGGCGCTACGCCGGCGCAGCGACGCCTTCACCGCCCTCGCCCGCTCCATCGTCGGCCAGCAGATCTCGGTCAAGGCCGCGGAATCGGTCTGGCAGCGGCTCGCCAGCGCCTGTGGCCCCGTCAGCCCTCAGGCTCTGCTCCGCCTGAGCGAGGAGGCACTGCGCGCCTGCGGACTGTCTGCGCGCAAGGCGGACTATCTGCGAGACCTGGCCCGCTGCTTTGCTGATGGGTCCATCTGCCTGGAAGCGTGGGAGCGACTGGAGGACGAAGCGCTCATCGGGGAACTCACCCGCCTGCGGGGAATCGGCCGCTGGACGGCGGAGATGTTCTTGATCTTCTACATGTTGCGCCCGAACGTGCTGCCGCTGGACGACATCGGGCTGCAGCGGGCCATGAGCCGGCATTACAATGACGAGCGGCCCCTGTCCAGGCTCAAGATGCGCTCCATCGCCAAGCGCTGGATCCCGTGGCGCTCGGTGGCCACCTGGTACCTGTGGCGCACCCTGGACCCGATCCCGGTGGAGTACTAGCCCCCATGACCCACGAAGAATTCGTCGCCGGCTATCGCAGCGGCGCGCTGCGGGTGAAAATCGACAAGGCGCTAGCGGAGAAGCTCTTGTCCCGGCGGCTGCTGCTGCCCTTGGTGGCGCTGCCCGTGCTGGGGGCGGGAGTGGCCTTGGCCCTCATCGGTCACCTATGGTTAGGGGTTCTGGTCTTCCTGGTGGGCTTCGTCGGCCCGCGTCTCATCAAGCGCTCGGCGCCCAATTTCGTCGTTACTCAAGCCCTCCAGGATGAGGGCTGGTACACGGAAGCGGTACAGGCCGGAGCACTGAAGATCGAGGCGCCGGGGGAAGGGAAGAACTAACCGCCTTCTGCCGGCACCAGCACCCCGTCCACCAGGCGGAGAACGCGCTGGGCACCGGCCGCGATCTCCGGATCGTGGGTAGCGATCACGTAGCTGGTCCCCAGCCGCTCGTTCAGCTCCAGCATCAAGCGGAACACTTCCCGCGCGGTATGGCGGTCGAGATTCCCGGTGGGCTCGTCCGCCAGCACGCACAGGGGCTCGGCCACGAGAGCCCGGGCGAGCGCCGCCCGCTGGCGCTCGCCCCCCGAGAGCTCGCCAGGAACGTGGTGCAGCCGGGCCCCCAATCCCACCTGGGCCAGCATCCGTGCCGCCCGCTCGGCCGCTTCCTCCTTGGGTAGGCGGCGGATGAGCAGCGGCATCGCCACGTTCTCCAGCGCGGTGAACTCCGGCAGCAGGTGATGGAACTGGTAGACAAAGCCCAGGCTGCGGTTGCGCAGCCGATTGCGCTGGGCTTCGCTCAGGGCGTGGATGTTCTGCCCCTGCACCCGCACCTCCCCTGCTGTGGGTAGGTCGAGCCCTCCGAGCAGATGCAGCAGGGTGCTCTTGCCCGATCCCGACGCGCCCACGATGGCGAGGCGCTCGCCCGGCTCGACGATCAGGTCCACGCCCAACAGCACCTCCACCGCGGTGGCGCCCTCCCCATAGGTCTTGCGCAGTCCACGGCAGGCGATCACGGGCACCTGCCCCTTCCGCGCCGGCGCCCCGGTCCGCGCGCCGCTCACCGGAGCCGTATGGTCATTCATAGCGCAACGCTTCGGCCGGGTTCACTCGCGAGGCCCGGAAGCTCGGATACAGCGTAGCCAGCAGGCTCAGGGCAAGGGACACGCTGGCGATGGTAAACACGTCTTTCGATTGCAACTCCGACGGCAGCTCGCTGATCTGGTAGACGTCCTTGGCCAGGAACTGGACGCCGAACAGTCCCTCGATGAAAGGCACCACCACGTCCACGTTCCACGCGAGCAGTATCCCACCCGCCACGCCCAGCAGGGTGCCGATCACGCCGATCAAGGAGCCCTGCACCATGAAGATACGGGTGATGCTCCCGGGGCTCGCCCCCATGGTGCGCAAGATGGCGATGTCGGCCCGCTTGTCGGTCACCACCATCACCAGCGTGGAGACGATGTTGAAGGCGGCGACCGCCACGATCAGCGTCAGAATGATGAACATGACGCGCTTTTCGATTTCTACCGCGCGGAAGAAGTTGCTGTGCTGGCGGGTCCAATCGCTCACGTAGAGGTCCCCCGGCAGGGTAGCCGAAAGCTCCTGCGCCCTTCGCGGCGCGGCAAACAGGTCGTCGAGCTTGAGGCGCACGCCCGAGACGGCTTCACCCAACCGGAACAGGGCCTGGGCATCGGCCAGGTGCATCAGGGCAAAACCGCTGTCGTATTCGTACATCCCTACTTCGAACACGCCCACCACGGTGAACTGTTTGAGCCGGGGCAGGATGCCGGCTGGAGTCACCATCCCCTGGGGCACGATCAGCACCACCTTGTCCCCCGGGAGGACGCCCAGGAGGCGAGCCAGGTCGATCCCCAGCACGATCCCAAACCCGCCGGGGGCGAGGGCCTCGAGGCTGCCCGCTCGCATATGACGTCCCACGTCGGCGACCTGGGGCTCCGCCACCGGATCGATGCCCCGTACCACCACCCCTTGCACCCGGCCCTGGTGGGTGAGCATGCCCTGTCCCAGAACGTAGGGCGCGGCGGCCAGCACCCCGGGATGTTGGAGCGCCTGGTCCTGGATCTCGCGCCAATTGCGCAGAACCTGACCCGGACCCGAGATCTGAACGTGGGACACCACCCCCAGGATACGGGCCCGCAACTCTTTCTGGAATCCGTTCATCACCGACAGCACCACGATCAGGGCCGCTACTCCCAGGGCGATACCCCCCATGGAGATGAGGGAGATAAAGGAGATGAAATGGTTACGGCGCTTAGCGCGGGTATAGCGCAGGCCGACAAAGACTTCGTAGGGTTGCAATTCAGGCCGTCGCTTTCGAAGGAAGGCGGGCGAGAGTCTGCCACATTCTTCCGGCGCCCGCACCCTGGGCCGCCCGCCAGGGGGCGGGGCTCCCTCGAGGGGCCGGTGTACAATCGCCCCTCGAAGCGCATCGCGCGGTCCCTCTGCTGCCGTGATCGTCCATCTGCTGGTTCCTCACCTTTTCGCTTTCGACGCCTCGGATCCATCGCCGTTCGCCGGCCTCTGCCTCACGCATCTGGAGCGGCTCCTGTCCCGGGGCCGGTGGCAGTCGTCGGCGCCGGCCAGCCTGGAAGGCTGGCTGTGCCGGGCCTTCGGTGTCGAGCGCCAGCAAGACTGGCCGGTCGCTCCCCTCACCCTGGGGCTGGACGGGGGCACGCCGGGCGACGCCTACTGGCTGCGGGCTGATCCGGTCCATCTCCAGGTCGAGGGGGATCGGGTCCTGCTTGTCGACAGCAGCGCGTTCGAAGTGAACCCGGCCGAGGCCGCCGCCCTCACCGACGCCCTGAACCAGCATTTCGCCGAGGAGGGGCTTGCCTTCCTTCCCATGCGGCCCGACCGGTGGTACCTGCGGCTGCCCATCGCCCCTCGGCTTAAGACCCGGCCCATCGCCGAGGCGGTCGGGCGGGACGTGGACGCTTTTCACCCCACGGGAGATGAAGCGCCCCGCTGGCAGCGCCGGCTGACCGAGATCCAGATGCTGCTCCACGAGCATCCCGTCAATCTCCGGCGGGAAGCGGAAGGGCGGCCTCCGATCAACAGCGTCTGGCTCTGGGGTGGTGGGCGCCAGGTCCCTGTGCCCCGACCCGCCTTGGATGCTGTGTACGCGCAGGACGTGCTGGCGCGGGCCCTCGCCCGGGCCGCCGGCGTCCCGAGCCGCCCGCTCCCATCTTCTGCCCGGGAATTCCTCGCGGGCCCTCGGACCGAGGCCGAGGTGCTGGTGGTGCTGGATCACCTTCGCAGCGCAGCCCAGTACCGGGACAGCCAACGCTGGCGCCAAGGTCTTGCCCTGTTGGAGGCGCACTGGTTCGCCCCCCTGGAAGCCGCCCTTGGCGCGAAAGGCTTCGAGCGCCTCCTGCTCAGCCCGGTACCCGCCCCCGTGCGGGTCCAGGCGCGGGCGTCGGATCTGCGCCGCTTCTGGCGAAGACCGCGACCCCTCCTTGTGTGGGTGGCGAAAAGCCAGGGAGCTTGACCGTGCCCCGGCTTGCTCCGCGGCCAGTGCCCCCCGACATCGTGCAGGCTTTGAAGGCCGCAGGAGTGCATCCCGTGCTGGCGCGGCTCGCCGCAGCCCGGGGCGTAGTGGCGCCGGAGGAGCTCTCCGCCCGTTTCGCCGCCCTGCTTCCCTACGAGGGGCTGCGCCAGGTGAGGGAAGCGGCGCGGCTTCTGGCCGAGGCGATCCAGGCGGGCAAACGGCTCCTGATCGTGGCCGATTACGACGCGGATGGGGCGACCGCCTGCGCGGTGGGGTTGCGAGCGCTCAAGGCCTTCGGAGCCCAGGTGGATTACCTGGTTCCCAATCGCTTCGAAATGGGCTACGGCCTCACCCCGGAAGTGGTGGAAGTCGCTGCCCGTCTGAAGCAGCCGGATCTTCTTATCACCGTGGACAACGGCATTGCCGCCGTGGAGGCGGTGGAAGCGGCGCACCGGCTGGGGATGGAGGTGGTAATCACCGACCATCACCTGCCCGGCCCCGCGCTGCCCCGGGCCGCGGCCATCGTGAACCCCAACCAGCCCGGATGCCCTTTTCCCAGCAAGGCCCTGGCCGGAGTGGGCGTCCTCTTCTACTTGATGCTGGCCCTGCGGGCGGAACTGCGCGCCCGCGGGGCCTTCTCCCGCATGCCCGAGCCCAACCTGGCCCGGCTCCTGCCCCTGGTGGCCCTCGGCACTGTGGCCGACGTGGTCAGGCTGGATCGCAACAACCGCATCCTGGTACACCAGGGACTCGCGCGCATCCGGGCCCTGGACGCGCCCCCCGGTGTGCTGGCCCTGTTCCAGGCCGCAGGACGCGACCCGCGCCGGGCAAGCACCTACGACCTGGGCTTTTGCCTGGGCCCACGCCTGAACGCGGCAGGGCGGCTCGCCGACATGAGCCTGGGCATCGAGTGTCTCGCCACCGACGATCCGGCCCGGGCTGCAAGCCTCGCCGCAGAGCTGGACCGCCTCAACGCGGCGCGCCGGGAGGTGGAGGCGGACATGCACGAGGCGGCTCTGGCGCGCCTGAAAGACATCGAACCGGGGAATCGTTGGAGCCTCGCCCTGTACGAACCCTCCTGGCACCCAGGGGTGATCGGCATCCTCGCCGCTCGGCTCAAGGAGCGCTTCCATCGGCCCGTGATCGCCTTCGCGCCAGGGCAGGCCGGTGAGCTTAAGGGGTCCGGCCGCTCCATCCCGGGCCTCAACCTCCGCGACGCCTTGGATCTCGTGGCCAAGCGCCGGCCCGGGTTGATCGTCCGCTTCGGCGGCCACGCCGCCGCGGCGGGGCTGACTCTGCCGGCGGGAGGGCTGGAAGCCTTTCGCGAGGCCTTCGAAACGTGCGTGCGGGAACGGCTCACCGAGGCGGACCTGGAACAGGTCCTGGAGACGGACGGCCCCCTAGACCCTCGGGAGGTCGACCTGGAGCTTGCTCGTCTCCTTGCCGCTCAAGTCTGGGGCCAAGGGTTTCCGGAGCCCCTGTTCGACGACTGCTTCCTGGTGGAATCCCAGCGGGTGGTGGCGGGCCGTCATCTCAAACTCGGGCTCGCCAAGGCGGGCGCCCGATTCGACGCCATGCTGTTCTTCCACGCCGAGGAGCTGCCCTCCCGCATCCGCGCCGCCTACCGGCTGGAGATCAACGAGTTCAACGGCGAGCAGCGGGTGCAGCTCACGATCCGGCACTGGGAGCCGGCCCGATGAGGGCTATGCAACGTTATAATTTTTAATTTTTATGGGATTTCTCCGCCCATGGACGTCGAGACTGTCAACGACATCGAGCAATGCCTGAAAGACCTGGCCCGGCGCACCTCCGAGCTGCGGAGGTATCTTTGACTACGAGGCCAAAAAGACACGCCTGGCCGAGGTCGTGCGCCTGAGCGAGGACCCGGCGGTCTGGAACGACCCGCGCCGCGCCCAGGAACTCGGGCGCGAGCGCAAGGCCCTGGAATCGGTAGTGCTGACCTTGGAGCGGCTCGAACAAGCGCTCGAGGACGCGGGCCAGTTCTTTGCCTTGGCCAGGGAAGAACGGGACGAGGCGGCACTCGCCGCCGTCGCCGCCGACGTGAAGCGCCTCGAGAAGCAGGTAGCGGAGATGGAATTCCGCCGCATGTTCTCCAACCCCATGGATCCGAACAACTGCTTCATCGATATCCAGGCCGGCTCCGGCGGCACCGAGGCCCAGGACTGGGCCCAGATGCTGGAGCGCATGTATCTCAAGTACTGCGAGCGCAAGGGCTTCGACGTGGAAGTGCTGGAGGAGTCGCCGGGGGAAGTGGCGGGCATCAAGAGCGCCACCCTAAAGGTGACCGGCGAGTACGCCTACGGGCGGCTGCGCACCGAGACGGGGGTGCATCGCCTAGTGAGAAAGTCCCCCTTCGACGCCAACGCCCGGCGGCACACCTCCTTCGCCAGCGTGTTCGTCTACCCGGAGGTGGACGACTCGATCCAGATCGAGATCAATCCGGCGGACCTGCGCATCGACACCTACCGGGCGAGCGGCGCCGGCGGCCAGCACGTGAACCGCACCGACTCGGCGGTGCGCATCACGCACCTGCCCACGGGCATCGTGGTCCAGTGCCAGAACGACCGCTCCCAGCACCGCAACCGGGCCGAAGCCATGGCCATGCTGAAGGCCCGGCTCTACGAGCTGGAGCTGCGCAAGCGGGAGGCGGAACGGCAGAAGCTGGAAGAATCCAAGACTGACATCGCCTGGGGCCACCAGATCCGCTCCTACGTCCTCGACCAGTCGCGCATCAAGGACCTGCGCACTGGCGTGGAGATCGGCAACACCCAAGCGGTGCTGGACGGCGACCTGGACGAATTCATCACCGCGAGCCTTAAGCAGGGGGTCTAGCCATGCCCTTTCCTTCGCCCGTGCAGGCGCGCCCCTAGATCTTAGGGATCTAGAAACCTCAGGAATAAACGATGCCCGGACAACAAACGGAGCCACAGCGGGACGAAAACCAGATCATCGCCGAACGCCGGGCGAAGCTCGCCGAGCTGCGCCGCCGGGGCCCAGCCTTCCCCAACGATTTCCGGCGCGACGCGCTCGCCGCAGAACTGCACGAGAAATACGGCGCGATGGGAAACGAAGCGCTGGAACCCCAGGCCGTCCAGGTAGCGGTGGCCGGCCGCATGATGCTCAAGCGGGTTATGGGCAAAGCGGCCTTCGCTACGCTGCAGGACATGAGCGGCCGCATCCAGATCTACGTCACCCTGAACGATGTGGGCGCCGAGGGGATGGAGGCCTTCAAGCATTGGGATCTGGGCGACATTCTGGGCGCGCGGGGAACGCTTTTTAAGACCAAGACCGGCGAGCTCACGGTGAAGGTGAAAGAGCTCAAACTCCTCACCAAGGCCCTGCGCCCGCTGCCGGAAAAATTCCACGGCCTCAGCGATCAAGAACAACGCTACCGGCAGCGGTATCTAGACCTGATCACCAACCCCGAATCGCGAGAGGTGTTCATCGTTCGCACTCGGGTGATCCAGACCCTGCGGGAGTTCTTGAATGCCCGCGGCTACCTGGAAGTGGAGACGCCCATGATGCACCCCATTCCCGGGGGTGCCGCGGCGCGCCCTTTCGTGACCCACCACAATGCGCTGGACATGGAGCTCTACCTGCGGGTCGCCCCCGAGCTCTATCTCAAGCGGTTGGTGGTGGGCGGCTTCGAGAAGGTATACGAGATCAATCGCAACTTCCGAAACGAAGGCATCTCCACCCGCCACAACCCCGAGTTCACCATGCTGGAGTTCTACGAGGCCTACCAGGACTACCGCTTCCTCATGGACTTCACCGAGGAAATGCTGCGCGAAGTGGCGATGAAGGTGCTGGGCACTCCGCGCATCACCTACGATGGCCGCGAGATCGATCTTGCCAAACCCTTCGCCCGTTTCACCCTCCTGGAGGCGATCCAGGCGTTCCATCCCGAGTACACCGGCGCCCAACTCGCCGACCGGACCTTCCTCGTGAAGGAGCTCGAGCGGCTCCAGGTTCCTTGCCGGGCCCAGGACGGCCTCGGCGGACTGCAGCTCGCCTTATTCGAGGCGACCACCGAGCACCTGCTGTTCGAGCCCACCTTTATCATCGATTACCCGGCGGAGGTCTCGCCGCTCGCCCGGCGCAGCGACGCCAATCCAGAGATCGCCGAGCGCTTCGAGCTCTATATCGCGGGGCGGGAGATCGCCAACGGCTTTTCCGAGCTGAACGACCCGGAAGACCAGGCCGAGCGCTTCCACGCCCAGGCCCGGGCCAAGGCGGCGGGGGACATGGAAGCCATGCACTATGACGCGGACTATATCCGCGCCCTGGAATACGGGCTTCCGCCCACCGCCGGCGAGGGTATCGGCATCGACCGGCTGGTGATGCTCTTTACTGACCGTCCCAGTATCCGGGACGTGATCCTCTTCCCCCAGCTCAGGCCGCAGTGACCTTGGAAGCGGATACAGGCCCGATTCGGATGCAAACCGTCGGGCGCCGATTCGGTGGGCGCACGAAGCCCACACGAACCAAGCGCGACGGAGGTTACCTGCTTCGCTACATCCCCGTGAGGGCTTCCTGATAAGGCACCAGGCCTCCACATGGGCACCCCGATGGGGCGCGGGCCATCCTTGGCATAAAATCTTTCTTGATTCTCCGCACGATGCCGGCGGCTGAGATCAGCCGCCGGGGCGCAAGCCTTTCAGGAGGAACCGTGGAGCAGCCGCTTTGGACCCCATCGCCGCAGCGTATCGCCGAATCCAACCTGAGCGCCTTCATGGCCCACGTGGGCGCCCAATGGGGCGTGGAGGCGCGGGACTACAGGGCCCTTTACCGTTGGTCCATCGAAAAACCCGAGCCGTTCTGGCTCTCGGTGTGGGACTTCTGCGGCGTCATCGCCGAGGCTCGGGGCGAGCGGGTCCTGGTGGACGGGGACAAGATGCCTGGAGCCCGCTTCTTTCCGGACGCGCGGCTCAACTTCGCCGAAAACTGCCTGCGCCGGCGGGACGAGACGCCGGCCATCGTCTTCTGGGACGAGGCGGGGCGCAGGCGCTGCCTCAGCTACGCCCAGCTCTACGGTGAGGTGTCCCGCCTTGCCCAGGCCCTCTCCGCCGCAGGAGTGCGCCCCGGCGACCGGGTCGCGGGCTTTCTGCCCAACCTGCCCGAGACGGTGATCGCCATGCTGGCCAGCGCGAGCCTCGGGGCGGTGTGGTCCTCCTGTTCTCCCGACTTCGGCGTGCAGGGGGTGCTGGACCGCTTCGGCCAGATCGAGCCCAAGGTGCTCTTCACCGCCGACGGCTACCATTACGGCGGAAAAACCTTCGACTCCCTGGCGCGGGCGCAGGAGTCCGTCCCGCGGCTGCCCACGGTAGAACGGGTGATCGTGGTGCCCTACTTGAATGAGCACCCGGACGTGGGCCGGGTGCCGAGAGCAGTCCACCTCGCCGAGTTGATCGCCCCGTATTCGCCCCGGGACATCCCCTTCGCCCGCCTGCCCTTCAGCCATCCTCTCTATATCCTCTACTCTTCCGGCACCACCGGCGCGCCCAAGTGCATCGTCCACGGCGCCGGCGGCACCCTGCTCCAGCACCTGAAAGAGCACCGGTTGCACGCGGACCTCAAACCCGGCGACCGGTTTTTCTACTTCACCACCTGCGGCTGGATGATGTGGAACTGGCTCGCCTCGGGGCTCACCTCGGAGTCGACCCTCATGCTCTACGACGGCTCCCCTTTCCATCCCGGCCCCGCCCGGCTGTTTGACTCCATCGACGCGGAGGGCATCACCGTCTTCGGTACTTCCGCCAAGTACATCGACGCGGTGAAGAAGGCCGGCCTGGCCCCGATCGAATCCCATCGGCTCGCCTCCCTCAAGACCATCCTCTCCACCGGCTCGCCCCTGGTGCCCGAGTCCTTCGACTACGTATACGAGAAGGTGAAGAAGGATGTGCTCCTCTCGTCCATCTCCGGCGGCACCGACATCGTGTCCTGTTTCGTGCTGGGCTGCCCCGTCCTGCCGGTGTGGCGGGGCGAGATCCAGTGCCCGGGGCTGGGCATGAAAGTCGAGGTGTTCGACGACCAGGGCCGCCCGCTCCCGCGGGGCGAGAAAGGGGAGTTGGTGTGCACCGCCCCCTTCCCCTCCATGCCGATCGGCTTCTGGAACGATCCGGAGGGGACCCGCTATCGGGCCGCCTACTTCGAACGCTTCCCCGGCGTGTGGCACCACGGGGATTACGCGGCCATCACCGAGCACGACGGGGTGATCATCTTCGGCCGCTCGGACGCGGTGCTCAATCCGGGAGGCGTGCGCATCGGCACCGCCGAGATCTACCGCCAGGTGGAGCGGCTGCCCGAAGTGGTGGAAAGTCTCGTGATTGGCCAGGACTGGCCGCCCGATCACCCGAGCGATGTGCGCGTGGTGCTGTTCGTGCGCCTTAGGGAGGGACTCACCCTGGATCAAGCGCTCATCGAGCGGATCAAGCGCCAGATCCGGGAAAACACCACGCCGCGCCACGTGCCTGCCAGGATCGTGCAGGTGAGCGACATCCCCCGCACCAAGTCGGGCAAGATCGTGGAGCTCGCCGTGCGCGACGTGGTCCATGGCCGGCCGGTAAAAAACCTGGAAGCCCTCGCCAACCCGGAGGCCTTGGAGCAGTTTCGCGACCGGCTTGAGCTCAAGGATTGAGCGCCGCCGTTGACATATACCCCGGTGGGGTATACTATGACGCTGGCGCGGACAGCTCCCCCGGAAGCCGTTCCGCCGCTGCAGAGGAAAGGCCCCCGTGAACGCCTCATCCCGTAGACGCCTGGAGCTTCCCATCGCAGGCATGACCTGCGCGGCTTGCGCCGCCCGCATCGAAAAGGTGCTGAACCGCCTGCCCGGCGTGCAGGCCACGGTCAACTTCAACGCGGAGAAGGCAAGGGTGGAGTTCGACCCGGCACTCACACCGCCCCACGCCCTCGAGGAAGCCATCGAACGGGCGGGCTACCGGGTGCCCGCCCGCACGGTGGAGCTCCAGCTCTCTGGCATGACCTGCGCAGCCTGCGCCGCCCGCATCGAAAAGGTGCTGAACCGCCTGCCCGGCGTGCAGGCCACGGTCAACTTCGCCGCCGAGCGGGCGCGGGTCACCTACTCGCCCGCCCTCACCGACGTGCCAGCGCTGATTGCAGCGGTAGAGCGCGCCGGCTACGGCGCCGCCGAGCTCACCGAGGAGACCCGATCCCGAGAAAGGGCTGAGCGGGAGCGGATCTACCGCCGGGAGCTCAGGCGCTTCTGGATCTCCGCCGCCCTCACCGCGCCACTGCTTGCCCAGATGGTGCAGATGGCCAGCGGCGTCCACGAGGAACTTCTGCCGCGGGGGCTGCAGTGGCTGCTCGCCACGCCAGTGCAGTTCTGGATCGGCCGCCGGTTCTACGTGGGCGCCTGGCACGCCCTGCGAGGCGGCGGAGCCAACATGGACGTGCTCGTCGCTTTGGGTACCTCGGCCGCCTATTTCTTCAGCGCCGTAGTCACCGCCCTCTCCTTGGACCAGCACGTCTATTTCGAGGCGAGCGCCGCCATCATCACCCTGGTCATGCTGGGCAAGCTGCTGGAAGCGCGGGCCCGCGGCAAGACCTCAGCCGCCATCGAGGCCCTGATACGGCTACAGCCCAAGACCGCTCGGGTGGAGCGGGACGGCCAGGTTCTGGAAGTAGACGCCGCGAGCCTCAAGCCCGGCGATGTGTTCCTCGTGCGCCCCGGGGAGCGCTTCCCCGTGGACGGGATCGTACTGGAGGGCGCTTCCAGCGTGGACGAGTCCATGCTCACCGGCGAGAGCCTGCCGGTCGGCAAGCAGCCGGGCAGCTCGGTCTACGCCGGCACCGTGAATCAGCAGGGCTTTTTGCGGGTGCGGGCCACGAGCGTCGGCGCCGACACCCAGCTCGCCGCTATCGTGCGCCTCGTGGAGGAAGCCCAGGGCTCCAAGGCGCCCATCCAGCGCCTGGCGGACCGCCTATCCGGCATCTTCGTCCCCATCGTGGTGGGAATCGCCGCCGTCACCCTGGCGGGCTGGTGGGCATGGAGCAGCGACTTCGCCAGCGCCCTGATCAACGCCGTGGCGGTGCTGGTGATCGCCTGCCCCTGCGCCCTGGGGCTGGCCACTCCCACCGCCATCATGGTGGGCACGGGCCGAGGCGCCCAAGCGGGTGTGCTGGTGAAGAACGCCGCTGCCCTGGAGCGGGCCGAGGGCATCACTACCCTGGTGGTGGACAAGACCGGTACCCTCACCGAGGGACGCCCGGTGGTCACCGATCTGGTCCCTTTGCCCGGGGTCGACAAGGGAGAGCTCCTCGCCGTGGCGGCAAGCCTCGAGCGGGCTTCCGAGCATCCCCTGGCCCGGGCCATCGTGGAGCGGGCCAAGGAGGCAGCGGTCCCGGCGCTCTCGCTCGCCGAGTTCACCGCAGTCCCCGGCCGGGGCGTCAGCGGCCGCGTAGAGGGAAAGCCCGCGGTACTGGGCTCCCTGGCTTACCTGGAAAGCCAGGGGATAAGCGTGGACGAGGCCCGAGTGGCCCCCTTGGAAGCCGAAGGCAAGAGCGTGGTCGCGGTGGCTTGGGATGGGCGGCTGCTCGGCGCCATCGCCGTCGCCGACCGGCTGCGGCCCACCTCCCCCCAGGCCGTGGGACGGCTCAAGGCCATGGGAATCCAGGTGGTGATGCTCACCGGAGACAACCACGCCACCGCCCAGGCCGTGGCCCGGCAGGCGGGAATCGACCACTTTCGCGCCGGGCTCTCTCCGGAGGAAAAGCGGATCGAGGTGCTGCGGCTCAAGGAAGCGGGTGAGGTGGTGGGCATGGTGGGTGACGGCGTCAACGACGCGCCCGCCCTCGCCGCGGCGGACGTGGGCTTCGCCATGGGGGCCGGCACCGACGTGGCCATGGAGACGGCCGACATCACCCTGATGCGCAACGACTTGAACGGAGTCGCGGACGCCCTCTCCCTTTCCCGGGCCACCCTAGCCAAGATCCGCCAGAACCTGTTCTTCGCCTTCTTCTACAACGTGCTGGGCATCCCCCTGGCGGCCCTGGGGCTCCTCAACCCGGTGATCGCAGGTGCCGCCATGGCTATGAGTTCGGTATCGGTGGTGAGTAACGCCCTGCTGCTCAGGCGCTGGCGGCCCGGCTCCGGACGTGAGATGGGCGGACTCGGGATGAGAAATGCCCCCCGGCCAGTGCCCACCTCCTCCATCACCGGTTAGCGTTTTTTTTTTGACAAAGGAGGAAAACCATGCAGACGGTCACCCTGAAAGTAAAAGGCATGACCTGCCAGGGTTGCGTGAAGAGCGTGAAAAGCGTGCTCGAGGGAATCGACGGCGTCGGGCGGGCCGAAGTGTCCCTGGAAAAAGGCGAGGCTCAGGTCGAGTACGACCCGATGCGCACCAACGACGAGACGCTGCGGGCGGCGATCGAGGGGGCAGGGTATGAGGTCGCCGGCGCGTAGCCGATCCGAGCCTCCCCGGCCGCCGAAGCGGGTGGTGCAACCTCGCAAGGACGCCCTGATGAAGCGCCTTCACCGGATCGAAGGCCAGGTGCGAGGGGTGGCGCGAATGATCGAGGAGGACCGCTATTGCGTGGACATCCTCACCCAGATCTCGGCCCTGCGCTCGGCCCTGGGCGCTGTGGCCATGGAGCTTCTGGAAGATCACACCCAGGGGTGCGTGAAGACCGCGATCCGCTCAGGAGATGGGGCGGCGGCCATCACCGAACTGATGGAAGTGGTGCGCAAGTTCGCCCGCTGACCTCACCACAGCTTCCACCAGGGCTTACGGGACGGGCCGCCGGCCAGGTAGACGCTGCCGGGGAAGTTCCGCTCCAGCACCCGGCGTGCATCGTCCCGCAGCTGGGACAATCCCAAGGCGTCGTAGGCGCGCACCATGATCGCCAGGGCCTCTTCCAGGGCCGGCGCCTGGGGATAGTTCTCCAGCACGTACTTCGCCCGGTTGGCCGCCGCCACATAGGCGCCCCGGCGCAGGTAGTAGCGGGCCACATGCACCTCGTGGGAAGCCAGGGCGTTTACCAGATAGTTCATGCGCGCCCGGGCGTCGGCGGCGTAGCGGCTCTCCGGGAAGCGGGTCACCAGCTCCCGGAAGGCCTCGAACGCTTCCCGCGCCGCCTTGGGATCCCGGTCGCTGAGGTCGTCGCCCCCCAAGGCGGAAAAGATACCCAGATCCGACTGGAAGTTGACGAGCCCCTTGAGATAATAGGCATAGTCCACGTTCGGGTGGTTGGGGTGCAGTTTGATGAAGCGGTCGGCGGCGTTGATGGCGGAGGCGTTCTCTCCGTCCTTGTAGTAGGCGTAGGCGATCTCCAGCTGGGCCTGCAAGGCGTAGCGGCCGTAGGGGTAGCGCGCTTCCAGCTTCTCGTACAGCTTGATGGCGTTCTGGTAATTGCCGCTATTGAGCTCTTCCTTCGCCTCGGAATAGAGTCGGCTCGCGGACCAGCCCTCGGTGGGGTCGCCTTCCGCGGGCAAGAGCCCACAGCCCGAAAGCAGACCGAGCATGACGGCGACCGCCACCGCGCGGGCGTAGCTCCGCCGGCATCGGCGGGCACAACTTATCGGTATACTGTCAGGCATGGCGGATTCCCCATTTTCTGCAGCGGATTATAACGTAGGACCCTCCCCGTCCCTGCGGTGCCTGCGAGTGGGGGAGGATTGTGCTGGATTGCGCCTGGACCAAGCCCTTGCCCGGCTCCTGCCGGAATATTCCCGCAGCCGCTTGACCCGCTGGATCCGCGAGGGCGCCGTACGGGTAGACGGCACGCCCCGGGCGGCCAAGGACCGGGTTTGGGGCGGAGAGACGGTGCAAGTGGCCCTCCAGCCGGATCCCCAGGAGACGGCCTATGCCCCCGAGGAACGACCCCTCACCATCGTCTACGAGGACGAGGAGATCATCGCCATCGACAAGCCCGCTGGCCTGGTGGTCCACCCCGGCAGCGGACACTGGCAGGGCACCCTGCTCAACGCCCTGCTGCACCATGCCCCCGCGCTAGCGGGGCTGCCCCGGGCCGGCATCCTCCATCGCCTGGACAAGGATACCAGCGGGCTGCTGGTGGTGGCGAAAACCTTGACGGCCCACGCCTACCTCCAGCGCGCTTTGGCCGAGCGCCGCATCCGGCGGGAGTACCTGGCCCTCGCCTTGGGAGGCCTATCGGGGAGCCGCACGATCGACGCCCCCGTGGGCCGTCACCCGGCACACCGGACCCGTATGGCGATCGTGGCGCTCGGCAAACCCGCCCTCACCCACGTCCAGGCCCTGGAACGATTTTCCGGATGCACCTTGGTCCTGTGCCGGCTGGAAACCGGCCGCACCCATCAGATTAGAGTTCATCTCCATTCCATCGGCCATCCCTTGGTGGGGGATCCTGTCTACCGGGGAACACCTAAAGGCCCCGCCGCGGCCCGCCTCGCCGCCTTTCCTCGGCAGGCCCTCCACGCCGCCCGGTTGGTCGTTCCCCACCCAGCCGGCGGCTCCGAGCTCAAGCTCGAGTCGCCGCTTCCCGCCGACATGGCGGCCTTGCTGGAAGCGTTGCAGCGCTCGCCATGAGGGAGGAAGCGCTGCGGCTCCTCCTGCCGGACTGGCCTGCGCCGGACCGGGTGCGGGCGCTTGCGACCACCCGCGCGGGGGGTGTGAGCCGGGGCCCCTATGCCTGCCTCAACCTGAGCGAGCAGGTGGGGGACGATCCCCGCTGCGTCGCGGAGAACCGGCGCCGGCTGCGCCAGTGGCTGCCGGCCGAACCCTGCTGGCTCAAGCAGGTCCACGGCGCCACGGTTGCCTGCCTCGACTCGCCCGCGGCGAGGGGCGCCCCTGGCGTGAAGGAGGCCGACGCCGCCGTGACCCGTACCCCCGGCGTGGTGTGCGCGGTGCAGGTGGCCGACTGCCTGCCGGTCCTCCTGTGCGACCGAGAAGCCACCGTGGTGGGGATCGCGCACGCTGGGTGGCGGGGGTTGGCCTCCGGGGTGATCGAGCGCACGGTGGAGGCGATGGGGGCGGACCCCGCCCGGCTCCTCGCCTGGCTAGGACCCTGCATCGGCCCCGACAGCTTCGAAGTGGGGGACGAGGTGCGGCAGGCGTTCCTGCGCCACGAAACCCGGGCCGCGTTCGCCTTCCTGCCCCGGGACAACGGCAAATGGCTCGCCAATCTGCCACTCCTCGCCCGCCAGCGCCTCGACAGCTGCGGGGTACGGGCGGTTTACGCAGCAGGGGCCTGCACCTTCAGCGAGCCCCAACGCTTCTTCTCCTATCGGCGTGATCGGGTGACCGGGCGCATGGCGGCGCTGATCTGGCTCACCGATTGAACCTCCGGTGCCGCTATAATGCGCCGTTTCGCCGCCGCGCCTCTTTCTTCCCCATGTCCCCTTTCGCCTGGATCATCGCCGCCAGCCTCACGGGCGGTCTCTTGAGCGTTCTAGTGGCGGGTGCCCTCACCCTCGCCGCTCGCACCGCCTGGATCCCCTGGCTGGTGAGTTATGCCATCGGGGCGCTGCTCGGCGCCACGTTCCTGGAGATGCTGCCAGAAGCCATGGCCCATGGCAGGAGCATCGAACAGACGAGCGGTATCGTGCTCCTCGGAATCGTGGTGTTCTTCGTGTTGGAGAAGCTGGTGTTGTGGCGCCACCACCACACCCATCATTCGCGTGGCCGCGATCCCGCCCTCCTGCCCGGAGCCCGCATCCGTAGCGGCATCCTCATCCTCATCGGCGACACCATCCACAACTTTGTCGACGGGGTGCTGATCGCCGCCGCCTTCCTTACCAACCCGCATCTGGGCATGGTTACGGCCCTTGCCATCATCGCCCACGAGATCCCCCAGGAAGCCGGCGACTTCCTGGTCCTGCTCCACTCTGGTTTCAGCAAAGCCAAGGCGCTGCTCTTCAACCTGCTCTCCAGCCTAGCCATGCTCTTAGGGGCGCTGATCGGCTACGTGGGCCTGGAGAGCATGCAAGAGCTGGTACCGCCGCTCCTTGGGTTCGCCGCCGCCAGCATGATCTACGTGGCGGTGGCGGACCTGATCCCGGACCTGCACCGCACGCCGGCGTTGAAGGCCGGCGCCATGCAAGTGCTGCTGATCGCCCTGGGCGTGGGATCGATCTGGGCGGTGGGGACGCTGGTGGGCGGCCACGCCCATTGACAGGCCAAAGAGAGGGCGCCAAGAATAGCCGGGGCGCTTACCCGCGCCTTTCACCGCCCATACATCCCATGGCTACCCCTGATCATCTGGCTGGGCCTGCTGCGCCGGCTTCTTCTGCCAGAGGAGTGGTTGTGGGAGAGCGACCGACGAAAAGCCCCGCTCCCCGGGAGAGCGAACCCCCGGTGCAGGCCGCAAAGGGTGCCGGCGCTCCCGTCCCGGAGGCTTCCCTGGCGCTGAAGGAGGTGCTGGACCCCACCGTCTTGCTCAAGGCCCTCCACCGCCCGCCCCTCACCGGTGGCGAGATCCTGAGCGCCGTGACAGCAGGCCTCGCCCACGAGCTGGAACGGTGGCTCGATCTGCAGGCCCGCTACGGCGAGCGTCATCTGGCCCTGTGGATGCGCCTGCTGGGGGGGCAACTGGGCCATGAAAGCGCCGAAGAGGACGCCAAGCCCGACCGGCGTTTCCGCAGCCCGGAGTGGCGTAAAGAACCCCTTTTCGACTATCTGCGGCGCGCCTACCTGCTCAACGCGGAATGGTTGAACGCCGCTGCGGCCCAACTTCCCCTGGATCGAGCGGCCAAGCGCAAGGTGCAGTTCTTCACCCGCCAGTGGGTCGAGGCCCTCTGCCCCGCCAACTTTCCCGCCACCAATCCCGAAGTCTTGAAGCGGGCCACGGAAACCGAGGGGGAGAGCCTGCTGCGGGGCCTAAGGAACCTTCTGGCGGACCTGGAGAGAGGTCGCCTCTCCATGACCGATGAATCGGCCTTCGAAGTGGGCCGTAACCTGGCCATCACGCCGGGCGCAGTGATCTACCAGAACGAGGTCATGCAGCTTATCCAGTACGCGCCGTCGACGCCCCGGGTACACGCCCTGCCCCTGCTTATTGTGCCTCCCTTCATCAACAAGTACTACATTCTGGACCTCCAGCCCGAGGATTCCTTCGTGCGCTTCGCGGTGGAGAACGGGCTCACGGTGTTTCTCATCTCCTGGCGCAATATCCCCCCCGAGCTGGGACATCTCACCTGGGAGGACTACCTAGAGCAAGCCGTGTTCCAGGCCATGGCAGTGGTGAGCGCCGTGGCCGGCGCGCCCCAGATGAACCTGCTGGGCTTCTGTGTCGGCGGCACGCTGCTCGCCACCGCCCTAGCGGTGCTCGCCGTCCGGGGAGACGAGCGGGTGAAGTGCGCCACCTTCCTCACTACCATGCTCGACTTCGAGGACCCGGGGGAGATTTCGGTGTACATCGACGAAGCCTACGTGGCGAGGAAGGAAGCCGAGTACCGGGAAGGCGGCCTCATGCGGGGTGCCGAACTGGCCGCCGCCTTCGCCAGTCTGCGCCCCCAGGACCTCATCTGGCACTACGTGGTCCACAACTACTTGCTGGGAGAGACGCCACCCCCCTTCGACCTCCTCTACTGGAACAGCGACGGGGCTAACCTGCCAGGGGCCCTCTACTGCTGGTACGTGCGCCATATGTACCTGCAAAACGAGCTGAAGATCCCGGGGGGCCTTACCCTGTGCGGGGTGCCCGTGGACCTGGCGAAGATCCGCGTTCCTGCCTACTTCTTGGCGGCCAAAGAGGACCATATCGTGCCGTGGCGCGCTGCCTTTGCCAGCGCGCGGCTCCTTTCTGGCAGAATTGACTTCATCCTGACGGCGAGCGGTCACATCGCCGGGGTGGTGAACCCGGCGTCGAAGAATCGGCGCAACTATTGGATCAACAAGTTCCCGGCGGCCACGCCTGAAGGCTGGCTGGAGGGCGCCCGGGCTGTGCCCGGAAGCTGGTGGAAGCACTGGATCCGCTGGATCAAGCGGCGCAGCGGCCCCATGGTGCCGGCGCCCGGACAGATCGGCGGCGCGGCTTATTCCCCCCTTGAGCCAGCGCCCGGGAGCTACGTTAAGGTGCGGTTCAAATGAGCGCCGCCGTCCCGAACCGATTTCTCGCGGCACCAGAGTAACCACAGGAGGACATACATGACACAGAGAATCGCAGTCGTCACCGGGGGTATGGGCGGACTGGGCGAATACATCTGCATGCGACTGGCCGACCAGGGCTGCAAGGTGGTCGCCACCCATTCCCCGGGCAACAAGAAAGTGGCCGAATGGACCGCCGAAATGAAGGCCAAGGGCTACAGCTTCTACACCGTGGGGGTGGACGTGGCGGACTATGAGTCGTGCGCGGCCGCTATGCAGCAGGTCCAGAGGGACGTGGGCCCCGTGGACATCCTGGTCAATAATGCCGGCATTACCCGGGATATGACGTTTAAGAAAATGACCAAGGCCGATTGGGACGCGGTGATCCGCACCAACCTGGATTCCTGCTTCAACATGACCAAGCAGGTATGCGACGGCATGGTGGAGCGGGGCTGGGGCCGCATCATCAACATCTCTTCGGTGAACGGCCAGAAGGGGGCCTTCGGCCAGACCAATTACTCGGCGGCAAAGGCCGGCATGCACGGTTTCACCAAGGCGCTGGCCCTGGAGGTGGCGAAGAAGGGGGTGACGGTGAACACCATTTCGCCGGGGTATATCGGCACCAAGATGGTGCTGGCCATCCCCCAGGACGTGCTGGAGAGCAAGATCCTGCCCCAGATCCCCGTGGGACGCCTGGGCAGGCCGGAGGAAGTGGCCGGCCTGGTCGCCTACCTCGCCTCGGACGAAGCGGCCTTCGTGACAGGGGCTAACTTTGCCATCAACGGCGGGCAGCACATGTATTGAGGCAGCTCGGCGCGGTCCGGGGCCGCACCCTTCCCCCTCGCCCCGTAAAAAAAGCCCCGGTGGTCGCCCACCGGGGCCGAATGCCTTTATCTGGGGAGAGGGTCCCCAGGATAAAGGAGGAGGAGGAGCCGTCTTAGTCCTTTTTGGCGCCGCCGGTGGCTTTCTTCATAGCCTCGCCGGTCGCAGCGGCGGCGGCCTTGACGCCCGCATCCGCCAGCTCCGCCATCTGCTTGGCCGCCTTGGTCATGGTATCCAAGGCGCTCTGCGCGGCAGCGATGGTAGTCTTGAGGGCCGTGACCGCGATTTCGCTACCCGGCGGCGCACCGGCGCTTGCCTTTTCCAGGGCGCCCTGCATTTCTTTGCCCATACTTTGCACCTGCTGCTCGAACAGCTTCGCCAGCTCGCCTTGGGTTTGGGAGGCCACCTCGTAGACGCTGCGAGCGTATTTGAGCGCGTTCTCGATGCTCGACTCGGCGATTTTGAGCCGCAGGCTCGCCGCGCTCTGCACGTCCTTGGCCTCCGCCAAGGCACGAGCGGTTTTGGCGCTCTCTTCCATCGCAGTGCGGGCCGCCTCCAGTTGCAGGCGAAGCAGTTTCTCGGCGCTGTCCATGGAGAGCTTGGCGAACTTCAACGCCGCTTCCACATTGCTTTTGCTCAAATCGGAAAATTGTTCAGGAATCTTCACCATGGTGGCCTCCATTGCTCCTTCGGCGGACGCTAGGAAACAGATTTGCTGCATTGCACAATCCCATTCTAGGCTGCTCCATAGGGGAATGTCAAGGAAGATTGTGCAATGCGATAAAAGCCTTCCTCCTCTCTTCCTGGCTGCTTTTTTTCCCAGACGGCTTTGCGAGCACTCGCCGGCCTGATGTATTTATAGCAGCCTTTCGGTAATATATTGATTTGTCTTTTGTTGCGGGTGCCGCCATGAGCGAAGGGGTCCGTCTCATCAAGAAGTACCCGAACCGTCGCCTGTACGACACGGCGGCGAGCAGCTACATCACCCTGGCCGACGTCAAGCAGCTCGTCCTGGACCACGTGGAGTTCCGGGTGGTGGACGCCAAGACCAACGAGGATCTGACGCGCAGCATCCTGCTGCAGATTATCCTGGAGGAGGAAAGCGGCGGCGTACCCATGTTCTCCCGGGACATGCTGTCCCAGATCATCCGCTTCTACGGCCACGCGATGCAGGGAATGATGGGCAGTTACCTGGAAAAGAACATTCAGACCTTCATCGACATGCAAAAGCGGCTGCAGGAGCAATCCAAGGCCATGTACGGGGAAAACCCCATCTTCAATTCCGATGCCTGGGCCCAGTTTCTCAAGATCCAGGGTCCCGCGATCCAGGGGCTGCTCTCCAATTACCTGGAGCAGAGCGCCAACCTGTTTCTCGAAATGCAGCAACAGCTGCAGAAGCAGACCCGCAATCTCTTTGGCGGCTTTGCCTTCCCGGGATTCCAGCCGCCGAGCGAGCCCGAGCCCAAGCCCTCCTCCACCCCGGACGCGTCCAGCCCCGGCGAATCCACCGACGCGGACAAGAAGACCCCGTAAAGCGCCCTTTTTCGGCAAGCAGCAAGATGTCTCCCGCCCGCCGCCTCGGCAGCCGCGTGCCCCGCGTCGGTTTCGTCTCCCTGGGTTGCCCCAAGGCGCTCGTGGATTCCGAGCGCATACTGACCCGGCTGCGCGCGGAGGGCTACGAGATCGCCCCCACCTACGAGGGCGCGGATCTGGTGGTGGTCAACACATGCGGCTTCATCGAAGCCGCGGTGGAGGAATCCCTGGCGGCCATCGGTGAAGCTCTGGCGGAGAACGGCCGCGTCATCGTGACTGGCTGTCTGGGCGCTAAGGGGACACTAGTGCAACGCGCCCACCCCCAGGTGCTGGCGGTGACCGGCCCCCACGCGATAGACGAAGTCATGGCGGCGGTGCATCGCCATCTCCCGAAGCCCCACGATCCCTTCCTCGATCTGGTGCCGCCTCAGGGACTGCGCCTCACGCCCCGCCATTACGCGTACCTCAAGATTTCGGAAGGGTGCAACCACCGCTGTACTTTCTGCATCATTCCGTCCCTCCGGGGCAGCCTGGTGAGCCGGCCCATCGGCGAAGTGATGCGGGAGGCGGAGGCGCTGGTGGAATCGGGGGTGAAGGAGCTGCTCATCATCGCCCAGGACACGAGCGCCTACGGCGTGGATGTGAAATACCGAACCGGGTTCTGGAACGGCCGCCCGGTCAAGACCCGCTTCGCCGATCTGGTCCGGGCCCTCTCCGGGCTGGGGGTCTGGATCCGATTGCACTATGTCTATCCTTATCCCCATGTGGACGAGGTGCTTCCCTTGATGGCGGAGGGCAAAGTCCTGCCCTACCTGGACGTGCCGTTCCAGCACGCAAGTCCCCGCATCCTCAAGCTCATGAAACGCCCGGCCAGCAGCGAAGACAACCTTCAGCGCATCCGCGCCTGGCGGGCGCAAGTGCCGGCACTAACGATTCGCAGCACCTTCATCGTGGGCTTTCCCGGAGAGACCGAAGCGGAGTTCCAGGCCTTGCTCCGGTTCCTGGAGGAAGCCGAGCTGGACCGGGTGGGCTGCTTCGCCTACTCGCCGGTGGAAGGCGCCGCGGCCAACGCCCTGCCCGACCCTGTGCCGGAGGAGGTGAAAGAAGCGCGGCGCTCGCGCCTCATGGAGGTCCAGGCGCGAATCAGCCGCAAGCGGCTCAGCCATAAAGTAGGCACGAGGATGCCCGTGCTCATCGATCAAGTGTCTGCGCGCTACGCCCTGGGTCGAGGCCCCGGGGACGCGCCCGAGATCGACGGCGTCGTGCGGGTAGAGGGCGGCTCCGGGCTCAAGCCCGGAGATCTGGTGCAGGTGACCATCACCGGTTCCGACACCCACGATCTGCGCGCCGTCCTCGTGGGACAGGAGCTGCGGCAGGCCTGTGCAGGCTAACCCTTTTTGCCCGCCTCCCCGCCCCGCAAGGCGGCCGCCTGAGTATTGAAGAATTCGCTGAGCTGACGCAGGAATTCGTTGACCGGGGCGGCGGCGAAGGGATTGGGGGCGAAGGCGCGGCTAAAAAGGTCCGCGGTGGCGCCGCCCGCAGGGTAGGACGTCAGAAGACGCTGGAAGGTTTGCATCATCTCGGCGTAGCTCGCCCCGATGCGGGACAGCTCTCGCACGTTGGCCACGAACACCTCCGACTCCCCGCCCCCGATCACCTCGTTGATGCGGTACATGAGGGCCCGCCGGGATTCCCAGGGATCGTTGCTGTTGGCGAGATAGACGCGCAGGTCCTTGAGCAAGGTCTGGACATTTTCCGGAAGCTGTTCCATGGGCGCCTCCTCCTCGGCTTTCATCTACTAGGAGTATGGGCCGGGCAGGCGAGGAAGGCCAGCACCTCCTCGAGGCGACGGGTGTGCGACATGGGAGGCAGGCTCGCCAGGATGCGGCGGCCGTAGGAGCGGGTGAGAAGCCGCGGATCGCAGATCATGAGCACTCCCCGGTCGGTCTCGCTGCGAATGAGGCGTCCCGCTCCCTGCTTCAAGGTAATCACTGCCTGGGGGAGCTGATAGTCGTTAAACGGGTTGCGCCCCGCTGCCCGCAGGTGCTCGAGCCGCGCCGCGAAAACGGGATCGTCGGGCGGCGCGAAGGGCAGCTTGTCGATCACCACCACGGACAACTGCTCCCCCGGCACGTCCACCCCCTCCCAGAACGACTGGCTGCCGAGCAGAATGGCGTGATCCGCGTTGCGGAAGCGCTCCAGCATGACTGAGCGGGACCCTTCCCCCTGGAGCAGAACGGGGTAGTCTAGCCCTTCGCGCGCCAGGGCGTCCTTGAGCAGCCCATGGGCCCGCTGCATGGCCTTGAGGGAGGTAAACAGGAGAAACGCACGCCCCCGGCTCGCCTTGAGCACTGGCAGCGCGGCCCGGATCACGGCCTGGGTATGGTCCGAATGGGCGGGCTCCGGCAGCCCCTCGGGCAGGTACAGTAGGGCGTGGTTCGGATAATCAAAGGGACTTTCCCAGCTCATGGTGGCCGCCCCGTCGAGCCCCAGCTCCCGGCAGTAATGATCGAACCGGCCTGCCACCGACAAGGTGGCCGAGGTGAAGATCCACGCCCGGGGCGGGCCCGCAAGCTGCCGGCTGAAGACGGAGGCCACCGAGAGGGGCGTGCGGTGAAGCTGCACCGCCTGATGAAAAGCTTCCACCCAGCGCACCGACTCGTCTGCCTCCTCCGAGCGCCAGCGGGCGAGGAGGGCCGAGAGTCGCACCGCCCGCTCGTGGCAATGGGCCAGTCCCTCGGACCGGGCTGCCTGGGATTCCAGCAGGCGCTCGAGCCGGGCCAAGGCCTCGGCCACCGCCTCCAGCGCGGGGCCAAACCCGGGTTGCTCCATGGCCTGGCGGGCAGGCCAACGGCCGGGGGCCTCGCCCACCGCCAAACGAAGATCCCGAGCGGCCTTGTCCAGGGCTTGAGCCGCCTCCGGCAAGCGCTGGAAGTCCCGGGCCGCCGCTGCGCCTTCGGCCCGAGCGTCCCGGGCCAGCTCGATCCATTGACCGCTCCCCACGCTCTCGCCGAAGAAAAGGGAGGCGGTCTCCGGAAGCTGATGGGCCTCGTCGAACACCACCGTGTTGCACGCGGGCAAGAGCTCCGCGACACCCACGTCCCGCAGCATCAGGTCGGCGAAAAAGAGGTGGTGGTTCACCACCACCACGTCCGCTGCCAGCGCTTCACGCCGGGCCCGCATGAGGAAGCACCGGTCGTAATCCGGGCAGCCGGTCCCCAGGCAGTTGTCCCGGGTGGACGTGACCGCCGGCCACACAGGGGAGTCCTCGGGCACATCGGGCAATTCCCCCCGATCGCCCGTCGTAGAAACGGCTGCGAACTGGCGGACCCGCTCGAGGTGAGCCCCTGCCTCCCGGCTGGCGAAACGGGCTTCCGCCAGGCTGCGCCGCAGATGGTGCTGGCATACATAATTGGCGCGTCCCTTGAGCAGGGCTACGGTCACTGGTAGTCCCAGGGCGGCCCGCACTGCGGGCAGATCCCGGTGGTAGAGCTGATCCTGGAGCGTCTTGGTGCCGGTGGAGAGGATGACCTTGCCGCCGTGGATCAAGGCCGGGACCAGATAGGCGAAGGTCTTGCCCGTGCCGGTGCCCGCCTCCGCCACCAGGACCCGGCGCTCTTCGATGGCCCGGGCGATGGCGCTCGCCATCTCCAGTTGCTGGGGCCGGGCGCGGTAGTGGGGAATACGGCGGGCGAGGGGCCCGTCCTCGGCAAAGACGCGCTCCAGATCGAGCATGACGGCGGAGAGTTTCCTTGCGAGTCTACCATGGGCAGCACCGTGCGGCTTGCGCCCGGGTTCCTTAAAATCCGGATGAGCCCTCTTCCTCTCCGGTTTGCATGAACGCGGCCAACGCCATCACCCTGCTCCGGCTGTGCCTGGTGCCGGCCCTCGCCTACTTCCTGCTGCAGGGGGAGCACCCCCTCGCCTTCTGGGCCTTCGTGGTCGCGGCGGCGAGCGACGCCCTGGACGGCTTCGTGGCGCGCCGCTTCGACCAGCGCACCTCCATCGGCGCGGTGCTGGACCCCATGGCCGACAAGCTGCTGATTTTCGCCACCGTGCTGGGGCTCGCCTGGATCCACGTGCTGCCCCTGTGGCTCGCGGCCCTGATGCTGGGCCGGGACTTTGTGATCGTGGTGGGCGCGGTGAGCTACCGCCTGGCGATCGGCCCCTACCACATGCAGCCCACCGTTCTGGGGAAGACCTGCACCTTTTTCCAGTTCACCCTGCTGGTCCTGCTTCTCGCAGACGCCGCCGGGTATGTGGACGCGGAGCCCGCGCGCGTGCCCCTGTTCGCCCTGGTGGCCCTGTTCACCGTGCTTTCCGGCGCCCATTACGTCTGGCTGTGGGGCCGCAAAGCGGCGCGGCACGAAAACTAGCTCCGCCGGGCCCTTGATGTCCATCAAGTCCCCATCGCGGCAGCCGTGTTTAAATAGGTTTCCGCTCCGGCTGCAGGACCCCCATGGAAATCGTCTACTTTACTGCCGTCGCCATCGGGCTATACTTCCTCGCCGACTGGATCCTGGACCGTATCGAGCGCGCTCGCGGTGCCCGGTTCGAGAACCGGAGCCTTGTTTATTTCGCGATCATCCTGCCGCTAGCCGTGCTCACCTTCTGGCTCATCAACGCCCTCTCCGGCCCGTGAGCAGGCGAGCCGCGGCCTGGAAATCACCGCCAGCAGCACCGCCAGGACAAACAATAGCCCCCCGGCCACGGCGACGAGCCCCCCCAGGCCCATGAGGCCCATGCCTGCCGTGCGCCCGATGCCCTCCAGCACCTCGGCGCTTCCCGCTACCTTCCGCTGCACCCCGTAGCCTCCGGACCAGAGGAGCCCCAGGATGTGCAGGAGCTGGCCGCCGCCGTAGAGGTAGCACTGCCAGGTGGCCAGACCCGGCCTGGGGGCAGCGAAGCCCAGCCGGGGCAGCAGATGGTAGGTGATCCCCATGAACGCCAGGGTCACCCCCACGATGCAGCCGTGATAATGGGCCGGGATCTTGACGTTGCTGCCCTCGATGGCGAGGCCGATCGCGCCCCCCACCCCGAACAGGAGAAGGGAGGTGACGAGGGCTGCCCGCAGCGGCCGCTCCTGGTCGAGCGCAGGGGGCGCGCTCCCCAGGGCGAGCGCCATGGCCAGGGCGAAGGGCAGGATGGCCAGGCCGCCGCCGAAGCCCATGAGCCAGGTATGCCAGCGGTGATATTCCACCGACGTGATGTCGTGGGCGAGAGGAATCAGGGGCGTGCCGAACACCGAGACCAGGCCGATGCCGAACAGGAGCAGGACTACCCGGGGCGTGAGGGGCACCCGGGCGCCAGCAGCGCTGGAGAGCCACAGCCAGGCGGCAAACATGAGAAGCGTGTAGGTGAACTGGAGCACGTGCCCGCCGCTCCAGAACAGGAGCTCGTAATAGGCCTTACTTTCGAGCCCGGACGGCACGAGGAAATACGACCAGGCGAAGGCGAGCAGAGCCACCGCCGCCGACACCACTGAGGCATTCAAGCCAAAGCGCAGAGCCCCGGCCCCGTCGGGGCGGACTCCCACCGGCGGCACGGCGGCCATGCTGCGCACGGTGAGCAGCGCAAAGCCGAGACCAAATACCGAAAGCCCGGTGAGGAACAGGGGACCGTCCAGCACCGGAACGTAGTTGCTCATCACCGCAGGCTCGCGGGCGAGAAACGGGGCCGCCGCCATGAAGAGCGTTCCGGCCACGGCGAGGGCGAAAGCGGCCCAGCCCAGGGGCAGCCACCGGAGGGTACTGTTCAGGGTCCAGAAGGCTCCGGCGAAGGCGATGAACCATACCAGCACCGAGAGGTCCACGTGGACCACCAGGGCCACGTGGAAGAGATCCACCAGGGGAAAAACATCCTTCACGTAGGGCGCCCGGGAGAGCACCAGCAGCACCGAGAAGAGGCCCGAGAGGATGAGGGACAGGAGCCCGAGCCCGAGCCAGGCCACTGCCAGAGTGCGCCGCGCATGCGTGGGAATCGGGAGCGCGTATCGCCCTCCCCCGACGCGGGCGAAGGATGGCAGCCAACGAATCGCGACTTGAGCCAACGCCTTCATGGGAGCAAAGCCCCGCGTCGGCGGCGATCCAGATCCCGCTCCCCGGTCCTACGTGGCCTTGGGAGGGCCGCGAGATGGGCACGGAAGCGCTCGAGCTCGTCCGCCAGCCGTGGTAGGTCCTGGCGGCTAGCCCAGTAGATGCGCAGCCGCTCGGCGGGGACGTTGCGGCGCAGATGGGGTTCCCGCTGTCCGCAGAGCCGCTCCTCGGTCCATCGGTTCCCCAGCCGAAAAGCGCAGTCCCCGTCTCGGCATCCGGTCACCAGCACGCCGTCGGCGCCGCCCCGCAGGGCGTATTCGATGAAGGAAGGGGGCAGCATCCCGGCGCACAGCAGGCGCAAGGCGGCGGTGCCCGGCCCGCGCAGCCGCTCCACGTCGGCGCCCCAATCGCAACCGAAGACCACGACCCTCGGCTGCCCTTTCAGGGCTGCCACCCCCGTCTCAAGCTGCGCCCGCAACACCCCGATGGGAAGCTGAGGCATGTCGATGCCGGTCACGAGCGGCGCGGCGCGGCGAAACGGCGTGGAGGAGGGGCAAGCTCCAGCGCAGATGCCGCATCCGGCGCATAGCTCCGGCAGTACTACCGCCTCCCGGGGTGCCCGGCGGCCGTCGCTGCGGGGTTGCAGCACCACCGCGGCGTAGGGGCAATCCTCGCGGCAGCGCCCGCAGCCGTTGCAGTTGGCGAGGCTCACCTGAGCGACCGGCGCACGGGGAGGATGGGGCAGCAGAGGCAGCAACAGGAGGAGAAACATGATCGCGCCGCCGAGGATCCAAACGCCGGCCGGCGACCAGGCGTAGACGGCCGGAAAAGGGAAGAGGTAGAACCAATCGAACCTGAGCTGCGCAGGAACGGTAGCCAGATCCGCCGGGGCCTGGCTCGTGACCGGCTTGAGGAGAGCAAGGGCGAGCAACGCGGTGAGGGTGCCTAAGGCCAGCAGCCGGGGCGGATGCACCACTGGTCGGCTGATGCGCTGGACGTGGACCCAGGCGAGGAGCAGCAGCCCCAAGGGCAACCCCAGGTGTAGGAACGTGGCCAGGGTAAAGAAACGGTCGGTCACGGCACCGGGCGTGAGAAAGTTGCGCGCGAGCGGCTCGGAGAAGAGGGGCAGCACATCCAGCCACTCGGCGGTGGCGAGAGCCGCGAACTGTCCGAGCCGGTCCCACACCAGCCAGAAGCCGACCACGCCCGAGGCCAGCGCTAGCGCGATCAGCGGTACGCCGGTTACCCAGGAAAACCAGCGGAAGCCGTGGTAGCGCCCGGCGATCCATTCTTTCGTCAAGTGCAACACCATGGCGATCATGAAAGCGTCGGACCCGTAGCGGTGGAGGCTGCGAACCACCCCGCCCAGGTACCACTGCTCCCGGGTCAAACGCTCCACGGAGCGATAGGCGCGTTCCATCCCGCTTTCGCTGAACGCGTAGAGATAGATGCCGGAAACCACCACCACCCAGAAAAAGAAAAAGGCGAGCGCCCCCAGGTGGCGCCAGGGGTTATGAGCGGGGGTGAAGGCGCGGTCGAACAGGGCCTCCACCGCTTGAAGCCCGTTCAGAAGCGTCCGGCGCAAGCCCGAGCCGGGGCGAATACCGGGACGGTAAAGCGTGCACGCCATCGACCGGGATCTCAACGCGAGTGGAACAGGAACCCGCCCTGGTCCGCCTGGAAATCGATCACCAGCGCATCCCCGGGCTTGAGGGCCACCGTGGCCTCGGCCACGTGGCTGAAGCCCTCGGTGCGCCGGTCGTTCAACCGGGCGACGAAGCGGTGAGAACCGGCCACCACCGGCTGCCGCCAGTAAACGACGGAGGCGAGATCCTTGGCCAGGCCCGAGGGCGGCGCCGTGGTGCGCAGCAGAAGCTCTCCGTCCATCTCCAGCTCCACCGTGACGGGCACCCGCTCCCGGGGGCAGACCAGGGGCGAGCGCATATTGGGCGGGAGCTTTGCCAGCTCTTCCGCCGTGCGCTCGCGGCATTCCTCCTTGCGCTCGCCGGCATGACGTATGGATACACGCACTAGCGCCTGGTCCGGTTCCAGATGGCGGTATGGCGGGTCGGTAGAGAAGTATCCGACGACGGCCATGAATGGCACGTAAAGCATTCCCTGGGCAGCGTAGCGCAGGAGTTTCACGCAGCGCCTCCCAGCTTGACCAGCTCGGCCCCTTCGCCCCGCAGGTGGGAAGCGGTGCGGAACGCATCCGAGAAACAGTCGTCGGGGTGCAGCCCCCGGGCGATGAACGCCGGGTGCGCCGCCTCCACCATGGCCACCGACCCGCAGGCGTAAATCTGGTGCCCGGCCAGGCTGGGAAAATCTTGCAAGACCGCCTCGTGCACTAAGCCGGTGCGGCCCTGCCAATGGTCCTCGGGCTCAGGGGCAGACAGCACGGGCACGAACTTGAAGTTGGGGTGCTCTCGCTGCCAGCGCTCCGGTAACTCTTTCATGTACATGTCCTGGAGGCGCCGGGTGCCCCAGTACAAAATCATTTTTCGTTTAAGCCCCACGTGGAAGGCGTGCTCCAACATCGCCTTCACCGGGGCGAAGCCGGTGGCACCGGCGACGAAGATGATGGGCTTGTCCGAGTCCTCTCGCAGGAAAAAGGCGCCCATGGGCCCCTCGAACCGCACCACGTCCCCTTCTTTCATTTCGGTGAAGACGTAGGTGGTGTACTTGCCTCCAGGAATCCAGCGGATGTGCAGTTCGATTAGGTCCTGCACCTTATGGGGTGCAGCCGCGAAGGAGAAGGAGCGCTTTTCTCCGTCCGGCAGCAGGACGTTGATATACTGCCCCGGGTAGTAACCGATCGTCTCTCCTCCTTCCAGCTTGAGGAACACCTGCATCACATCCTCGGCAAGCCGCTGCATCTTATGCACCCGGGCGGTGTAGACCCGCGGCGCGATCCCGCCCGGCGCCTCCACCGGCTGGTATTCGATCTCCAGGTCGGAGAGCGGCGTAGCGCAGCAGAACAGGGCTTTCCCCAGGCGCTGCTCCTCCTCGGTCAGCGCCGACGGCTGATAGGCACCGTGATCCACAGCGCCATAGAGGATCGTGCCCTTGCACTGCCCACAGCCGCCGCTGCGACAGTCGAAGGGCACCGGCAGGCCCTCCCGCAGGGCCGCGTCCAGCAGGCTTTCCCCCTCCCGCACCGGGATGATGCGGTTGTCGGGATGGACCATGACATGGTAGCCCTCCTTGGGCCCGCGTCCTCGCTTGGGAGGCAGCCACGGCAGCAGCAGGAACAGCAGGGTGGCGCCACTGGCGAGCAGCCATACCTCCCCCGGTGACCAGCGGTAGATTAAGGGGTAGACGGCCAGGTAGAACCAGTCGAAAGCGATCTCGGTGATGGCGGTGGCGAGGTCGGCCGGCGCCTGGCTCTCGGCCGGCTTCACCAGGGAAAGGGCCACCAGCGCCACCACCAGGGTGACGGCGATGGGCCGCGGCGGGCTGGTCTTGGCCCGGGGCACCCGCTGCACGTGCACCCACAGCAGGAACAGCACCGCGAGGGGAAGGCCGATGTGGATGAAGGAGAGCAGGCTGAACAGCCGGTCGTTGACCCCCTCGGGAAAGATGAAGTTGCGGATCAGGCTGCCCCGGAAGATGGGCAGCCAGTCGAACCACTCGGCGGTGGCGATCACCACGAACTGGGCAAGCCGATCCCAGGGCAGCATGTAGCCGTTCACCCCGGAGGCGTAGACCAGCCACAGCACGATCACGCCGCTCACCCAGGAAAACCAGCGGAAGCTGCGATAGTGGTCAAAGAAGAAATGCCGCACCATGTGCAGCAGCATGGTGAGCACCATGGCGTCGGAGGCGTAGCGGTGAATCGAGCGCATGATCCCGCCCAGATACCATTGCTGCTCGTTCAAGGATTGCACCGAGTGGTAAGCCTCGCTCACCCCGGTCTGGAAGAAGGCGTACACGTAAAGGCCGCTCGCCACCACCACCCAGAACAGGAAGTAGCTGATGGCTCCCAGGTAATAGAGCGGGTTCAAGCGGTCGCCGAAGGCGGCGTTGAACACCCGCTCCGCCTGGAGGAACGCCCACTGCCCGATGCGCTGCACGTATCTCAGCATGCAGGAAAGCTTACCCGCAGCCACCCGCGGAGCGTTTGATATGGGTCAAGCCTGGGGCGGCCTGGGGCCGCGGCCCCGGCGCCGCTCGTGCACGATAAATCCGATGGTGAGCGCCGTGGCGAACAGGGCGCCGAAGAGCTTGTAGAAAATCTGGTAGTTCAAGCGATAGGTGCCGGAAGCCGGATCGTAGATGGTACACAGGAGGCGTACCCGCTCCACCAGCTCGGAGACGGTCGACGGCGCACGCGGCCCTCCGGTGAGAAGGCGCCTGAGGGGCTCGACGAGCTGGGGGACGTCGAACGCGTCCCCGTACACCTGGGCGTAGATACGACCGTCCTGGTCCACCACCGTCGCCTGGAGCAGATGATCGAAACCCTTCGGTGTCTGCACGTAGAGAAAGCCGAAATCCCGCGTCAAGGCTTCGAGCGTCTCCGGGTCCGGGCTCAGGAACTCCCAGTTGGGAAGGTCCACCCCCTGCTGCCGTGCGAAGTCGGCCATGGCCGCCGGCGTGTCGAAGGGCAGGTTGAAGCCGATGGTGACCACCGCGAAGCTGTCCTTGCCCAAGCTCTCCTGGGCCACCCGCACGGCCTTGGCGAGGAAGCGGGTAGTGGCCGGGCAGACCTGGTAGCAGCCCGTGTACACGAAGCTCACTAGCAAGGGCTTGCCCCGGTACGAGGAGAGGGTCACCCGCCGGCCCTGCCGGTCGGTGAAGGCGTAATTGCCAACCAGCCGGCCGATGGCCGCCTGGCTCGTCCGCAGGGCTTTTTGGGGGTCAAGGCCGGGGGCCGCGCCCGTCTCCCCTGCGTCCGCTCCCCCGCTCACCGCCAGCAGGGCGCAGGCAAACGCCAGGACAGACCGGGCACCAGGCCGTTTCATGGCGGCCTACCGGACCACGGCCCCGTCGAGCAGCGCCGCACCGAGGAGGAGGGTGAGTTGCAAGAGGGACGCGTGGAAGTTGGCCATGGCCGTCGCCCGGCTGGGGGATCGGACGAGGGCCACGCTCTTTGCCAGGAACCAGGCGCCTCCGGCAGCGGCGCCGACCAGATAAACCCATCCCAGGCCGAAGAACGCCGGCAGCAGGGACACCGCCACCAGGGCGACGGCGCTGCGGAAAATGATCCGGGCGCAGCGGGCGTCCCCCACCACGCAGGGCAGCATGGGGACTCCCACCGCTTCATAGTCCCTGCGGTAGGCGATCGCCAGGCTCCAGAAGTGGGGCGGCGTCCACAGAAACAACACCACCGCAAGCGTGAGCGGCACTGCCGGTAACTCGCCCGGCGCCACCGCCGCGGCGCCGGCGAGCACTGCGAAGCTCCCGGCGAGCCCGCCGATCACGATGTTGAGCCAGGTGCGGCGCTTGAGCCACACAGTGTAGACCACAGCGTAGAAGAACGCGCCTAGGAAGACGTAGAGCGCGGCGTAGGGATTGAGGACCATGCCTGCAGCCCCCACAGCGGCGGCGGCCATGGCGGCGATGAGTAGAAGCCACGCCGGCCCGGGCTGGAGCTGCCCGGTCACGAAGGGACGGCGTCGCGTGCGCCCCATGCGCGCGTCCGTGTCCCGCTCGACAAACTGGTTGAAGGCGCCGGCGCTGGCAGAAGCCACCACCACCGCCAGGGTCAGTACTGCCACTTTCCATCCAGGGAGGGGAGGCCCCGGCGTGACCGCGAGGCCGGCCAGGGCCGTCAGCCCGATCGGGAGCCCGATGCGCAGCTTGAAGACATCGAACAGCAGTCTCACGCCATCCCGCGTGACCATTTCTTTCCTCGTTCGATCAGCTTAGCGGCCACACCGAAGAGAGGTATCTCCAGTTGACGAAGTAATACAGCACGAACGCCACCAGCAACACCATTGCCAGGACGAAGGTGCCGGGGGCAGCCATGTGGCCCGCACTTCCATGGCCGGTCAGCGACACGGCCACGGGTTGCGGGGCCGGAGCCGCACCTTCCCGGGCGCTCACGCGCTTGAAATCCGGGGTCTCGATGCGCTTGCCAAAGAACACCGACCATACGGTCACCAAGATATAGATGGCCCCGCCCAGGATAGCGAGGAGTCCGGCAAGGGCCATGAGGCCCACCATCAGGTAAGCCGTGCCGGGCCACTCGTGGGGCAGCAGGTTGCCTGCCATGGTCATGTCCCAGTGGCGCCTGGGCACCCCAAGGGTCCCGGCGCCCATCATGAACAGGGAGAACACACTCATGCCAATGCCGAAAATGTAGGGCTGCCACTGGGCCAGCTTGGGGAAAGCCAGCTCGCGGCGGAACAGCACGGGGATCAGGAAATAGGTGAGGGCCATGAACGCGAGGGTAGTGCCCACCACCACCGTGGCGTGGAAGTGGCCCGGCACGTAGAAGGTGTTGTGCATCAGGAGGTTCAACTGCTCGGTGCCTAGCACAACCCCCGAGATGCCACCGAGGAAGCCAAAGCCCACCAGGGAGATGAACATCCCCGAGAAGACCGGGTTACCCCACGGGGCCTTCCTCAGCCACTCGAACAGTCCTTTGGTATAGCCTTTTTCGCGCTGGGCCAGCTCGATGGCGCCGGGCACGGTAAAGCCGTGGACCATAGAGGCCAGCACCGCCAGATAGAACGCATAGCTGGTGTTGAAGATCTTCCAGTTGGACGTGAGGCCTGGGTCAGCCAGCAAATGGTGCGCCGAGGCGAGCTGCAGGAACAGGATGTAGAGCAGGAATGCGCCGCGGGAGACTTTCTCGTTCATAGGCCGCGCCCCGAACACGATCGCGGCGATGGCATACCACACGGCCACGTGGGCGGAGACGTTGATCTGCTGGGATGAATGCCCGAACGCCCACCATACCGTGCGGTACATGAGGGAGTCGATGTGTCCTACCAGCCCCACCGACCACAGGAAGGTAGGGATCAGGATGATGGCGCCGCTGGCGATGGTGAAGATGGCGATGATGCAGGCGGTGAGCGCGCCGAAAGTGACCAAGGGCACTGAGCCCACGTACGTCTTCTCTGCCTTAGCCACGGCCAGGGTGCCGAGAAACACGAAGCAGCCGATCAACGCCCCCACCGCGAACAGAATCAGACCCAGGTAGAAGGTGGGATGGGCTCCCATCGGCGCGTAGGAGGTGAACATCACGCTGGAATCGCCGCGCCATACTGCGTAGTTGTTCAGCAGCGCCCCGACCACCATGAGCCAGAACCCGAGCCACGCCATGTGGGGGGTGGCGAGGCGGCACCTGAGCAGAGTGGAGGCGGCGAAGTACAGCACCGCGATCTCGAAAAAAATGATCCAGAAGACCAGCATGTTGAGTCCGTGGGCGGTGAGCGCCTGGTAGAAAACGTCCGCCGGCAGCAGGTGCACCGCTGGCCAGCGGGTGAGCACCACCAGCAGTCCCAGGATCCCGCCCACCAGCAGCGACACCACTGCCGCCACCGCATTCCACCGGATCAGGGCCTCCGCCGGCTGATGAAATTGCAGTCCCGTGCTCGGGCAGGTGCGAAACATCCGGTTGATCGCCATGGTCCCCTCTACTTCACCACGTACAGCTTGCTGGTCATGGTGTGATGGTTGATCCCGCAGTACTCGTTGCACACAATCGAGTAGGTGCCCTCCTTCGTGGGCGTCACCGTCAGCACGTGCTCGTACCCGGGATGAACCTGGATGTTGATGTTCTCGGGCTGCAAGGAGAAACCGTGCAGCCAGTCCATGGACATGAGGTGCAGCCGGTAGCTCTTGCCTGCCTCCAGTTCTAGCAAAGGCCACCATTGCCACAGGCGGGCGATCAGGTAGACGTCGCTGCCTGCGGGCGGGCGCACTACGGGAATCTTCTGATCGGTCTCGGTGCGCACCGTATACTTATCCACCATGGCCTGGGCCTTTTGACTGAACAGCTCGGGAGTAGAGCGGTACGCCTCGTTAGCCAGGTTTTGCTTCCCATACACGTGCCAGTAGGGCATCATGAAGAACATGATCAGGCACCAGACGAGGGCGAGCACGATCCATGTAATCTCGACCTTGTCGACTGGATCCTTCCACCAGACGCGGTTCTTCGGCGGATCGATGGCGGTGGGCATGAAGTGAACCCTCCTTCTGTCGGTACCTTATGCTGTCAGGCTCGCGGCGTGTCTACTTGGCAACCGGGATGCTCAGGATCTCCATCACGCCCCACACCACGTAGAGCACCATGGGCGAGGCGATTCCCAGGAACAGCAGCGCGAACGGGTTGTCCAGAAGCTGCTGCATGAAAGGGATGGGTTCGTCGCTCAGCTCTTCCGGGTCCTGCATGTTGGATGGTTCGGCCATTTTTCTTCCTCCGTGCTGGAAGCCATCAACCTTCGCGCCGCTCTGGCTCTGAGCGGCCGCACAAGCGGTCGGCGACGGCCAGCGCCCGCAGCAAACCGGGGGACGAGTACCAACCACTGCCCACCCATTTGTCATTGACCGGGCCGCACAGCCGTACTCCGTCGGCAAGGACGGCGCCGAACCCGCTCAGGGCGAGGATCGCAGCCGCCGCGGCTGCCAGGGTCCATGCGGTGGTGCGCGGTCGTGCTCCGGTCATGGGCTCCTCCCGTCGCTTTCAGGCTTTGATGATCCGCAGCGGGAAGGGTGGGCTCCTTGATACGCATCAAGAAATTTCCACCCCACGGGACGAGAAATGGCGTCCCGGGGTAAGCTGCGAAGCGAGACTTCGGTCCCATGGCAACCCTATGGATCCCTCCGGCCCGCCCTCGCCCCTACTGGCGCGCCTCGCCCTGGCCGCGGCCGCGCTCATGCTGTTCGTGGTGGTGTCGAGCGCCTACCTGCGGCTCGCCGCGGCGGGCCTCGGCTGCGAGCCCTGGCCCGAGTGCTACGGCGTGCCGTCGACGCCAAGCGTTCACCCGAGGGGCGACGCCCCTCAGCCGCTCCAGTTCTTGGCGCGCCTGGGCCACCGCCTCGCCGCCAGCGCCATCCTGCTCTTGGCTTTCGCGATTCTGGGCGCGAGCCTGCGGCGGCCGCGCCGCCGTGGCGACGTGGGATTGGCCTTGGCCATGGCGGCGCTCACCGTCTTCCTCGCCCTGCTGGGGATCGCCTCTTCCAGCGGAATGGCGCCGGCGGTAGCCTTCGGCAACCTGCTGGGCGGCCTCGCCCTCCTCGCCTGCGCCTGGACGCTGCGGGCAAGGCAAGCGCCAGCGCACGTCTCTGGACCCGAACCCCCGGCGAGCCTGCGGTTCGCCGCGGTTGCCGCGGTGGTGCTGCTCGCGGTCCAGATCGGGCTGGGCGGCCTCATCAGCGTCAAGCTGGCCGCAGCCGCCTGCCCCACCCTGTCCGGTTGCGAAGGGGGCTTTTCTTCCGGCGCAGCCCTTAGCACCTTCGACCCATTTGCCTCCACCCCCGCCCCCCTTGCCCGCCCTCAGGGCGCCGTCCTGCATCTGACCCATCGCCTCGGGGCCCTTCTGACCCTCGGCTGGCTCGGCGCCGTGGCCTTCGGTGCCCGGAACCGTCCGGGATTGCGCGGCCCGGCCGCCGCCGCAGCCCTGCTGGCCCTGCTCCAGGCCGTGCTCGGCGCGATGATGGTGAAGCTCGCCTTTCCACTGCCCCTCGCCCTGGGCCACAACGTCCTCGCTGCGGCTCTGCTCCTCGTCACCGTGGAGTTCGCCGTGCGCGCGCGAGCGCGAAGGCGTGTTGCACCGCTTGCTTGATGCACATCAAGGCGTGCCCGCTAGCCGGGTCTCCACAATGCCGGCCATCGGTAACCGCTATGCAGCTCGTTTTTGGACTCCCCATAACCGCGGAAGCCCTCACCGGCCGGTTCCGCACCAGCCATCGCGCTCGCGATCGACTGGGCATCGAGGCCGACGTGGCCGTGTTCCGGGGCGATTGGAGCTGCTTCCGCCGGGCGGCGTGCCGCACCGGCCAAGCCATAGAAAGGCTCTTCAGGCTGGCAGAGACGATCTTGTTCCCGGCCTACCAAAGCGCCAGCGGTGCGCCCGGCGGGCCGACCGGAGTGATACCGGGCGAGCACGCCCACATGCATCCCCTCATCGCCGCCCTCGCCGGGGCGAAGGCGGAGGCCGAGCCCAGGGCTTGCCCTAATACCGTCGAGACCTTCCTCCTCTTCATGCTACGACGCAAGCTCAAAGAAGAGTCGGTGCTGTATTCCCGGTACGACCGGATCTTCGCTGGCCAGCGGGTACGACTCCTGCGAGCGCAGGCGTGGTGGACCAGGACATCGGGGTGGCAGACAACTATTTGATCGTGGACGCTCGGGGTCTCATGCCGCCCGAGCCCTTGGAGCGGGCGTTGGAAGCCCTAAACCGGCTCGAACCGGGACAGCGGCTATTGCTGCTTCTGGAGCAAAAGCCCTTTCCCCTGTACAGTATCCTGGAGCGTAACGGCTACGGGCACTCGACCCGCATGGACGAGGAAGGCACATTCCACGTCGAGGTCTGGCCTGTAAAATAATCACATCGCATATTTCACGAGGACACAGCTGAGGCGACAGGATCCGGCAAGTCGCCGGATCGGAGCGCGAACCATCCCAGCGCGCTGTGCAGCCGAACCACCTCGCCTACCACCACCAGCGCCGGCGGCTGGAAGCCCCCGGCGCGGGCCAACTCGGGAAGGCTCTCCAGGGTTCCCACCGCGACCCGTTGCTCGGGGGTGGTGGCCCGCTCCACCACGGCAGCAGGCGTGGCGGCCGGAAGTCCGTGGGCCACCAGGGAGCGGCACAGGAGCGCCAGCCCGCCGAGTCCCATGTACACCACCACCGTCTGGCGCGGCCGCGCCAGGGCCTCCCAATCCAGGTCCATGCTGCCGTCCTGGAGATGGCCGGTGACAAACACGCAAGCGTGAGCATAGTCGCGGTGGGTGAGGGGAATGCCGGCGTAGGCCGCCATCCCGATGGCGGCGGTGATGCCTGGAACGACCTCGAAAGGAATGCCGTGGGCGGCGAGAACCTCCAGCTCCTCGGCACCGCGCCCGAAAATCAGGGGATCACCCCCTTTCAAGCGCAGTACCCGCTTGCCTTGCCGCGCCAGGCGCACCAGCAGCCCGCAGATCCGCGCCTGAGGCACGCTGTGGCGCCCCGGCTCCTTGCCTACGCAGACCCGCTCCGCGTCGGGACGCACCAGCGCCAGGACCTCAGGGGAGACCAGACGATCATAGAGCACCACGTCCGCCCGCTCCATGAGTTTCAAGGCCCGCAGGGTCAGCAGCTCCGGGTCGCCTGGCCCGGCTCCCACCAAATACACCTCGCCGCACCTTCCTGGAGGACGCGCGTCGAGGCGAAAGGTGGCAACTGGCCGATCCATGCCCGTGGGCTCGTGCAGTCGAAGAATGGCTAGGTCAAAAGACCCGTAATCCGATATGGACTTTAAGGAGAGACCCGGCCGCGAGCCTTGATTTAAGTCAAACCCGGTCCTGGTACCGGTTCCGCGCTGGGGCGCGCATTCCTTGATGCACGTCAAAACCGTCCCCGGTCTTCGATCTCTACAATGTTTTTTCAATCGGCGCCCCCTATGAAACCGATGCCCCCAACGCGGCCATTTGCCTCGCCCCTTACCCGCGGAGGGCGGCGGGGTTGGGTGGTGCTCGCGGGGCTCGCTCTCCTCCTCTTCGCCGCGCCGGCCACGGCGAACATTGCCGAGCGCTATCCCCAGGTCAAGGAATTCTTTCCCCAGGCGGACCGCTTCGGGCCCTTGGAGGGAGAGCCGCCGGCAGCGGCGGTTTACCAGGGGAAAGAGATGATCGGCTACGCCTTTCTCACCGCCGACGTCCTGCGCATTCCCGCTTATTCCGGGAAGCCCATCAACACGCTGGTGGGCTTCGACCTCTCCGGGCGGATCACAGGGATCGCCATCGTCCAGCACGAAGAGCCGATCCTCGCCGTCGGCGTCACCCCCGAGCGCCTGAAGCGCTTCGTCGACCAGTACGTGGGCAAATCGGTGTTCGATCGCATCGCGGTCGGCGCTCGGCGGGAGGGCCATGTGGCCGTCGACACCATCGCAGGCGCCACTATCACGGTGATGGTGGAAAACGCCACGGTCACCCGCGCCGCCCGGGCAGTGGCTCAATCCCGGGGCCTCACTCCCCCGGCGCCCCCTGCCGAGCCCGAAGCGCCGGCGGCCACGCAGCCTTCTCCCGCCGCTGCTCCCATCGAGCCCGAAGCGCCCTCCCGTAAGACGTCCGCAACTTCGGCGCCGCGCCCGGCCAAGCCGCCGACGGCGCTAGAAGAGGCCGCCCCTGCCCGAGCGCCGGCCACGCCGCCCGGCGCCTCTTTGGCAGCGCCGGAAGAGCCCCTGTGGATCGGCATGTGGCGGCAGCGAACGTTCGAGATCGCCGTGCTGGCGGTGAGCCTCACGATCCTCACCCTGATCCTCGTGTTCCAGGACTGGATCGCCCGCCGCCCCCGGCTCACGGCCTGGGTACGCAACGCCTTCCTCGCCTACACCTTGTTCTTCCTCGGCTGGTACGCCCTCGCCCAACTCACGGTGATCAACGTGCTCACCTTCACCCATTCGGTGATGCGGGAGTTCCGCTGGGAGCACTTTCTGATCGATCCCATGCTGTTCATCCTCTGGTCCTTCGTGGCCGTGACCCTGCTGTTATGGGGACGGGGAGTCTACTGCGGGTGGCTCTGCCCTTTCGGCGCCCTGCAGGAGCTGACCAACAAGATCGCGCTGCGTCTGGGCGCGCCCCAGCTCGAGCTGCCTCACGTGGTTCACGAGCGCCTGTGGGCGGTGAAGTACGTGATCCTGGTCGTGCTCTTCGGCATCTCCCTCCAGTCCATGGGGGAGGCGGCGGTCTTCGCCGAGGTGGAACCGTTCAAGACCACCTTCGGCATGCGCTTCCAGCGGGAGTGGCCCTTCGTGCTCTACGCGGCAGGCTTGATCGGCATCACGGTGGTCAACCGCAAGTTCTTTTGCAAATACCTCTGTCCCCTCGGGGCGGCCTTGGCGATTCCCGGCCGGTTCCGGCTCTTCGACTGGTGGCTGCGGCGGCGCCGGGAGTGCGGCAAGCCTTGCCAGGTGTGCGCGCTGGAGTGCTCGGTACGGGCGATCCGGCCCACCGGGGAGATCAACGCCAACGAGTGCCACTACTGCCTCGACTGCCAGGTGGTCTACTACAACGAACGCAAGTGCCCGCCCCTCATCGAGCGGCGCAAGCGGCGCGAGCGCCTGCCCCGGGCGCGGGAAGCGGTGCTCAGAATGGAGACCATGATCGGCACCTATGGTCCCGAACCCTCCGGGCACGAGGAGCGCGACCACGAGGGCGGTCGACCGCGCCAGTCCCCGTCATAGCCCTATCGGTAGCGCGGTTTCTTTGATGCACATCAAAGCGCATGCCCGGGCGAGCATCTAGCCTACACCGTGATCGGATTCTTCATGTCACTCAGGGAGAGCAGGCCATGGGAGCAAAGGGAACCTTGACCGCAGCGGCGTCTGCGGTCTTTGCGGCGCTGGCGCTTTACGCGGCAAACGGTATCGCCCAGCAAAAGCAGCCGGTACACCCCGGGACGCCGGAAGAAGACCTGCGCTACAAGGGCGCCCCCACGGTGATCAAGCCCGAAGAGGCGGCGGAAGTGGTGACACCCAAGGCCCCGCCCCTCACCAGCGAGGAGTTCACCCGCGCCAAGCAGATCTACTTCGAGCGCTGCGCCGGCTGCCACGGGGTGCTGCGCAAGGGCGCAACCGGCAAGCCCCTCACCCCCGACATCACCCTGCCCAAGGGCACCGAGTATCTCAAGGTGTTCATCAACTACGGCTCCCCCCAGGGGATGCCCAACTGGGGCACCAGCGGCGAGCTGACCGAGAAGGACGTGGACATCATGGCCCGCTTCCTGCAGCACGAGCCGCCCACGCCGCCCGAGTTCGGCTTGCCCGAAATGAAGCAGACCTGGAAGGTGATCGTGCCACCCGAGAAACGCCCGAAGAAGAAGATGAACAACCTCAACCTGGACAACCTCTTCTCGGTAACCCTGCGGGACACCGGCGAAGTGGCGCTGATCGACGGCGACAGCAAGAAGATCGTCAACGTCGTCAAGACCGGCTACGCGGTTCATATCTCGCGGCTGTCGGCCTCCGGGCGTTATCTCTTCGTGATCGGCCGCGACGCCAAGATCAACATGATCGACCTGTGGATGGAGAAGCCCGACAACGTGGCCGAGATCAAGATCGGCCTGGAGGCCCGGTCCGTGGACACTTCCAAATACAAGGGTTGGGAGGACAAATACGCCATCGCCGGCTCCTACTGGCCGCCCCAATACGTGATCATGAAAGGTGACACCCTAGAGCCGCTCAAGATCGTTTCCACCCGCGGCATGACCGTGGACACCCAGGAATACCACCCCGAGCCTCGGGTCGCCTCCATCGTCTCCTCCCACTTCAAGCCCGAGTTCGTGGTGAACGTGAAGGAGACCGGCAAGATCCTGCTGGTGAACTACAAGGATATCCGCAACCTCCAGGTCACGGAGATCGAAGCGGCCCGTTTCCTCCACGACGGCGGATGGGACGCGTCCAAGCGCTACTTCCTGGTGGCGGCCAACCAGTCCAACAAAATCGCGGTGGTGGACGCCAAGGAAGGCAAGCGGGTGGCCCTCATCGACGTGGGCAAGATTCCCCATCCGGGCCGAGGCGCCAACTTCGTGGATCCCAAGTACGGACCGGTCTGGGCCACCGGGCACCTGGGGGACGAGCACATCGCCGTGATCGGCACCGACCCCGAGAAACACAAGCAGCACGCGTGGAAGGTAGTGCGCATGCTCAAGGGCCAGGGAGGCGGGTCCCTCTTCATCAAGACCCATCCCAAGTCCCGAAACCTGTGGGTGGACACAGCCCTCAACCCGGACCCGAAGATCAGCCAGTCCATCGCGGTGTTCGACATCGACAACCTGGACAAGGGCTACGAGGTGCTGCCCATCGCCGAATGGGCAGGTCTCGGCGAGGGTGCCAAGCGGGTCCTGCAGCCGGAGTACAACAAGGCAGGAGACGAAGTGTGGTTCTCGGTGTGGAGCGCCAAGAATCACGAATCGGCCATCGTGATCGTGGACGACAAGACCCGCAAGCTCAAGGCGGTGATCAAGGACCCGAGACTCATCACGCCCACCGGCAAGTTCAATGTCTACAACACCCAACATGACGTCTATTGAGGGAAAAGCAGACCCTCCTTCTAGGGGCGGGGAAAACCCCGCCCTTTTTTCCTGGCGCCGGACGCTGTTCGCCGCGGTCTTCGCCAGCGCTGCGGCGTCCGCGGCGGGCGAGGCGCCCTCCCCGGCCCGCCAGGACGAGCTCCTGACGCTCCTGCGCCAGGATTGCGGTTCGTGCCACGGCCTCACTCTGCGGGGCGGTCTCGGGCCGCCATTGCTGCCTAAAGCGCTCGCTGAAAAGGACCCGAAATCCCTCGCGGCCACCATCCTTTACGGCCGACCCGGGACCGCCATGCCCCCCTGGTCCCGCTTTCTCTCCGAGAACGAGGCGGCGTGGCTCGCCCGCAGACTGCTCGAGGGAGTGCCCGATGAACGTTAAAGCCCGGACTTCCCCGTGGCTCCTGACCCTCGCCCTCGCGGGCTGCGCCGCGCCGGCGCTTCGTGGCACCGGAGACCTGGGCCTCGTCGTGGAGCGGAGCTCGGGGCGGGTGCTGATCGTGGACACCACCGCCCGCCAAGCGATCGGCAGGGTAGAAGGTCTGGGAGACCTGTCCCATGCTTCCGCGGTGTTTTCCCGCGACGGACGCTATGCCTTTGTCTTCGGGCGCGACGGTGGGCTCACCAAGGTGGACCTGCTGGAGCAGCGCATCGCCCGGCGGGTAGTGCAGGCGGGCAACAGCATCGGCGGCGCCATCTCCCAGGACGGCCGCTGGATCGCCGTGGCCAACTACGAGCCGGGCGGGGTCAAGGTGTTCTCCAGCGAGACCCTGGAGCAGGTGGCGAATCTACCGGCCACCGAGACGGAGAGCGGCAAGCGCGCCAAGGTGGTGGGGTTGGAGGATGCCCCGGGCAACCGGTTCGTGTTCAGCTTGTTCGACACCGGCGAAATCTGGCTCGCCGACTTGAGCGATCCGGCGGCACCTCGGGTACAGCGCTACACCGGAATCGGCAAGGAGCCCTACGACGCGCTGGTGACCCCCGACGGCCGCTATTACCTCGCCGGATTGTTCGGCGAGGACGGCCTTGCCCTCTTGGACCTGTGGCGGCCCGAGGCCGGCGTGCAGCGGGTACTGGACGGCTATGGACGCGGCCGGCAGCGGCTTCCCGTGTACAAGATGCCCCACTTGGAAGGCTGGGCCATCGCCGGCCGGGAGGCCTTTCTCCCTGCCGTGGGCGCCCACGAGGTGCTGGTGGTGGACATGGAGACCTGGCGCGAGACGGCCCGCATTCCGGTCCATGGCCAGCCGGTGTTCGTCATGGCCCAGCCGGGCGGTCACCAGGTGTGGGTCAACTTCGCCTATCCCGACAACGACACGGTGCAGGTGATTGACGTGCCGTCGCGGCGCATCGTGCGCACGCTCAAGCCGGGCAAAGCGGTGCTGCACATGGAGTTCACGCCCCGGGGTGGGGAGGTGTGGATCTCGGCCCGGGACGATGACCGGGTGCTGGTGTACGACACCGCGAGCTTTGCCGAGCTCTCCCGCATCCCGGCCCAGAGGCCGAGCGGGATTTTCTTCACGTCCCGGGCATTCGTCATCGGAATGTAGCCATGCTGGATCTAGAGCTTGCGCTTTTGAATTGTTACCAGCGAAACTTCCCGCTGGAGCCCCTGCCCTTCCACGTCCTCGCCCGGGAACTGGGAACTTCCCCTGAGCGGGTACTGCGCACCCTCGCCATGCTGAAGGAGCGGCGCATCGTGAGCCGCATCGGCGCCACTTTCCGCCCGAACACCGTGGGCGTGAGCGTCCTCGCGGCCATGGCGGTCCCCGAGGACCGGCTGGAGGCCGTCGCCGAGATGGTGAGCGGCTACCCGGAGATCACCCACAACTACGAACGGGAGCACCGCTACAACCTGTGGTTCGTGGCCACCGCAGCCGACGAGGAGCGCCTGGCGGCGGTGACGCGGGAGATCGAGGCTCGCGCCCGGCTGCCCTTGCTGGAGCTGCCCCTGCTGGAGGACTACCACATCGACCTGGGGTTCGACCTGACGGCGGACGGGGCGCGCCGCGGCGAGTCCCGGAGGCCGCTCCCGCCGCGCCCCCTCCGCGTAGATCTAGACCGCCCCGCCCGCCTCCTGGTGGAGGGGCTGCAGCGGGGATTGCCCCTGATCGAGCGGCCCTACGCTGCCCTGGGGCAGGCCACGGGGATCGGGGAAGAGGCAGTCATCGCCCGCCTCCGGGACTGGCTCGCCAGCGGCGTGATCCAGCGGCTCGGGGTCATCGTGCACCACCACGAGCTGGGCTACCGAGCGAACGCCATGGTGGTCTGGGATGTGCCGGAGGCGCAGCTCCCGAAGGCGGTCGCCGCCCTCCTCGCGTGGGACTTCGTTACCCTGTGCTACCGCCGGCCCCGGCGGCCGCCCGAATGGCCCTACAACCTGTTCTGCATGATCCACGGGCGAGACCGCAACCGGGTGCTGGAGCGGGTGGGGCTCCTGGCCGAGTCCGGCCTCGATCCCTTCCCCCACGAGGTGCTCTTCAGCCGGCGGCGGTTCAAGCAACGGGAGGTGCTCCGGCTCGAACTGGTGGCGACCGATGGATAAGTTGGACCGGGCCATCCTCAACCGGCTACAGTCCGGCCTGCCCCTCTGCGAGCGGCCCTTCGCCGAAGTCGCCCGGGAGCTCGGCACCGACGAGAACGAGCTGCTGGAGCGGCTGCGCCGCATGCTCGCCGAGGGGACCCTCACCCGCTTCGGCCCCCTGTTCGACGCCGAACGCCTGGGCGGCGCCTTCACCCTGGCCGCCATGGAAGTGCCTCCCGGAGACCTGGAGCGGGTGGCGGCCCTGGTGAACGCCTTGCCGGAAGTGGCCCACAACTACCAGCGCGACCACCGCTTCAACCTGTGGATGGTGCTGGCGGCCGACGCCCCCGAGAAGATCGCGGCGGCCCTCCGGCGCATCGAGGCCCTGACCGGCTATCCGGTCCTGAACCTGCCCAAGGAGGCCGAGTATTTCATCGGCGTAAAGTTCACCGTATGAACGATCCGAACAACCCCGTCACGGGCCTGGACCCGCTGGAGCGCCGGCTGGTGCTGGCCACCCAGGCAGGGCTGCCCCTGGTGCCGCGACCCTACCACGCCCTGGCGGCCCAGCTCGGCGTGCCGGTGGACGAGGTATTCGCCCGACTCCAGGGCATGCTCCAGCGGGGCGCCATCCGCCGCATCGGTGCCGTCCCCAACCACTATGCCCTGGGCTACCGGGCTAACGGCATGACGGTGTGGGATGTGGACGACACCCGGGTGGACGAGCTAGGACACCAAGTGGGTAGGCTCCCGTTCGTGAGCCACTGTTATCGCCGGCCGCGGCGGCCGCCCGAGTGGCCGTACAACTTGTTCGCCATGGTGCACGGACGCCGGCGCGACGAGGTGCAGCGCAACGTGGACGTGATCGCCCGCTTGCTGGGGGACGCCTGCCGCGGGCACGAGGTGCTCTACAGTGTGCGCATCCTGAAGAAGACGGGACTGCGCTTTTGATTTGGATCAGCATCGGGCCGGCTGCCCGCGCGTATCATTGACTTGAACACTTGCCGAGAGATCCATGTTCCGCCTGACCCATTACCTGCGGGAAATCCGCCAACCGACCCCCCTCTTCCCGCCCGCCGCGCCCCCGGGCCCGGTGGTGATCTGGAACCTGGTGCGCCGCTGCAACCTGACCTGCCGCCACTGCTACTCCATCTCCGCGGATCGGGATTTTCCCGGAGAGCTCACGACCGCTGAGGTGTATCGGGTCATGGACGACCTCAAGGCCTTCGGCGTGCCGGTGCTGATTCTCTCGGGCGGCGAACCCCTGCTGCGGCCGGACATTTTCGCCGTCGCCCGGCGCGCCAAGTCGCTCGGGTTCTACGTGGGCCTGTCCAGCAACGGCACCCTGATCGATCAAAGCTCGATCGATGCCCTGCAGGCGGTGGGCTTCGACTACGTGGGGATAAGCCTGGACGGCATGCGGGAAACCCATGATCGGTTCCGGCGCATGCCCGGGGCGTTCGACCGGTCCCTCGCCGCCTTGCGCCTGTGCCGCGAGCGAGGGATCAAGGTGGGTCTGCGCTTCACTCTCACCCAGGAAAACGCCGCCGACCTGCCGGCACTGCTCCGGCTCATGGAGGAGGAAGGCATCCCCAAGTTCTACCTCTCCCACCTCAATTACGCGGGACGGGGCAACGTGAACCGGGCGGGGGACGCCCGCCTGGAGACCACCCGTCGGGCCATAGACCTGTTGCTCGCCACCGCCTGGCGGCACCTGGAACAGGGGCTGGAGAGCGAGTTCGTGACCGGCAACAACGACGCCGACGGGGTCTATCTCCTCCTCTGGGCGCGGCGCCATTTCCCGGCGCGGGAAACCCATCTGCGGGCCAAGCTGGCCCAATGGGGCGGGAATGCTTCGGGGCTCCACGTCGCCAACATCGACAACCTGGGCAACGTGCACCCGGACACCTTCTGGTGGGATTACCCCCTCGGCAACGTGCGAGAGCGACCTTTCTCCCAGATCTGGCAAGACACCTCGGACCCCTTGATGGCCGGGCTCAAGCGTCGTCCGCGGCCTGTGAAGGGACGCTGCGGCGCCTGCGCTTATCTGGACGTGTGCGGCGGCAACACCCGGGTACGCGCCTGGCAGCTCACCGGCGATCCCTGGCAGGAAGACCCGGCGTGCTACCTCACCGACGAGGAAATCGGCGTCGAGGCCGGTGCCGGGCGGCTCCGGGTCACGGCCTACTCCCGAATGGCCCGACGGCAGGCGGCCCGCTGAGCCGTCTTCCCGCCATGCCTGAGTCATGAAATCGACATCTCCCATGAGGCGATCCCTGGCCTTCGCCCTCGTCGTAGCGGCGTTATTCTCGGCGAGTCGGGCCTTGGGTTCGGAAGACGATGCCGCCGAGCTCTACCGGCGGCACTGCGCCGCCTGCCACGGCGCAGAACGCCTTGGAGGCATGGGGCCGGCGTTGCTGCTGGAGAGCCTCTCGCGCCTGCGCAAGGCGGAGGCCGAGCGGGTCATCGCCCAGGGGCGCCCGGCGACCCAGATGCCGGGTTTCGCCGGCACCCTCACCGCTGCGGAAATCGCGCGTCTCGCCGACTACGTATACGCGCCGCCCCGGACGCGGCCGGTGTGGGGCGAAGCGGAGATCCGCGCCTCCCGGGTCGTCCATCGCCCGCCGCAGACCCTTCCCCCGCGGCCGGTCCACGGAGCGGATCCCCTCAATCTCTTCGTGGTGGTGGAGACCGGGGACCACCACGCCACCCTCCTGGACGGCGACCGCTTCGAGCCCATCGCCCGCTTTCCCACCCGCTTCGCCCTCCACGGCGGGCCCAAGTTCTCCCCCGACGGCCGCTTCGTGTACTTCGCTTCCCGGGACGGCTGGATCTCGAAGTACGACCTCTACGGTCTTGGGCTGGTAGCAGAGATCCGCGCCGGGATCAACACCCGCAACCTGGCCGTTTCCGGCGACGGGCGATACGTGATGGTGGCCAACTACCTGCCCCACACGCTGGTCGCCCTCGACGCCCGCGATCTCCGACTGCTCAAGGTGATCCCGGTGGAGGACGGCAAGGGGGCAAGCTCCCGCGTCTCCGCCGTCTACGACGCCGCGCCTCGGGGCAGCTTCGTCGCCGCCCTGAAGGACCTCAAGCAGATCTGGGAGATTCCCTACGCCGCAAACGCCCCTCCGGTCTATCGCGGCTACGTGCACGACTACCGCATGGGCGAGGCGCTCGCCGAGCGGGAACCGTTCCCGGTGCGGGTCACCGAGCTGGACGATTACCTGGACGATTTCTTCTTCGACCCGAGTTATGCTTATGTCATTGGCACCTCCAGAGACCGGCCGGGCGCTCAGGTAGTCAACCTGGACGTGCGGCGCAAGATCGCGGACCTGGACCTGCCGGGGCTGCCCCATCTCGGCTCCGGCATCGCCTGGACCCGGGAAGGCCGGCCGGTGCTCGCCACGCCCAATCTCAAACAGGGGCTGGTGAGCGTGATCGACATGGGGAGCTGGAAGATCGTCAAGCAGATCGAGACCCTGGGCCCGGGCTTTTTCCTGCGCAGCCACGAGGGAACGCGCTACGCCTGGGTCGACGTGTTCTTCGGGCCCCACCGGGACGCGCTGCACGTGATCGACAAGGAAAGCCTGGAGATCGTCGCCACCCTGCGGCCCGCCCCTGGCAAGACCGCCGCCCACGTGGAATTCACCCGGGACGGCCGCTACGCCTTGGTGAGCATCTGGGAAAACGACGGCGCGCTGGTGGTGTACGACGCCCAGGGACTGCGGGAGCTCAAGCGCATCCCGATGAACAAGCCCTCGGGAAAATACAACGTGTACAACAAAATCACTCGCTCCGCGGGAACCTCCCATTGACCGAGCCGGGCTCAAAATCGCTTCCGCCGTAGGGTGAGCCTCGGCGCACCGGTAGCCGGCGTTATTCGGTGCGGTCCGCTTCGCTTCACGTGCCCCCGGAGACTACCGGTCGTAGGCGCGCAGCTTCTCCACTTCCTTGATGGTGATGGTGCGGCCTTCCACCTCGATCAGCCCGGCCGCGGCGAGATCATGGAGGATGCGGGAAAAGTGCTCCGGGGTGAGATTCAGGCGGGAAGCGATGACGCCCTTGCTCGCCGGCAGGGTGACCCGAAACGGTCCCGCCTCGGGGTGCGCCTGCTCGTCCCGCAGCAGATAGCCGATGACCCGCTGGGTACCGGAGCGCAGGGAGTAGGCCTCCACGTCCCGCACCAGCTTGTGCAAGCGCCAGCTCAAGCCCGCCAGCATCCTGCGGGCGAAAGCTGGATGCCGCTCCAGCTCTTCGAAGATCGCCGACTTCGAGACGTGCAGGAGCAGGGAATCGGCCAGCGCCTGGGCCGAGACGATGTAGGGCTTGTCCATGAACATCAGCGCTTCGCCGAAGGTCTCGCCAGGCCCGATGATGTCCACCACCTTTTCGTCCCCTTGGGGGGAAGTGAACGAGAGCTTCACCTGCCCGTACACCAGGGCGTGAATGCCGGTGCAGGAATCGCCCCGCTTGAAAAGGATTTCCCCGCGCAGGGCACGGATCTGTTGCGTGGATTGGGCAATGCGCTCGATCTCTTCCGCTTCCAGCTCGCGAAACAGGGGCAGGTTCGTCAGGAAGGCGCGGGTATCGAGGGGCTTCACGGCGCGGCGGATCGGCTGATTGGGCAGCGCTGATTATGTCCCAAGGCAAAGGGGAGGAAAAACCCCCGCCTGAAGCGGGAGGCTTGCGCCGGGGTCTCCGCGTTTGTTCCGCTCAATCGGATAAAGGGTCCGGGGACCCCCTTGCCGTTTCCCGCCTCCTGTCCTTCGTCCATTTGCAGCACCGTTTCGCGGGGATGTTTCCGGCGGAAACAGGCCCGTTTCCCTCTCCCCCTTGGGTGTGCTGTACATGCTTTTGAATCAAAGTCTTGAGCTCGTCCTCGCAGCCGGGCACGGCCTATGCTCGGCGGCAATTAACCACACTTGACTTGTGGTTATTGAGTTCCGTTCTCACTATATCATCGGAGGCAACCCATGGCGCGTACCACCTCGGAATGGCTGAGACGACCCAAGCTTCCTCCCACCCATTACGTGGATCCCATCGTCTATTCGAGCGAGGAGATCTTCGAGGAAGAGAAGGAAAAGATCTTCAAGAAAGTATGGCATCTCGCGTGCCACGAAAGCGAGCTGCCCAATCCCTACGACTATCGCACCTACCGCCATCCCGGCGGCACGCCCCTGGTGATCGTGCGGGGCGAGGATGGAAAGGTCCGCACCTTCTATAACATCTGCCCCCACAGGGGGAACCTGATCGTCTACGATCCGTCCGGCAGCTCCAAGTACTTGACCTGCATCTTCCACCAGTGGGCGTTCAACGGCCACGGGGAATGCGTGGATATCCCCCGGGAGAAGGAGGGCTACCAGGACCGGGTATGCAAGGCGGACGTGGCGCTCAAGGAAGTGCGCACCGAGGTCGCCTACGGCGGCTTCGTATGGGTGAACCTGGACGACAACGCCGAGCCCCTGTCCAGCTACATCGGCGAGGCGCTCGACTACATGCTGCCAGAGCTCACCGCAGAACCGATGGAGACGTTCTGGTACTACCAGGCGACGCTCAACACCAACTACAAGCTGATCCACGATACCAACAGCGAGTTCTACCACGACTACCTGCACGTCTATAACCGGATCACCGGCATGCTGGATCCCAAGTCCGGCTACTTCCAGCGCAAGTACACGGCCTACCCCAACGGGCACGCCACGGTGGGCTCGATGAACGTGAACTACGGCGCCTACGCCGGCAGCGCCCACTCCCAAGACCTGGGGTGGCCCCATCTGCCGCCCAAGGGCTGGAAGCTCGTCGACCTGTTCCCAGCGATCACCCTCAACCTGCGCACCTCGGTGCTGCGCATCGACAGCTACATTCCGCTCGCGCCGGACAGGGTGATCCTGGAGTTCCGCGCCCTCGGGCTCAAACGCGACACCCCGGAAGAGCGCCGGCAGCGAGAGCGGGACGCCGCCACGATCTGGGGCCCCTTCGGCCGCAACCTGCACGAGGACCTGCTCGCGTCCTCCGGCCAGGGCATCGCTATGGCCAGGGATTCCCAGCCCATGTACGTGCTGCAGGCCCGGGAAGAAAACGCCACCATCCACGACGAGATCGGGATGCGCCACTACATCGCCGAGTGGGGGCGGCGCATGGGCCGCAGCCCTGCCCAGCCGATGCTCAAGGAAGAGGCGAGCGCCCGGGTGGCCTGAGGACCGCAGCTTAACAGGAGACACACCATGACCGTCGAACGCTACCGCATCGAGGAGTTCATTTACTCCACCTGCATGCTCATGGACGAAAGGGATTTTCCTGGGTTCATGGCGCTGTGCGATCCCGAGTTCCGCTACCGGCTCTCCGCCTACAGCCCGGAGATCCAGAAGGAGATGACCTGGCTGGATCGGGACCGGAAGGAATTCGAGGAATTCCTGCTCAAGATGCTGCCCAAGCACAACAGCGACCGCTCGCCCCTCACCCGCAACGCCACCGTGTATAAGGTGGAGATGAACGGCGACACCGCCAAGGTCACCTCGGCGCTCCAGATCTTCAAGACCTCTCTGGACGGCGGCGCGACCAGCCTGTTCGCGGTGGGGAAGTACGTGGATACGGTGGCCATGGAAGGCAACGAGCTGCGGCTCAAGGAGCGATGGGTAAAGCTGGATACGCGGGACCTGGGCTGGGGATACCACATCCCGTTTTGATGCCAGACCCGACCTACAGGCCTATCAGCTCCTAATCGTGCTCCGCCCACCCACCCGGATTCGGGTGGGTGGGCCGGCCGGGCGCCATCCGGTGGCCCGACTAAGGCGCCCCCTGTCCCGCAACAAGCGGTTGTACTGGCATAGAGTGGCGCTTCGGCGCGCCGCTCCAGGCTCGCCAACCCCGGGTGGCGCGTCGCTCCGCCCGATCTTGCGACGGACTCGCGCGCCGAAAGTACCGGGAAGGAATTTGATCCAGATCAAAGAAAGCGGCCGGCCCTTCCGTTTAACCTACCCGACACTACAACCTGATGTGTCTTTTTCTCTTTTCTCCACTATATCTTGTGGTCGAGAGATGGAGCGCACATTAGACCGAATCCCATGCCCGCTACCGGATCACTGAGACAAGCCATGACCTCCCTGGAAAAAACCCGGCAGTCCCCCGAAACGGGGCTCCCGCTGCGCGGCGTGGTCAAGCGAGACGGCCGGGTCGTGCCCTTCGACGCCACCAAGATCAAGTCGGCCATCGCCCGCGCCGGCCAGGCCACCGGGGAGTTCGACGAGGCGGTCGCCGAGCGACTCGCCGCCCAGGTGGTCAAGGTCCTCGCCTACAGGTACCCAGAGCAAGCGCCCCAGATCGAGGCGATCCAGGACGTGGTGGAGCAGGTACTGGTTACCCACGACCTCTTCAAGACCGCCCGGGCCTACATCGTCTACCGGGAGGGCCACCGGCGGCTGCGCCAGGACCGCAAGACCCTGGTGGACGTGGAAGCCTCCGTCAACGAGTACCTGGGCCAGCTCGACTGGCGGGTGAACGCCAACGCCAACCAGGGTTATTCCCTGGGCGGATTGATCCTCAACGTCTCGGGCAAGGTGGTCGCCAACTACTGGTTGAATCACGTCTATCCGCCCGAGGTGGGCGAGGCCCATCGCAACGGCGACTTCCATATCCACGATCTCGACATGCTGGCGGGCTACTGCGCCGGCTGGTCGCTGCGCACCCTGCTCCAGGAAGGGTTGAACGGAGTTCCGGGCAAGGTGGAAGCGGGTCCTCCCAGGCACCTGTCGAGCGCAGTGGGCCAGATTGTGAACTTCCTGGGAACGCTCCAGAACGAGTGGGCTGGCGCCCAAGCCTTCTCTTCCTTCGACACCTACATGGCGCCCTTCGTGCGCGCGGACCACCTGCGCTACGAAGAGGTGAAGCAGTGCATCCAGGAGCTGATCTACAACCTGAACGTGCCATCCCGCTGGGGAACGCAGACCCCCTTCACCAACCTCACCTTCGACTGGGTCTGCCCCGAGGATCTGCGCGATCAGGTGCCGGTCATCGGCGGTCGCGAGATGTCCTTCACCTACGGGGAGCTGCAGGCGGAGATGGACCTGGTGAACCGGGCCTACATCGAGGTCATGATGGCGGGCGACGCCAAGGGGCGGGTGTTCACCTTCCCGATCCCCACCTACAACATCACCCGGGACTTCGACTGGGACTCGCCCAACGCTGGGCTTCTGTTCGAGATGACCGCCAAGTACGGGCTGCCCTACTTCCAGAACTTCGTCAACTCGGACCTCAAGCCCCACATGATCCGCGCCATGTGCTGCCGGCTGCAGTTGGACCTGCGCGAGCTGCTCAAGCGCGGAAACGGCCTCTTCGGCAGCGCCGAGCAGACCGGTTCCATCGGCGTGGTGACCATTAACTGCGCGCGCCTGGGCTATCTCCACCGGGGCGACGAGGCGGGGCTTTTCCAGCGGCTGGACGAGTTGCTGGAGCTGGCTTGCCAGAGCCTGGAGATCAAGCGCAAGGTGATCCAGCGCCACATGGACGGCGGGCTGTTTCCCTACACCAAGCGCTACCTGGGGACCCTGCGCAACCACTTCTCCACCATCGGCGTGAACGGGGTGAACGAGATGATCCGCAATTTCACCTCCGACGCCTGCGACATCGCCCATCCTCGAGGGCACGCCCTCGCCTGCCGGCTGCTCGACCACATGCGGCTGCGGATGCTGGAGTTCCAGGACCGGACCGGGCACATGTACAACCTGGAGGCCACCCCCGCCGAGGGCACCACTTACCGCTTCGCCAAGGAGGACAGGAAACGCTTCGGCGACGCCATCCTTCAGGCCGGGACCCGGGATATGCCCTACTACACCAACTCCACCCAGTTGCCCGTGGGCTTCACCGACGATCCCTTCGAGGCCCTGGAGCGGCAGGAGGAGCTGCAGCGCAAATACACCGGGGGCACGGTGCTGCACCTGTACATGAGCGAGCGGCTTTCCTCGGCCGAGGCCTGCAAGGCGCTGGTGCGCCGGGCCCTCACCCGCTTCGCCCTGCCCTACATCACCGTGACCCCCACCTTCTCCATCTGCCCGAAGCACGGTTACCTGGCTGGGGAGCATAAATTCTGCCCGCGCTGCGACGAGGCGCTCATCGCCCGCAAGCGCCGGGCGGCGAGCGCCTGATTCTTCGTTGAACGCAAAGGAGGGAGAGCATGAACGATGTCGTGAGCCCCGGGCTTTTGGAAACCGGTGAGGCCATCGCGCTCGAGGACGGGGAGCGCCAGCCTTGCGAGGTGTGGACCCGGGTCATGGGCTATCACCGGCCGGTCTCGAGCTTCAACATCGGAAAGAAGGGTGAGCACTACGAGCGCAGGTTCTTTCTCGAGTCCCGCGCCCGGCTCGGCGGCTGAGCAACGGGCCCGCCTCGCGGTGGGCGGCTTCGTTCCGTTCACTGCAACCGATTATCCGGGCAAGCTGGCGGCGGTGGTCTTTTGCCAGGGCTGCCCCTGGCGCTGCCCCTACTGCCACAATCCCCATCTTCTCCCCCGGCGCGGCGGAAGCGGACCGAGCTGGCGGGAGATCGCGGCGTTCCTGGGCCGCCGCGCGGGGCTCCTCGACGCCGTGGTGTTCAGCGGCGGCGAGCCCACGATTCAGCCGGGACTGCTCGAAGCGGTGAAGGAAGCGAAGGACCTGGGTTTCGCCGTGGGGCTGCACACGGCCGGAGTCCATCCGGCAAGGCTCGAGAAGCTGCTGCCCTGGCTCGACTGGGTGGGGTTCGACGTCAAGGCGCCCTTCGAAGCCTATGGGACCGTGACCCGGGTGCCGGGAAGCGGCGCCCGAGCCCTGGCGAGCCTGCGCCTGCTGCTCGAGAGCGGCGCCGCCCACGAGGTCCGCACCACGGTCCACCCGGCGCTCCTGTCCGAAGCCGACCTGCTGGGACTCGCCCGTTCCCTGGCGGCGATGGGGGTGCGCCACTACGTGCTCCAGGCCTTCCGCCCCCAGGGTTGCACCGACGCCGCGCTCGCCCGCACTGGGGAGGGGCACAGGCCGGCACCGGCTTTGCTCCAGGCCATTGGGGGCCTGTTCGAGACGTTTTCCGTGCGCGGGGCTTAACCCGGATATGCCACGAGGACACCCCTGAAACGAGGCGAAAGTGCAAGGGGGGCTACTCCACCTGGAAGACGCCGAGAAGGCAATGGAACTCCTGAAGAAAGCTTGACGGGCTGCCCGCGGCCGAAGCGGCGCCCTTCAGCCGAACGCCAGCCAGCCGTGGCTTCCCGCCACGGCGCTGGCGATGGTGATGAGGCTCGCTGTTAGCAAGACCCAGTGCAGCCGCTGAACCAGCCGGAAGGTTCCCTCCGGATCGCGCCTCGCGCGCTCGAGAAACCACCGGTGCAGCCAGAGGGGCTCCAGCACGAACAGCATCAGGGTGAAGAGCGCCCACACCGCCACCATGGCGTGCATCCACCAGAACGCCGCCGAGCTGAAGCGGCCCCACGCCCCCAGGGCGTGGACCAGGTAAAAGCCGCTCAGGCCGGTGATCAAGGTGACGACCCGGGCCTGAGCGGCGAAGCGGCTTTCGATCCGCTCGAAGAACTCCACGCGCTCCTCAGGCCGCTTCAGGCGCCGCACCGCCGGCAGCAGCACGGTGGTCACCATGGCGACCCCGCCGATCCAGAGCACGACCCCGAGGACGTGGAGCACCCGCGCAAGAGCCAAGGATTCGACGCTCATCCCGGCCGCCCGTCCGCCCGGGGAAGAAAGTAGAAGGGTACGTAGCGCCAGGCCCATGCCCCGAAGGCGGCGAGCCACAGCAGGGCCGCCGCCGGCATGAGCCCCGGGACCCCGGGCGCCAGGTCCGCCGCCACCCGCACCGCCGCCGTCGCCAGCACGCCGAGGAAGCAGGCGAAGGTGAGCCGGTCCGCCACCAGGGGCCGCCCTGAATGGCCGAGGGAGACGCGGGACACCATGGCCAGCAGCATGGCGGAGAAGTAGCCGATCGCGAGCAGGTGCAGCGGCGCGAGCCCCAGCACCGCCCGCCCGCCGAGCCACGCCAGGCTTTGAAGCATGTGCAGCGCCAGGGCCAGCGCCAGCACGGCGAAGGCGATGTGCAGCATGGAAAGCAGCGGAACAGGAAAGCTCCGCCAGCTCCGCCACGCGACGAGCAGGTAGAAGACCACCACCAGCATGACGCCGTCCGGTATCCAGGTCCAGGCCGTGAGCCCCGCGAGCTCCAGCACCCCGTGGATCACCGACCCGGCGGTGAAGAGGGGCACGCTCCAGGGCGGCCGCACGACCGGATAATCCGGCAGCGCCCGGCTGGAGAAGAAGGGGATCATGCGGTGGCTCACGTTGAAGAACAGGGGCAGCAGGAAAAACCACACCGCCCCCGTGCGGGCGAGCTGGAAGAGAAGCGTCTTTCCGCTGGCGAGCCAGGCGAGGACGCAAGCGTGCAAGACGAACCCGGCGGCGGTCAAGGTGAGCACGACCATGGGATAGCGCCGGTCGGGGCGGGTCGCACGCCGCACCAGGTCGAAGAGCCCGCTCCAGGCCACTGCCCATCCGGCCAGCGCGAGCCCGGTCCCCAGGAGCAGGAAAGCGACCCCCGCTGTGGTCCCGGCGTAGGTGGCGAGCGCCCCCGCCAGCATCAAGCCGGCGGCCGGGACGTAGCACCCCTTGGGAACGCGCCCCTCTCCCAGCCAGTTGGGCACCGCGGTCATCAGGAAGCCGAAGATGAAAAAGGGGAATACGCCGTAGAGCATGACATAGGCGTGCAGCCAACCCGGGGGCATGACCCAGGCGGGAGGCGGAAACCAGCTCCCGTAGCGGGCTCCGATCTCCGCCATCCACCACCCCATCGTCGCGATGAGCTGCACCGCCCCGGCAAAGAACCACGTGCGGTGGGGTGCGGCAGCGAGATGCAGCGAGGCCATGGGAGGCGCGTCAGAACGAAGTCAAGAACCGGTCTCATTCTATCCGCCGGCGCCCCGTCCGGGCTCCCTCCCGCGACGATCTTTTGATTGAGATCAAAGAAACGCGAGATTCCGGCGACCGCTGGCTCGAACCGTATTGCCCTTCTTCCGTCCTTTGGCTAGCCTCTGCGTCCCATGCGTTTGCTGCTCATCAATCCCCGCTATCCCGAAAGTTTCTGGAGCTTCCGCTGGGCGGTGGACCGGGTGCTGCCCGGAAAGCGGGCCATCAACCCGCCCCTGGGGCTCGCAACGCTCGCCGCCCTCACCCCGGCTCACTGGGAAGTGACCATCGTGGACGAGAACGTGGAGCCGCTGCCCCTCGCCCCCAAGGCGGACTTGATCGGCGTCGGCGGCATGGGCGTGCAGTTCGCTCGGCAGCAGGAGCTGCTCCGCTACTACCGGGCCGCGGGCTACCGCACCGTGGCCGGGGGAAGCTACGCCTCCTTGGTGCCGGAGCGCTACCTGGAGCTGGCCGATACCGTGGTGGCGGGGGAGGCGGAATACCTCTGGCCGCGCTTTTGCGCCGACCTGGAGGCAGGGAGGGCCGAGCAGCTCTACCGGGAAACTGGCGTGGTGGATCTCCAGCACTCCCCCACGCCTCGCTTCGACCTGCTGAAGCTCGACCGCTACACCACCGCCACGCTCCAGGTGTCCCGGGGCTGCCCGTATCTGTGCGAGTTCTGCGACATCATCGTCATGTTCGGCCGCAAGCCCCGCTACAAGACCTTGGGCCAGGTGGAGCGGGAGCTGGACGCGCTGCGCGCCCAGGGGGTACGTAACCTTTTCTTTGTGGACGACAACCTGATCGGCCACCGGGCCCTCGCCCGGGAGCTGCTCCGCCACCTGATCGATTACCAGGCGCGCCACCGCCACCGCTTCCGCTTCGGCGCCCAGGTCTCCCTCAACGTGGCCCAGGACCCGGAGCTGCTGCGCCTCCTGCGGGAAGCGGGGTTCACCTGGGTGTTCGTCGGCATCGAATCCCCCGACCCGGCGGCGCTCAAGGAGATCCGCAAGACCCAGAACACCCACGAGGATATCCTCACCTCGATCCGCCGCATCTATGCCCATGGCATCGACGTGCTGGGGGGGTTCATCGTGGGCTTCGACGCCGACACCGAGGACACTTTCGAGCTGCAATACCGCTTCATCACCGAGGCGGGCATCCAGGCGGCCATGGTGGGACTCCTTACCGCCCTGCCCAAGACGCCCCTTCACGCCCGGCTCGCCGCCGAAGGGCGGCTGCGGGAAGGGATGAACGAGGTGGACAACACCCGCCCCGCCACCAACGTGGTGCCGAAGGGCATGAGCTACGACGCCATGATCGAGGGCTACCAGGCCCTTTATCGCCGCTTGTTGGCCGACGAGGCCATCGCCCGGCGCATCGCCAACAAGCTCGCCCACATGGCCGCGCCCGTGTACGGCGGCGAGTACGGTCCCCTCCAGCAGATGGGAATCGTCGCGCGGCTGCTCGTGCGTGGCGTTCTGCCGGGAGGCTTGAAGCGCACGGCGTGGTTCTTGAGGAGCTTGCCGTGGACGGCGCCCCGGAAGCTGCCCCTGGCCGTGGTGGACTGGATCTGCGCGCTCTCCATGCGGGCCTTCATCGAGCGGCGCTTCGACGAGCACGCGGCGCCCGCGGGTCTCTCCGCCCGCTTCGCCGCCATGCGCCGGGCCCTCGCGCGCTATCTGGCCCAGGGCCGCGCCGGCCTGGAACTCAACCGCTCCGGCCTGTCCCTGCGGTTGGAGGGATGGCTCGACCGCCGCTTCTACCGGCGGGCGGCACGCCACGTCCGGCGCATCCTGGGATGTACGCCCTCCACCCTCACCCTGTACGTGAACCGCCTCCAGGGCAAGGAGCGCCTGTGGCTCGACCGCTTCCTGCAACGCCTCGCCCGCTACGGCGATCGGATACGGGTAGTGGTGGGCGAGGCGGCCCAGGGCCGCATCGAGATCGATTCGTCGGTGTTCCACCTGGCGCTGGAGCCCAACTCCCGCTAGCGCCATGGAGCTGGTCTGCCCCGCCGGCACCCTGCCCGCCCTCAAGGCGGCGGTGGACAACGGCGCCGACTGGGTCTACCTCGGCTTTCGCGACGAGACCAACGCCCGCAACTTTGCCGGCCTCAACTTCGACACCGCGGCGGCCCGCCAGGGCATCGCCTACGCCCACGCCCGCGGGGTGCGGGTGCTGGTGGCGATCAACACCTATCCCCAGACCCAGAGCTGGTCCCGCTGGACCGGCGCGGTGGACCGGGCCGCCCAGGTAGGCGCCGACGCGGTGATCCTCGCCGACCTGGGGCTCCTGCGCTACGCGGCCACCGCCCATCCGAGGCTCGCCCTGCATCTCTCGGTGCAGGGCTCGGCCACCAGCTACGAGGCGATCAACCTATACAGGGAACTTTTCGGCATCCAGCGTGCGGTGCTGCCCCGGGTCCTCTCCCTCGCCCAGGTGGAGCAGGTGGTGGCCCGCACCCCGGTGGAAATCGAGGTGTTCGGCTTCGGGGGCCTGTGCGTGATGATGGAAGGGCGCTGCGTCCTCTCCTCCTTCGTAACCGGCGAATCCCCCAACACCGCCGGCGCCTGCTCCCCGGCGCGCTCGGTGCGCTGGGAGCCTCGGGGTGACGGGATGGACACCCGCGTCGGGCCAGTGCTGGTCAACCGCTTCGCCCCCGGCGAAAAGGCGGGCTACCCCACCCTGTGCAAGGGCCGCTACCGGGTGGCGGGCCAGGCGTACTACGCCTTCGAGGAGCCGGTGAGTCTGAACACGCTCGAGCTTCTGCCCCGGCTCGCGGCCATGGGGATAGCCGCCATCAAGCTGGAGGGGCGCCAGCGCAGTCCAGCCTACGTAGAAACCATCACCCGAGTGTGGCGCGCGGCGATCGACGCCTGCCGCCGGGATCCCGCCGCCTATTGCGTGCGCCGGGAGTGGGCCCAGGCGCTGGCCGCCGTGTCCGAAGGGCAGCAGTGCACCCTGGGCGCCTATCACCGGCCGTGGAAATGAGGGCGTCATGAAGCTGGCCCTGGGCCCGGTCCTCTACTACTGGAGCGCGGAGCGGCTCCACGCGTTTTACAACGAGGTCGCCGCAACGCCGGTAGACATCGTGTACCTGGGCGAGACGGTGTGCTCCCGCCGCCACAGCCTGCGACTGCCCGACTGGCTGGCCCTGGGCGAGCGGCTCGCCGAGTCCGGCAAGGAAGTGGTCCTCTCCACCCAGGCGCTGGTGGAATCGGAGTCGGACCTGAAGGCGCTGCGCCGCATCGTTTCCAACGGCCGCTTCCTGGTGGAAGCCAACGACATGGCGGCGGTCAAGCGCCTCGCCGGCCGCGGGCCCTTCGTCGCCGGCGCCCATCTCAACGTCTACAACCCGGCGGCGCTCGCCGTCCTGGCGGAGCTGGGCGCCGTGCGCTTCGTCGCCCCGGTGGAGATGTCGCAAGGGGCCCTCGCGGCGTTCCAGGCGGAGCGCCCCGCGGGCGTGGCGACCGAAGCGTGGGTCTACGGCCGGCTGCCCCTCGCCTTCTCCGCCCGCTGCTTCACCGCGCGCCACTACAACCTGCAGAAGGACGATTGCCGGTTCCGCTGCCTGGACCATCCCGAGGGGCTGCCCCTCTTCACCCAGGAGGGCGAGCCGTTCCTCACGTTGAACGGGGTCCAGACCCTGTCCACCCAGGTGCTCAACCTGCTGCCGGTCCTGGACGAGCTGCGAGCGCTCCGCGTCGATGTCGTCCGGGTGAGCCCCCAGGCCCGCCACACGGGGCGCATCGTCGAAATCTTCCGGGCGGCCCTCGACGGTTCCATGAGCCTTCCGGACGCTTCGGCGGCGCTGGATCCCCTCATGCCCGGGGCGCCCTGCGACGGCTACTGGCGCGGGGGCGCCGGCATGGCGTGGCTTGGCCCGGCGAGGCCGTGAGCATGGGGCCCCTTCCGCTCCAGATCGTGGACACGGGGCTTCGGCCCGGGCTGGAGAACCACGCCCTGGACCGGCAGTGGCTGCGGGCGTGCGCCGCCGGACAGCGCGGTCCCACCTTGCGCTTTCACCGCAGCCTCCCCACCGCGAGCCTGGGCCGGTTCCAGGCCGCCCCCCGGGAGCTGCGGTGGGAAGTCTGCGCCCGCCGCAGCGTCGAGATCGCCCGCCGCATGACCGGGGGCGGCGCCCTGTACCTGGATCCCCGGCAAGCAGGCTTCAGCGTGGTGGCGCCCGAGCCCGCGTTCCCCGGCCCTTATTCCCTGTCCTCCATGTTGACGAGCGCTGCCGAGGCGCTGGCGCAAGCGCTGGCCTCCCTCGGGGTCACCGTCCGGATCAAGGCGCCCAACGACCTGGAGATCGGCGGCCGCAAGCTCGCCAGCGTGTTCGCTGTACGGGAAGGGGGCGCCTGGCTCGCCCACGGGACCGTGCTGCTGGACGTGGACGTCCAGGCGATGCTGGAAGTGCTGCGGGTGCCCACCGAAAAGCTCTCCCCGGACGGCCTGGCCGCCGCCCGCGACCGCCTCACCACCCTCGCCGAGCAACCGGGCGGCGCGCCGCCCCTTGCGGCGCTTCACAAGGCGATCGCCGAAGCCATGGCCCGGGCCTTCGGCTGGCGGCCGATCTCGCCGCCGGTCGAGCCCGATCCGATCCGGGTCTCGCCGGCGCTCCTCGCCCATGAGGGCCGAGCGGCCGGGCTCGTGGACTGGCCGGAGCCGGGACCGGGCGTGATCGAGGTGTTGACCAAAGCGAAATCCGGCACCCTGCGCCTGCAGGCCGAGGTGGACGCCGAAGCCCGCGCTTTCGGCGAGGTGCGGCTCGCCGCCGATCTCCACGCCCAGCCCGGCGAGGCCCTGGCGCGGCTGGCGGCCTGCCTGCGGGGGCGGCCGCTGGAAGACGGGGTGGCGCGGGCCGCCCGGCTGATCGAGGAGGGCGCCGTCGAGGTGCCGGGGCTCTCGGCGCAAGACCTGGAACGGCTCGCCCGGCTCGCCCTGGACACCCGCCGCCTCCAGGACGCGGCCGCCCTCTCCCCCACGGAGGCCAACGCGGTCATGATCCACAGCCCGGACGGGTCCTCCGCCGAGGCGATCCTCCGCCGGGCGACGGTGATGCTGGTGCCCTATTGCGCCAAGCCCGTCTGGTGCAAGTGGCGCCATCGGGACGGCTGCCCCGAGTGCGGCAAGTGCGAGGTGGGGGACGCCTACCGTATGGCCCGGGAGCGGGGCATGCGGGTCATCACCGTCACCCAGTACGAGCACCTGGTGCAGACCCTGGACGAGCTGCGGCGGGAAGGCGCGGCCTATGTGGGCATGTGCTGCCGCCATTTCTACCTCAAACGCCACCGGGCGTTCGCCGACGCGGGGCTCCCCGCGGTGCTCATGGATGTCGCTGGATCGAACTGCTACGAACTCCAGCAGGAAGCCGCCGCTTACCAGGGGCGCTTCCAGGCTCAGGCGCGGCTCGACGCGCCGCTTTTGGCCAAGGTGATGCGCTTCGTTCCGCCGCAGCCGCGCAACGAGCCTTCGGCCGGGGGGACGGACGCGTGATCCTGCCGGGGTTTCCGCGGCCGCTGGCCGCGTTGCTCTCGCGCCTGCCGGCCTATCCCCCGTCGGCGGCCTTCGCCGCCGCCCTCAACCTGGCGCTGCTGGGCCGCGTCCTGCCGCGGGAGTCCCTGGCGCCCATCGAGGGCCGGCGCATCCGCATCGTCGCCGAGGACCTGGGGCTGCGAGTCGAGTTCATGCTGACCGCCCGGGGCTTCCGTCCCTGCGCCGGGCAGCAGCCTCCCGACCTCGCCATCCGCGCCGCCAGCGTGGATTTCCTGCGGCTGGCGGCGCGGCTCGAAGACCCGGACACCCTGTTCTTTACCCGGCGCCTTACCCTTCAAGGGGACACGGAGCTGGGATTGCAGATCAAGAACACCTTGGACGCGGTGGACTGGCCGCCCAAGCTGCTGCGCGCCGTGGCGGCTGCTTTCCTCGGCGACAATGCCGCCTCCCCGCGTGGGAAATAGCAAAGCGGCGAGCGGCCACGAGGCAGGACATCCAGGGACGCCCGCCCTTTGATCCACGTCAAAGCGCCGGCCTGCAACGGCACGCCATACTGCGCCCCCATGACAGCCCTTCCCCTCTGGTCCCTGAAGGGGCGTTCCTTGTTGCCCATCGTCCAGGGCGGCATGGGCATCGGCGTTTCCGCCCACCGTCTCGCCGGCGCCGTCGCCCGCGCCGGGGCGCTGGGCACCATCGCCAGCGTGGAGCTGCGCCATCACCACCCGGACCTGCTGGTCCGGGCGGGAAAGACCCGGGACCCCGATCTGATCGACCGGCTCAACATGGAAGCCCTCGACCGGGAGATCCGGGCCGCCCTGGGGCTGGCCGAGGGCCGCGGCGCCGTCGCGGTCAACGTCATGAAAGCGGTCAAGGCCCACGCCGCCTACGTGCGCCAGGCGTGCGAGAGCGGCGCCCACGCCATCGTCATGGGCGCCGGGCTGCCCTTGGACCTGCCGGAGCTGACCCGGGATTTCCCTGCGGTGGCGCGGGTGCCGATCCTGTCCGACGCCCGGGGCGTGCGGGTGCTGCTGAAAAAGTGGCTGCGCAGGCAGGTGCTGCCGGACGCCCTCGTGCTGGAGCACCCGCGCTACGCCGGCGGCCACCTGGGCGCCACCCGGCCCGAGGAGATCGCCGATCCCCGCTTCGACTTTCCCGCGGTGCTGGAAGAGGTGCGCGCCCTGCTGCGGGAGCTGGGGCTGGAGTCGGAGCGCATCCCCCTGGTGGTGGCCGGCGGCATTCACCGTCCTCGACAGGTGCGGGAGCTATTGTCCCTGGGCGCCTCCGCGGTGCAACTGGGCACGGCCTTCGCCGTGACCGAGGAGGGGGACGCCCATCCCGAATTCAAACGGGTGCTGGCGCAAGCGCGGCCGGAGGACCTCGTCACCTTCACCAGCGTGGCCGGGCTGCCGGCCCGGGCGGTACGCACCCCTTGGCTGGCCCACTATCTCCAGCGCCAGCAGGCGTTGCAGCGCAACGCCAAGGCCGACCCGCGCCGCTGCGTGCCCGGCACCCACTGCCTGACGGTGTGCGGGCTGCGGGACGGAATCGCCGCCTTCGGCCAGTTCTGCATCGACACCCGGCTCGCGTTCGCCCTGAAGGGGGACGTGAAGAAAGGCTTGTTCTTCCGCGGGGCGGAGCGCCTGCCCTTCGGCTCCGCGATCCGCCCGGTACGGGAGCTGATCGAGTATCTGCTGGGAGATCTTGACCCGGCGCCGGCGTAGGCGCGAGCTCCCCGCTCATTCACCCGTGCTCTGACCCGCGGATAACCTGGCAGCCGCTCGGCTCGGTCCAGAAACAACGTCTCGACGCTTCACGGCTGGAACGGCACACCGCCGTCCGCCAGGCAATATGGAAGTCGATTTTTCTTCGCACGGTACATGGCGTGATCCGCCGCATGAACCAGCTCTGCCTCCGAGCGGCCATGGAGCGGATGGATCGCGCAGCCGACGGCCGCGCTCACGTCGACGCGCACTCCCTCCAGCTCGAAGGCGCCCGCGAACGCCTGGGCCACCTTCGAGGCGAGAATCCTCGCCTGGCCCGCGTCGCTCACCCCGGGCGACAGGATCGCGAATTCGTCGCCGCCGAACCGGGCCAGCACGTCGCTGTTTCGCATGGCACCCCGAAGCCGGCCCGCTACCCATTGCAGGACCCGGTCGCCGAAGGAATGCCCGTACCTGTCGTTCAACGGCTTGAAGTCATTGAGGTCGATGAAGAGCAGCGCGAACCCTTGCTCGGGATCGGCCACCGCCTGGTGTAAGCGCCTGGAGAGATGGAGGCGGTTCCCGAGCTGGGTCAACGGATCCCGCTCGGCCTGGGCCAGCGCCGAATCCAGCGCCCGGGTGAGGGCCAGGGCGCTGCGAATCACGGCGACGGCCAGGCGCTCGCCGTGCACGTGCACTGTGCAAATGGCAATGGAGACGGGAATCTCTTCACCCGACTTGGCGACGACCGACAGGAACGGCCTGTCCCCCATCATCCGACGGCCGCCTGCTTCGAGGAAGCGGCGGGCCGCTGCCCGATGTTCCAGCCGGACCCGGCCGGGAATGAGGTCATCGAGGGGGCGTCCCGGCAGCTCGTTGGGAGCGTACCCCAGCATCCGGTCCGCGGCGGCGTTGCCGAACACGATCTGCTGGGACTCGTCCACCATGACGACGCCGTCGTGGAGGACGTCGAGTACCCGGCACAAGGCCAGGAAGTCCTCGCAAGCCAGGTGACCAGGCTCCGGCCGGCCAGCTTCCGAATCGGGCGACATCATCGAGGGCACGAAGCACGAAGCGGACCAATCCGGCCTTGGCCGATCGGGACGCAGAGGGTTCGTCTTCGGAGCTCATGGGCACGGCGCGCGCCCCGTCCGATGGCACGGCGATTGCTGTTCCTCGGCCCATGCCACCCACGGTTTGTTCATCCCGCCGAGGACCGGGCCGCCCGCCCCGCAGGCTCGCCAGGGCCACGGGCTCGCGGACGGTTCTGTCGCCCGTCGTTCTCGAAATCGAGAAACCATGATTCCAGAATTTGGGCATTTCGCCCTCATCGTCGCCCTGCTCATCGCCGTCTCGCAAGCGCTGCTGCCCCTCGTCGGTGCCGCCAAGGGCATCCCCGCGCTCATGGCCTACGCCCGTCCGGCGGCTCAAGGCCATCTCGTCTTCCTTGTCCTGGCGTTCGGCTGCCTGATGATTTCGTTCGCGCACAACGACTTTTCGGTTCTCAACGTCGCCACCAATTCCAACTCGCTGCTGCCCCTGCACTACCGCATCGCCGCCACCTGGGGCTCCCA